>Ga0209347_1003123_pt1 | contig 20114 bp, 17 predicted proteins | sample AutmiccommuBRH23_FD_187382 | JGI IMG/M metagenome (GOLD analysis project Ga0209347, IMG submission 187382) | Deep subsurface microbial communities from Mt. Terri, Switzerland - Autotrophic microbial communities BRH/23 (SPAdes) (version 2) | ecosystem: Environmental > Aquatic > Deep subsurface >...
TGCCCGTCCCGCCCTTCGAGAGCTGTTGCCAGACCATGCGCCACACTCTGCCCATCGCGCCCCAGTTCTATGTGACGGCACCGCAGACCTGCCCCTATCTGGACGGCCGGGCCGAGCGCAAGCTGTTCACGGCCTTGCAGGGCGAGGGCGCGGGCCGGCTGAATGACGCGCTGTCCAAGCAGGGCTTCCGGCGCTCGCAGAACGTTCTCTACCGCCCCTCCTGCGCCGATTGCTCGGCCTGCATGTCGGCGCGGATCCGCGTTGCGGATTTCGTCCCCAGCCGCACGCAGCGCCGGGTGCTGCGCCGCAATGACGACCTCAAGCGCGAGGCGACCAGCCCCTGGGCGACCGAGGACCAGTACACGCTGTTCCGCCGCTATCTCGACAGCCGCCACGCCGATGGCGGCATGGCCGACATGGACATCTTCGAATTCGCCGCGATGATCGAGGAGACGCCGGTCAAGACCCGGGTGATCGAATACACCACCGCCCCCGCGCCCGGCAGCCGCAAGCGGCCGCTGACGGCAGTGTGCCTGACCGATGTGCTCGATGACGGGCTGAGCATGGTCTACAGCTTCTACGATCCGGCGCGGATCGATGACAGCCTGGGCACCTACATCATCCTCGACCATGTGGCGCTGGCCCGGCAGGTCAGCCTGCCCTACGTGTATCTGGGCTATTGGGTGCCCGGCAGCCGCAAGATGGGCTACAAGGCGAACTTCTCAGCGCTGGAGATCTACAAGGGCGGCGCCTGGCAGCCGATCGGCGACCCCGGCGCGCACAGTTCCGAGACGCATCCGCTGTCGGTGGACCCGATTGCCGAGCAGGTGGCGCGGATCTCGCTGCCCGATACCAAGCCGGTGCGCGGCTAGCCTGCACGAGAAATCGGCAGGCCGCCCTGGGTTTTGCGCGGCCCGCGCTTGAATCCCCTCGCCCGCACCCCACCTCAGGGCAGGAAATCGCACCGCGGAATCATCGGGAAGCCCTTCTTTGACTTATCTTTTTCTTGTGATCGGCTTTGCCGGATTGTTCATTGGCGGCGAGTTGCTGGTCCGCGGCGCCGTCGGTATCGCCCGCAAGTTCGGCCTGTCACCACTGGTGATCGGGCTGACGGTGGTCGGCTTCGGCACCTCGATGCCAGAGCTGCTGGTCTCGGTGCAGGCGGCGCTTGGCGGCACCCCTGCGATTGCGATGGGCAATGTCGTCGGATCGAACATCGCCAATATCCTGCTGATCCTCGGCGTGGCGGCGGTGATCGCTCCGATCTCCATCGCCTTCGGCCCGCTGCGCCGCGATCTGGCGGTGATGCTGGCGGCGACGCTGGCGCTCTGGGGGATGATCCTTGGCGGCTATCTGGGCCGGATCGAGGGGTTGATCCTGTTTGCCGGGCTGCTGGCCTTCCTGCTCGCCGCCCTGCGCAGCGGCTCGGGCGAGGTCGATGAGAAGCTGGTGACGGCCGACCCGCCGCCGCTGTGGCGGTCGGTGCTGATCGCGGTCGGGGGGCTGGCGGTGCTGATGATCTCGGCGCGGCTGCTGATCGACAGCGCCACCGAGATCGCCCGCGCCTTCGGGATTTCCGAGGCGGTAATCGGCCTGACCATCGTCGCCATCGGGACCTCGCTGCCCGAGCTTGCGACCTCGGTGGTGGCGGCGATGCGCAAGCAGGCGGATATTGCGGTGGGCAATGTGGTCGGGTCCAACATCTTCAACATCCTCGGCATCCTCGGGATCACCGCCTTCATCGCGCCGATCCCTGTCGATCCGCGCTTTGCCGGGATCGACATGGGGCTGGCCTTCGTGGCGGCGGCGGGGCTGGCCTTCGCCTCATGGAAATGGGGGCGGCTCGGGCGTCCGGCGGGGGCGGCGCTGCTGCTGGTCTATGGCGGATACATCGCGGCGATGGCGGTGATCTGACACGGGGTGGCGCTTTCGGGTACCGGATTTCGCCAATATGTCGGCCAAACCGCGGCCCGCGCAAGAAATGGAATGCCGGATGCGGCATCCGCGACACATTATGTGCAATTCTCGGGGTTGACGCCCCTTCTGCCCGCTCCTAATGATACCGCCGAAGGCAACGCAAAGGGCCCCGGGCGATGGCACGGATTCTCGTACTCGTAAGGAACAGGCGCATGGGCCGGTAACGGTTGACCATAACGGTTCCCCATGCGCCCCCGCCGACACGGGGGCTTTTTGTTGCGGATTTTGGCAGGAGACGGGCGATGCAACGGCAGATGACCGGCGCGAGGATGGTGGTTCAGGCGCTGAAAGATCAGGGCGTCGATGTGGTGTTCGGATATCCGGGCGGCGCGGTGCTGCCGATCTATGACGAGATCTTCCAGCAAAACGACATCCGCCACATCCTGGTGCGCCACGAACAGGGCGCCGTGCACATGGCCGAGGGCTATGCCCGTTCCACCGGCAAGCCGGGCGTGGTGCTGGTCACCTCGGGCCCCGGGGCCACGAATGCCGTGACCGGGCTGACCGATGCGCTGATGGACTCGATCCCGCTGGTGGTGCTGACCGGGCAGGTGCCGACCTTCATGATCGGCACCGACGGCTTCCAGGAGGCCGATACCGTCGGCATCACCCGCCCCTGCACCAAGCATAACTGGCTGGTGAAGGACACCGACAAGCTGGCGGAAACGCTGCATCAGGCCTTCCACATCGCCATGTCGGGCCGCCCCGGCCCGGTGCTGATCGACATCCCCAAGGACGTGCAATTCGCCACCGGCACCTATGCCGGGCCGAAGCAGGCGCGGGTGTCGCATTACCAACCGAAGGTGAAGGGCGATCTGGGCGCGATCACCAAGCTGGTGGAGCTGATCGAGCAGGCCGAGCGCCCGATCTTCTACACCGGCGGCGGCGTCATCAACTCCGGCCCCGGCGCGAGCCAGCTGCTGCGCGAGCTGGCGGATGCCACCGGCTTTCCCGTCACCTCGACCCTGATGGGCCTTGGCGCCTATCCGGCCAGCGGCAAGGGCTGGCTGGGGATGCTGGGGATGCATGGCCTCTACGAAGCCAACCTCGCCATGCATGGCTGCGACCTGATGATCAACCTCGGCGCGCGCTTCGATGACCGCATCACCGGGCGGATCGCCGATTTCAGCCCGCAGTCGATCAAGGCGCATGTCGATATCGACCCTTCGTCGATCAACAAGGTGGTGCGCGTCGATCTGCCCATCGTCGGCGATATCGGCCATGTTCTGGAGGACCTGCTGAAGGTCTGGAAGGCGCGCGGCCGCAAGGTGAACAAGGACGGCCTTGCCAAATGGTGGGGGCAGATCGAGCAGTGGAAGCTGAAGAAGTGCCTTGCCTACAAGGGCTCCATCACCACGATCAAGCCGCAATACGCACTGGAACGGCTGGAGGCGCTGACCAAGGGCCAGGACCGCTACATCACCACCGAGGTCGGCCAGCACCAGATGTGGGCGGCGCAATACCTGGGCTTCGAGGCGCCGAACCGCTGGATGACCTCTGGCGGGCTCGGCACCATGGGTTACGGCCTGCCCGCCAGCATCGGCGTGCAGATCGCGCATCCGGACGCGCTGGTCATCAACGTGGCGGGTGAGGCGTCGTGGCTGATGAACATGCAGGAGATGGGCACGGCCGTGCAGTTCCGCGCCCCGGTCAAGCAGTTCATCCTGAACAACGAACGCCTCGGCATGGTCCGGCAATGGCAGCAGCTTCTGCATGGCGAGCGCTATTCGCAAAGCTGGAGCGAGAGCCTGCCCGATTTCGTGAAGCTGGCCGAGGCCTTCGGCTGCAAGGGCATCCGCTGTTCGGACCCGGCGCTGCTGGACGATGCGATCCTGGAGATGCTGGCCTATGACGGCCCGGTGATCTTCGATTGCATGGTCGAAAAGCACGAGAATTGCTACCCGATGATCCCCAGCGGCAAGGCCCATAACGAGATGCTGATGGGCGACGCCGGGGTAGAGGGCGCGATTCAGGCTGGCGGCGCGGTGCTGGTATGAGGGCCGCGGCAAGGTGGCGTCTCGCCCCGGTCCTGGCTGTTCTGGCGCTCGTTGCGGCCTGTGGCCCGACCGTGACCATCGACGGCCAGACGCGGACGATGCCGATGGGCACTACTGCCGCGCAAGCAATCGAGGCGCAGCGGCTTGCGGACAAGATGGCTGCTGCTCCCGGCGAAGACCGGGCGCGGCTATCGACCATCGCCTCCTCGACCCAGACCCTCACGCCACTGCTCTCGAACAGCACGGCGCGAAGCTATGACATCTTCCATGGCTCTCAGGTCGAATACCTCGCGGCAGACGGAACAACCCAGCTGTGGTATCCCGGAAACAGGGGGCTTGTCGCGGGGCGCTGGCAACTGCGGCAGACACCGCGCCGTATCGAGGTCTGCTTCGCCTATGGGCCCAATACCTACAACCCCGCCACTGGCAGTTCGGGCGGGGATTGGGAATGCAGTCCCGCGCGCATCTATCTTCTGGGCCTGGAAGAGCTGGTGCCGGGCGATCCGCTGGCGCTGCGCAGCGGCAAGCTGCCCTTCGTCCTGCCCAAGGGCAAGATCACGATCAACGATGCGCTGCGGACGGCGAAGAAGCCAGCCGCGGGCAAGAACAAGATCAGCTGGTAAGGAAAACACGATGTCCGCACTGAACATCAAGCAAGGGTCCACCAGCCATTCCGCCTATGAGCTGCGCGATCCCCATGCCGAGACTGTGGAAACGCACACGCTGGCGGTGATGGTCGATAACGAGGCGGGGGTGCTGGCCCGGGTCATCGGCCTGTTCTCGGGCCGCGGCTACAACATCGACAGCCTCACCGTCGCCGAGGTGGACCACAAGGGCCATCGCAGCCGCATCACCGTGGTGACGCGCGGCACGCCGGGCGTGATCGAGCAGATCAAGGCGCAGCTTGGCCGGCTGGTGCCGGTGCATGAGGTGCATGACCTGACGGTGGAGGGCCCGGCGGTGGAACGCGAGTTGGCGCTGTTCAAGGTTGCCGGCACCGGCGAGAAGCGGGTCGAGGCGCTGCGGCTGGCCGATATCTTCCGCGCCAATGTGGTGGATTCGACGCTGGAAAGCTTCGTGTTCGAGATCACCGGCACCGTGGAAAAGATCGACGCCTTCGCCGACCTGATGCGGCCGCTGGGGCTGATCGACGTGGCGCGCACCGGCGTTGCGGCCCTGTCGCGCGGGATCTGAGGGGAAGCGGCGGGCTCAGCCGAGGCCGCCGCGGCGCCACCTTTGCTCGGCGATGGGCGCAGCCTCGGCCGGTGCCGGAGCAGGTGCCGCTTGCGGCAGATCGGGCGCCGACAGGCTTTGCCTGGCAGCAGGGGGCATCATCCCCTGCCCCGCCGGAACCGGCGCAAACGGGGCCGGCGGGAAAGCCGGTACCGACGGGCGCCATGCCGGGCGCGGCGCAGGGTCAGCGATCCCCATCCGTTCTGCCATGTCCCGCAGTGAGGCTGGCAGCGCGAGGCCCCAATCCGCTTCGAGGATGGCAAGATTGCGGGCCAGCCGCTGCTCGCCACTGCGGGTGGTGTCCAGCGTCACGAGGTCGCCGGCAGCAGGCCAGCGCGGCGGCGCGGGATCAAGCGAAAGGTAATCGGGCTGCTCGGCAAGGCCGCCATATCCGCTCAGATAGGCGATATCGCCGTGATCCTCGCACCAGACCACCGCGGCCTGCACGGGTTCCTTCGACCAGACAACGACACCAAGCATCAACAGACCGGCTCCCCAATTCCTGCTCAAAGCGTGGGGCGTTTCGGGCGCCGGAGATCTTCCCGGTAGCCGGCGTCCAAATTCGCGGCGCTGGAAGTATTGCGATACGAACCAGACTAAATCTTGTTGCAAAGCTGCGTCAATCCCCACGAGCCGATGCGACCTGTGTTCGCTGCCCCGAAAGCGGGGGCGGGCTGCAAGAAAAGCGCATCCGCCGCCGATTGCGACGAACCATTCGCGACCTGCTGCGTTGGGGCCGGGACATGCTGGGCCGACCTGCCCCTTTTGGGAGACAAGGTGTGCTGCGCAGTCGGGGACGCTGGCACGGGGTCTCCACCATGCGAGAGGACCGAAGATGACCCGATGGCAGGCGAAGTTTGCAGCGATGGTGGTGATCGGCGGCTCGGCTGCCGTGGCGCAGCCCCTGACGTCGGACGGCCCGCCCCTCGCCGCCGCGGCCGCACCTTCCCCCGCCGCGATGGCGCCGCCGCAGACCGCGCCCCTGCTGACGACCGAACAGCTGCGCCGCGCCGAGATCAGTGATGCCGAGGGGGCCCGCCTCGGAACGGTTACCGATTTCGTGCTGGACTCCGCTGGTCCGGCGACGGGGCGGATCAGCCATGTCGTGCTGGAGCTTGAGGGCGTGCTTGGCGTCGGCCGCCATGCGGTGGCGGTGCCCTATTCGGAATTGCAGATCACACCGTCCGAGGACGGCGCGCTGCGCATCCGCCTGCCCTGGACCGAAACGCAGTTGCGGTCGGTCCCCGCCTGGAATGCGGCCAATCCGGCGAGCCTGGGGCTCAGCGGTCCTGCGCCTGCGACACCCGCACCTGACCCCGGCACGGAGGCGCCCTGATGCTGCCGGATGGCCAAGGCTTCATCCCCTATTGCGGCCCCGCGCCGGTTCCCGGAGAGCTGTGGACCGCGTGGAACCTTGATCCGGTGCTGATCGCGCTGCTGGTGGCGGGCGCCGTTCTTGCAGGTGTTTCGCTGCGCGGGGCGCCCACGCGGCAGCGTCTGGCGCTGGCGGGGTTTGCGGTGCTGGTGCTGGCTTTCGTCTCGCCGATCTGCGCGCTGGCCTCGGCGCTGTTCTCGGCGCGGGTGGTGCATCACCTCCTGCTGATTGCGCTGGCGGCGCCGCTGCTGGCGCTGGCCTTCCCCGTGCGCGGGCGGGCCAGCGTGGGCCTCGCGGCGCTGGTGCATACGGTGCTGACCTGGGTGTGGCACGCGCCGGGGCCCTATGCCTGGGCGCTGTCCTCGGACCCCGCATACTGGGTGATGGAGATCAGTCTTCTTGCCTCGGCCATCTGGCTGTGGCGCGGCCTTCTGGACCGGCGCGAGGGGCCTGCGGCGCCGGTGGCGGCTGCGGTCGCGACGATGGCGCAAATGGGGCTTCTGGGCGGGCTGCTGCTGTTTGCGGGCGCGCCGCTGTTCCTGGTGCATCTGTCGACGACCGGGCCCTGGGGCATCGGCCCCCTGACCGACCAGCAGCTGGCGGGCATCGCGATGGCGGTATTGGCAACCCCCGCCTATGCCGGGGCAGCGCTGTGGCAGGTGCTGTCGCTGTTCAAGTCTGACCAACCCGCCACGGCCCGCGCATGAGCGGCGATCTGCCCGGGCTGACCGCCATCCTCAAGGCCGTCCATATCGCGTTCCTCGGGGTCTGGGTCGGCGGCCTGCTGCTGTTCCCGGCGCTGCTGGCCGAACGCGCCAACCATCCCGCCGGCCCGGCCCTGCACCGGATGCACCGCCGCGCGCGGTTCCTTTATACCGCCGTGCTGTCGCCTGCGGCGATTATCGCCATCGCCTGCGGCACCGCATTGATCTTCCTGCGCGAGGTCTATGTACCGTGGTTCGGGGCCAAGCTGCTGCTGGTGGCGGGACTGGCGATGATCCATGTCTTCGCCGCCAGCCGGATCGTGGAGCTGTTCAAGGAAGAGCAGCCGCCCCGCTACGGCCTTGGCGCCTTTGCCTTCATGGCGACCGCGGTGCTGGCTGCGGGGACGTTGACGCTGGTGCTGGCCAAGCCTGACCTGCCGCTGCCGAACGGGCCCGGCGCCAACCTGTTCACCCCGGGCGGGCTGGGGAACTGGCTGCAGGACGTGTTCCCGGCGCTGGCGCCCGTGGGCGCGGGTCAGGAGGCTGCTCAGGGTGCGGGGGTGTCGGTGGACTTGACCGGCGCCTCTTCCTCGACCTCGGGCGAGTTTTCCGCCCCTGGCTCCTCCTCGTCGGCAACGAGGCCGACGCCATGATGATAGATCAGCTTGCCCCCATGCCAGCCCGCGAAGCCGACCAGCACTGCGCCGAGGGCCGAGAGGCCGAGCCCCAGCGGCAGCACATCCTCGGGCCGGGTCAGCCGCAGGCCCCAGTTCGCGCCGAGGACGGAGATCAGCATGACCGCGGCGACGCCATGCGCCCAACCGCTGCCGCGCAGGCGGATGCCGCGCACCAGCAGCAGCTCGGCGAGGCCCACAAGCCCCGCGGCAACCCCAGCAAGGAAGGCGACGCCCACGGCCCAGACCGCGGCGCGCGCCCAGAACGGATCGCCCCCCCACCAGAAGAACAGGTCGGCCGCGAGCGTGGCGAAGCCGAGGACGATCGGGAAATGCACCATCATCGCATGCAGGGGATGCCCGGCCAACGCCACCATCGAGGCGCTGTCGGCAGACTCCAGCACATTGGTGAACGGATCTTCGCTGCGGTCGGCGCTTGGGGTCTTGGGGTCCGGCATCGGCTGCGGGCTCCTTCGCGGGGGTCTTCCGAGGGGGTGGGCGTTGCTGAACCAGCAACGAGCGGGCGGGGCGGACGGTTCCGCCCGCTGACGCGCCCTGCCCTGCTGCTCTCGCCGCTGCTGCTGGCGGGATGCGAGGGGATCATGGCCGGGCCGCTGTCGGCGCTGGACCCGGCCGGCCCGCAGTCGCGCGCGGTGGCGGCGCTTTGGTGGTCGATGCTGGCGGCGGCGGCGGTGCTGTTCACGCTGGTGATGGCGCTCTACCTCTGGGCGCTGCTGCGGCCCGAGGCGGCGGCGAGGATTCCGGCGCGGCGCTGGATCATCCTGGGGGGCCTCGTGCTGCCGCTGCCGGTGCTGCTGCCGCTGGGGGTGATCGCGCTGGTGCTGGGGGAGTCGATCCTGCGCACCGGCGACGAACCCTTCCGGGTGACCGCCCATGCGCAGCAATGGCAGTGGAGCTTCGGCTACCCGGACCGGCCCGGCGCCGCCGAGACCATCGACGTGCTGCACATTCCCGCGGGCCGCCCCGTCGAGGTGACGGTCAGCAGCGCCGATGTGATCCATTCCTTCTGGGTGCCGCGGCTGGGGGGCAAGATCGACGCCATCCCCGGGCGCGAGACCCGCATCCTGCTGACTGCCGATGATCCCGGGGGCTATGGCGGCCAGTGCGGCGAGTATTGCGGCACCGGCCACAGTTTCATGGCCTTCGACGTCATCGCCCATCCCGAAGAAGGCCTCGCCGCCGCCCTGGCCGGCGAGACCGCACCGCAGGAGCCTGCCGAATGACCAAGCCCCCGAGCGGAACACCTGAAACCGTCGAGAGCCTCCTGCCGGGCGAAGACCGCGGCCCCGCCCCCGCGCAGCCTGCGACGCCGGGGGATGGCGTGACCGATCCGCTGGCGCTCGATGCGGGCCTGCGCAAGATCTGGGCCACCGGACCGGGATGGCAGCGGTTTGCGGCGGTGAACCATTCGGTGGTCGGCGTGCGCTTCATGGTGACCGCGCTGGTGTTCTTCACCATCGGCGGCATCCTGGCGATGCTGATCCGGGTGCAACTGGCGACGCCGGACAGCGGCTTCCTGGAGCCGGGGCTTTATGCGCAGGTCTTCACCATGCATGGCACGGTGATGATGTTCCTGTTCGCCATCCCGCTGTTCGAGGGGCTGGCGATGTATCTGCTGCCCAAGATGCTGGGCGCGCGCGACATGGCCTTCCCGAGGCTCTCGGCCTATGGCTACTGGTGCTATCTCTTCGGCGGCACGCTGCTGATCGTCGCCATGCTGGCGGGGGCCGCGCCGGACAGTGGCTGGTTCATGTATACCCCCCTGTCCTCGCAGCCGTTCTCGCCCGGGATAGGGGCGGATGTCTGGTTGCTGGGGGTGACCTTCGTCGAGATTTCCGCGATTTCTGCAGCGGTGGAAATCACCGTCACGATCCTGATCCTGCGCGCGCCGGGCATGTCGATGGACAGGATGCCGGTGTTTGCCTGGTACATGCTGACGGTGGCGGCGATGATGCTGGTCGGCTTCCCGCCGCTGATCCTGGGGTCTATCCTGCTCGAGGCGGAGCGGGCGTTCGGCCTGCCGTTCTTCGACCCGCTGCGGGGGGGCGATCCCCTGCTGTGGCAGCACCTGTTCTGGCTGTTCGGGCACCCCGAGGTCTATATCATCTTCCTGCCCGCGGCCGGCGCCCTGTCCACCCTGATCCCGGTCTTTGCCGGGCGCCCGCTGGCAGGCTATCGCGCGGTGGTGGCAGCGCTGGTGGCGATGGCGTTCCTGTCCTTCGGGCTTTGGGTGCATCACATGTACACGACCGGGCTGCCGCATCTGTCGCTGGCGCTGTTCTCGGCCGCGAGCACGCTGGTGGCGGTGCCGACGGCGGTGCAGATCTTCGCCTGGATCGCCACGCTGGCGCAGCGGCGGCCCAAGCCCGACCCCGAAGCGCGGCCGCGCACATCGGTGTCGATGCTGCATGTGTTCGGCTTCTTCTTCATTTTCGTGATGGGCGGGCTGACCGGGGTGATGCTGGCCATCGTGCCCTTCGACTGGCAGGCGCATGACACGCATTTCGTGGTGGCGCATCTGCATTACGTGCTGATCGGCGGCTTCCTGTTCCCGATGCTGGCGGCGGGCTATCACTGGCTGCCGCTGATTTCTGGCCGCGCCCATGATGGGCCGGCTGCGCGGCTGGGGTTCTGGCTGGTCTTTGCCGGGTTCAACGGCACCTTCTTCCTGATGCATATCACCGGGCTGATGGGGATGCCGCGGCGGGTGCATGCCTATGGGCCCGAGAGCGGATGGCACTGGCTGAACCTGATCTCCTCGATCTCCAGCTTCGTGATGGCCATCGGCTTTGCGGTGATCGTGATCGACCTCTTGATGACCCTGCGCTTTGGCCGCAAGGCAGAGCCGGATCCCTGGCAGGCGGCGACGCTGGAATGGGCAGTGCCGACCCTGCCGCCGCCGCCCTACAACTTTGCCGCCTTCCCGCGCATCACCGGCCGCGCCGACAAGCTGGAGCCGCGCAAGATCGCGCCGGTGCTGGCGCGGGGCGAGGGCTATCTGGGGGTTGTGCGCCATGGCTGGATGGAAACGACGGGCGTGTCCATCGCCCGCGGCGAGCCCGACCAGATCGTGATCCTGCCGCAGCAGACCTACCTGCCGCTGTGGTCGGGCATCGCCACCGGGGCGGTGTTCCTGTCGCTGCTGTTCAAGGTCTATCCGCTCGCGATTGTCGCCGCGCTGGTGGTGGTCGCGCTGTTCCTGCGCTGGCCGGTGGGAGACCATGCCGATGCCGACCGGGGCGACCTGCCCGCGGGCGAGGGTGTGATGCTGCCGCTGTCGTCGGAGGCTGCGGTGCCGCCCGCGATATGGGCGCTGCGGGTGCTGGCGGTGGCGGGTGGTGCGCTGCTGGCCTCCTTGCTGTTCGGCGGGCTGTTCCTCGCGATCTCGGCCCCCGGCTGGCCGCCGCCTGTCTTGCCGGATCTGCCGCTGGTGCCGGGGGTGCTGGCGGCTTTGGCGCTGGCGGCGGCGTGGCTCGCGTCGCGCATGGCGGCGCGGGGGGATGTGCTGCGCGGGGCGCCGATGCTGGGCGGGGCGCTGGCGGCGAATGCTGCCGTGCTGGGGGCGGTAGGCTGGATGATCGCCGCGCTGCCGCCCTTGCAGGACCACGCCGCGCAGGCGGTGCTGGCGGCGGCGATGATCTGGCTGGGGCTTCATGCCTTCATCGGTACGGTGCTGGCCTTCAACGCGCTGCGCCGCCTGCGCTCGGGCCATGTCTCGGCCCGCCGCCGCATCGACATCGACCTGCTGCGCCTCTGGCAAGCCGGGCTGCTGCCCGCGGGGCTGGTGGTGCTTGGCTTCCCGTCCGCGCTGAAGGCGCTGGCACTGGCGGCGCTGCCATGAATGCCGGCACCCGGATCCTCGTCGCCATCGCTGGCGCGTTCAGCCTATGGGCGCTGGTCTTCACCGTGATCTATGCCGGCCACGCGACGGGGTGCGAGACCGGCTGGGGCCTTGCCCCCGCCTTGGGCGGCATCGCGCCGCTGCGCATCGTGCTGGTGCTGATCGCCCTGGCCGGGCTTGGCCTGACGCTCGCGGGCCTGTGGCTGCTGCGCCGGGGCGCGGGGCTTGCGCCGCGGCTGGCGACGACGGCACGGCTGTTGACCGGGGCGGCGGCGGTGGCGACTGTCTACAACTTCGCCTTCGTTGCGATCCTGCCGCTCTGCGCCTAGGCAATTGGGTGCAGGCCCGCCGCCCCGGGGAACAACCCGGAGGCTGGGTTGTTTTCCCCACAGCCCTGCCGCAGCCCGCCACGCGCAAGCCCCGAGCAGCCCCGACACCCCGCGCCGGCCGCGCCCGATCAGAACGATGCCATGCCCCCGACCCTGCCCGCCGATCCGGTCCCCGAAGCCCCGGACCTCTCCGCTGAAATCGTCATCGTCGGCGGCGGCTTCGCCGGGCTCTCCTGTGCGCTGGAACTGGGAGGCAGCGATGTCGACGTACTGGTGATCGACGCGCGCAACCACAACCTGTTCCAGCCGCTGCTCTATCAGGTCGCCACCGCCGCCCTGTCGCCCGCCGACATCTCGGAACCGATCCGCCGCACGCTTGGCCGCCACCGCAACCTGCGGGTGCTGCTGGGGCGGGTGACCGGCGCCGACCCGGGCGTGCGCGAGCTGCACCTGGCCGATGGACGGCGCGTCGGCTACGGGCAACTGGTTCTGGCGGCAGGCTCCGACTACAACTACTTCGGCCATGACGACTGGCGCGCCCATGCGCCGGGGCTGAAGACGGTGCATGAGGCGCGGCTGATCCGCCAGCGCCTGCTGCTGGCCTTCGAGAAGGCCGAACACCTGCCCGACCCGGACGCGCGCCGCGACCTGCTGACCACCGTCATCGTCGGCGGCGGGCCGACGGGGGTAGAGATGGCGGGCGCGGTGGCAGAGCTTGGGCGCTTCCTGATCAGCCGGGATTTCCGCGGCCTTTTCCCCGATGACCTGCGCATTCTGCTGGTCGAGGCCGGACCGCGGATCCTCGCAGGCTTCCCCGAGACCCTGTCGCGCTATGCGGCGGATGAGCTGCATGAAGATAATGTCGAGATCTGGACCGACAGTTCGGTCGAGACGGTGGGCGACGGCTTTGTCACCGTCGGCGGCAAGCGCATCGCGGCGGGCTGCGTGATCTGGGCGGCGGGGGTCAAGGCGGTGCCGGTGGCGGGCTGGCTGGGGACCGAGGCCGGCAAGGGCGGGCGGCTGCCGGTGGGCCCGGATCTGGGCGTGACCGGCTATCCCGGCGTCTGGGCCCTCGGCGATGCGGCGCTGGCGCTGGACGAGGAGGGCGCGCCCCTGCCCCCCCTCGCGCAGGTGGCGCGGCAGCAGGGCCAGCACCTCGGCCGCGCGCTGCGCAAGCAGGCTCGCAGCGGCAAGGCGCCGGGGCCGTTCCACTTCCGCAACCGCGGCAATACCGCGGTGATCGGCCGCGGCGCGGCGGTGTTCGATTTCGGGCGCTGGCAGATGAAGGGCGCGATCGCCTGGTATCTCTGGGCTCTGGTCCATGTCTGGCTGCTGGTGAATTTCGAGAAACGGCTGCTGGTGTCGCTGCAATGGATCATGCGCTATGCCACGCGGCAGCGCAGCGCCCGGCTGATCGACGAGACGGCGGACGATGCCCTGCCCGCCACCACCGATCCCGAGGAGGCCGGCCCGCCCGAGGGCGGCGCGCCGCGGTCCACGCGCCGGGGGCTAGACTGACCGGAGTTTCTGGATGACCTCGGCCAGGATCGACACCGCAATCTCGGCCGGGGTCTTCGCGCCGATCCGCACCCCTACGGGGCCGTGGATGCGGGCGATATCGGCCTCGGAGACGCCCGCAGCCCGCAGCCGCTCCAGCCGCTTGGCATGGGTGCGGGTAGAGCCGAGGCAGCCGATGTAGAAGACCGGGGCCGCCAGCGCCGCAAGGATCGCGGGATCGTCGATCTTGGGATCGTGGCTAAGCGTCACCATCGCGGTGCGGGTATCGGGGGCGAGCGCCGCCAGCGCCGCATCGGGCCAGTCCTCGACGATCACCTCCCCCGGGAACCGCGCCGCGGAGCCGAAGGCACCGCGCGGGTCGATCAGCACTGGATCGAAGCCGGAGATCCGCGCCATCGGGATCAGCGCCTGCGCGATATGCACCGCGCCAATGACCATCAGCCGCAGGGGCGGGTTGTGAAGGCCGGCGAAGACGGTGCTGCGCGGATCAACGCCGGACTTGCCGCTGCGAAACCGCTCCGCCAGCGCGCCGCTCGCCTGCTCCGTGCTCACCAGCCTCGCCCCGAACCCCTCCAGATCCACCAGCAGCGCCACCGCCTGCCGCGCCGCCCGCGCGGCCACCAGCTCCGCCAGCAGCGGCTCGGGCAAGGCCGCACCCACCGGCTGCACCAGCACCCGGATCTCACCGCCGCAGGCAAGGCCCACCGCGAAGGCATCGTCGTCGCTGACGCCGAACTCCAGCAGCCGCGCCTGCCCGTCCGCCAGCGCCTCCTGCGCGGCAACGATCACCGCCCCTTCGACGCAGCCGCCGGAAACCGAGCCCATCATCGAGCCGTCCCCGGCCACCACCATCTGGCTACCCGCCTGCCGCGGGGCCGAGCCCCAGGTCTGCACCACCGTCGCCAGCACGGCGCCGCGGCCGGCGCGGTGCCAGTCCAGCGCCAGTTCGGGGATGCGGTCGGCCTCGGGGCGGATGGGATCGTCGGTCATGGCTCTCCTCTGCCGCGCAATCCTGCAGGGGCTCGCCGGGCTTGCCAATGGCAAACGCCTGCGCGCGTGCAAGGGTCCGCAAAAACGGAAAACGCTGCGGGAGGGAGACCCGCAGCGCATTTCCCGACCGACGAGGGAGACGTTGGTTAGGGCGGATCGCTGCGGCAGGGAGTACCGCGTTTCAGGGAGAAGCGAACCGATGGGAAAGAACTACCGCTCCCGATCCCGCCGGGATTTGACCCAGATCAAGCCAGCGCCTCCGCACCCTGCGACAAAAGCGCATTCGTTCCGGTCTGAATATTCCGGGGTGAGGAGTGTCAGGAAACGCTCCAGTGGAGCGTTTCCACGACGAACGCCCATCGCCGCAGGCGGTGGGCTGGGGGGCAGCGCCCCCGGCCTCGGCCAAGCAAAAGGGCCGCCCGCACAGCGCGGACGGCCCCTTTCTTCATTCCGGCGATGTCAGTTCGACGCGGTCTGCAGCAGATCGGTGATCCGGCGCACAGAGGCGCGGCGGTTGGTGCGCTCGGATGTCTGCGAATTCACCCGCAGGTAGCTCTCGCCATAGCCTTGCACGACCATGTTTTCCGGCGGAACATCGAAATACTCGGTCAGTGCCAGCGCCACAGATTCTGCGCGCCGGTCAGACAGCGCCAGGTTCGAGGCGGCAGAGCCCACGGCGTCGGTGTGGCCCTCGATCAGGAACACCTCCCGCGGATTCTCGTCGATATAGTCCTGGATCAGCTTGCCGAGCGAGGCCAGAGCCTGCGCCTGATCCGGGGTGATCGCCGCCGATCCGGTTTCGAAGGTGATCGCGTTGACGTCGATCACCGGCACCAGCGAGCGCACTTCAGAGATGTTGCGCACCTGCGAGAGGCTGAAGCGGCGGCCGAAGTCGGACTCGCGGGCCAGTGCGCTCCGCAGATCGGCCTCGTCATCGCTGAGGGTGACGAAGTTGCGCGTCGGCGCGGGCAGCGTCGCGACATCCACCGGCTCGTAGGCCACGGTATCGTCGATCAGCAGGTATTCGCGGCCGTTCGGGTCAATCCGGGTCCGGCGCAGGACGCGCATTTCCGGGCTGTAGATCGTCACGATGCGCGAACCGTCCTCGCGGGCAACCGTGGTGCGGCTGGAGCCGTCGTTGAACTGCTCGGTCCGCACGTTCGATCCGGGCTGGCGCAGCAGCACGTCATCATCCTTGATGACCTCATACTGACCATCCGGGCGCTGCACGACCACGCGATCACCAGAGTTCAGCGCCACCTTGCGGTTGTTCGAGATGACGGCGCCTACGGCAAGCGCGCCGAGGCCGAGCAGCATCACCTTCTCGCGATCGGACAGGGCGCTGTTCCAGCGGTCATCGTCGTCATCATCGTCGTCGCGATTGCGATCACTGTCCGCGCGGCGCTCCGACACGGTGTTCTCGAAATCCTCGGACGAGGAGCGGGCGTTTTCTTCGGTCACGGTCTCTTCCATGACTTCGACATCCTCCCCGGCTTCGGCATTGCCGTCATCGCCGATCAGGGCCTGCAGCGCGGCAGCATCGGTCGGTTCGCCGGATGCTGCGTCGGGCTGGTCTTCCATCATCTGCTGGGTCGGCTGACCATCCTGCACGTCGGCGGCCGCCTCTGCCTCGGCGCCGGCATCCGCTTCGGCTTCACCTTCAGCGGGGGCCTCAGCTTCAGCATCGCCGTTCAGCGCGTCAAGGGCCGCACCAAGGCCGCCCTCTTCGGTTGCCTCGTCAGCGGCGGGCGTCTGTGCGTCGGTCTCTGCGCTCGTCTCTGCGGTACCCGGCTCGGCGCCGGCCTCGGCATCGACCTCAGCCTCGGTGCCGGCTTCGGTGTCCGTCGCGGCATCGTCTGTCGCGGCATCGTCGGCAGCGGCGTTGCCATTCTGCGCTTCGAGGGCGCGGCGAAGGGCGTCTTCGTCGGTCTCGGCCTCGGCGGCGGGCTCTTCGGAGGCGGGCTCTTCCGAGGCCGGCTCTTCCGAGGCCGGCTCTTCCGAGGTGGGTGCTTCGGCAGCAGGCTCTTCAGCCGCGGGTTCCTCGACGGCGGGTTCCTCGGCCGGAGCTTCCTCGACGGCGGGTTCCTCTACCGGAGCGTCCTCGGCGGCCGGTTCCTCCCTGGGCGCCTCTTCGTCAGCCGGCTCTTCAGCAGGTGCATCTTCTTCAGCAGGCGCGTCGCCCTGCAGCGCGCGGTTCAGCGCGTCTCCAAGGCTGCCTTCGGTCTCGCCGGCCGGGATCTCGGGCGTGGTATCGGGCTGCGGCACCTCTTCGGGGGTCGGGGCCGGGGTTTCGTCGGGCACCGGCTGCTGCTCGGGCGCGGGCTCGGGCGTCACTTCCGGCGCAGGATCGGCGGGCACCTCTTCGGGTGCGGGCTCGGGTTGGGCCTCGGGTGTTTCCTGGGCCTCATCCTCAGCGCCGGTGTCCTCCTCGGGCATGTTGCCTTCGGCGCAGGGGGCGGCGCTGCCATCCGCGCACAGCGCGGTGGGGTCGGTCTGGGCATAGACCGGAACTGGCAGGGCCACCGACAGGCTGGCCATCAGCGCTGTCGCGCGGGCCGCCTGTGTCGTCTTCGTCTTGCTGCGCATCACCTTATCTCCTCCGGGATGTTCTTCTCTGCGGTGACAGAACGCGTGTCGCATGACAACTGTTCCGCAGGAGGGTGCGCATCACATCATTGCGTGGGAACCGTGATCAACGAAAGATCAATCCGCCCCGCGCTTGGCATCCGCAAGGATCATCGCCGCGGCCTTCTCGGCGATCATAATGGTCGGCGCGTTGGTATTGCCCGAGGTGATGGTGGGCATCACCGAGGCATCGGCGATGCGCAGCCGGCCAAGCGCACGAAAGCGCAGGCGCGGATCGACGACGCTCGCCTCATCCGCGCCCATGCGGCAGGTGCCGACCGGGTGGAAGATGGTGGTGCCGATGTCACCTGCGGCGCGGACCAGATCCTCGCGGGTCTGGTGCTGCGCGCCGGGGCGGAATTCCTCGGGGCTGTAGCGGGCGAAGGCGGGCTGCGCCGCGATGTGGCGGGTGAGTTCGAGCGACCGCACGGCCACCTCGCGATCGCCTTCGGTGGCAAGGTAGTTGGGCCGGATCGAGGGATGCGCGCGGGGATCGGGGCCGGTGACATGCACAGACCCGCGGCTTTCGGGGCGCAGGTTGCAGACGCTCGCCGTCATCGCCGGGAAGGGATGCACAGCCTCGCCGAACTTGTCGAGGCTGACGGGCTGGACGTGGTATTCGAGGTCGGGCGTCGCCTTTTCGGGGCCGGAGCGGGTGAAGATCCCGACCTGGCTTGGCGCCATCGACATCGGGCCGGACCGGCGCAGCAGGTATTCCATGCCGATGCTGGCCTTGCCAAAGAGGCTGGAAGCCTTCTCATTCAGCGTCGGAACCCCCGTCACCTTGTAGACCATGCGCAGTTGCAGATGGTCCTGCAGGTTCTCGCCCACCCCCGCCACCTCGCAGATCGGCGCGATGCCGGCCGCCTGCAGGATGTCGCCGCGGCCGATCCCCGACAGTTCCAGCAGTTGCGGAGAGCCGATGGCCCCGGCCGAGAGCACGGTTTCGCGGCGGGCACGGGCGGTCTTGTCGGTTCCGGCATGGCGGAAGGCAACGCCCCTCACCTCGCCCTCGTCCACGATCAGCCGGGTGGCCTGCGCGCCGGTCAGCACCGTCAGGTTCGGGCGGCCTGCGGCGGGGCGCAGGAAGGCCTTGGAGGTGTTCCAGCGGATGCCCGATCGCTGGTTGACGTCGAAATAGCCGCCGCCCTCATTGTCGCCGGTGTTGAAATCCTCGGTGCGGGGGATGCCGGCCTGCACCGCCGCCTCGAGGAATGCATCAAGCACCGCCCACCGGACGCGGGCCTTCTCCACCCGCCACTCGCCCCCGACGCCATGCAGGTCACTGGCGCCCTTGTAGAAATCCTCCTGGCCCCGGAACACCGGCAGCACATCGTCCCAGCCCCATCCGGTGCATCCCAGTTGCCGCCAATGGTCATAATCCGCCGCCTGCCCGCGCATGTAGATCATGCCGTTGATGGAGGAGCAGCCGCCGAGGACCTTGCCGCGCGGATACATCAGCGCCCGGCCGTTCAGGCCCGGCTCCGCCTCGGTCTTGAACAGCCAGTCGGTGCGGGGGTTGCCGATGCAATAGAGATAGCCGACCGGGATATGGATCCAGTGGTAGTTGTCGCGCCCCCCCGCCTCCAGCAGCAACACCGAATTGCGCGGGTCTTCCGACAGGCGGTTGGCCAGCACGCATCCGGCGCTGCCGGCGCCAATGACGATATAGTCGAAGTGGTCCATTTGCTGCTCCTTGCGCCGCCCCCGGGCGCAGACCCTTTACCGCTCGGGATTGAACCCCAGCATCCGCCCCAGTTTCGAGGCGTAGAACTCGCCCACCAGCCCGCGGCGGAACAGCAGCACGCAGACCATGAACACGATGCCGGTGATGATCGTGACCGGCACGTTCGAGGTGGCGAGGTAGTTCTGCAGGCTCACCACCAGCCCCGCGCCGAAGACCGGGCCGATCAGCGTGCCGATGCCGCCCAGCAGGGTCATCAGGATCACCTCGCCCGACATCTGCCAGCCGACATCGGTCAGCGTGGCGAACTGGAAGACCAGCGCCTTCATGCCGCCCGCAAGGCCGGTCAGCGCCGCCGACATCACGAACGCCCCCAGCTTGTAGCGCGCAACGGAGTAGCCGAGCGAGATCGCGCGGTTCTCGTTCTCGCGGATCGATTTCAGGATCATCCCGAAGGGTGAGTTCACAAAGCGCCAGATCAGCGCCATGCCGATCAGGAACACCCCCAGCACGGTGAAATAGAGGTTGGTGGAGTTGCTGAGGTCGATGACCCCCAGCAGGTGCCCGCGCGGGACGGACTGGATGCCATCCTCGCCATGGGTGAAGCCGGCCTGCAGGCAGAAGAAGAAGAACATCTGGCTGAGGGCAAGGGTGATCATGGCGAAGTAGATGCCCTGCCGGCGGATGGCGATGGCGCCCATGATCAGACCCAGCCCCGCCGCGCCGGTAACGCCCAGCAGCAGCCCGAACTCCGGCGGCCAGCCCCATTCCTTCACGGCATGGGCGGTGAAATAGGCGGCGCCCCCAAAGAAGGCGGCATGGCCGAAGGACAGAAGGCCGGTGTAGCCGAGCAGCAGGTTGAAGGCCGCCGCGAACAGCGCGAAGCACAGCAGCTTCATCAGGAAGATCGGGTAGAGCAGGAACGGCGCGACCAGCAGGAAGGCCAGCGCCCCGATCAGGATCGCGGCCTTGATCGGGCCGGCGAGGGCGAGGGTGCGGGTGGGCGTATCGGCTTGGGTATGTGTGCTGTGGCTCATGTCAGGCATCCTTGCCGAAGAGGCCTGCGGGACGCAGGATCAGGACGATCGCCATGATGACGAAGATCACGATGTTCGAGGCTTCGGGGTAGAAGACCTTGGTCAGCCC
>Ga0209347_1003125_pt1 | contig 20102 bp, 20 predicted proteins | sample AutmiccommuBRH23_FD_187382 | JGI IMG/M metagenome (GOLD analysis project Ga0209347, IMG submission 187382) | Deep subsurface microbial communities from Mt. Terri, Switzerland - Autotrophic microbial communities BRH/23 (SPAdes) (version 2) | ecosystem: Environmental > Aquatic > Deep subsurface >...
GTCCTCCATTTCGGCAGGAAAAAAGGCCGGGGCACACATTCAGGCGGCCGTTGTTTACACCGTCAGCCCGGCACACACCACCGATCATTACCTGAAAACAGCCTCAGACCTGGCGGATCTGGGCGCTGACTCAATATGCATCAAGGACATGGCCGGCCTTTTGGCGCCATACGCTGCTTTTGATCTGGTAAGGCTACTGAAGGAAGCTGTGGGGCTTCCGATACAGCTGCACAGCCATTATATCGGGGGGCTGGCGCTTGGAACATACCTGAAGGCGGTGGAGGCGGGAGCGGATGTAATAGACACCGCATCCGTGCCCCTGGCCTTCGGCGCCTCACAACCTCCGGTGGAAACAGTGGTCAGGGCTTTAAAAAACACTCCCTACGATACAGGATTAAGCCTGGGAGCGCTATTCGAGGTGGCCCGGTATTTTGAAAAGCTGCGGCAGGAAAAAGGCCAAAAGAGAGGCGTCACCAAGATAAACGATATGAGGGTTTTTGAACATCAGGTACCCGGAGGAATGATTTCCAATCTGATTACTCAGCTGGAAGAACAGAACGCCCTCCACAGGTTAACCGAGGTTCTTGATGAAATACCCAGGGTGCGGAAGGAACTCGGCTACCCTCCCCTGGTGACCCCAACCAGCCAGATGGTAGGCACCCAGGCAGTACTAAATGTGCTTACCGGTAAACGCTATAAAATAGTTCCGGGTGAGGTCAGATCTTATGTCCAGGGGCTCTACGGCATGCCGCCGGCGCCAATGGACCCGACAGTACAGGCCGGAATACTGGGCAACCGGGATAAATACACCTGCAAGCCCGCAGATCTATTGGAGCCGAGGATGGAAAAGGTAAGGGAGGAGGCCCGGGGTCTGGCGGCAACAGAAGAGGATTTACTTCTTTATGCTCTCTTTCCCCAGGTGGCCCGAAGATTTATCGAAAAAAGAAACCAGCCGGAGAATCAGTCATACCCGGAGGAAAAGCCAGCAGTTCCCCAGGCTGTCAAAATTGTAAAAAACCCTGAAACTGAGGAGGAAATAGAAATGAATCTGCAAGAAATTAAAGAACTGGTACAGTTGATTAATAACTCGGATATACAGGAACTTGCCCTGGAGAACAAGGGAATGAAAGTTGCCATCAGGAAGAGAGGCGGCAGGGTTAGTTCAGAGACCGGGAATGCCCTTGAAATTCAGGATATTGATATGGCCGAAGAAAAAAGCGTTACCCCTTCAACTAAAAAAATAAATAACGAAATTGAACCCGGAGAGGATCGCCATATTATCAAGGCCCCCATGGTAGGCACCCTCTACAGATCCCCGGCCCCCGAGGCCCCTCCTTTTGTAAATATAGGGGACACGGTGACCAGCGGTCAAACACTTTGCATAATAGAGGCCATGAAACTTATGAATGAGATTGGGTCCGAGGTATCGGGGAAGGTAGTTGAAATACTGGCAGAAAACGACTCACCGGTAGAATACGGGCAACCTTTATATATAATCAAAATAGCAAACTGAGGGATAAACTAAAATGTTTAAAAAAATACTTATTGCCAACAGGGGTGAAATTGCCCTTAGAATCATCAGGGCATGCAGAGAAATGGGAGTGCAAAGTGTGGCTGTTTACTCCGAGGCTGACAGGGAGTCCCTGCATGTCAGGGCGGCTGATTCTGCTGTCTGTATTGGCCCGGCAAATCCTTCCGGCAGCTACCTGAACGTACAGAATGTGGTCAGCGCCGCCATTATATCAGGCTCCGACGCAGTCCATCCGGGTTACGGTTTTTTGTCAGAAAACGCCAATTTTGCCAGGGCTATAGAGGAGCAGGGGATGACTTTTATCGGCCCACCCCCCGGAGCGGTGGAAAAAATGGGTGACAAGGCTGTGGCCAGAGAAACCATGATCAATGCCGGAGTACCTGTGGTTCCAGGCTCCGATGGTGTTATAAATGATATGGAAACAGCCCTTGCCACGGCAGAAAAGATTGGTTATCCGGTGCTGGTGAAGGCTTCGGCAGGCGGGGGCGGCAGGGGCATGAGGGTAGCCCATGGGCTGCATGATCTCGTCAAGGCGGTTCAGACCGCCAGGACCGAATCAGGGGCGGCCTTCGGTAATTCTGACGTGTATATTGAAAAATACCTTGAGGAACCCAGACACATAGAGTTTCAGATAATTGGAGACAAATACGGAAATATAATTCACCTGGGGGAAAGGGATTGCTCGATACAGAGGCGGAATCAGAAGATTATTGAGGAGGCCCCATCCACAGCACTAAACCCCGCGCTGAGGCAGAAAATGGGGGAGGTGGCAGTCAGGGCGGCCCGGCTGGTGAACTATTACAGTACCGGCACGGTGGAATTTCTGCTGGACAGGAATAAAGATTTTTATTTTATCGAAATGAACACCAGAATACAGGTGGAACACCCGGTAACCGAGATGATTACGGGTATCGATCTGATTAAAGAGCAAATCAGAATAGCGGCAGGAGAGGCGCTGTCAGTTTCCCAGGATCAGGTGTCCATCAGCGGCTGGTCAATTGAGTGCCGTATCAACGCCGAAGACCCGCTGAGAGACTTCGCCCCTTTCCCCGGCAAAATAACGGGCTATATCCCCCCCGGAGGGCCGTGGGTTAGACTGGACAGCGCGGCATACCAGGGCTGGACCGTTCCCCGAAACTATGATTCCTTGCTGGGCAAGCTGATCACCTGGGGAAGAAACAGAGAAGAGGCCATAGTCAGGATGCGCAGTGCCCTTGGTGAATTTGTTATAGAAGGCATACCCACCACCATACCCTTCCACCAGAAGGTCTTGGAAAACGCATTCTTCAGGAGGGGAGAGGTATATACCAATTTTATACAAAGAAGGATTTTGTAATAATATTCTCACCAATTAGTTGATCCATGGCAACCGGTCCCGGGTTGGAGTAAATTTACAATCCAGGGCCGGTTTTTTATTGCATAAAAAAAGGGGGTAAGAAGGGGTTAACCACAGGTTAAGCAGTCAAAATGGTCGCATAATACCGGCTAATGCACGCTGAATTTCAATGAATTGGCGGGGTTCAGAACCCAGAATGGTAGTGGGCGGCGGTAAATCGGGGTTTTCAAAAAAGGCCTTCAGTCTTTTCATGTGCATAAATTCACTAATGTAATTATCATGTGATAAAAAGCACATTCCTTGCGGCAAAGGCTTTGCGCCCCTCCCTTTAATAATCAGGATTCACTCCTGTACAGCTTTTCCCGGGCTCTTTCATTTGCTTTGGATAGGCCCTTCTGCTATAATTAACCTGTGTTATATAGGTAAAATATAGCAATAACAGTGGCTGGAGGGATAATGATGGAAATTAAAAATGAGGATATTTTAATCCGGGATGAGCAGACCGGTTTGGGCACAATTAGAATTGCCGACGAAGTGGTTAGAATCATAGCCGGCCTGGCGGCCACCGAGGTCAAGGGAGTTGTCGGCATGAGTAGCGGCGTGGTGGGCGGCATCGCTGAAATGCTGGGACGTAAAAACATGTCCAAGGGAGTAAAGGTTGAGGTGGGTGAAAGGGAAGCCGCGGTTGATATATTCGTGGTAATGGAATATGGTACACGGATACCGGATGTGGCTGCAAGAATACAGGAAAATGTGAAAAAAGCCATTGAAAACATGACCGGCCTTACCGTGGTGGAAGTTAACGTAAACGTCCAGGGCGTGGCCTTCAGCCATGAGGCAAAGGAAGAGGATCACAGGGTAAAGTAGCTTCGGGACGGAGGTATGCACATGAACGCTTTTAACAGGGCACTACTGGTTTTATTTTCCCTGGCGGGAATACTAGCTGCACTGGCATATGTCACCGTTCTGGCCGGCCTTCCTTGGACTGCGGCGCTTTTCCTGCAAACAGCAGGAATACCTGGCTTTACTGAAATAACCTACGGGGCGCTGGCCCTTTACATACTGGCCGGGTTAAGACTGGTCTGGCTGGGCCTGCTTCCAGAAAAAAAGCAGGCCGTGGTAAGTGAGGGATCCCTGGGCCAGGTCCGCATAGCCCTGTCTGCAATTGAATCCCTGGTAGAAAAGGTGGTTCTGGACCAGAGAGGTGTTAAAGAGGCCCGGGCCTCGGTTGGAAAAGCCCCCCACGGCCTGGGTATAAGGATTAAAACGGTGGTGGCGCCCGATGTCAGTATACCCCATTTATCCGACGCGCTTCAGAGTCATGTCAGGGACAGGGTGCTGGATGTTACCGGTATTGAGGTTCATGATATCAGGGTTATGGTGGAAAACATCTCTGCCCAGAAGCTGCGTGTGGAATAAAAGGGGTGAATTCTGTGGATTTTGAACAAATCATTGATTTTATTCAGAAAAACAGGGGAAAGGTAGCTGGAATCACCCTGGGTCTTATTTTCGGGTGGTTTGCCATTAGCTACGGAATTTTTAAGGCAATTTTTGTATCACTATGCATACTTGCCGGTTATTATATTGGAAAGCAGATTGACCGCCGGGCTGATTTGAAAGAAATTTTTCTGGGTCGGTTCAGGGACAAATAATATAAGTAATCCGGGAGGACAGCCATGGGAAGAAGACAGGCCAGGGAAGCCGCCATGAAAACACTTTATCAGGTGGATGTGGGCGGAATTGACCCAGATATGGCGATAAAAAATACAGCTGAAATTGATGCAATAGCCCCGGATGATCTGAATTTTGCCAAAGAGCTGGTAATGGGGTCAATGCGGCATTTGCGTGAAATTGACAACACCATCACAGCCCTAAGCCGTGACTGGAACATAGAAAGGCTGGCCAAGGTTGACATAAACATAATGCGGATGGCCATTTATGAAATACTTTACCGTGATGACATACCCTTTAGCGTAACTGTCAATGAAGCGGTTGAGCTGGCAAAGACATACGGCAGCGATGATTCGGGAAAATTCGTCAATGGCATACTGGGCAAGGTCACCAGGAAAGAAATCGGCGGCGTCGACGGGGAAATATCAGGAAATTCACAAATATTTGAGGGAAGAATTGATTAAGGCATTCTTCCTTCTTTTTTCGCAAATGACATAAAGTGGCATAACATTATATAATTTTTGTTCATAATTAGGCCCCCAGGCAGGAATTGGACCACATTTGCTAGAAAGTATTTTTTACATTAGATGAAATATTTTTTTAGGGAGGGGAAAAGGTTTGTATAAAATTCTGAGAAAAGAAGTTTTCTCACCTATTATCAAACTGATGGACGTTGAAGCCCCCAAGGTAGCCAAAAGCTGCCGGTCGGGCCAGTTTATCATTCTTAGAATCGATGATCAGGGAGAAAGAATTCCACTTACCATTGCTGACTATGACCGTGAGAAGGGGACCATTACCATTGTGTTCCAGGAAGTTGGCAAAACCACCGAACAGCTTGGGGCAATGGAAGCCGGGGATTATATCAAGGATTTTGTGGGACCCCTTGGTGAGCCTTCGCACATAGAGAATTTCGGCAATGTCATCGTGGTGGGCGGAGGAGTGGGCATTGCCCCTGTCCATCCCATCGCCAGGGACCTTAAAGAGGCCGGAAACAATGTTATCGGCATTATAGGGTCAAGAAACGGAGATTTATTATTCTGGGAAGACAAGATGCGTGAAGCCTGCAGCGAGCTGCATGTCACCACCGATGACGGATCATACGTGCGCAAGGGATTTGTCACCGATGTAATGAAAGAAATCATTGAGGCCAGGGGTAAGGAAAATATCGCCCTGGTGATAGCCATAGGTCCTCAGCCCATGATGAGAGCCTGCTGCAATGTAACCAAGGAATACGGCCTGAAAACCGTTGTCAGCCTGAACGCCCTTATGGTGGACGGAACCGGAATGTGCGGCTGCTGCCGTGTATCAGTTGACGGGGAGACCAAGTTTGTCTGTGTTGACGGCCCCGAATTCGACGGCCATCAGGTGGACTGGGCCGAGCTATCAAAACGGGGAGCATACTTCCGCGATGAAGAGCAGAAGTCCAAGGAGATGCGGAATCATACCTGTAAATGTGGATGCGGAGGTGGTAAATAATGGCTGACGCACCGAAAGCAAAAGCAAAAAAAATAGTGCCCACCAAGAACCCCATGCCTGCCCAGGACGCGCTGGAAAGGTCCAGGAACTTCAGCGAGGTGGCCACCGGCTATACCAAAGAAACAGCCATGGCCGAGGCCCAGAGATGCATACAATGCAAGAATACCCCTTGCCGCCAGGGATGCCCTGTGGAGGTTGAAATACCCGCATTTTTAAAACTGGCCGCAGAAGGCGATTTTGCCGGGGCCATTGCCAAGATTAAAGAGAAAAACGCCCTTCCGGCAGTGTGCGGCAGGGTTTGCCCCCAGGAAAGCCAGTGTGAAAAGTACTGCACCCTGGGCAAGAAACATGATCCGGTAGGTATTGGGCGCGTGGAAAGATTCTGCGCCGACTGGGAGCTGTCCACCGGCGTCAATGTGCCTGAGACTGCCGCACCCACCGGATTCCGCGTTGCCGTGGTAGGATCCGGCCCGGCCGGACTGACCTGCGCCGCCGACCTGGCCAAGCAGGGACATAAGGTGACAATTTTTGAGGCCCTGCATGTGGCCGGAGGAGTGTTGATGTACGGCATTCCCGAATTCCGTCTGCCCAAGGCAGTGGTGCAGGGCGAGGTGGAAAACCTCAAAAAACTGGGAGTAACTATTGATGTTAACTCTGTGGTGGGCAAATTCGCCACCGTGGACGAGCTGATGGAGGAAGGATTTGACGCGGTATTCATCGGTACAGGCGCGGGCCTTCCCTATTTCATGAAAATACCGGGGGAGAATCTGTGTGGTGTCTATTCAGCCAACGAATTCCTGACCAGAACAAACTTAATGAAGGCTTATCTTTTCCCACAGTGCGACACCCCCATCAAGATAGGTAAAAAGGTTGCCGTTCTGGGCGGTGGAAACGTGGCCATGGATGCAGCCAGAACAGCCCTGCGGCTGGGAGCCGAGGAGTCCTGGATTGTATACCGCCGCTCGGACAAGGAACTTCCCGCAAGACACGAGGAAGTGGAGCACGCCCACGAAGAGGGAGTCAAATTTGCCCTTCTCACCAGCCCCACCAAGATAATCGGGGATGAAAACGGCGTAGTGAAGGCAATGGAATGCCTGAAGTACGAACTGGGTGAGCCCGATGCCTCCGGACGCCGGAGCCCTGTTGCCATTAAAGGATCCGAGTATATAATGGAAGTGGATACCGTGGTGGTGGCCATCGGCCAGGGTCCCAACCCGCTGGTTCCCAGGACCACCAAGGGTCTGGAAATTAACAGGAAGGGCAACATCGTGGCCAGCACTGAAACCGGAGCCACCTCCAAGGCAGGAGTTTATGCCGGTGGAGACGTTGTAACCGGGGCAGCCACAGTTATCCTGGCCATGGGCGCAGGCAAGGTGGGAGCCCGCTCGATCCATGAATACCTGCAGTCTAAAAAAGCTTAGATTCATAGCAAAAAAAGTCTTACCCGGGGTCGCGGTATTCCGCGGCCCCTATCGGTATGACAGCCTATTACATATTAAATACGGGTGATAAATATGCGCTTGATAACTGTTGGCGAGCTGACCTCGTACATAAAGGGGATCTTTGAAAATGACAAATTACTGACCAACCTCTGGATTAAGGGAGAGATCTCCAATTGCAAGCAGGCCGTCAGCGGTCACATATATTTCACCCTCAAGGACAGCGCCGGCTGTATCAGGGCTGTAATGTTCAGATCCAGGGCATCAAGGCTGAAGTTCCTTCCGGACAACGGAATGTCGGTAAGAGTAAGGGGCTTTGTCACTGTTTATGAAAGGGACGGCAGCTACCAGCTGTACGCCGAGGAAATGGAGCCGGACGGCGTGGGAGCCCTGTACGTGGCCTTCGAACAGCTGAAGGAAAAACTACAAAAAGAAGGTCTTTTCAGGCAGGCCAGAAAAAGAAAAATACCGCTTTTCCCGGGATGCATAGGACTGGTAACCTCCCCCACCGGGGCTGTTGTCCGGGACATGACTGAGATTATCAGCCGCCGCTGGCCCGGTGCCGGCATAATACTGTCGCCGGTTACCGTACAGGGAGAATCGGCTCCGGAAGATGTGGCCCGGGGCATAAAAATGATTAATTCCCTGGGCTGTGTGGATGTCATTATTGTGGGCAGGGGCGGAGGATCGCTGGAAGAGCTCTGGGCCTTCAACACAGAGGTGGTGGCCCGCGCCATATATAGCTCGGGTGCACCGGTTATATCGGCTGTTGGTCATGAAACCGATTACACCATTGCAGACATGGTGGCCGACCTCAGGGCGCCCACCCCTTCCGCCGCCGCGGAGTTGGTGGTTCCGGTAAAGTCGGAGTTGGCTCACACCCTAAAGGTGCTGAGGCTTAGAATAAACAGGGCCATGGAAGACCACGCGGGAAGGGTCAGACGCCGCCTTGACAATTGTCTGAGAAGCCAGGTTTTCAGGAGGCCGGTGGATATAATTTGCGGCTCCAGGGCCATGGCTAATGATATGCTGACCAGAGGGCTACACAGGTCAATGGAAAGAATAATAGCCGACAAAAAGTCCGGCCTTTCAGGCACAGCCGGAAGGCTCGACGCTCTGAGCCCCCTGGCCACTTTATCCAGAGGATATTCCGTGTGCCTTAATCAAAAAACCGGCAAGGTAATCCGGGACTCCGGGGATATTAACACCGGGGACACGGTTTGCGTTAGATTGCACCGGGGAAGCATAAAATGCCAGGTAAAAGATACTTTAAAGTAGAATTGACTTTTACTTTAAGGTATTTAGGGGAATAAACAAACAAGTTCAGGTATTATGAAGGGAGAGGTTATTTATGTCGGCTCAACTGCTGGACGGAAAGAAAGTTGCAGCATCCATCAGGGAAGAGGTCAAGGCTGAAGTGGCGGCACTGCGGGAAAGAGGTTTAGCTCCCAAGCTGTCGGTAATACTGGCCGGTGATGACCCGGCCTCAGTGGTTTACGCCAGGTCCAAGGAAAAATCCTGCAAAAATATCGGTATTGACTTTGAGCTTTTCACACTGCCCGGATCGGCGTCGGAAGAAGAACTTCTGGCGCAGTTGGACAAACTGAATAAGGATGACAGCGTTCACGGCATCATGATTGAGCTGCCGCTGCCCAAGCACATGGATAAGAAGAAGGTGCTGGAGGCTGTACTGCCCGTTAAGGATGTTGATGGAGTTCACCCGATTAACCGTGGATACATACTGAGCGGGGGCGATGGATTGTTCCCGGCCACTCCCCAGAGCTGCATAGAGCTGATGCTGCGCTGCGGCGTGGAAATAAAAGGCAAAAATGCCGTTATAGTGGGCCGTGGTGAAACCGTTGGCAAGCCCCTGGTGTTCATGATGTTAAACCAAAACGCCACCGTCACCGTATGCCACACCAAAACCCAGGATCTTCCCGGCCAGGTGGCCAAAGGTGATATTGTTATTGCAGCAGTGGGCAGGGCCAAAATGGTAAAAGCCGAGTGGATCAAGCCGGGCGCCATCGTGGTGGATGCCGGTATCAACGAAATTGAAGGCGGAATTTGCGGAGACGTTGACTTTGAAAACGCCAAGGAAGTGGCCAGCCTGATCTCTCCGGTTCCAGGCGGCGTGGGAAGCCTAACCACAGTTCTTATTCAGAGAAACGTGCTGAAGGCGATACAGCTCCAGGGGAAGTAGGTTAATGGTTATTGGTTATTGGTTATTGGTTATTGGTTTTAGGTTTTAAGTTATAGGTTTTAGGTTAATAGTTTTGGGTCTCTGGTTTCAGGTAAATAGTTATATGAAACTGTTTGCAGTAAAAATATACCTATTACCTACCACCTATCACCTACCACCTATAACCAATAACTATAACCTGTGACTAAACTTTAATAAAGGAGTGTTTTTATGAGTGATATGTTTGATCTGTCTTTCCGTAAGATACTGGCCGTTTCGGCCTCGGACGCTCCAACTCCGGGCGGGGGAAGTGTTTCCGCAATGGTGGGCGCTCTTGGAGTGGCCATGGCGGCCATGGTGGGAAACCTTACCGTCGGAAAACCAAAGTATGCTGATGTTGAAGGCGAAATAAAGGAAATTACCGGCAGGGCGTATTTTATCATATCCAGACTGGAAAAACTGGTAGCAGCCGATATAGCGGCCTTCGGCAAATTTATGGATGTTTACAGACTTCCCAAGAATACCGATGAAGAAAAGTTAAAGCGCGAGGAAGCAATGCAGAAGGCTCTGAAGATAGCCACCAACGAGCCCATGGAAATAGCCAGAACCCTTCTGGATGCTCTGGTAATCACCGAGAAACTGTCCAAGATAGGCAACAAAATGGCCATCAGCGATGCCGGAGTGGCAGCCTACGTTTGTGAGGCAGCCATAAACTCTGTGCTTCTCAGTGCGGATATCAACATTCCAATGGTCACCGACCAGGATTTTGTGGCAAAAGTAAAGGCCGAAAAGGCAGAAATAGTAGCCGAGGCAAAAAGGCTGAAAGATCTGGCCGTTTCCAAGGTAAACGAGAGAATGTAATTAGATAGCTGTAAGCGATAAGCTTTAAGCTATAAGCTTTATTAAAAACTAACCCAGATATTATCTGAGATATTATCTGGGTTTTTTGTTAACCAAAAATGCTGTTCACAGTGGGTGCATTTGGTTATAATCAAAATAATGAATGTATACTGGGATGTGAACCGGTTGACCGAAGAAAGAGACCGTTATAATATTTATTCTAGATACCTTAAAGAAAAATTCGGCGGCAAGGTGTACAAGCTGCCTGTAAATTTACCCGGAACCTGCCCCAACAGGGACGGAAATGCGGGAACAGGAGGGTGCATATTTTGCGACGAGGCCGGATCAGGATTTCAATGCCTTCCCAACACTTTATCGGTCAAAAAACAAATAGAGGAAAACAGGGAATACTTCAAGAAAAGATTTAATGCGCAGAAATTCATAGTATATTTTCAGTCATTTACAAATACATACATGCCTTATTCGATATTCAGGGAGAATGTTCTAAGCGCCTGCTCCGACGATATTGTTGGCATATCGGTGTCGACCAGGCCGGACTGCATAAATGACAGGTACCTTGACTTTCTGATGGAAATAAAGCGGGATCATGGACTGGAAATTGACATTGAGCTTGGATTGCAGACCGTCAACTATCATACCCTTAGAAAAATAAACAGGGGCCATACCCTGGCCGAATTTATTGACGCTGTTATAAGAATTCACCGGAGCGGTTTGGAGGTCTGCACCCACCTTATTTTAAACCTTCCCTGGGACGACTTGCACGACCTCGTTGAGAACGCCAAGGTGGTCTCGGCCCTGGGTATCCGCTACGTAAAACTGCACTCTCTGTATGTGGTGGAAAATACCGTACTGGGAGACATGTATAAAAGGGGAGAATTTAGTATAATAACCCTGGAAGACTACGTGCAAAGAATTATATTATTCCTTGAGTACCTTGACCCGCAGATAGTCATCCAACGTCTGGTTGGCAAGGGGCCGGCGGATGATCTTATTTTCTCCAATTGGGGAACCAGTTGGTGGAAGGTTAAACAAATGATTGAGGAATCCCTGAAAGAAAAGGACACCTGGCAGGGCAGGCGATTTGGTTACCTCAATGGATCAGCGCTGATAAGAAGAGGTCTCCCCCAATACTAAAATAATATATACCGGAGGCGGCTATGGCCAGGAAAAAGCTAGTTTTTGAAGAAGCCCTGAAAAAGCTGGAAGAGATAGTGCACCATCTGGAGGACGGGCAACTGCCACTGGAAAAGGCTCTGGAATTATTCTCCGAAGGGATTAACCTTAGCAAACAATGCCAGGCCTCACTGGAAGAGGCCGAGCAGCGTATTATGATACTGACGGTCGATGAAGGGGGAAGGCCATCATTAAAAGAGATGGCGCCTTAAATTCAGGAGTAGGTATTCAGAAGTCAGCATTCAGATTATACGTAAGCCTGATAAAGCCTTAAGCCTATAGCTTGAACAGGGGGATACTAAAGATTGGATTTCCTAAGCGAACTGGGAAAAAGAACAATAATTGTTAATGAGGCCCTGGAAAGACTGCTAACCCCGGCGCAAACATACCCCCAGGTAATACATGAGGCTGTCAGATACAGCCTTTTTGCAGGAGGAAAAAGACTCAGGCCTGTTCTGGCCCTGGCATCCGCAGAAATACTGGGAGGAAGTCAGAGTGACATATTGCCTGCGGCCTGCGCACTGGAGCTTGTTCATACCTATTCTTTAATACATGACGACTTGCCGGCCATGGATAATGACGATCTGCGCAGGGGTATGCCCACCTGCCATAAAAAGTACGGTGAGGCCATGGCCATACTGGCCGGGGACGCTCTTTTGACTATGGCCTTTGAACTGATTACCCTTTGCCCGGTAACTGCAGTCATTACCCCGGCAAGTATAGTTGCGGTGGTGGCGGAGATTTCCAGGTCTGCGGGGACTTTTGGCCTTGTGGGCGGCCAGGTGGTGGATATTATATCCACTTCTTTAAAGGTAGACCGAGAAACGCTTGCTTATATACACCGGTGCAAAACAGGAGCCATGTACAGGGCCTCGGTAAGAACAGGCGCTATACTTTCGGGCGCTGGCCCGAGGGAGCTGGATAACCTCACCAGTTATGCCGAACACCTTGGAATGGCCTTTCAGATTGCCGATGATATTCTGGATATCGTGGGAGATGAAAAGAATATAGGAAAGCCGGTAAAAAGTGATATAAAGAATGATAAGGCAACCTATCCCGCCATGTACGGCCTTGAAGAGGCCCGCAAAATGGCCCGGGAGCAGATGGAAAAAGCACTTAAGTCCATTGAGGAATACGATGTTAAGGCCGACTTCCTTCGTGAGCTGGTAAAATTCGTCGTAAGCAGAAATCATTGAAACTCTAGAGGTGCTATTAATTGGGTAACAGCAAATCCTCGGTCTCAGGATTTTATATACTTTCAGTCAGTATAGCATCCTTTTTACTGGCGGTATTGTTTTTTTGGCTTTCCAACCTGGCTTCGGAAAAAATGCAGAGCTTGTGGCTGTCTGTGGTTTTTCTAATCGTCATTGTTTCGGTGGGAATACTAGCTGATATAGTGGGGGTTGCGGTTACCGCCGCGTCGGAGGCGCCACTGCACGCCAAGGCGGCTAAAAGGATTGCCGGCGCGGTCGAGGGCGTTTTTTTAATTAGAAACGCCGACCGGGTGGCAAATCTTATGAATGACGTGGTGGGTGATATAGCGGGGACAGTGAGCGGCGCCCTGGGTATTTCCCTGGCGCTGCAGATTATGAACTACTGGAGGGAAACGGGGCAGTTGGTGATTAGTATGCTCCTTACAGCCCTCATCGCTGCCGCCACAGTGGGTGGAAAGGCGGCTGGAAAGAGAATTGCCCTGGTCCACGCCGATGATGTGGTGTATATGGCAGGAAAACTTTTACACGGAATTTCCCGCATTACTGGCAAGGATTTCAGTGCCAGACATAAAAAAACATCCAGGTAAGAGGAGTGTTTTTGTTTTGAACCTTCTGTCCAAGATAAACGGCCCCTCAGATATAAAAAAGCTCCCGGTTCCGCGGCTTAACGACCTGGCCTGCGAGATCAGGAGGGAAATAATAGAAACCATATCCAGAAACGGCGGTCATCTGGCCCCCAACCTTGGGGTGGTTGAGCTCACCCTGGCCCTGCATAGTGTGCTGGAGTCACCCGTGGATAAAATTGTATGGGATGTAGGTCACCAGTGCTACATACACAAGATTATCACCGGCAGGAGGGATCTTTTTCAACATATCAGAAAATACGGTGGGATAAGCGGCTTCCCAAGGCCTGATGAATCTCAACATGACGCCTTTGCCACTGGTCACAGCAGCACTTCCATATCTGTAGCCCTGGGTATGGCCATAGCCAGGGACCTTGCCGGGAAAAAGCACACTGTGGCAGCTGTAATAGGCGATGGGGCAATGACCGGCGGGATGGCCTTTGAAGCCATGAACCATGCCGGTCATCTGCAAAAGAACCTCATTGTGGTGCTTAATGACAATGAAATGTCCATAGCCAAAAATGTTGGCGGGATGTCCAGATATCTAAGCCGGATGAGGACCGACCCCATGTATTCCAGGGGTAAAGATGAATTGGAGCAGGTTCTGAGGAAAATACCCGCCATAGGTCCCACCGTGCTAAAAGCGGTGGAAAGACTGAAAGACAGCCTTAAATACCTGGTGGTGCCCGGAATGCTGTTCGAGGAACTTGGTTTTGTTTATCTTGGTCCCATTGACGGGCACAATATCCAGGACATGATAGATGTTCTTAACCAGGCCAGGGCGTTGGGAGGCCCGGTTTTAGTCCACGTGGTAACCACCAAGGGGAAAGGATATTCCCATGCTGAAAAAAACCCCGGCAAATTTCACGGAATAGGCCCCTTTGACCTGGAAACCGGTATTCCCAGGGGAGGTAAAAGCATTCCCAGCTATACCGAGGTTTTCGGCCGCACCATAATTGACCTGGCCGCCGAAGATAAATCAATACTGGCCATTACCGCAGCCATGACCGGTGGAACCGGACTTTCGGAATTTGCCCGCAAATACCCGGAAAGATTTTTTGATGTGGGTATAGCCGAGCAGCATGCGGTAACCATGGCGGCCTCCATGGCAGCCTCCCAATTAAAGCCGGTGGTGGCGGTTTACTCAACATTTTTGCAGAGGGCGTACGATCAGATGATACACGATGTGTGCATGCAGAATCTGCCGGTGACCTTTGCCATAGACAGGTCCGGGCTGGTGGGGGAAGACGGACCCACTCATCATGGAGTTTTTGACCTGTCCTTTCTTGGGCAGGCCCCCAATATGCTGATTATGGCCCCCAAGGATGAAAATGAGCTTCGCAATATGCTAAAAACCGCTCTGGATTATAATGGCCCTGCCGCCGTAAGGTATCCCAGAGGCGAGGGCACGGGCTGCATTATGGATGAACATATTCAGTCCTTTCCTCTGGGCAAATCAGAAGTGATCAGAGACGGAAATGAAATAGCCTTTTTTGCTGTTGGCGCCATGGTGGAGATAGCAATTAAGGCAGCAGAAATTCTCAGCAGCCAGGGCATTTCCACCGCTGTTATAAACGCAAGATTTGTCAAGCCCGTCGACGGTGAGTGCATTATAAAATACGCCAGTAGGGCCGGAAAAATTATTACCATGGAAGAAAATATACTGGCGGGCGGTTTCGGCAGCCGGGTGCTGGATGTGATAAACAGCGCCGGAATAGGAGGCGTAAAGGTTTGCAATCTGGGTCTTCCCGACAATTTCGTGGAGCACGGTGACCGCAACATTCTTTTGGCAAAATACGGTCTGACGGTGGACGAAGCCATTGTCAGCGCCCTCAAGTTGATGAACCTTCGCCACTTCAAAAATGCGGGGAAAAAGGCGCAGATTTCGGGAGGGAGCCGTATTGACCGCTAAAAAACAAAGGCTGGACGTACTCCTTTATGAAAGCGGCTATTATGAAAGCCGGGAGCGGGCCAAGGCAGCCATCATGGCGGGTCAGGTGCAGGTTAACGGTGAAAGGGTTGATAAACCGGGTATTAGTGTGGAGGCCGCTGTAAAAATAGAAATTACCGGGAGCCTTCCCTATGTAAGCAGGGGCGGTCTGAAGCTGGAGAAAGCCCTCAGAAGCTTTGACATCGATCTTAATGACCGGGTGATACTGGATGTGGGGGCATCTACTGGAGGCTTTACCGACTGTGCCTTGCAAAATGGGGCCACCAGGGTATATGCCGTGGATGTGGGCTACGGCCAGCTGGCCTGGAAGCTGCGCAGCGACCCCAGGGTTGTGGTTTTTGAAAGAACCAATATAAAGAACCTGCAGCCCGGTGACCTGGAGTACATTCCTGATTTTGTAACCATTGACGTATCTTTTATATCACTTGAAAAGGTAATCCCCCAGGTGGCCCTGCTGGTTCAACCCGAAGCAAGGGGTATGGCACTGATAAAACCTCAGTTTGAGGCCGGCAGGAACAAGGTTGGCAAAAAGGGAGTGGTCCGGGACCCGGAGGTTCACCTGGAGGTCATCCACAGATTATATAGATTTATTACGGATAGAGGCTGGAGCGTTCTGGGGCTTGATTTTTCTCCTGTACGGGGCCCCGAGGGGAATATAGAATATCTTATGTATTTTACATTTAAGTCAGCTTGCCTCTTTGATACAGACATAATGAACAAAACGGTGGAAAGGGCCCACGGGGCCTTCTAAGCACTTTTTGGAACAATTCCTTTTTTAGCCGGAAGGAGGCTATCAAGTCGAGAACTATAGGAATAATGGCTAATCTGGATAAAAAAAATGTTGAAATAATAGTAAGGGATATTCGCCAGTGGTTTATAGACAGAGGCATTAATGTTTTATTGCAGGACGGGATAAGCGGTTTTGGGCACGATGTTACAAGGTTGCCGCTGCCTGCTATGGTGAAAGAGATTGAATGCCTGCTGGTTTTCGGGGGAGATGGAACCATACTCAGCAGCGCCAGGCTGGTGGCCGATTGCGGAGTGCCAGTACTGGGGATTAATCTTGGCAGGCTGGGATTTCTCTCCGAGATTGACGTTCCGGACATTCAGCATGCCCTGGAAAGAATCCTGAATAAAGAATATCATATTGAAGAGCGAATGATGATCGAGGCCGCTGTTCTAAGAGACGGAAAAGAAATCGAAAGGTCCATGGGACTGAATGACGCGGTGATAACAAAGGGCGCCTTCGCCCGGCTCATTTTTCTAAAAACCAGCGTTAATGGTGAACATGTAAGCACTTACCCTACCGACGGGCTGATCGTTTCGACACCCACCGGCTCCACCGCCTACTCTCTTTCAGCCGGTGGGCCTGTGGTTACCCCGAAACTGGACTTAATGATTGTCACACCCATCTGCCCGCACGCTCTTTGGGCAAGGCCCATAGTAATCTCCTCGGACTGTCAGGTGGAGGTAGAACTCCTCTCTGATAAAGGTGAAGTAATGCTGACCATCGATGGCCAGCACGGCTTAAGCCTGATTAAAAACGACATTGTAAAGATTGGAAAAGCCCCCTATAAGGTAAGATTTATAAGACTTCAAACCCAGAACTTTTTCAGTGTGCTGAATCAAAAGCTGCGGGAAGGTGACCGACATTGATGATACCCCGGCGGCCGGCCAGTGCTGTACAGTGGGCCAGGGTTTTTATCCACCCGGCCTTGAAAAATGGTTCGATAGCGGTGGACGCCACCGCCGGAAACGGCCATGACACCCTTTTCCTGGCGGAAAATGTGGGACAAGGGCAGGTGTACTCCATGGACATACAGGACACCGCCCTGGAAAAAACAAGTGAAGCGCTTAAATCCGCCGGACTTTTGGATAGGGTAACCCTTATAAAGAGGGGTCATCAGGAAATGGACAGGCTGGTACCGGGTCAGGCAGACGCCGTAATGTTTAATCTTGGCTACCTTCCCGGAAGCGACCGATCGGTAATGACAATGCCAGGCACCACCGGGGATGGCCTGAAGGCTGCCTTGAAAATACTCAGCCCTGGAGGACGCGTCAGTGTGCTGGTATATACCGGTCACCCCGGCTCTGTAGTGGAAGCCCGGGTGGTGGGAGAAATCCTGGCCCCCCTTGATCATACAGAGTTTACCGTTCAAAAAATGGTCTTCTGGAACAGCCGTAAAAATAGCCCTGAATTATTTTTTATAACCAGATCCGGAGAAAAAAATGATTAAATCAGTTAGGCAAAAAAAAATAATTGAAATAATCAGCTCACAGTCAATTGAAACCCAGGAGCAGCTGGCCTCGGCACTGGGCCAGCTTGGCTTTGCAGTGACCCAGGCCACAGTGTCCAGGGATATAAAGTATCTTGGGCTGATCAAAATACCAGATGAAAAAAACATCTCAATATATGCCCTTCCGGCGGACCGTTCTGCGCCGGGCGGGGAGGAACGGTTAAAGAGACTTATACTCGAATCTGTACAAAAAATAGATTTCAGTGAAAATATAGTGGTGGTAAAAACAGCACCTGGCTATGCCCAGGGAGTTGCCGGGGCGCTGGATCAGGCCCAGTGGCCCGGCATTATAGGCACAGTGGCCGGTGATGACACCATATTAATGGTGTTAAAGACCAAGGACGCCGTGAAAGATGTTATGAAGCGCTTCAGAGAGATTTCCGGAGGTTAAAGATGCTTTTAAACCTTTTCATTAAAGACTTCGGTATAATTGAGAAAACGGAAATTAATTTTGGCCGGGGTCTCAACGTTCTCTCTGGGGAAACCGGTTCAGGCAAGTCCATTATCATCGAAGCCATCCAGGTGGTTGCCGGCGGGAGAGCCTCTGCGGATTACATCCGGGCGGGCTGTGAAAAGGCTGTGGTGCAAATGACTCTTGATGCCGGCTCGGTCCGGCACATTAAAATAATGCTTTCAGAAAGAGGAATCGTGGAAGACACTGGAGATACACTGGTGTTTGCCCGGGAGATAAATAAAAAAGGACGCAGCACATGCCGTATCAACGGCCAAATGGTAACACTTAATGTATATAGGGAAATAAGTCAGCACCTAGTGGATATTCAAGGACAGCACGACCAGCAGCTTTTGTTTAATCCGGAAATGCACCTGATGCTTCTGGATGCCTACGGCAGAGAACAGATTTCAGAAACCGCGTCTGAGGTTTCTGCACTTTACAAGGAGTATGTTAAAAAAAGAAGGCTTTTGGAAGACCTCCGGGAGAATCAAGGACGGTGGATTAAAAGGCAGGAAACCCTCTGCTACCAGATGGATGAAATAGATTCCATCTCCCCGGAGCCGGGGGAAGATGAAAATCTGGCCTCAGAAAAAAGAAAACTGGCAGGCGCCGAAAAAATATCCAGACTGGTGGGTGAGTGCTATAATGACCTCTACGGAGGCCAGTCCCAGGTTTCTGCACTGGAACTCACCGGCAAGTCCCTAAAGGCCCTTGAAAGGGCAATGGAGGTGGATGAGGGCCTGTCCAGAGTCAGAGACCTGACTGCAGGCGCACTTTATCAGATTGAAGAGGCCTGCAGAGACCTGGCGGCGTATATGGACGGTATGGAGTTCTTTCCAGCCAGGCTGGAGTTTGTTGAAGAAAGGCTGGCTTTGCTTAACAGGCTAAAGAAAAAATATGGCGGGACTTTAGAGGAAGTTATAAATTACCGTGAAGAAATTGAAGGCGAATTGAGTCAAATAAAGCTGGGTGACCAGAGGTCAGGGCAGCTTGAACATGAACTGGGTATTCTTCTGAACAGCCTGGAAAATGCTTCAGAAAAACTCACCGGGAAAAGAATCCGGGCGGCCAGGGCAATGGAAGAGAATATTGCGGCAGAGCTACGGGATCTGGGGATGGACAGAGTTAAATTCAGTCTCAATTTTTCCCCATTGGAAAAAACCGGAGAAAAGGGGAGGGAGTTGGTGGAATTCCACATCTCCACCAACCCCGGGGAACCCCTTAGACCCCTAGCCAGAATAGCATCCGGAGGAGAGACATCCCGTATACTGCTGGCCGTAAAGAGTATTCTTGCAGAGATGGAGGAAATTCCCACACTTATCTTTGACGAGGTTGACACCGGTATCGGAGGTCTCACGATAAAGTCAGTAGCCCTAAAACTTTGCAAACTGGCCTCCAGCAGGCAGGTCATATCCGTCACCCATTCCTCCACTGTGGCCAGCATGTCCCATCAACACCTGTCCATAAGAAAGAGAGAGGTGGATGGCCGTACCAGGGCTGAAGTATTCCACCTTCATGAAAATGAAAGAATGGAAGAACTTGCCCGCATGCTGGGAGGCGGACAGGACGGGGGGGCAGCCATGAATCACGCCAGGCACTTACTGGAAGAGGCCAGGAAATGTCGCTCCGGGGGCGACTAAACGGTTAGCTGTCAGCTATAAAAGGTCAGCAACAGAAAAACCTGATTAAATATTTTAAAAGAGTGCTTAACTGTAAACGTCCATGCCAAATTATCGACGATTAATATGAAAAATTATACTCAGCCATGAAATTCTGGGTAACTCCCTGACTTTTGGATTGCTCCCGAAAACCTAGTGTTTAAACGAATTATAACGGCTGAATGCTTATTTATATCGATGAGAAATCATCGATATTTTTTATTCATGAAATTATTTCA
>Ga0209347_1003126_pt1 | contig 20099 bp, 17 predicted proteins | sample AutmiccommuBRH23_FD_187382 | JGI IMG/M metagenome (GOLD analysis project Ga0209347, IMG submission 187382) | Deep subsurface microbial communities from Mt. Terri, Switzerland - Autotrophic microbial communities BRH/23 (SPAdes) (version 2) | ecosystem: Environmental > Aquatic > Deep subsurface >...
CAGGGGGCGTGCGTGTCCGGGCCCTTGCATCCGACCTTGTACAGGCACCATCCCTCGCGGTGCCCATCGTCGTCGAACCGCTCGACGAAACGCCCGTTGTCGAAGTGACCGCGACGCGGGCAGTGATCGTGGATGACCCTGTCGTAGGCGAACTTCGGCCGCTTCTTCTCGTCGAGCGCCGGGAGCCTCCCGGCGCTGGCGTACTCGAGGATCGTTCCGAGCAGGACGTAAGGGTTGGGCGGGCAGCCGGGGATGTTGATCACGGGCTTGCCGTCGAAGAGCCGGTCCACGCCGGAGGCGCCCGTTGGATTCGGCCCGGCGGAGGGAACGCCTCCCCAGGAGGCGCACGATCCAATGGCCACCACCGCGGCCGCGCGGCTCCCCACTTCCTGGAGAATGTCCGTCGCCTTTTTCCCTCCAACCGTGCAGTAGATCCCGTCTTCCGCGACAGGAATCGATCCTTCCACCACGCAGATGAATTTTCCCTCGTTGAGGCGCATCGCCTCTTCCCGGGCCGCCTCTGCCTGGTGCCCGGAAGCAGCCATCAGGGTCTCGTGGTAGTCGAGAGAGATCACGTTGAAGATCAGATCCGCGACGTCGGGCTGTGAGGGGCGAAGCAGCGTCTCGCTGCATCCCGTGCAGTCCTGGAAATGCAGCCAGATCACAGAGGGGCGGCGGACCTGGGCGAGATCCGCAGCGAAGGCCTCGATGTCGAAGTACTCCGTCAGGGCCAGCCCGACGGGGGCGGCGGCCATCAGCTTCGTGCAGAAGGCGAGAAAATCACGGCGGCTCACACCCGCAGCCTCGACCTGCTCTCCAATCGTTCCTGACTTGATCACCGTTTTCGGCATTCGCTCTCTCTCCTCACGGAGCCGCCCTTGCGGCCGATGAAACTTACGTGGGTCGACCGTGCGTTTCCACTTTTCGAGTCACCGAGCAAAGTGCCGCTGATCACAATGACCATGCACGAGATGGACATACCGTGGTGATCTCGAGCTGGCGGAAAACCTCCGCGCGCGAGGCGATGAATGCACGAGTACGGAATCGTCCAATCCCTGTTGCAGAGAATCGACGCCGAGGCACGGTCGCATGGAGCAACCTCGGTTCATCGCGTCATACTGAGGCTCGGTGAGATCTCCGGAGTGGAGCCCGATCTGCTCGGGTTCGCCTTCGAGGCGTATCGCGAGGGAACCGTCGCTTCCGCCGCCGAGCTCTCCATCAACTTCGTTCCCGCGCGCTGGGAGTGCTCGCTCTGCAAGGCGACACTTCCCAAGGGCGGATATCTCCGATGCGAGCCGTGTGACGCTCCTGCGCGGCTCGCTGAAGGGGATGACATCATTCTCGAAAGACTCGAGCTGGAGGTTCCCGATGTGTCGTGATTGTGGCTGTGGAGATCCTGAGCTGGTTCCCGTGGAGATTCAGGCGAAAATTCTCGAAGGGAACGACAGGGTGGCCTCTCACAACCGCGAGCATCTGGCCGCGGCGGGCATTCTGGCGATCAACCTGATGGGATCGCCCGGCGCCGGGAAGACGGCGATTCTCGAACGGACGGCAACCTTCTTCTCCGGCGCGCTCCGGCTCGCGGCGATCACGGGCGACCTGGCGACCGACAACGACGCCGAACGGCTGATCCGGGCGGGCATCCCCTCGCGGTCGATCACGACCGGCACGGCGTGTCACCTCGACGCCCGCCTGATTCACGATTCCCTGCACGGTTTCGACCTCGAAGGCGTCGGGATCCTTTTCATCGAAAACGTCGGGAACCTCGTCTGCCCGGCCGTCTACGACCTCGGCGAAGCCGCGAACGTCGTCGCCCTCTCGGTGACCGAGGGCGAAGACAAGCCGCTCAAGTACCCGACGATGTTCCACAAGGCGGACCTCGTGCTCATCACGAAATCCGACCTCATCCCTCACCTCGAGATCAGTGTGGACAAGATCCGCGAGAATCTGGCGCATGTGATGCCCGACCCGAGGGTGATCGAGGTCTCGGCGAAAAGCGGGCTCGGGTTCGAGGAATGGACGGGGTGGCTCAACGCGCGGCGGGAGCAGATTGGACGCGCGACCCGCCTCCAGGCGCACGATCACCATCACGCCCACGCCGGGGAACCCCACCGGCACTGAACCGAGCCTCCGGATCCGAAAACAGAGTGACCGGAGTCACAACGCGAAACCTTCCGTATCACACGTCGGTGAGACGCGCTCGCCTATCCTCGACCCCATGATTCCGGAAGACGCAGGCGTCCAGGTCCACCAGGACGAGACTGTGCGCGCGCGCATCTGCGTGCGGGGAATCGTCCAGGGGGTTGGGTTCCGCCCGTTCGTTTTTCGAATCGCGGCGTCTCGCGGTCTCTCGGGGTGGGTCCGGAATGACCCGGACGGAGTCTGGATCGAAGCGGAAGCGCCCGTGAGCCGGCTGCGCGCTTTCCTGAAGGATCTGCGCGAGAGCGCTCCGCATCTGGCGAAGATCGACGATGTGAGCTTCGACGAGATTCCGACCGAGGGGAGTGAACGGTTCGAGATTCTCGAGAGCCGCGCGGGGACCGCGACTACGCTCATCCTTCCCGACGTGGCCACCTGTCCGCTCTGTGTCGCGGACATCTCCGCGCCAGGGAACCGCCGATACCGCTATCCCTTCACGAACTGCACGAACTGCGGCCCGCGCTACACGATCATCGAGGCGCTGCCGTGGGATCGCCCCTCGACTTCGATGAAGCATTTCCCGATGTGCGAGGAGTGCCGGACGGAGTACGACGATCCGTACGACCGGCGCTTCCACGCCCAGCCGAACGCCTGTCGCTTCTGCGGCCCTCAGCTTGCGCTGTGGGATGCGGACGGCGGCGAGCTCTCCACGCGGAACGACGCCTTGCTTCAGGTGGCTGAAATCATCCTGCTGGGAGGCATCGTCGCGGTGAAGGGGCTCGGCGGTTTTCACCTCCTCGCCGACGCGCGGCGCGACGAGACGATCCGCCGGCTGCGCGAGGTGAAAGCGCGCGAAGAAAAGCCGTTCGCTCTCATGGTTCCGTCCCTTGGCGCGGCCGATCAGATCTGCCACCTGAGCAATCTCGAAACGCGGCTCCTCACGTCACCCGAAGCGCCCATCGTTCTGCTGCAGCGCCGCAGATGGAGCGGTTCGGTATCCGTTCAGGTCGCGCCCGGGAATCCGCGACTCGGCGTGATGCTTCCGTACACGCCGCTCCATCACCTCCTCATGAGCGAGCTTGGACGCCCGGTCGTCGCGACCAGCGGGAACCGGAAGGACGAGCCGATCGCGACCGACGAGCGCGAGGCGCTCGAGAGGCTGCGCGGAATCGCCGACTTCTTCCTCGTACACGACCGCCCGATCGTCCGGCACGTCGACGACTCGGTGGTGATGGTCTCGGACGGACGCGAGGTCGTGCTGCGGCGCTCCCGCGGATACGCTCCCCGGCCGGTCGCGAAGGGCCCCGCCACGGCCATTCTCGCGGTCGGCGCCCATCAGAAGAACGCCGTCGCCATCTCGTACGCCGGAAAGATCTTTCTCAGTCAGCACATCGGCGACCTCGAGACGCCGGAAGCGGTCGAAGCATTTCACGCGACGACGCGCTCTCTCCAGTCGCTGTACCGCCAGGAGCCGGTCGCGATCGCGCGCGACGCGCACCCGAACTATGGATCGACGATCGAGTCGCGCCGACTTGGTCTTCCCGCCATCGAGGTCCAGCACCATCACGCTCACGTCGTCTCCTGCATGGCCGAGCACGAGCTGGACGGCACGGTGCTGGGCGTTGCCTTCGACGGAAGCGGCTGGGGGCCCGACGGAACGGTGTGGGGCGGCGAGATCCTCCGCGCGACCCGGGCCGACTTCGAGCGCGTGGCCAGGCTGCGCACCTTCCCTCTTCCGGGCGGCGAGCGCGCGGTGCGGGAGCCGAGGCGAGCCGCGCTCGGCGCGCTTTTCGAGATGCGAGGGGAGGCGGCCTTCGACGAGCCTGTGATCGCGTCGGCATTCACGCCGGAGGAGCTGACCGCGCTCCACCACGTCGTCCCGAACCCCAACTTCTCTCCGCGGACCTCGAGCGCGGGCCGGCTGTTCGACGCCGTCGCGTTCCTGGCCGGTCTCCGCGCGAAATGCTCGTTCGAGGGACAGGCCGCGATGGAGCTGGAGTGGAGCATCGAAGCGGCCGAGCCGAGCGTCGAGCCGTGGACTTTCGTGCTCGAGGATGGCGACCCCGCGGTGCTCGACTGGGCTCCGATCCTCGAGTCGGTTCTTCGCGCGCGCGCGGCGGGAGAATCCCTGAGCGTGATCTCCTCGCGGTTTCATTCGACGCTGGCGGCCGCGATCGCGGCCCTCGCTGTCCGCGTTGGCGAGCCGCGCGTGGTCCTGACCGGCGGCTGCTTTCAGAACCGAGTTCTCACCGAGCGAGCCGCCGGACGATTGCGCGCCGCCGGACTGGAAGTATTCACGCACGCAGCGGTCCCGCCGAACGACGGAGGAATTGCCGTCGGTCAGCTCGTCGTCGCTGCCCGAAGAGTTGAAGGAGGACGCACCTGATGTGTCTGGCGATTCCGGGAAAAGTTCTCAAGGTCGAAGGTCCGGCCGACCTTCCGACCGGCACCGTGCAGTTCGGCGGGATCACGAAAGAGGTCAGCCTGGTCTACGTGCCCGACGCCGTTCCGGGCGAGTACGTCCTCGTGCACGTCGGCTTCGCGCTGTCGAAGATCGACGAGGAAGAGGCGAACAGAGTCTTCGAGTACCTCCGCGAGATGGAAGGGCTCGAGGGGATGATGGAGGAGCTCCATGCGGTTCGTGAATGAGTACCGCGACGCTGCCGCCGTCTCCGAGTTCGCAGCCGCGATCCGGAAGATCACCACGCGCCCCTGGACCCTGATGGAGCTCTGCGGCGGGCAGACCCACGCCATCGTCAAGTTCGGCATCGACGAGCTTCTCCCTCCGGAGATCACGCTGGTGCACGGGCCCGGCTGTCCCGTGTGCGTGACACCGCTCGAGATGATCGATCAGGCCGTGCAGATCGCGGCGCGCCCGGACGTGATCTTCTGCTCGTTCGGCGACATGCTCCGCGTTCCAGGGAGTGACTCCGACCTGTTCGGAGTCAAGGCGAAGGGAGGAGACATCCGCATCGTCTACTCCCCCATGGATGCGGTCGAGCTGGCGAAAGCGAATCCCGGCCGCGAGGTCGTATTCTTCGCCGTCGGATTTGAGACCACCGCCCCCGCCAATGCCATGGCCGTGCACCAGGCGAAGCTCGCGGGGATCCGGAACTTCTCGATTCTCGTCTCTCACGTCCTCGTCCCGCCGGCCATGAGCGCGATCCTCGACTCTCCCGATTGCCTGGTGCAGGGGTTCCTCGCCGCGGGCCACGTATGCACGGTGATGGGATTCCGCGAGTACGAGCCGCTCGCCGCGAAACACCGCGTGCCGATCGTGGTCACGGGATTCGAGCCGCTCGACATCCTCCAAGGCGTCTATATGTGCCTGAAGCAGCTGGAGGAGGGTCGTTTCGAGGTCGAGAACCAGTACTCGCGATCGGTCCGCCGCGACGGAAACACCCGCGCCCAGGACCTGGTCGCCACCGTCTTCCGCATCGCCGACCGGAAGTGGCGCGGCGTCGGCGAGATCCCCATGAGCGGCCTCACCCTCGCCGACGACTATCGCCCCTGGGACGCCTCGGTGAAGTTCGGACTCGAGTCCTACACGGTGGAGGAGCCGAAGGAGTGCATCGCGGGACTCGTTCTTCAGGGTCAGAAGAAACCTTTCGAATGTCCCGCCTTCGGTGAAATCTGCACGCCCGATCATCCCCTCGGCGCCACCATGGTCTCCAACGAGGGAGCCTGCGCCGCCTACTACCGCTACCGCCGCGCCGGAGTCGCCGTATGACCACACTCGATTTCAAGCTCGCCTGCCCTCGCCCGATCGATGGAGATTCCATCAATCTCTCGCACGGAGGCGGCGGCTCGGTGATGCACAAATTGATCGAGAGCCGCATCCTCCCCGCCTTCGACACCGGAGCTCTCGGCGTGCGGCACGATTCGGCCGTTCTCGAGGTCGGCGGGGCACGCATCGCCTTCACCACCGACTCCTTCGTCATCCGCCCTCTCTTCTTTCCCGGGGGCGACATCGGGTCGCTCGCCGTCAACGGGACGGTCAACGATCTCGCGATGTCCGGCGCGACGCCGAAATGGCTCAGTTGCGGCCTGATTCTCGAGGAGGGGTTTCCGATCGATGACCTCGACAAAATTCTGCATTCGATGCGGGCGGCTGCTGATGCTGCGGGAGTCTCGCTCGTCACCGGCGACACGAAGGTCGTCGACAAGGGGAAGGGCGACGGCGTCTTCATCAACACCGCCGGAATCGGGATCGTCGAGCACGATCTCGCGATCGCTCCGGGCTCGGTACGTCCGGGCGACCGGATCCTGCTCAGCGGCGATCTGGGGCGCCACACCATCGCGATCATGTCGGCGCGCGAAGGCCTGACTTTCGAAGGCGGAGTCGAGAGCGACTGCGCGTCGCTCGTCGTTCCCGCTCTCGCTCTCATCCGGGAAGGAATCGACGTGCATTGCATGCGCGACCTCACTCGGGGCGGCCTGGCCAGCGCGCTGGTCGAGATCAGCGAAGCCTCGAAGACGCGCATCACCATCGACGAGGACTCCATCCCGGTCCGCGAGGACGTGAACGGAGCGTGCGAGATCCTCGGCTTCGATCCGCTCTACCTCGCCAACGAGGGGCGTTTCGCCGCGTTCGTCCCCGAGCATCAGGCAGAGCGGGCGCTCGAGATCCTGCGGCGTGAGATCCGCGATGCGGAGCCCTCCATCATCGGGCGCGTCGAAGAAGGGTCGCAGCGCGTCACGCTCCGCACCACCATCGGCACCGGGCGGATCATCGACATGCTCTCGGGCGAACAACTGCCGCGCATCTGCTGAGAGGCGGCGCGGGAGTCTTCTTCCGGTTACGAACGAGGAACAACTCGTCGGGCACTTCCTGCGTCGCAAGTTGACGCCGATTTCTCGGGACACGCTCAACTGCTGCAGATATCAGACACTTGCCCGTGACGAGCCTGGCGCTCCTCACCATTTACGACCGGCACCATGCACACCGCCGGGTGCTGTCCGTCACCATTCGCAACGCGAGCCGTTGCGATACTCGCGAGCGCGGTCGACTCGTTGCGCCCGCCCACGACTTTCTCCCAAGGTCCTCACCCATTTGAACGCATTCTCCGCCCTCACGCTCGCTCTCGAGCCCGCCTCGCTTCTGGTCGCCGGTTTCGGTGATCCTGCCCGCGCCGACGACATGGCCGGGCTCCTGGTCGCCCACCGCCTCAGCGAGGGCGGCGCAGGAAGCGCGGACGTCTGGCTCGAAGGTCAGAGTCCCTCCCTTCCCGAGCTCGCGTTGCGGAATCAGGTGGTGATCGTCGATTCAGTGATCACTGGAGCACCAGGAGGAACCATCCACCTGGCGCGTTTTCCGGGGCGGCGGCTGACGCTCCGATCATTTCAGAAGGATCCCGCCCGGATGGAGGCGTTCGAGCAGATCGACGGCGACCGATTCCTGATCGGAATCGAGATCGAGAGCCTCCGCTCGGACGCCCTCCCGTCGGAGGCGGTGCTCGAAGCCGTCGAATGGCTTTCGAATCATTTCGATGCGGTCCTGAAGATCCTCGACGTGATGGACGACGCCTGTGTCCGTCTCGCGCCGCCGGATTTCTTTCCCCGCCGCTACCGCCTTTACTAGCCCGCTTCCTGTTTCTCGGGAATCTCGTCGAGAATCGCCGCGATCTCGTCCATCCTCGCCTCGCCATCGGCTTCGCCGATCTCGAGGAGCCTGCGGACGTAATCGGGCTGGAACATGAGCATGCTGAGAAAGTCGGAGCGGCTGGTCTCCTTGCTGCCGAGACCTCGCAGGAAGAAGCGCAGCGATGGCGGGATCTTCGGCTCGTACTCACCGGCCAGGCGGCCGAGATCGACTGAGGGGCGAATGACGAGCAGGTCGATGACGTTCATTCCCTCTCGCTGCTCCTCGGGCAGCTTGCGGAGGATTGAATTGAGCCGCTCGAGCCGGATTGCATCCTGATCGATGACGTCGAGGAAGATGGCGCTCATCAGGTGACCGGCGATCTGGACGGGAGGGGGATAACCGCTCGACTCCGGCTGGTCGGCCTCCTCGAACGTCTGCTGGTAGCGGGTGGTCATGGCGATGATCCGTTTCGCTCCGAGATGCAGCGCGGGCGAGAGGGGCGCGACCAGCCTGACGCCGCCGTCTCCGTGCCAGGCTTCGGCGATGTTGATCGCGGGAAAAATGAACGGAAGGGCGGAGGAAGCCATGATGTGCGGGATGGTGATCCGGGCGTGGATGCTTCGGCGGTTGGGCCGCTCCCACATCTCGATCCCGCGTCCCATTACCCACGTCACGGTCTGCCCCGTGGTGTAGTTGAGCGTGGTCACGGCGAGCGCCTTCAGCGCGCCGCGCGAGAGGTTTTCCGTGAGACCGGAGATCTCGTCTCCGTCGCGGCAGAGAATCTGTTTGAGGAACTCTTCCAGCGGCGAGGTGTCCACCATCCCCCGGGCATCGGGCCGCAGGGGACTGCCGCCGGAGATGAGCTTCGTCCCCCAGCGAAGCGCGTTCGCGCCCAGCGACGGCGAATCGGAGCGGATGACGCGGTCGATCTCGAGGCGGCTCCAGTGCTGCTCGAGCTCTTCGACGGTGCGCTCGAACCCTGAGTCACTGCTGCAGAGGTAAACGGCGTTGATCGCCCCCGCGGAGACGCCGGTCACGATCTGGGGCTGCAGGTCCGGATAGCGCCGCGCAATCGCCCGTAAGACGCCTACCTGATAGGCCGCCCGCGCGCCGCCCCCCGTCAGGACGATCGCGAGATCGCCTCTTGCGGACGACTCAGCGGCGGCCATGCGGGTGCGCCTGTCGCGATCGAAAGGTAGCTGCTCATTCGCCACGGATGTTCCTCGTCAAGGCGGCTCCATTCCCATCGGAGAGCGAGCCCCCGGTGATTCGTCTTGCTGAACGATCCCATGATGAAGCCATGCCAACCCGGCCGGACGGCTCGCGCTCGATCGTCCTCCATCGTACCCTCGCTCCGTCTCCTCCCTGCCGCCGGTCGCAGTTTCCTCCATGGCGATCGCGTGAAGCGGGAAATCGATGACCTTCGAATCCGGCAGACGATTGAACGAGTGCAGCGCCTCGAACTCCCGCACCGGAACGATGCGCAGAATCTCTGGGACCGCCAGCCAGCCGTCGACAACGCGACAGAATGAAGCCGTCCGTCGGGTCCATCTCAGATGAAAGAGCGCCTCCAGGCCGACGGTAGTTCCGCGCGACTGCGGACTGCCCGATCGCCCGCGCTCGTCGTGTCGCCCGGCTGGATCAACCCCGGGCCGCAGCTCGAATACCGCGAGGTAGATCTTGTACGCTGACTCGCGGAAGACCGCGCTTTCGTGCACAATGACTCCAGGCCGGCGTGAACTCAGCGTGAAACGGATGCGACGGGGGTGGCCAGCGGAGGAATCCGACCGGGGGTCTCCGCGTTTCACGAAACAGATTCCAAAATCGGAGGCCCTTCCCAACTGATGCATCACTCCGAGGCCCGTACGGTCCTGCCCGTCGCCCTGATCGCCCTCGCTCTGCTCGCGGTCCCCGCTCTCCATGGGGCAACCCTGAAGGGATCGAGAGCTTCCCTCCTGAAACAGCAGAAGGTCGCCCGCCAGCACGACTACACGGTTCTGAAGAATCGGACGCAGGTCCAGAAGTTCGTCCGGGCAGGCCTGCTCGTGCCGATCCGCGGAAACGGGAACTACCGGCTCAAAGACGTCTCGCATCCGTATGGACGGTCGGAGATGAAGCTCTTCGTCGAAAGACTGGCTGCGGACTATCACTCGGCCTGCGGCGAGCGGCTCGTCGTCACCAGCATTACCCGCCCCACCTCGGAGCAACCGAGAAACGCCTCTCCCTACTCGGTCCATCCGACGGGCATGGCGCTCGACCTCCGCATTCCGGCAAAGGGGTCCTGCCGTCAGTATCTGGAGTCGCGCCTGCTCCGGCTCGAGCGCGAGAATGTTCTCGACGCCACGCGCGAGAATCGGCCGCCCCACTACCACATCGCTCTGAACCCCACTGCCTACCGCAAACTGGTGGCGGCCGGGACGCGAAACTCGAACGAATCTGGTTCCTCGAGCAGTGACCGCACATGGCGGGTTTCGAGCGGCGATACGCTTTGGGACATCGCCAGGCGGGTGGGCGTCTCGGTCACGGCCATCAAGAGCGCGAACGGGATGAAGTCGTCGATGATCAAGCCGGGGCAGGTTCTCAGGCTTCCCTGAGATCAGGCACGCGCACGTCGAACTCGATCTCGACGCGCCCCTCTGAGCTGCCGTCCCCGGACCATTGCTGCTCGACCATCGTCCCGCGCCCATCCTCGCGAATGCGCAGAACGGTCGAGGAACGGGTTCCGTAGAGCGGCCCCCGGATGAAGATCGGCGAGAGCTCGCGCTCTCGCTCGGGCCCCACGCCGGTGTCGGGCAGCTCGGACGGATCGGCGGCTGAGTCGTCGCGAAGAAGCGCCATCAGCCGCTCGACGTCTCCCCCGCTCTCCTCGACGGCCCTCCGGAACTCCGCTCTCCCACGCTCGACCTTCGGCCAGGGATCTCCGAGAAGCCCGTTGCTCACGGCCCATATCCCGGGGCCGAGAGCATCCGGCACATTGCGCCGGTTGGAGAGGTGCGCCAGCTCGCCGAGATCCGAAACGAAGAGGCTGAAACCTCCCCACTCCCCGGACCGGCGCGCGAGTCTCGCGAGCCAGGCCTGCGGCGCTTCCCCCGACTGGAGATAGGAGACCACCAGCTCGCCCCGGCTCGGCGCGCCCTTCGCCGGGATGACGGCGGGCTCCCGGAAGTTCGTCAGCGCCGCGAATCTCCCATCGGTGTGGATGCCCATCCACGTTCCGCCGCCTCGAAGGTCCCGGCCGCCGATGATTCCGCCGCCATCCTTCCACCTGTGCGCCGCCTCGGTCGGCCGGTCACGGAACTCGTCGCGATTGGCCGCGACGACGAGGCGGTATTCCGGATGGCTGCGAAACGCGGCGAAGATGATGCACATCAGAAAGGACCGTCTCTAGTCGTAGAGGAGATATCCGGCGCGCCGCTCGAGAAACTCCACGCGGGAGCTTTCCCACAGCTGCCGGATCTCGACGTGCGACTGACCCTCGAGGATGGCGCGTATGGTCGGCGGATGACGCAGAAGGTCGTCGACCTTCTCGACCTTCAGCTCCTCCGGATACAACCGATGAAGCGTAGTGGCCAGAAGCGCGCCAAGCTCCAGGGCATCCAGCGCTTCACGGTCGACCACCTCGATCTCGACCCCATCCGAAGCCTGCCCGGCGTGCAGACTCGATACCGGGGTCATCTCCCGCTGTGAGAACCGCACGCCCGGTAGCCGAGCTGCCTCCAGTTCGCGGGCCAGCGCCGCACCGTCGATCCACGGCGCGCCGACCCACCGGAATGGAAGGGGCGTCCCGCGGCCGACGGAAACGGGCGTCCGCTCCAGCAGGCAGACGCCCGGATAGAGGATTGCCGAGTCCAGGGTCGGGATTGCGGGTGAAGTTGGAAACCACGGCAGGCCGGTCTCGTCGAACCAGCGGGATCGTTCCCAGGAGCGAATGCGGACAACCTCGAGATCGGCGCCGACTTTCTTTTCCGCATTGAACATCTGTGCGAGCTCGCCGACGGTCATGCCGTGCCGGACGGCGATCGGATGAATCGCAATGAAGCTCTCCGCCGAGATACTCGCCGGCCCCTCGACCTTTGCGCCCGTAATCGGGTTGACGCGGTCGAGCACGACGAAGCGGATTCGCGCTTTCGCGGCTGCCTCCATGGCGAGCTGCATCGTCGAGATGTAGGTATAGAAGCGGGCTCCGATGTCCTGGATGTCGAACACCAGGGCGTCGAGCCCCTGGAGCTGAGCCTCCGAGGGCGCCCTTCGCTCACCATAGAGACTATGGATCGGGAGGCCGCTTCTGGCGTCCCGCTCATCTCCCACGTTTTCGTCGCGATCGCCGCGGATCCCGTGCTCGGGGCTGAAAAGGGAGACGAGCTCGACGTTTACTGCACCTCGCAGGAGGTCGATGGTCGCGTTCCCCCAACGGTCGTGTCCCGTATGGTTCGTGATCAGCCCGACGCGCATCCCATCGAGCGCCTTGTAGCCGGAGTCCGTGAGCACGTCGATACCGTTGCTCGTGGATCCGCCCACGCTCCCGTAAATCGAGCGGGGATCCCCGCGGTCGTAGCCGGCCGCGCGGGATGCCAGATCGCCGATCTCGCGCTGAAGTGCAACGACGCTTCCCCGTCCCCTTGGATGAACGCGGTTGGACATGAAGATGTAAAACGAGTCGCTGGCAGGATCGATCCAGATGAACGGCCCGGTCCATCCGGTGTGGCCGATCGAGCCGAGCGGGAAGTTTCCTCTCGGCCGGGAGAAAGTCGTCTCCATGTCCCAGCCGAGGGAGCGAAGAGGAGTAATCCCCTCGGGAGATCCGACCGACGTCATCCGCCCGACCGTCGCGGGACTGAAGACTCGCACACCCTCGCGCGTTCCCCCGCCGAGAATCATCTCCGCATATCGGCGCAGGTCGTCGACGGTCGAGAAGAGCCCCGCGTGCCCCGCGACGCCTCCCATCCGGCGCGAGGTCGGGTCGTGAACCACGCCGCGAAGCATCCCTTCGGCGACCTCCTCGGTCGGAGCGATCCGGTCGCGCAGGCGCGGATCGGGGCGGAACGCGGTGTCGGCCATGCCGAGCGGCTCGAAGATCTCACTGCTCGCAAAACGGTCGAGCGGCATGCCGGAGACCCGTCCCACCACCTCACCCAGCAGAATGAACCCGATGTCGCTGTATCGGAACACCAGTCCAGGGTGATGCACGAGCGGCTCGGTGGCCGCGCGCCGGATGCCCTCCTCGTAGCCCGTCCAGGGCTCCTCGAGCGAGAGGCTCGGCGGCAGCCCGGACGTGTGCGTCAACAGATGGCGGATCGTCACCTCACCGCTGCTCATCTCCGGGATGTAGTGCCGGACGGGAGCGTCGAGGTCGATCTTTCCCCGTTCGGCGAGAAGGTGAATGGACGGAGTCGTCGCCACGACCTTCGTCAGAGAGGCGAGATCGTAGATCGTGTCGGATCGCACGCCCTCCCGCCGGGGAGTGGTCGCGGCGACGCCATAGGTCCGGCCGTAGCGGCGGTCGCGGCTGTCCATGAAGAAAACACCACCGACGATGCGGCCATCCTCGACCGCGCGCAGGATCGCCGCATCGATCTCCTCGATCAGATCCGAATCGAGACCCGAGGGATGATTGATCGCGCTCGCACACGCACCAAGAAAAAGAAGGCTGGCCAGCAGTGCGGTGAGGGGGAGGCGGAACGTTCGCATCATGCCGCCATCATAGAACAGCCTCCGGGGGAAGCCGTGCACAAGTCGGTCGGTTCCTAGGGTGACGCGGCACCCTGCGGGGAGGTCCTTCTTTCGTACCAGTTCATCATCGGGGTGACGGTGATCCCGTGAATGACGACTGAGATTGCGACGAGGCTGAGAACCAGAGCGGCGATCATCGCCGCATACTCCTCGGGAAGGCCCTGCTGAATGGCGTGCATCAGATAGTAGATCGAGCCGATACCGCGAATTCCGAACCAACTCATCATTCCGCGGCGGTGCCCCGATATCCTCAGCCCAACCAGCCCCACGGCCACCGAGATCGGTCTGACCACCAGCAGCACGAAGGGGGCGAACCAGAGGAGGCCCAACGGCAGATAGCCGACCGAGAGCATCCCTCCCACCAGAATGACCACGATGACTTCCGCGAGCCGCTCCGCCTGCTCGTTGAATCTCAGAACGCCGTGCGCGATGTTCGCGATCTCCCGCTCGGGAGCGTCACGTTGCCCCCTCGAACGATCGCGCTCCAGACGCCTCAACGCCAGTCCCGCCGCAAATACGGCGAGGAACCCGTAGGTGTGCAGCAGCAATGCGAAACCATACGAGAGAGCGATCAAGCCAACGGCGAGAAAATCCTCCAGCGGAGCCAGATCGTCCCTCCGCCGGCTCAGACGCTCGATCAGCTTCGAAACTCCGATCCCGAGAAACCAGCCGATCAGCAGTCCTCCCGCGGTGGCCCAGACGACGTCGATGGCGACCCAGCGCCATCCCCAGGCGCCGATATCCCGGAGCCCGAGAAGGCCGAGCCCGAGCATCACGAAGGGAAACGCGGTGCCGTCGTTCAGTCCGGCTTCCCCGGTGAGAGAAAAGCGCAACCGGTCTCGATCGCCGGGGTGGGAGACCTGAACGTCCGACGCGAGCACCGGGTCGGTGGGCGCGAGAACCGCCCCGAGGATGATGGCCGCTCCCAGCGAAAAATCGAACACGTAAACACCGACCAGCGCGATCAGGCCGACCGTCACCGACATGGAGACGAACGCGAGCCGCGCCGGCTCGGTCCAGAGCCTGTCCCGAAGCGGCACGCGAAGCTTCATCCCCGCGCTGAACAGGCTGATGATCACTGCGATCTCGGTCAGGCGCTCGAGCATCGCCGCATCCCGAAGCGGGTGGACGCTGAACATCTCCGCCCCTTTCGGACCGAGCAGGTAGCCGAGAGCGAGATAAAGGATGGAGGTGGTGAGGGGAAGCCGGCGCAGCAACCCGCTGCCGATCGAGATTCCGATCAGGACCAGACCGAGAACGAGGTACCAGAGAATCGCAACCATACGGACGAGCGCGCTTGGCTTATGCGGCTTTCCGGCCAGCCGGCAAGTGGCCGGGCTCTCCAGAGTCCGGACCTCGAGGTCGTCACACACGACGGAATCAACCGCTTTCTCGCATTCGCATCAGCGATGAAAAGCATGGCAAGAAAGAGGCAGAATGGGCGTGCGATGTTCGGTCACGCCTTCACGCTCTTCCGCCTCCGCGGGTATGACGTCCGTGTCGACCTGTCGTGGCTGACCGTCTTCGTGCTGCTCGTCTGGTCTCTCGCCGAAAGGATCTTTCCGCGCGCGGAACCGAACCTCTCCGAGGCTGCCTACTGGCTGCTGGGCATTCTCGGCGCGCTCTTCATCTTCGCCTCGATCGTCCTGCACGAACTGGCGCATGCCAGCGTCGCCAAAAAAAGCGGGGCCGACGTGCGCGCAATCAGCCTTTTTCTGTTCGGAGGAGTGACCGAACTGAATGCACCTCCGCGGTCTCCGCGGGATGAGGTGTCGCTCGCACTCGCCGGGCCGGCGACCTCGTTCATACTCGCCGGTGCACTTTTCGCGGCGGCGCTCGCGCTTTCTGCTCTCGGCTTCCAGCGCGTGGTCTGGACCTTCGTCGGCTACATCGGCGGAGCGAATCTGGTCCTCGCGGGATTCAACCTCCTGCCCACCTTCCCGCTCGATGGCGGCCGCCTGCTCCGGGCGTGGTTGTGGCACCGGAGCGGCGACGTTCGCTCGGCCACTCGGATGGCCGCTTCGACCGGATCGCTCGTCGGCTTCACGCTCATGGGCGTGGGGCTCCTGTTCCTCTTCGCGACGAACTTCGTGGCGGCGCTCTGGTGGATCCTGGTCGGCTTCTACGTCCGGATGCTCGCCGAGGTCTACTACAGCAAGGTGCTGATCCGGCAAAGCCTGATGGGAGAGAAGATCCGCCGGTTCGCCAGCAGCCATACCGTGACCGCCCAGCGGACGATGACCGTCCGTGAGCTCGTGGAGACCTGCATCGAGCGCCACCAGCACCGCATCTATCCCGTCATGGACGGCGACCGGCTGATCGGCTGCGTCTCGGCTCACGCGATCAGCCTGATCCCGAGACACGAATGGGACCGGCAGACGGTGGGGTCGGTCACCGAGCCTCTGACGCTCGAGAACTCGATCGACATCGACGCGGACGCGCTCGAAGCCCTCGTTCGGATGACTCGCAAAGGCCGCTCGCGCCTGATCGTGATCGAAGGGGAGGATCTCCGCGGCGTCGTCACGATCAAGGACCTGATGTCCTTCCTCGCCATGAAAATCGAGCTCGAAAGCCAGGAGTAGGAGCAAGGCAGAAGGCAGAAGGCAGAAGGAGAGGCAACGGCAAAAGCGTGTGCGCCTTGGTCGTCCTGAGGGAGCACCGCAGCGAACGGACCTCTCAACGGTGGAAAAATTGCAGGCTCGCGCCACCTGCCAGTTCCCCCGCACACGCCAACGCGGACGTCGCATCCTGAGTTCCTTCGTCGGCTGCGCCTCCTCAGGATGACGAAGATTTTTTTCGGACTTTGCCTTTTACTTCTGCCTTCTGCCTTCGCCTTTTCTTCTGGCTTCTGGTTCCTGGCTTCTGGCTTGTCTTCTGATCACTCCGGAGCCGCGACGTCCATCACTGTCGTTTCCCCATCGTCTGCATGCCCGGGGAACGGGCAGAAGACCTGATACCGCCCCGGCCGGAGGTCGAGCACCCGAAGGGTCTGGATCTCGAAGGGCTGCAGGTTTTTCTCGAGGCGGTGCGTCGCGCCTCCACCCTCGACCGCGAGGGAATGCACCTGATTTCCATTATTCGTAACCTGGAAGTCCGTCGCTCCCGCGAGCGGGGTTCCCTCGATCTCGACGCCGCTCTCGAAGATCGAGACCGCGATCGGTTCCTCGACCGCGAGCTTGGCATCGGCGGTGGTGAGGGCGGTGTCGGTGGAATCCGCCGTCGCCGTGGACCCGGCGGGCACCGGAGCGCTTCCAGTGGCGGGTTCCTCGCGCTGACAACCGGCCAGCACGAGAGGTACTGCGAGGATGACTGCAAATCGCGTCCAGGATCTCATCGGGTTCTCCTTCCGAGCCGCGCCGGGGCGGCCCAAGCGTCCGGGCTGCCTGGCGGGCAGCCCACTGCTCCGTCGGCTTGCCGGGAACATGCCACGGCGGGCGCCGATGAAGCCCCGCGCGCTCCCGCAGGCAACCCCCGGGCCTGGAACTCGTACAATCACGGCAGATGGCGAAGCTTCACGACTGGGTCGAGCTCACTGGAAACACGATCCGGAGCGTCGGATCACGCGATGTGGCCGGTCTCTACGAGCAGGAATGGCCGGTGGTTCGCCGCAAACTGCTCGAGGAGCATCGCGCGGCGATCGAGAGGGAGCCGCAGCAATGGAAACGGGGCCTCCGGACCGCGAGCGCTCTCGTCTACGGGCTCACGAAGCGTCTCTCCCCGGAGCGGCGCCTCCTATTCCTCCTCGCCTGTCTGGTGGGGACCCTCTCGTTCATCTATCTCCTCGCAGGCGGCCATGCCTCCAACGATTCTCTCAAGACCATTTTCTCTCTGTTCGGCGCGTTCGCGATTCTCGTATTTCTCCTGGCGTTCGAGTTGATCGACAAGCTCCGCTTCCGGGACGAGCTCGAGCTGGCGCGCGACCTCCAGGCTTCGCTCCTCCCCCGGGAGATGCCCCAAATGGAGTCGATGGAGATCTCGGCATTCAACCGGATTGCGAACACGGTCGGAGGGGATCTCTACGATTTCGCCCCTCTCCCGGATGGGCGTCTGGCCATCCTCTTCGGCGACGCGTCGGGGCACGGGATGGCCGCGGGCCTGGTGATGGCCGTCGCTCAGGCGGCCTTTCGGACCCAGCTCGAAATCTCCTCCGAGCCGGCAGTCATCATGGCGACGCTCAACCGACTGCTTTGCCGGACCGGCGGTCCCCGCTCTTTCTTCACCGCCTGCTACGTCGTCCTGGGACCGGACGGCGAATGGTCAGCGATGGTTGCGGGGCATCCTCCCATCCTGCAAATGGATGCGCAGAACCGACTCGCCCGACGGATCGGCCGCGGCTCCTACCCGCTCGGGATCAAAACCTCCGGCGCCTGGGCCATCGAGCATGGGGTGCTCGCCCCGGGCGACTCTCTGCTTTTCTGCTCGGACGGCCTGCCGGAAGCGCTGAATCGCGCGGGGGTGGCGTGGGGGTACGACGCGCTCGAATCCGCGGCAGCCCGACACGCCGGCTCTCCGGACGTCTGCCAGAGGATCCTCGGAGAATGGGAGCAGTTCACCGACGGGGCGACCGTGGAGGACGACGTTTCCATCGCTGCGATCCGGCGCGCGGGATGATCGGACGAAAAACTGGCGCAGGAACGAGCGCCGAGCTCACCGCCTCGCGGTAGACTGTCCCACGATGCCGACCTCGCGCTCCCTGCGAATCGAAAAATGGTTGATCTGGATCTCGATCGCGGCCGTGATCTGGATGCTTCGCGATCTCTTTCCCGCGTTGTTTCTCACGTTCATCCTCGCGTACATCGGGAACACGGTCATCGGATGGCTGGGACGGTGGATCCCCAACCGGCGAATCAGCCTGATCCTCGTTTACGTCGCGCTGATTCTCACGATCGGAGGGCTGACGCTCGTCATCGTGCCCCGGATCTTCGAGGAAGCGCGTCAGATGGCGCGACTCTACGTCGCTCAGGACGCGATCGAGGGCGAGATCCTGCTTCCGGAAGAAACCGAGCCGGCGGTGCGCACCCCGACCGCACCGGCCGTCAGGCCCCCCGCGCCTGAAGCACAGCCGGCAGCCGAGTTGACGGTGCTCGAGCGCGAGACGCGTCGCTATCTGGATGGACTGATCATCCAGCTCGTCGGCCCCGAGAGCTTTCGCTCCTTCCAGCAGTCCGAGACTTATCGGATGCTGGCCGAGCGGGTTCAGCAGTGGGTGCGGGGTTTCATCCCGAAGGTGGTCAACGGGGTGAAGGAGTTCGTGAACGGCTCGATCGCGGTCGCGCTCCAGTTCCTGCTCTCGATCATCTTTTCGTTTCTGATTCTCTGGGACCTGCCTCACCTGCGGCGCGCGACGAGCTCCCTGTCGAGCGGGAGGACTTCCGAGGTTTACGAGGAGATCGCTCCCGGAATGGTTGCTTTCGGCCACATGCTCGGAAGGGCCTTCGAAGCCCAGTCGGTCATCGCTCTGGTCAATGCCGGGCTGACCTCGCTTGCGTTCCTGATCCTGGGAATCCCGTCAATCGCGCTTCTGGCCACGATCGTCTTCTTCTGCTCGTACATCCCTGTGTTCGGCGTTTTTCTCTCGACTCTCCCTGCCGCGCTGCTCGCGTTTCAGGTTGGAGGCCCTCCCCTGGTGGGATGGCTGATCGTCGCGGTTCTGATCGTCCATGCGGTCGAAGCCTATGCCCTCAACCCGATGATCTACGGGCGCCACCTGAAACTCCACCCGGTCGCCGTGCTGATCGTTCTCCTGGTCGGGGAAAATCTGTTCGGAGTGTGGGGACTGCTGCTGAGCGTCCCAATCGCCGCTTTCGTCTACAAGTACGTGGTGCGCGGAGAGCCCGTGCTCGGACGCCCTCCCACGCCTCGAACGAAAAGAGCGGACCCTCGCGGGCCCGCTCCTGACTCGTCGATTTCACCTTGACTAGCTGATCTCGCGGGTCGCCGGCATGAAGCCTCCGGTGCGTCCCCTGCAGCCACTCACGTACGGCGACTGGGGGGTCCCTTCGTTCGCGCTGAAGGAGCTTCCGTCCTTCAGGTTCACGAACTCGTTCGGCTCCGTGCAGAGGCTTCCACGCCCCGCGACGTTGCCAACCGGCTGGAAGCCCTGGTTGGTAAGGACACCCTTGACGTGAAGGTCACGCGGCGGCCGCGACCAGTCGATCTCGCGGATCGATTTCGGGTCCGACAGAAGGCGGTAGTGCGTCGTGCTGTTGGGGCTCAGGGTCGCCGCATCCACTCCGGCGGTGGTCGAGGTCGTGGCGCTCGACGCGCAGCCCACAAGGGCCATCGTTGCAATCGTGAGGGTGATGAGAATCAGCTTCTTCATGTTCGAAAAACTCCTTTCAGTGTTTCGACGTTCCAAGCGGAGGATACGCAGGAATGCGCGCGCGGTTCGGCCTCCGGGAGCGGGTTTCCCGGTTGTTTTCCGCCCCATCACGCGGACGTGTCGGAAACCCATCGAATGTTACGGAAAGGCGCAGTAGGCGAAGCTTTCAGCTTCGCTCACAGGAAGCGCGGCTTTCAGCGCGCGTGAAGGCGGGGTTTATAAGAGAGCTCGGATTCAAAACAAAAAGCCGAAGCTGGAAGCTTCGGCTCCTGTGAGCGAAGCTGGAAGCTTCGCCTACCGCACGAGCTCGCGGTGGGCGAGAGC
>Ga0209347_1003129_pt1 | contig 20092 bp, 16 predicted proteins | sample AutmiccommuBRH23_FD_187382 | JGI IMG/M metagenome (GOLD analysis project Ga0209347, IMG submission 187382) | Deep subsurface microbial communities from Mt. Terri, Switzerland - Autotrophic microbial communities BRH/23 (SPAdes) (version 2) | ecosystem: Environmental > Aquatic > Deep subsurface >...
GTTTGATTCGCCGAGTCTCCTCCTCAATCCGGGACAAGGCCTCCTCCGACGCCTGATCGCAACGGGTCAGAACCACGGCGTGGGCCCGTTTCAGGCCGGCGACAGGTTCGCGCAGCAGCCCGGCCGGCAGGACTCGGCCGTAGCCAAAGGGCACTGTCGCATCAATCGCGACGATATCCAGGCCGCGGGCGAGCCGGCGGTGCTGAAATCCATCGTCCATGACGAGCACCTGCGCCCCGTGGCTGCGGATCGCCTCGGCGGCTCCGGCGACACGGTCCGGGTTGACGACAACCGGGGTCTCCGGGCATTGTGCCGCCAGGAGTGCCGGTTCATCGGACAATTCGCCTTTTTGCGTCCTGTAGCCGCGTGTCAGGATCGCACAGGCGAGGCCCTTGTGCCGAACTCGCCGGCACAACCAGACCACCAGCGGGGTCTTACCGGTGCCGCCGGTTGTCAGATTGCCGACGGACAGGATGACGGCATTTGCGTGATGGCTCCGCAGGAGGTGATGATCGTACAAAGCGTTGCGGACACGCACGACCAGGCCGTAGCCGAGCGAGCCCACGCGCAGCAGAGCCCTCGCGCCGCCGGCCCGGAAGTCCGTACGCTGCCCCGAGATGATCGCCTTGAATCGGTCCTGGTTGATCGCCATGACCGGCAGTGTTATCCGAGAATCTCGGCTCGGTCAAGACTCGCCCCGGTTTTGCCACGGACCGTCGGGTCATCGAAATGCGGTTCTTGACTTTGACACAAGTCCGCAGTAGCGTATAACGCTGGTACATATTGTGTGAGGCACGGCACGGTGCGGACGCAGGTACGCCTGATGGAGCGGCAGCGAAACGATAGCAGGTCCCCATGGTGTCGACCTCGCCCCTGGCGGCGTTTGAGCAAGCGGGCTGCGGGGGATATCGCATCGCCCGGCGTGATCGGGCGCAGATCGATTTACTCATGAACATGAAGGGGAGCGACTATGGGAAGAAGGTCTCTGACGGACTGCCTGCTGTTGATGATTCTCCTGGTTGGGGCGTTGGGCTTGGGGTGGGCCGTCCCGCCGGCGGTTGCCCACGACTTTCTGGCGGCGGAGATGCAGCCACTCGACGATGAGAGCGAGCACCTGCGCGCGATGCTTGTGGAGATCGAACGCCAGGGCCAGCAACGGGTGATGCAACTCGGGCGGTGGATCGGATGGTGGACGAAGATCAAGGATTTTGCCACCGAGACCGGTAGCGACATGATGAAGAGCTTCGATGAACGCCTCGCCAAAGCCGAGAAGGCGCAGAGCTTGCTGGGCGGTCTCATCGACACTTCGCCGCCGGGCCAGCGCTACCTGCCGCATGTTGGCTGGCACAATGTCGTCACCATCGGGCAATTGATCAACACCATCAAAGATGAGCGGGCCAAGTGGGCGGAATTGATCGCCAAGGGCAAGGCCACCTGGCACATCGCGGCCGTCGGCTGGATTACGGGCGAGGGGATCCAGAAGACCATCGACGATCTCGAGAAGCAGATCCGCGATATCAATCAAGGTATTCGGGACGGCACATTTGTGGTCCATATCGCCGGCGCGGGATGGGTGGCGGGCAAGCAGTTCCGTGATCGCATAGCCGCGATCGAACAGCAGAAGCAAGCGATTCGGGACCGGATTTCCGCCGGCGAATACGAGGTGTTCATCCCGGGCCTGGGGCCCCGTACGCGCAAACGCATTGACGAAGAGATCGCCGGAGTCGAAGCCGAGCTGGAGAAACGCCGTGCAATCGCGGCCAAGGGCGAGATGATGATTCATCGCGTGCCTACCGGCTGGCAGTCGCTGACGCAAGTGCAGGCGACGCTGGACGCGGACGCGCAGTCCTACGAAGTGATGAAGAAGACGGTCAACGACGGCATCTACTCAGTCTGGATTGTCGAAACCGGATACGCGAGGCGCATCGATCTGGAAGGGCGGGTTCAACGTTACGAGGAAACCCTCGAGAAGACGAAGGATGCGATCGCCAAAGGCGACTACGCCGCACATCTTCCCGTTGGCGGGATGTCGTCAAATGCGATCAAGAAAGCGATGGAAGACCTCGGCAAGCAGCTCAATCAGCCCAACCTCGAGCCCAAGGCTCGGGAGGCGATCGTCAAGGCGATTGAGTTGCACCAGAAGTCTCTCACGGAACTGCAGTCGATTTCCGCCTATGACCTTGCGATTATTGCGATGGAGAAGGCGGAAGTCACAGGCCTCATCACGGGCGTGATGAAACTCGCTCGCCCGGACTTCGAGCGGCGGGAAGTCGTGCGCACGGAGAAAGAGGAGACGCTGGCCGAGTACCCCATCGACCTCGCCATCTGGACCAAGCCGCTCGAACTGCAGCTCGCGAGACTCCGGCAGGCAAAGGCGTGGATTCCCACCGGGGGATGATCGTGCGTCTCAGACGGCAACCAGCATGGGACCGGCTACGTCTTTGGCTTTCTGCGGGCCCAGGAGCAACTCGATCAGTTTCAAGGCGAACTCGATGGCCGTGCCGGGGCCCTGACTTGTCACGCAGTTGCCGTCGACCACCACTCGCTCGTCGGAAGCCTGGGCGGGATTCAGCTTCTTCCGGAACCCGGGATAGCACGTCGCCGTTTGGACGCCGTCCAGAAGCCCGTGCGGAAGCAACGCCACGGCCGGCGAGGCGCAGATCGCGGCGTACAGCCTGCCGGCGGCCTTCTGTTCCTTGAGCATCCCGATCAACTCGGCTGAATCCCGCAGGTGCTCGGCCCCCGGCATCCCGCCCGGCAGGGCAATGCAGTCGTAGGTCTGGCCGGTGCAATCCGCGATCAGGGCGTCGGCCAACAGCTTGACGCCCCGACTGGCGGTCACCTGGAGCTTGTTCACCGAGGCGACGGTCACGTCCAGCCCGGCCCGACGCAGCGTGTCGATGATGCAGACCGCCTCGATTTCCTCTGAGCCGTCGGCGATGGGGACGAGGACCTTTTTGACCATATTGACCTCACTGACGCGAAGCACGAAATCCGGATTTCTCCGTTTCCGCTTGCTCAGGACTTCGAGCTTCGAATCTTTCTTATGATCTCATCCGCCATTTCACTGGTCCCGACGGCTGTCGGATCGTCGCGATTGTCCTTCATGTCGTACGTGACCTGGCGGCCCTCGGCGATGGTTTCCGCGACGGCGTTCTCCAGCCGGTCCGCCTCGGCGGTCTTGCCAAGGTGCCGCAGCATGAGCGCGCCGCTGAGGATCAGCGCCGTCGGGTTGACCTTGTTCTGGCCCTTGTACTTCGGCGCGCTGCCGTGCGTGGCCTCGAAGGTGGCGCCCTTCTCGCCGATGTTGGCGCCTGGGGCGACGCCCAGCCCGCCGACCAGCCCGGCGCACAGGTCGCTGAGGATGTCGCCATACAGGTTCGGCAGCACGAGCACGTCGTACAACTCGGGTTTCTGCACAAGCTGCATGCACATGTTGTCGACGATGCGGTCCTCGAACTCGATGTCGGGGTAATCCTTGGCGACCTGGCGGCTGACCTCCAGCCACAGGCCGTCGGAGAACTTCATGATGTTGGCTTTGTGTACGCTGGTCACCTTTTTACGGCCGTTCTTGCGGGCGTAGTCGAAGGCGAACCGCACGATCCGGTCCGTCGCGGTCACGCTGATCGGCTTGATGCTCACGCCGGCGTCCGGTCCGATCTTCTTTTTGCTATGCTTGTTCAGCCAATCGATCAGTTCGAGCGTCTCGTCCTGGCCCTTCTGGTACTCGATCCCGGCGTACAGATCCTCGGTGTTCTCGCGGACGAGCACCAGGTCGATATCCTTGTACTTGCTGCGGACGCCCTTGTAGCTCTTGCACGGGCGAAGGCAGGCGTAGAGGTCCAGGCTCTGTCGCAGGTACACGTTGATGCTGCGAAACCCCGTCCCGACGGGCGTCGTGATCGGGGCCTTGAGGGCCACGCCGTTCTTCCTCACCGACTCGATCGTCGCCTCCGGCAGGGGGGTGCCCAGCCGCTCCATCACGTCCACGCCCGCCTCGGCGGGTTCCCAATTGATATCCGCCCCCGTAGCGTCGATGCACCTGCGGGCCGCCTCGGCGATTTCCGGCCCGATGCCGTCTCCGGTAATCAGTGTTACGTTCGTCATCTCCAGACTCCTTTTTCAAAAGCAAAACCGCCATGGTATCGCCGGACCGGCGGCGGGTCAATCGGGAGTCTTTGAGTACGGACACGCCGGGGCAACTGCGATCTTTGCCCCTTTTCGTGCGGCCTGGTCCGGGCGATGCCGGCCGGCGATTGCCCCGGTTATGGACCGCGTGACTTGGACTCGCTCAGCTTCGCCATGACTTCCTGAAATCGTTCCTCCAGGTCGTCGAGATCCCGCTTTTCCGCCAGGCCCTCCCGGCTGCTGCGATAGATCATCTCCGCATGTCGGCGGATCACCTCGCGTCGGTCCGGCCTGGGGGTGGCGACTGCAATCGCCTGGAGGGTTTCAAGAAGGCGGATGCTCACCGCAACGCTGCGAGTTGCACTTTGGCGGATCTGGTTGAACGCGGCATCCACAATGCCCTCGTAGGTGGGGACGTCGAGAATCAGCCGCAGATGCCCGGCCTTATCGCAGCGCGACGTCGGCGGGGAGTGCCTGTCGCTCAGGTGGCAGATGGCCGCTCCCAGCCTGTCGATGCAATTCACCGCCGTGTAAGGGTCGTTCAGGGACGGAGAAAGGGCACGCAGGGCCATGTCCACCAACTGCTGGATGGGAAACTCCACGTCCTGCTCCAAAGACCGGTACTTGCCCAGGACGAAAGCCCGTCGCACATGCTTGTGTACGTGGGCATCGACATTCGCCTCCGGGCCCACCACGGCCAAAGGAGTCCTCTCAAAGACGAAGTCGCCAGGGCGGTACAGGAAGCGGATCACCAGATCGTGCTCGCTTGCCATCGACATGAGACCCTCCACAGCGACGGCCCGGAGATAGCCGCCGTCCTTCGCGAGTACGACAACGCCGTGCTCTTCCAGGAGATTTTTCAGTGTCCCCGTGTCGCGGGCATCCTGCCCGTGGTTCGAGGGCGAGACGTCCTCGCCACGGGGAGCGTCCGACTCCTGCGGGAACGTATGGTCGATCTCCGTGATGAGTTCCCTGTAAATGGTATCGACCACCTGCTCGGCCTGGATCGAGCTCGATGCATGGTGAAAGAAGTAGATCAGGACTCCGAAGCTCGTCAGGGCCAGGAGAATCCCCAGCGTAACCGCGATCTCCGGCACAAAGGAATCGCCATTGTTGTCCTGGATGGTCCTCAGAACGATCAGGCAGTAGATGAAGGTGCCGACGAAGGTGCCCAGCACGATCTGGTTGCCCTTGTCGGCCATGAAATTCCGCAGCAGGCGCGGGCCGAACTGCGAGCTGGCCATGGTCAGGGCGGCGATGGTGATTGAGAAGGTAACGCCCGCGACGGTGATCGTCGAGCCGGCGATCGTGGACAGCACCAGTCGCGCCCCTTCCGGCCCCCCGGGATAGACGTACTCTCCAAACCACCATGCCTCCCAGGACGCCGCCCTGTCCAATCGTACCATTCCATAGGCCAGACCGATGGCAGCGATGGAAATCACCGCCGGGAAGAACCAGAAGCTCGTGTGAATCGACTCCCACAGACTCTGAAGCTTGGTCTTCATATGCCCCCCGTGATCCCATGCCCTGTACAGTCCGGGTCTGCCCGTCCGGCCGCCCGGCGGAACGTCCCATATCGCGATTCTACGCACGTCCTCCGTCGTGGGGGAATCAGGATATCACGAATGTGGCAGCGTTCGCTGAATTCGGTATAATGAAGTGCCGATGAAGCAAACGGGTATTCAGGATTCTCTTGAGAGATCGAAGCAGGAGCTATGGAAGAAGCCACGCAGCAATCGACTCAACTGCCCCAGCGCGTTACGCACCTGAGGGTTGACGATAAAGACGTGTATCTGGTCGGCACGGCCCATATCTCGAAAGACAGCGTCGAGGACGTTCGCACGACGATCGAGCAGGTCCGGCCGGACACGATCTGCATCGAGTTGTGCAAGGCCCGCCACCAGGCGATCACCCAGGCGGACAACTGGCGAAAAATGGACATCGTCAAGGTCATCCGTCAGAAAAAGGCGGTTTTCCTGCTGGCCCAGCTCATCATGAGCTCGTTCTACCGCCGGCTCGGCGAAAAACTGGGCGTCCAGCCCGGGGCCGAGATGATCGAGGGCATCCGCCTGGCCGAAGCCACCGGGGCCCAGCTCGTCCTGGCCGACCGCGATATCGAAATCACGCTCAAGCGGGTCTGGGGCTATCTGGGCTTCTGGACGAAGCTCAAGCTGGCCATGCAGTTCATAACGGGCATCTTCGTCCGAGAGGAAATCGACTCGGACATGATCGAGCAGCTCAAGAAACAGGACCAGCTCGAGGCCGTCATGGCCGAGTTCGCGGGCCAGTACCCGGAAATCAAGCGACGGCTGATCGACGAGCGAGACACCTTCCTTGCCCAGAAGATCCGCACCGCCCCCGGCAAGACGGTGGTCGCCGTGGTAGGCGCGGGCCACGTGGATGGCATTAAGAGCCAGATCCACGACGAGCACTCGCTCGACGAGCTGGTGCAACTGCCTCCCAAACCCCTGTGGCCCGTCTTCTTCAAGTGGGGCATTCCGCTGTTGATCGTGGGGATGATCGTCTACGGCTTCAGCAAGGGCGGGAAGAACGGTTGGGAAAACGTCTACATCTGGTTCCTCGTGAACGGCATCCTGTCGGGCCTGGGGGCGGCGCTCGCCTTTGCGCACCCACTCGCGATTCTCTCGGCATTCGTTGCGGCCCCGATCACCAGTCTGAACCCGTTCCTTGCCGCCGGCTGGTTTGCCGGTCTCACGCAGGCGATCATCAAGCGGCCGAAAGTCAGCGACCTTGAAAACCTCCCCGAGGCCACCGCGACGTTCAAGGGCTTCTGGACCAATCCCGTCATCCGCATCCTCCTGGTCGTGGCGTTGGCCAACCTCGGCAGCGTCATCGGCACGCACGTGGCCGGCCTGTGGATCGGCATCCGCTCCGTCGGGTAGACGCCGGAGCGAAGCAGGAACATTGGTCTTCCGCGGCACGGACAGACGAGCTTGTCTATGCCGCAATCAGCGACAGGCGGCGCAGGGTATGGTTCTTCGCGAACACCTCCACTCTACCGCAGGACGTGACAATAATTTCGGAGCATCGCCCGGACATCGATCAGATCGTCCTCATCGGCGAGATACTTGCGGATGCACTCGACCATGGCATTCGCCTGGGGGGCCCCGGCCGGGTATGCGAACAGGTATCTGATGCTGTTGTCCGCGGCTTGAACCATATCGCCGGCGGCCTGGGCCCGCTGCATCTTGAGCAGGAATCGCTCACCATGCTTTGCGCACGCCTGATTCAGCGTCTGTCGGAGTTTGGCGATCGCCGAGGCGGCAGCCCCTTCGATCAGAGTGGACTCGCTGGGCAGCGCCAGCGGGTCTTCCGGCACATTCCTGTAGGCGTCCGCCTGGACCATGCGGTCCGAGTGTTCGGCCTGGCCCTCCACCCGCTCGGCGATGAGCACCTCGCCCGTGGCGGTGTCGAGCATCTTGACCATGCATGCGACTTTTGCGGTCCAGGTGAATGTCTCGATGGGGTAGCGGTGCTGGACCATGTTGGGCACGAGCACCTCTGGCGGGATTGCCGCCAGACGTATTTTCGCAGTTCCGACGTCGGCGGCGGCATTGACCAGCCGTTGCTTGGCCTCGTCCACGTCCCCCTGGGCCCTGCGTTTCCTCGCCATGTCCTCGGCATTGGCCGGATCGACATGCCGGTAGCGGGCCAGCTTCGCCTCGGCCTCGCCCAGTCGTTGTCTTGCGTGCTCCAGTTCGCCAACTGCGGCCTCGAATACGCCGGCGGCCGTCACGTGGTCGGGGTTTGGCTCCCGCCGGTAGCCGTCCTGGTAGGTCGATTCTCCGTGCCCGGTCTGCTTGCTCTGGGAGGTCACCTTGCTTTCGAGCACCTGCCCGACGATCAAGGCATCGACACCTTGGAGCTTGCCGATGGGCACGCGGGACTGCGGATCGATCCGTTCGGTGGCGCTGATATCCTGTTCGCCCAGAATGGCCTGCAAATCGGCCCGTTCAACGATCATCACGTTCGCCGGGTGGGCCTTCGTGAGATGTTCGAGGGCCGCCGCGTCGAGAACCGCCGCCAGCGATTGCTGCTCCGTTGTTGACTTGAAGCCGGTGAAGGCAACCGTATAGGCGACATCCTGCCGCACTTGCTCGGCGCATTGTCCGAGTTGGCCCCGGGCGTCGAAATGCTCCGGCAGATAGCTCAGAGCCGCCGCCGCATGGAAGGTCGCAATGCCGGCAGCTCCGTCCTGCTGGTACTGTCGCGAGGCCTCCAGGTGCAGCCCGGCAAGCCGCGACCGCACGTCCGCCAGCAGGGTGTCCACGCCGGCGTATCCTTCGAGCAGTCTCTGACTCTTTTGAAACAGCCGCATCGCGGCGGGGTAGTTGCGTGCCGTCACCGCCACCTGGCCCTGCTCCAGCCAGCCATCGCAGACGCCTCGCTTGGCTCGCCCGAGGAGTTCCGGAAGGTCCGGATGCGATGAATGCAGTCGAGCCGCGCTTTCCAGCGTGGTGAGAGCCTCTTCGACTTGGCCCTGGTCCAGCAGGGTCCGCCCGCGTGCAATCAAAACGGCCGCTTCTCGCCGGTCTTTCACGGTTTGGACGATGCCCTTCGCCTCCCGGCCGGATTCCTGATAGACCAGCGCCGCCTGGGCCTCCGACTCGGCCTCAGCGAGATTGCCCTCCAGGAGTCTCTCGTTGGCTCGATCCAGGTAGTATCGGTACGCCCGGTCCCGAATCCGCTTGAGATCGGCGTCGCCGCCGGGCATGGTCCGGTTCATGGCCAGCGCCTCATTCATCCGCTGCACGGCGGCCTGCCACTCTCTCTGATCCGCCAGGGACAGGGCGTTCGCGCGGACCTTCTCAGCCTCGGTAATCGCCTGGAGCACGCGCTCGCGGAACGACCAGTACGACTGCTCCTGCGGGCAGAACGTGACGCACTGTTCGATGGCGTCCTGGGCCCCCCCGAGGTCGGCCCGGTCAAAGCGGAGCTGGGAATCGCGATAGAAGAACTGCCCCGCCTGCAGCTTGACCTGATCCAGCTTCTTGCGATATTTCTCGGCGGCCTTGTGGCTGTTGTTCTCCTCGGCCAGCCGGATGGCCGATTCCAGTTCCGTAACGGCCTGCTCATACTGCCCCTCGCGGGACAGCTTGTCCCCGCGTTTGTACGCCTTCTCATGCGCGCAGCCCGCCAACAGCGTGAGAACCAGCGCGATGGCGCCCAGCCTGCACGTGACGGTTCGGGTTAACGCCATTCTGTCTTTCTCCACCTTCTCGATTGCCATGTTCCGCCTCTCGTTATCGATGACGCGTATCCTGCCAACCTGCGTTCTCAACTCAACGAATCGCGCAGATTGTACCGTCTTGCCGGCACAAAACAACGGCTCATTGGGACCCTTCTCTCAAAGGCTCCCCATAATAGAGGCGTCAACAGACGGAATGGTAACAGATCCGGTGGCCCGAAGCGTGCGCTGCACCGTGACGTGTCCATCTCTATGATTCGGTCCGCTTATTGTGGGTGGACTCTGGGGGCAGAGAGCCAAAGAGCCACCGAAACACGCGAAACCGGATGAACCGAAAATCCTTACCGAGTATACATCTCTACGACCTTGGGCAAGTCGATTTCGAATGGCAGCCGGATCTCGCCGGGCTCGGGCAGACGCAGGATGCTCGCCCTGAGATTGTCGTTGTCAACGTTGAGCCACTCGGGAATCACGCTTGCCACATCGGCCGAGGACTCCATAGCTGCCCGGACGAACGGTTCGCTGCCCGGCTTGATCGTGATGACGTCGCCGGGCTGGACCTGGTAGGCGGGGAAATCGACCTTGTGGCCGTTGATCAGGAAATGGCCGTGGGAGACCATCTGCCGCGCCTGCCAGACGGTTCTGGCCCAGTGAATCCGTCGAATGACGTTATCGAACCGGGTCTCCAGGATCTGGTGCAGCGTGTCGGTGGTCGCTCCATGGGTCTTCTGTGCTTCCTCGACGTATCGGGCGAATTGTCGCTCGCGGATATTGTAGTAGGAAGCCAGTTTCTGCTTCTCTGTCAGCCGTTCGCCATAAAGGCTTGACCGGCGGCGCCCCCGGCTATGCATGCCGGGACGCCTCTCACGCCGTACGTTCGTGTGTTTCGTGGTCTCGGCGACCGAGACGCCGAGGCGTCGAGTCAATCTCACCTTCGGACCGTGATACGTTCCCATGGCGTTGCCTTCTTCAAAGTCCATTCTCGCTTGTGCGTTATCGCTTAAACTCTTTACGCCGGATGGTGGCGATTGTTTGGATGGACGCACATGGACGGCATGGACTTCGTGGACGCGGTGAACGAACCGGCGGCGGACCGCTACTCGATTCTCCCGAGCAATCTGAGCATTCCGTCGAGGATGGTGATCGGGTGGGGAGGGCAGCCGGGGATGTAGAGATCGACAGGGACGATCTCGCCGGCGCCTTTGCCCGCCTCGGGGTTGCCGTCAAAGACGCCGCCGGAGACGGCGCAGGCGCCGACCGCGATGACGAGCTTGGGCGAGGCGGTGGCCTCGTAGGTCTTCCTGAGAGCCAACTCCATGTTCCGCGGGACTGGACCGGTGATCAGCAGACCGTCGGCGTGGCGGGGCGAGGCTACGAACTGGATTCCGAATCGACCGAGATCGAAGACGACGGTGCCGAGCACGTTCGTATCGGCCTCGCAGGCGTTGCAGCCGCCGGCGCTGACCTGGCGAAGCTTGAGCGAGCGGCCGAAGAGCCGGCGGGCCTCGCCATCAAGGGCCCTGGCCACGGCGTAAGTGCGGCTATCCACGACGAGGGCGTCTCGCTCGCGGGTTGCCATGCGATATTCTGTTGTGAACTCGATGGCCTTCGTCGGGCACACGTCCGTGCAATCCGTGCAGAAGAGGCACCGCCCGAGATCGATGCTCAGGGAGTTTCCTTTCCGGGCTATCGCCCCCGTCGGGCAGGCGTCCACGCAGGCGGTGCAGCCGGCTTTGCACCTGGCGGGATCGCACTGGGGCCGGCCCCGGTACATGTGCGGCAAGGTGGGCGGCTTGTCGGGGAAGCCCACCGTTCGGAACCCTTGTTTGTATCGAGCCCGCAGGATTCTCAACATGACAAACCCCCTGAAGAAAATTCGAAATTCGAAATGCGAAATCCGAAACAAATCCGAAGGCTCCAAATCCAAAGGACCGAAACGCTGTCGCTCGCCGGATAATCCGTTTCGGATTTTAGGTTTCTGTCATTCGTGCTTGTTTCGGATTTAGACATTCGAATTTCGAGTTTTCTCTCAAAGATCATGTCCGCAATAGGACAGATTGAAACTCTTGTTGCACAGCGGGAAATCGGAGATCTGCTGATCGCGCAGGGACATGGCCAGTCCGAACCAGTTGTGAAAGGACGGATCGACGACCTTGTAGTGTCTCAACCGGCCGTGCGCATCCGTGAGGGCTGTGTGGCAGATCTCGCCTCGCCAGCCTTCGACCAGGGATACCGCCAGATGCTCGCCGGCGGGGGCGGAGACCTCCTGCACGACCGGTCCGGCCGGCAGGGCACGGGCCTCGTCGGTGATAAACTCCACGGATTTCTCGATCTCGAACCACCGTACATACGCCCGTGCGGCGACGTCGCCGGTGTTCCACGAAACCGATGGCAGCGGGTGCGACTGATACCCTCCCCAGGGCAGATCGCTCCGCACGTCGAGGTTGACCCCGCTGGCGCGTGCGGCCGGGCCGACGAGTCCGAGCCTGGCTCCGTCGTGGCGGGAGACAGATCCCGTGCCATCGAATCGGGACATGACCGAGGGTGTTTCCCAGAGCAAGTCCACCGCGTTGCGGGTATCGTCGAAGGTTCGTCGCAGGCGATCCAGAAGCTCATCGACGGTCTGCGAGGTCAGGTCGAATCGAACGCCGCCGGGCCGGATGAGATTCCGTCCAAACCGATTGCCGCACAATAGCGCGGTCATATTGAGGTAGTCGCCGCGGAGCCGCCCGCAATAGGAGGCGGTCGGCAGGAATCCCACGTCGTTGGCCAACGCGCCCAGATCGCCCGTGTGGTTGGCCAGCCGCTCCAGTTCGAGAGCTATCGCTCGAACCGAATGAGCACGCGGCGTCGCGGTCGTTGTGCCAAGCCCCTCGAGGATGGAAGCGTAGGCCGTGGCGTGCCCGATGGTCGTATCGCCGGCGAGGGTTTCCATGAAGTGGACCGTGCGGGGAGCGGGGCCGCCGACGAGGGCCCGCTCGATGCCCCGGTGCTGATAGCCCAGCTCGATCTCCAGGTGAAATACGTTTTCGCCATGGCACTGGAAGCGGAAATGACCCGGTTCGATGATCCCGGCGTGGACGGGGCCGACGGCGACCTCGTGGACCTCCTCGCCCTCGACGCGGAAGTAGTCGGTCACGCAAGGCTCGATCGGTGTCCCGCGATGGCGGCTCCAGGCGTCACGATCCGTGTAGGAGGCGTGGAACCGAATGGGCTTGAGCCACGGGTGTCCCTGCGGCACGATTCCCCATTGCTCGGCGATCTCCCGCTCGAACCAGTGGGCCTGCGGGGCCTCGGGAGTCAACGCGGGGTACGTATTGCGGACCCGGGTCCGGCAGACCTCCATGACCGCCTGCTGATCGTTCGTCAGCACAGCGACAAGCGTGACCTGGTCGCCATCTGGAATGCCGAACAGTGAGGAAATCCGTCTGCCTTTGTGGACCCGTTCGAGCACGGCGGCGCGGAACTCGGGAACAGCCAGTTCGGGAACGTCCTTCCAGGGCAGGGCCTGGCCGTTATGGATTTGCGGCAGCATCGTCATTTCGCCAACCCTCCGAGTAGTTGTGCCGCGCTGTGCAGCTTATCCGCCAGCGGGGCGGGCAGATACACGCCCAGCAGCAGCGCCACTGCGGCAAACACCAGCGGCGAGAGCACGGTTGTCCACGGCTCGCGCGTGCGGCTCTCCTGGGGTTTGCCCAACGCCATTCGCAGGACAATCGCGGACATGCCCACAAAAATCAGCAGCAGAAACAGACTGTAGAGCCCCGCGACGACCCATCGTCCCTGCTCGACCGTCGCTCTGAGGATGGTGAACTCGCTGATGAACGTCCCGAACGGCGGCGAGCCCGTGATGGCGAGGAACCCGGCGATCCACAGGACGCCGGAGATTGGCAGGATGCCGCAAGCGCCCTGGATCTTCGTGGTGTCCTTCGTGTGGAAGCGGGCCAGGATGTTGCCCGCGGTGAGGAACAACATTGCCTTGACCACCGAATGATTGACCGCATGGAGGAGCGAGCCGAACAGGCCGAGACCGCCCAGGCCGACGCCCAGCGCCAGAATGCCCATGTGCTCGACGCTTGAATAGGCCAGCATGCGTTTGTAGTCGGTCTGCCGGAGGATAAAGACGCCGGCCAGGCCCATGGACAGCAGGCCAAACAGAATCAACAGGTCGCCGCCGAAGGCCGCCATCCCGGCGGCGGTGCAGACCTGCTGCACCCGCAGGATGCCGAGAAAGGCGCAGTTGAGCAGGGCGCCGGAGAGCAACGCCGAAACCGGCGACGGCGCCTCGCTGTGGGCGTCGGGCAGCCACGTGTGCAGCGGCGCCAGGCCCATCTTGGTCCCGTAGCCGACGAGCATGAAGATGAACGCAATCCCCAGCCACTTGTGATTCAACTCGCCAGCCTGCGCCAGCAAGGCCGCGAGGGTCAGATCGCGATGCTCGCCCTGCATGGCCATCAGGATGAAGAAGATTCCCAACAACGCCACGGCGATGCCCACCGAGCACAGGATCAGGTACTTCCAGGCGGCCTCCAGCGATCGGCGGTTCTGGTGATAGTAGATCAGCGGGGCGCTGGCGAGCGTCGTCGCCTCGATCGCCACCCACTGCAGGCCCAGATGCCGGCTGACAATCGCCAGGCTCATCGTCGCCAGCAGCAGGAGGATCGCGCCGGTGAAGACGGATTCGGGCTCATTCCTGAAGAGGCTGCCGTCCTCGACATCGGGCTGGGGCGCGACGGGTTCCCGGGCTACATAGCCGATGCCATACACGGTGGCCCCGAGGAACAGCAGGCTTGTCAACACCAGGAAGATTGCGCTGAGGGCATCCAATCCGATCCAGTGCCCCAGCGTCGCAGCCTCCGGCGGCATCGCGGCCGCGATCGACAGCACCAGGTGGGCCGTGGCGGTAGCGCCCCAGAGCGTTCGCCTGATGCGGTGCGAGCGAATCAGGTACGATGCCGTGCCCGCGACGGTGGGAAGCAGGATGATTGACAGCAGGAGCATTATGCGATTTCCTCCCCGGTCGTCGCCGCGGCGGATTCCGCTACGTCGGACAACTCCGTCAGCTTGTCCACGTCCATGTGTTCGAACTCGCGATCCAGGTGGAACAGGAGGTTGCCCATGAGGAACACGCCCACGCAGACGTCGAGCAGAATGCCGAGTTCCACGACGAAGGGGAAATCGAGACTCATGCCTACGCCCACGCCGTAGACGCCGTTTTCCATGACGAGGTAGGCCAGCGACTGGGTGATGGCTTTCCGCCGCGTGACCATGATGAACAGGCCCACGAAGATCAGGAAAAAGGAGCTGATCATCAGGACCGCCGGGACCTCGCTCTGCGTCAGCTCCATGCGGACCGTGACCCAGACCGCCAGGGCCAGCAGGCCGATGCCATAGATCAGGGAGGAGCCGAACCCGATGAACGGCTCGATCTCCCGGTCGATGTCGGAATTCCGCAGGCAGACCCGCATCAGCCAGGGCAACAGGATGCCCTTGGAGACGATCGTGGTGACGCTCAGGATCCAGATGCCCGTCGTGATGTCCCCCATCGACCGGACCAGGGGGAGGATTCCCAGCAGGATGCCCTGGGCCGCGACCACTCGGATCGCGACGTGCAGGCGGCTCGACCCGAGCAAGAGCAGGCACGACAGTATCAATAGGATGGAAATGATATCCATATTTGTTAATCCATCAGTTTCACGATCAACGCGATGAGGCTCAGGGCCGCCGAGCCGATCAGGATCTTGGGCACCTGGTGCAGCCGCAACCTGGCCAGGATCGATTCGACGACTCCGACAAGCATGGCGACAACTCCGATTGCGAGCAGGAACAGTGGGACCTGCCCCCAAACCGGCAGAGATTGCACCGGGACGATAAGATTCACGATCAGAGCGGCGAAGATCCACAGTTTCAGCGATGCGCCATACAGGATATAGGCGAAGTCCGGGCCGCTGTAGTCGAGCACCATGACCTCGTGGATCATGGTCAGTTCCAGGTGGGTGTTGGGGTCGTCGATCGGGATGCGCGAGTTCTCCGTCAGCAGCAGGACGAACCAGGAGCAGGCCACCAGGATCAGGAGGATGCCCGAGGTCTGCCATGTCGCCGCGGAGAGGCCCGCCATAATGTTCGACAAGCCCAGGGCCCCGGAATGGAGCACCAGGACCAGCATTCCCAGAAAGAACGCCGGTTCGGCCAGCGCTGCGAACTGAACTTCCCGGCTGGCGCCCATGCCCTCGAATGCCGAGCCCGTGTCCAGAGCCGCCAGCACCGTGGCAAAGCGGGCCAGACCCAGGAGATAGGCCAGCAGGATGATGTCCCCGGCGAAGGCTGCCGGCGCCCGCAGACTGCCCCAGGGCAGAAGCGCCGTGCAGATCGCCATGCAGGCCAATGTCACCGACGGCGCCAGGCGGATCACGATGCTGGTCGAGCGGCTGTAGACGGAGCCCTTCCGCAGCAGCTTGAACAGATCGTAATACAGTTGCAGCAGCGGCTGCCCCCTTCGGCCGGCGAAGATCGCCTTGACTCGGTTGATGATCCCGAGCATCAGGGGAGCGAGAATCCATGCGGCCAGAGGGAGGGCCCAGTGCGTGATGGTCATGATTGGCCTCCCGCTTTCCAGATCAGCAGCACCACCAGGACGATCGCGATGTACAGAAGGTACTCATGCACCCGCCCGTGCTGCATTCGTCGAATCGGGGCCACGCAACGATCGATCGCGAGGAACAGCGGGGCGAACAGCCGCTCGCGTGCCGCGTCCGGCGTCCGGGTTGCGAAGGCCGCATTCTTGGGAAAAAATCCCTGAAGCAATCCGCCTTGCTTTCGCGTGCCGAGGAAGACCTGGAACAGGTCCGTCAGAGGCTGTGCGAAAGAGGTGGCGGTGTACTGCATTCGAGCCGTCGGACGTGCGTAGCCGCAGTCCCAGGTCCCTGTCGAGGCTTCCTCCCGTCCTCGCGGCAGACTGCGGCGGATGACGAACAGGCACCCGGCCAGCACGAGCAGACCCGCCGACGCCCAGACAACGCCCGAAAGCCCTCGCAGTGCGCCGGCCGATGGCTCGATCAATGACGCGGTGTCGGTTCCCGCCATCACCCGCACGGCCGGGAGGACCATCTTCAACGCCCACGGCGCCAGCAGGCCGATGCCCAGGCAAAGGACGGCCAGCACGGCCATCGGCCATCGCATCGCGGCGCCGACCTCATGAGCCTTGGCTGTCTGGGGGCTGCGCGGTTCGCCGAGGAAAACCGTGCCGAAGGCCTTGGCGAAACAGGCGGCCGCTAAGCCTCCGATCATTGCGAGGCCCCCGGCGACCAGAATCGCCAGAATGATCGTTTCGGTTGCCCCCGTTCGGATGCTGCTGAACCCCGCGACGTAAATGAGAAACTCGCTGACGAATCCGTTGAAGGGGGGCAGTCCGGCGATTGCCGCCGAGGCGACCAGAAAGGCCGCGCCGGTCCATCGCATCGATTTGAACAGCCCGCCGAGATGATTGAGATCCCGCGTGCCGGCGCCATGGACGACGGCCCCGGCCCCGAAGAACAGCAGGCTCTTGAAAATCGCGTGGTTCAGCACGTGAAGAATCCCGCCGCCGAAGCCGAGCAGGACCAGGCCGGGCTGATTCCAGGCCAGTCCCAAGACTCCCGTTCCGATGCCCAGGGTGATGACCCCGATGTTTTCGACGCTGCAATAGGCCAGGAGCCTCTTGAGATCGTTCTGAGCCAGGGCAAGGATCACGCCGAGAAGGCCGGAGGCCAGGCCGATGCCCACGAGCGTCCACCCCCATGCGGCCGGCGGCTCGCCGAGCAGCGTCAGGGCTCGCAGCAGGCCATAGATGCCGGTTTTGATCATGACGCCCGACATCAGAGCCGACACGTGGCTCGGAGCGGCCGGGTGCGCTTCCGGCAGCCAGACGTGCAGGGGGAAGAACCCGGCCTTGGAGCCGAACCCGACTACGGCCAGGGCAAACAGGATTGTGGCCATCGCCGGGGCCAGTTTCGCCGCGGCCATCGCTTCGAAATCGAGCGAATTCGCCTGCCTGCCCAGCAGGGCGAAGAATACGAGCAACGCGGCCGTCCCGATGTGGGTGGCGATCAGGTATATCCAGCCGGCTTGCCGCACGTGGGCATGCTCGTCGTCGAAGACCACCAGGAAGAACGAGCTGATAGCCATGATCTCCCAGACGACCAGAAACAAGAGGCCATTGCGGGCCGCCATCAGCAGGAGCATGCTGGCGACGAGAACGTTGTAGAAGAACAGGATCGAGCCGAGCGATTTCTTCTCATGGGCCAGATACTCGCAGCCGTACAGGGCCGCCAGCGGGGAAATCAGCAGGATCGGCAGGCAGAAGAAGGCCGAGAGCCCATCGAGCCCGAATGACAGAGATCCGCCGGGCATGCTCCAGGCGACGTGCAGCGGCTGGACGAGACGGCCGGCCAAGGTTTCCACGACCGGGATCAACGCCATGCCGCACCCCAGCCAGACACCGAGGGCGGCTGTCCACTCCGCAGCGCCGCTGTGCGTCGGGTCCGCAGCGCCGCTGCGCGTCGGGGATGCCGCCCGGGAGCGACCCAGAAACACGGCGACGGCGCCCGAAAACACCAGAATGACGCAACCCGAGATGAAGAGTTCCATGTGCGGTCCTTCAAGAGCCCTTGGCTAAGCGGGCCTCCGTCTGTGCGAGAGTGCTCAAAATCGTATCGCGGGAGGCCTGTCCCAGGACGGTCTGCTTGAACTCCGCAGCGTGCAGGCAGAACGATAGTCTTGCCAGGACGCGCAGGTGGACGCGGACGTTGGGGGAGATCAACAGAAACAGGGCATGTACAGGCTTGCCGTCCAGGGCGCCGTAGTCGATCGGCGTTTCGAGGAAGGACAGGGAAAGGACCGGCTGGCTGATATATCCCACCAGAGAACCCCGGGCATGGGGGATCGCGATGTGATCTCCGATGCCCGTCGAGGCCAACTCCTCCCTTGCCAGGAACATCTGAAACAGGGGACTCGAAACGCTCTCATCCACTCCCTTGACCATGCTCAGGGCATTTTGCAGCACTTCTCTCTTGGTTGTGCCGCTGATTCGATAGAACACCCCGCCTTTGGCGAGCATGTCGTGTAATGAGACGTCCTGGTGGTCCTCCATCTCCCGGCGCGCGTCCGGCATGGGTGCGAGCCCATCCCGGATGACCAGGTTGTTCACTTCCGATTTCTCCAGGAAATGCTGCCCGCCCAGACGGTGAGACGGCACGCGGCCGTCTTTGATCCACCGATAGACGGTCTTCTGCGAGACACCCAGTACCTCAGCGGCCTCACGAACCGAAAGCATGACATCAGGTCTCCAATTGTGACTCTAATGGGCAAACTGGGTCACAACTGTACCTTGCACTGACAATGCTGTCAAGGTCGACAACTGGGATTTCCCTCGCCAATCGCAAAAAACAAGAGCCCCTTGGAATCGGCAAGGGGCTCCGATAACGACATCGTTACTCTACGGCCACAGGCCCGGCTCAGTCCCCGAAAACGGTATCTCGCGTTCGAGGCCCTCGCTACCCGTACCCGCCGCGTGTGCGTACGCGGATGGTCTGGTGTGCCAAGGCGGCCCGGCGCCTTACGAATTCATGCATAACGGCCAACGCTGCCAGTGAAAAGATGGTCCGACTCAAAACCATGATCGAGCCGAACGGCTCCGATACGAGATCGATGCCATGAAAGCTGAGAAGGCCCCAGCTCAACACCCCCGCAGAGAGCAGCATATAGACAAGAATGCCGGCCGCATTCTGCTTTGAAGCCTTCATCGTGATCTCCTTCTTGGATTTGTGTGCCGTCGTTTCCATATTGTCGCATTGCTGTACTATTGAAATTCACTGCCATTGTTACGGCGGCCATCCGTATCACGTTCGACCTGTCCAGGGGGAGAATCCCCCCATCATGGGTTCCGCTTTGCTCAGAGAAAAGCTCGCTCGGGGGAAAAGAAGAAGCCTCCTGCACTTGGCAAGAGGCTCATCGTAATCCTGCTGGTCTTACGCTACGTTCGGTCTACACGTGGATATGCTCGCGTTCTCGTACAGCTTCCGTCCGGGTCGTCAGGCTCCACCTTTTCGGCATGCTTGGCAAGGCCACGAGCGTGTACACGCCGGCGGCGCCAACCAGGGTGTAGATGATCCGGCTCAAGACCGTCATCTCGCCGAATATGGCGGCGACCAGGTCGAATGCAAACAAGCCGACCAGACCCCAGTTGATCGCTCCGATCAGGACCAGCACGAGCGCTATCGTGTCAATGGTCCTCAGACCTGAGTGTTTTTGATCTGCCATGGTGATCTCCTTCCCGCATTTCCATCTCAGTTTGTCAGCATACTTCCTGCATTCCATGAATTGGTACGGCGGTTTCGAGCGACAGGTTTGCCCGCCCTGGGAAAGGAAAATCCTCCCTCAACTCTCGGAGATCAACCACGTTCGGTTCAGAATCCGCAGGGCTTCTCTCGATCCGCTTTCATTCCAACCGGCCCATCCTCTCGGTGTTTCAGAGAAAAGATACGGCACCTTAGAGGTTTTGCCGACTCCCCGCAGTCCACCAATTCACGTACACAAAGGCTATCCGGAAGAATACCGTGGAAGGCAGGCAGAGATGAAAGGAGTCTGCGATGAAGCACATAGCGCTGGGCCTGTTCGATCCGGAGGACACCTTCAGTGATGGGTACGACAATGAGTGATTCGAAACCGCGTTCACATTCCAAGAAGGGTGCGAAAGACGATCGCAAGCGGAAACATCCT
>Ga0209347_1003130_pt1 | contig 20087 bp, 16 predicted proteins | sample AutmiccommuBRH23_FD_187382 | JGI IMG/M metagenome (GOLD analysis project Ga0209347, IMG submission 187382) | Deep subsurface microbial communities from Mt. Terri, Switzerland - Autotrophic microbial communities BRH/23 (SPAdes) (version 2) | ecosystem: Environmental > Aquatic > Deep subsurface >...
ATGTAATTTAGAAGAAGAAACAGGTTTAGTAAATCTGATAAATAACTTACCTACAAACGAACGATACAATTACATTTATGAAGGAAATTCACAAAATTTAGACAATATATTAATCTCCAAATTTCTATTGAACTCTTTTCTGGATATTAATATCGTTCATATCAACTCAGAGTATCCGGTAAATCAAAGATTGTCTGACCATGATCCCATTATTGTTACATTTGATGGAAAAACACTTGGTGATAATTAGTTAATATTTCGTGTAGCATTTCTAGTAATGGCGTGATATCTTAAAATTTCCTAAAAAACACATAGAAGTGATCTAAATACAAGGTATTGATGTTGTAGTTGATTCAGACATTGATCAAATTTGATTAAATCAACAATTATTTCTGGAGGAATTGCAGGCGCTTTGTGGCTTTTAATTATTATGGGAGGAATTGATTGATTTTATCAAATTAATCTACCTTTAATTACAAGGACAATTTCATCAATATTTGGGTATGTCACTCAAGGTGTACTTGGCATACTATATAAACCAAAAGTTCCAGTTCCTATTGACATGATTGAATATTTAATTTCCAGAACCATCTTCTATGTATTACGGTCTATTGAAGCGCTGGTTATAGCTTTTGTTTTTGTTGTTTAGGTGGGTATTGGTCCATTTGTTGGATCACTACTATTGCACACAATTGCATCATTAGCAAAGTTGCATTCTAAACAAGTCGAATCCAATATGGCTGGACCATTCTAAGCGTTGTTTGCTACCGGTGCAAATCGTCTTCAAACCATTATTTATGCTGTTGTCCTGAAAATTTTTCCATCGATACATCGTAAATAAAATGTATCGATGGGAAATCAATGTAAAAAAGTCAACAATTATCGGTTTGGCTGGTGATGGAATTGGATTCCTATTACGGAAAACATTAATTTGTAGAACTACCGTGCTGTCAGTGTAAATGCTCGCCAATGCGGTAGTTATCGCCTTATTGGATTTCATCAGCTTGAAATTAAGCGAAAAAATAGTCTAACCGCTAATCAAAAAAAGATAAAAGAACAAGTCTTTTTAATAATAACATTTGTCTTCTTATTATTACTGCGTATAGCCATTTATATCTAATCAATAAATTAGTGTTAAAATACTTTTAATGATAAACAATCCAAATCACCAAAAAATATCTGGGGATTTTTCATTCAGGGGGAGTGCTGATCTTGCATTTGCAGTTGTTGTGCTAGCTTCATATTTTGCAATGTTCAGTTCACTTAAAGAAACAAATCTGACACAATTATTAATTATGGTGCTTTTAGGCGTGGCTTATATAACCATTGGCATTTATGGGTATAATTTTGTTGCGAAACAAACAACTTTTACCTTGTTATTTTTTTATTTTTTAATACAAATAATCATTGGTTCAGTAATCGTTTATTTAGGAAAAGGTGCAGGGTTTTCAGCCATTTTATTGTTACCTCTTGCTGGCCATGCTGTGGTTTTGGCTCCAGGATATTGGCTTTATTTAATCAATATATCTATTGTCGTTGGATACGCCTGGGCTATTCGTCAGTATTCAGGAACTTTGGAAAATGTATGGTCTTCTTTACCAACAATATTAGCTGGACTAATTTACATAATGGTTTTCACACAAATGGCGATTGATGAAGAGAGGTCAAAACGAGAAGTGGAAAGATTAGTAATTGAACTTGAAGATGTAAATGAGAGACTACGATCTTATGCTTCTGAGGTGGAACAATTAACAGTTATCAAGGAACGAAACAGGATTGCACGAGAAATTCATGATGGCTTAGGACATTACTTAACCACAATTCATATGCAATTATTAGCTGCTAACGCGATTATTGATGATGATCCACAAAAAGCAAAAGATGCAATAGAAAAAGCTAGATCTCAATCGCAGATAGCATTAATTGATGTTCGCAGATCAGTTTCCACACTAAGATACGATTCTGATGACAATGTGACAATCAAAGATATTCTAGATAAAGCAGTTCGGCCATGTGATTGGATTGGAATTCGTTCTCATTTGGAAATCCTTGGTGAAGAAAAAATTCTTGATGAAACAGTGAAATCCGCTATCTTTAGAATTGTGCAAGAAACTGTAAATAATACTTGCAAATACTCCCATGCAAATAATTTCTATTGTATTCTTGACTACTCAGATGACGATAATCTTTCTTTAAAAATTCACGATGATGGGATGGGTATGAGCGATTTTCGCTCCGGATATGGATTACAAGGTTTAGGAGAAAGAATCGAGTTGCTTGATGGGTCGTTTAAGATCAAAACATCTCCAGAAAATGGATTTAGTATCGAGATAGAGTTGCCATATGATAAAAAAAATTAAATTACTAATTGTGGATGATCAGGAATTATTTAGAGAAGGATTAATTACTTTATTATCTGTGCAAAAAGATTTTGAAGTGGTAAGTCAAGCCAGCACTGGTGAGGAAGCTGTTTTGGCTGCAACAAAAAATAATCCTGAAGTTATTCTGATGGATTTACGTATGCCAGGAATGGGAGGTGTTGATGCTACAAAAAGAATTTTACAACAACACCCAGGAATAAAAATAATAGTTCTTACAACATTTGATGAGGATGATCTTGTTTTTGACGCTCTTTATGCAGGTGCTGTTGGATATTTATTAAAAGATATGTCACCAGAAAAATTATTTGACGCCATAAGAATAGCCAATAAAGGAGAATATTATTTGTTGCCATCCATCACCGCAAAAGTTATGGCTGAATTTACTAGAACACCAAGAATTCAAAAATTGGATAAAGGAACACAATTTGAAAATTTATCGCGGCGAGAGTTAGAAATTTTAAAAATGGTGGCTACAGGAATGAGCAATAAAGAAATAGCTATGTCGCTGGTAATTGCCGAAGGGACAGTAAAAAATCATTTAACCAGTATTTTTAATAAACTGGAAGCCAGAGATCGGATGCATGCAGTCATAATTGCCAAAGGAAATGGGCTTTTATAATGTGAAAAAAATATGACCCCAGGTACATGTAATAATTTATAAAATAAATGAGAATTTTTCTGATGATTAAGAATCATAGTTAAGAATAAGAAATATTGAAAAAATATATCAACAAAATTATATAATTCAAAAGAGTTGGATAAGATCACCAGTGGAAAAATCATTTTCAAACATTTCAAAAAACATTTATTTTCAAGTATTTATCAGTATTCTTCTTACTTTTATATTTTTAATCATTTATATTCAAATCACTGATTTCCAACCTTCAACATCATTGATTCTAGGTCTCGCCTTAAATTGTCTGGGCATATTTTGGTTATTTTTATTTTTAGTTATTTATGTTGTTTCAAAGAAAGTAATAAATTGGATTTTATTACCATTTTTTGTATTTTATTCTATTGGCCTCCCTTTTATAAAGAATGAAACAAATATCCTCGATTTTATTCTATATATCGGGATTGGAGTTGGTATCGGCTTGTTAATGGCAGGAATTAATTGGAGACTTTTTGGACTTATCATTCCTGGGGCATTATTATTGGGTATTGCTCCTGGTCTTTATTTTGGCTGGGAGAACACAACAGCAATCAATCCACTGGAACAGACTGGCATCATGCTGGTTGGATTTGCTTTTGGTTGGGGATTAATTACCGTCGCGTCACGAACATTAACGAAGAATTTTGTTTGGTGGCCACTGATACCTGGGGGTATTTTAGCAGTAGTAGGCTGGGGGTTGTATATTGCTGGTAATCCTGAAAGTGCTATTGGTTTCATTGGAAATACAGGATCGGTGGGCTTGATAATATTTGGAATTTACATTTTATTGATGCGACGAAGTTTTCATCAATAAAATTTTCCCTTATAGGAGTATAATTGCAATCCTGAAATTTTCAGGATCTTTTATTTTATAGGTGATTTATGTTAACAAAACGAGAAGAAATTCGAAATATCGCAATCATTGCCCATGTTGACCATGGAAAAACTACATTATTGGATGCGATGTTAAAACAAACCCAGGTCTTTGGTGACCATCAGATCATTAGTGAAAGAGTTATGGATTCATATGATTTGGAAAAAGAACGGGGAATAACAATTTTATCCAAAAATACGTCGGTTATTTATTTAGACCAACGCTCTAATAAAGAAATCAAAATAAATATCATTGACACTCCGGGCCACGCAGATTTTGGTGGAGAAGTTGAACGGGTTCTTAATATGGTCGATGGCGTTTTACTTTTAGTTGATGCTGCCGAAGGACCAATGCCACAAACCAGGTTTGTACTCAAAAAAGCATTAGCGATGGGTTTAAAGCCCATTGTTGTAATCAATAAAATAGACCGTAAAGATGCTGTACCTCAAATAGCGCTCAATGATACATTTGATCTGTTTATTGAATTAGGAGCTGATGAAAATCAGGCAAGTTTTACTATTGTTTACTGTAACGCTGTATTAGGAAAATCGAGTCTGGTTAATACAGAATTAGAAAATGATTTACGTGCCTTATTTGAAACAATTATTGACCAAATACCAGCACCTTACGTTGACTCAGATGCTCCATTTCAAATGTTAATCGCCAATCTTGGCTATGATGAACATTTAGGAACTACATGTCTAGGCAGGGTATTCTCCGGAAAAGCAACAGAGGGAGAAAACATTATTATTATAAAAAACACAAATGAAATTTTAAATGAAAAAATAAAGTATTTGTTTGTTTTTGAAGGGCTAAAGAAGAAACGAGTAAAACAAGTTTCAGCAGGGGATATAGCTTTTATAGCAGGCATTCACGATGTTAGTATCGGGGAGACGCTTTCATCAATTGATAATACCGCACCACTTCCGAGAATAATGGTTGAGGAACCTACCGTTAAAATGAGTTTTGAAGTCAATAATTCTCCATTTTCAGGAAGGTCGGGGAAATATCTTACCACAAGACAAATACGTGAAAGATTATTTCGTGAAACAAAAAATAACATGGCTCTTCGGGTTGAAGACACAGAATTTGCTGACCGCTTTGTAGTATCAGGAAGAGGCGAATTGCACCTGGCTATATTAATCGAAACGATGCGTAGGGAAGGTTACGAATTTCAAGTCTCAAGACCGGAAGTAATCTTCCGTCATGATGATGATGGAAAAGTATTAGAGCCATTTGAAGAAGCAATCATTGAAGTTGTAAATGATTATGTCGGCCCAGTAATCGAACTATTTGGTGGAAGGCGTGGGCAACTCTTGAGCATGGAAAACAAATTAGACGCAACAATCTTAAGATATCAAATCCCAACCCGTGGCTTGCTTGGATTGCGACAACAATTAATGACAATTTCACGTGGCCAGGGAATCATGCATACGATTTTTTCAGGTTATTTTCCCCACGCAGGTGAGGTGCCTTCCCGAAAATCAAGTTCATTGGTAGCCTGGGAAACTGGTGTCGCCAGTACTTATGGACTGAAAAACGCAGAAGACAGAGGCATTTTATTTATTGGGGCAGGTGTGGAAGTTTATGAAGGAATGGTTATTGGTGAAACATATAACGAAAGCGATATCACAGTAAATGTGTGCAAGAAAAAACATCTTACGAATATGAGATCCTCCAATAAAGATCTTGAATATCGATTATCCACACCCCGGGAATTATCCTTAGATGAAGCAATGGAATTCCTGGCAGATGATGAACTATTAGAGGTAACTCCAGATAATTTTCGCATCAGAAAAAGGAAATTAAATGCAGAGGATCGGGGTAAGGCTCTAAAACAAAAATCAACAATTTTGTCGGATTAATAAACAGGTAAGATTTAATTTGATTGAATACCCAAGACGATCTTTTATTAGACGTGTGCTAAAAACTTTAGCAAAATTATTAGTTCGGCTCTTAATTGAGGTGAAAGTCGAAGGGGAAGAGAATTTTCCAAAAACTGGACCTTATATTGTCATTGGAAATCATGTGTCCTCTTTGGAACCAATTCTTATGGTCATTTTTACTCCGCACCAACTTGAATATTTGGGTAGTGGTGATATTCCCATCGATCCAAGAATGTCATTTATTGCGAACTTATATAAATTTATACCGATTATGCGGGGACAAATTGACCAAAAAGGTCTTATTTCTGCTCTGGAAGTTTTATTGCAAAACGGTGTGTTAGGTATTTTTCCTGAAGGGGGTATTTGGGAGAAAAACCTTAAAGAACCGAAAATCGGATTAAGTTGGATCAGTTATAAATCAAAAGCATCAATTGTGCCCATAGGATTCACCGGAATGAATGGCGCATTAATAAAAGCTCTTCAATTTAAAAGACCAAAAGTTCTGGTAAAAATTGGAAATTTGTTAACCTACGACGAAATATTTCCAAACTATGTATCTCTTAAAACCACAATGAATATTGGCGCAGAAAAGATAATGGAAAAAATTGCTGAACTCTTGCCATCAGAAGATATCAATAATCCAGTTCAAACTTTTCCAAAAGAACTGATTTTTAATTTTATTGGTGATAATGGTATCGAGGAAAGGTTTGAGTTTGCTGAACAAAATTATGTATCGAGAATGTTAGAACATCCGGTAATCATGGATGTATTCATGAGAAACTTAAAATTACCCGTGAAAGTTTTAACGACAAGAGATAAAAGGGTTGAATTGAATGAAGTGAACATCGGAATTAATGCAATTATAAATTACCTGGGATCAAATCCGGGGTTTTTAACATATCGATTTGGAGTTGAATCAGGTTTAAAAATGTTGAATGGATTACAAGAATTAATTAAAATCCTTCATAATAACAAAGGTAATAACAGGTTTTTAATTGTGCGTATAAAAGATAAGTAACAATTATTTTATGCTGCGACCTGCAACAATTCCTGATATAAAAGCCCAATGCAAATTATATCCACCACAAGGACCGAATACATCCAATAGTTCACCAGCAAAATAAAGGCCAGGTTGTATTGTCGATTCTAAAGTTTCAGAATTTATGTGCAAAGACTTTATAGCACCAGTGGATATTTGTGAAAATTGAAAATCTCGTGTACCCAACACGTTTTCTGTAAAATATAGTTTTGACATCATTTTCTTGAAATCGCTAGAAATGTATGGTTTTTGTGGATTCAGATCACAATTATTTGCTAATTGATAGATAATTTTTTTATTCATCAACGGTAAAAAAGGTGTTTCGAGTTTTAAAAATTTTTGTTCATTTTTAATAGAATTTTCTAAAAAATTTTTGGGCATAACAGGAATAAAATCAATTTCTATTCGCAAGTTTCCTTTACGCTTATGATACAAATGGCTTAAATTCATCACTCCAGGACCGTTTATTCCCCAATCAGTAAAAATAATATTTCCAATTACTGTCCCTACCAATTCATTATGATCTAGAATGCGTATAGCTGCATCACATCTCACTCCATTAACCATTTTTGTTTCATCTTTACTCGTCAATATCGGTGCCAATGCAGGAAAGGCTGGAAGTAATTTATGACCGAAGTGAATTAGGGAATTTAGAATTTTATCACTTGCATTAAGTTGGGGATAAGCTTTTCCGCCCGTTGCCAAAATAATTCTATCAAATCGAAGTCGTTCACCAGAACTTAGTACCAAATTAAAAAGATTATCGTCATGTAAAATATCAATTACTTCGATATTCTTATTAATCAAGACATCATGTTTAATCAATATTTCTTCTAAGAATGCAGCCACATTGCTGGCAGAATTAGAAAGTGGATAAACCCAACCATCATCCGTATGGTAAGTAAATAATCCAAGTTCTTCTAAATATTTTTGAAAAAAAAAGTAATCAAAATTTTGAACAATATTACCAAATTCAAATTTTTCATAAGATCGATATGAATTTGGTGTCACGTTAATATTTGTTAAATTACACCGACCAGCTCCTGTTGCTGCTAGTTTTCGTCCCAAAAAACCATTATTATCAAAAATTGTAACATCAGAGAATCGTTTGCTTGCTTCTAATGCAGCAAACATTCCCGCAGGTCCACCACCTATAATTCCAATTTTCATAATCTAATTTTACCTTTTTTTTAGGGTGAATATGGATCACAAATATAAACCGAGTTTGGCGTGCAATAATTAAGATATATGAAGATTATCCAAATATCAAAATTAATTCCAAATTAGGTTTGGGCGTAAAAATTAAATATGATATGATTTAAAATTATTATTGGTAATAACATTTTTAAAGGCAAAATAATGAATTCTAAACTTCACAACATTCGTCAAAAATTCTTTTCAACATTATTGTCTGAAGTAATCAACAAAATCACTTATAAACAATTACAGTTGAATTCAGTACCCAAAGACTTTCAATATCCATCCCCCAAACAAAACCATAAATATGTTCTTTATGCTCATATACCATTTTGTGAAAGTTTGTGCCCGTATTGTTCGTTCAATCGATTCATTTATAATGAGGCAAAATTAAAATCGTATTTTCTGAACCTGAGAATAGAAATGGAAATGTTGGCAGAGAATGGTTTTGATTTTGTAAATCTTTACATTGGTGGAGGAACGCCAACTGTAGATCTAAATGAATTGACCAGGACAATTGATTATGCAAAAAGTCTGTTTTCCATAAGCGAAGTCTCGTGTGAGACGAACCCTAATCATTTATCAAAAGAAATCCTGGAAGAATTAAAAGGTCGGGTTGACCGATTATCGGTAGGTGTCCAAAGTTTTGATGATAATTTATTAAGGCAAATGAGTCGCTTTGATAAGTTTGGTTCTGGTGATCAGATCCTGGAAATCATTCAAAACGCTGTTGGAATTCTTCCTTCGCTAAATATTGATATGATCTACAATTTGCCTGATCAAACAGAAGAAAGTCTCAACAGGGATCTGGAATACATCATTAAATCTGGGGCAGAGCAGACTACATTTTATCCATTGATGAGCGCTCCGTCAGTAAAAAAAGCAATGGAAAAAACTTTAGGTAAATTGGATTACTCCAAAGAATTTAATTTTTTCCAAATCATTAATGAAAAACTTGCTGGTACGTATACTCCCTCTTCTGGATGGACATTTTCAAGGAAAGATTTATCCATGCTGGATGAATATATTGTTCAATTTGAGGAATATGTTGGCACCGGATCAGGATCATTTAGCTATTTAGATGGGAATTTATTTGTAAATACATTTTCATTAAGGCAATATGACGAAATTATCAAACAAGGAAAATTTCCTGTTTATAAAGTAAAACATTTTACCAACTATGACCGTAAAAGATACCGCTTTTTAATGGAAATGTTTGACTTATCATTAAACACGAAGAAATTCTCAAAGGATTTTAATATCCCGCTATTAATTGGCCTCGCTCCTGAGATGTTATTCATGTGGTTAGCAGGTGCTTTTGGTATATGGGAAAATGGAAGAATTCATTTACGTCCCGAAAGTCGTTATCTTTTGGTTGTGATGATGCGAGAGTTCTTCTCAAATGTAAATATATTGCGGGATCAGGCAAGATCGTCACTTTCCAGTGAAGAGCGTTTGATGTGTGTTGTTAATGAAAAGCTCTATCATAACGAGTTTGCATAACATTATTTTTGTAAATAATACGTATTTTAAAAAGAATAATTGTATTATCTCAATAATCTAGAATCGCGAGTTGACGTTTTTTTATGTAGGTAGAGTTACCCATTAAAACAACCTTATCACTAATTATTGACAAGATACGAAAATCTATATGAATAAGAATTTACAAAAAAACCTCGTACAGGTTCACCAGTAGATTGTTGTATCAATAATTCTTCGTTTTTTTGAATAATCAAATATGGTTCACTTTTAGGATGATTGGGATCATACATTAGTAATTTCATATGATCTTCATGGTCCTCATAACCAGTAACAAGAACCTGATGGTTGTGGGTTGGATTTTGTAACAAGCTCGACCTGATAATAACTAAAGGCGCCGGCAGTTTGTCATTCAATCGATCAATTATGATGGGTAGTTCATAAGTAATTGATTTTTGTATCGACTTTTTTGTTGTTAAACCAGCTAATAATACAATTTTTAATAAAACTGAAAAGGAAGTGCTCTCAGCCTGTCTTTTCCATAAATATTTCGCATAGATTTCAGGTATTTGATCCACTTTTGGATAATCAGGGATTTTTTTTTGGTCAAAATAGAAATCAAGAGCAGAAAATACCATGCCTCCACACATCCCATAGATAAATTTATTTGATACAGTTTTCAAAAATTTGGAAAACCCTTTAAACTCAAATCGATTAATAAATGAATATCCATGAGATTTTGGATCAAAATTTGTCTTCATAATTTATTTATCAAAAATTTCGTTGTAACCTCTATCTAATTCGTCATCATTAATATGCGCATATCTTTGAGTAATTGCAATATTTGTATGGCGGGCCAACGATTGGGCTAATTTTAAATTACCTGAATATTGCAGGACTCTGGTTACATAATAATGACGAAAGGAGTGGGGGGTTATGGTTCCTACTGCTTCTTTACCCAGGAATTGTTCAACCCTTGTCGCAACAATATTTCTTCCCGTTGTGGTCGAAATAGGTTTCACTTTTTTCCCCGCACCTTTATCATGTCTCGCAAAAAGAGGCAGAGAAGATAACGGGGTACCTGTCGTTCCATCAATAGCAGATCTGATTCGTAAATAGTCCTTGATTGTTGCAATACATCGATCTGAAAAACGAACGACGGCTTCCCGATTACCTTTTCCAAGAACTAATGCTTTCTTTTCAAACCAATCAACATCACCACGTCGCAAACTACAGGCTTCATGAACTCTTAATCCTGTATCAGCCAGGCAGATCAGAAACGCTTTATCACGATAATTGATTAAAGTTTCGGAATTATTTTCTGCCTGAATTTGAGTGATTTTCATAATATTCTCAATTAAATTCTCGATATCGGATTTAGGAAATTGCGGTAACCTTTGTCGTGGTATCCTGGCACGAGTTCTAACCAACATGCGAATGGACTGTATATTGATATTGCTAAGATTTTCAGATATCAAATACTCAATAAAACCTACCACAGAGGTTATGTATAGTCTTTCTGTTGTTGCAGAATATATTTTTAATTGACTGATAAATTGAGAAAAATGTTTTTCAGTCAATTTTTTGCAAGATAACTGCAAACCTTCCGATGAACTGTCTTCTAAGCATGTTTTAAATACATTCAGGCCGTTCTTATAAGTCCTGTGTGTATTTTCACTTCTTGCGAGAGAAATGGTTCTAAGATAGTCGGATAAAGCTTCATTTATGATTTTCATATCAATTCTTATTTATTATAGTATCAAAATAAATTGACATGGAATTAGAACATTATTACTAACAATTTATTAATTAAGCATATTTATAAAATCGATCGGATTTGCTCAGTTTGAATCAGGGGGGAAGGTAATATCCAACACGTTACTAACAATATGAGAGTGAACATTATAATTAGTTTCGATAATCAATTGAGAAAGATTTAGTAAAATTAATGTAATTGAATATTATATTTGTTTTCAATTCAGAATTTGTATAATCTAATCAATAATATGTTTATGATAATGTATCTTATCGAAACCATAAGAATAAAATAACCTTCCCCTTCAATATGGAGCTTTCAATAATGTTTCACTTATACGAAGTTTGGAAAGAGAATAAATATGGACATTGAGAAACAAATAACCTTTTTACCTACCAATGATTTAAATGCAACCACCCACTTTTACAAAGAAATACTAAATCTGCAATTATTTCTTGATCAGGGAGACTGTGTAATATTTCGTACCTGCGAAAATGCTTATATTGGGTTCTGTGAAAGAGAATTTTCATTTCTTGATGGCAAGATTATTCTCACATTCATTGTAGACGATGTTGATAAAAATTATGAAAACCTGATTAAGAATATTAAATTACAAGTAAGCAAACCAATAATCAATTCCAAGTATCGCATTTATCATTTTTTTATAACTGATCCTAATGGGTATTTCGTAGAAATTCAAAAATTTTTAGATAATACTTCCTTGAAACTATGAAAATCAATTTAAAATATGGAAAAAAATTGGTACCAATTACTCTTGAAGATTCTGTCGTAATTGATACTATATCCCCCGCCTCGGAACTTATTGGTCAAGTCAATCAAACCCAACTTAATTTTATTCCTTTAGAAGTATTGATTGTTCAAAATAAAATTGAAGTTTCTACCATAAGGGTCGGTATTGCTTTAAATGATAAAACACGTCCAGTCCCCTATTCCGACCTGGTACCCCCATTAATAAATAAATTATTACATTTGGGGATAAAAAAGAAAAATATCAATTTTTATATTTCTAATGGAACACATGTTCCAGACTTCGATTTGGACCACCTAAACCTATCAGAAGAATATCTTAAAGGTTTCAATTATTTTCAACACGATTCTAACGAAAATAATAATTTAATTTATCTAGGAATGACCTCCTTTAATACGCCTGTAATAATCAATCGTTCTTTTTATGAGTGTGATTTAAAAATTAGTATAGGGAATATCGAACCTCATCATTTTGCTGGTTATTCTGGGGGTGTAAAAACCGTAGCCATAGGTTTAGCTGGGCAGGAAACGATCAACCATAATCATTCATTATTATCTGATCCAAATAGTGTGATTTGTGAATATACAAAAAACAAAGTCAGAATGGATATTGAAGAGATTGGGGATATTATTGGTGTGGATTTGGCTTTGAATTGCATTATGTCTGATGATAAAAGACCATTAATGATTTTGTTTGACCATCCAAAAATTGTAATGGAAAAAGCTATTCCAATAATTAACATTATGCATACTGTAAAAATTGACAAACTTTACGATTTGGTTATTGCGTCTGCTGGAGGATTTCCAAAGGATATTAATTTTTACCAATCACAAAAAGCTTCTTCAAATGCCAGTAAATTGTTAAAACCAGGAGGAAGCATGTTGCTCATTGCTGAGTGTATTGAAGGTCATGGCAGTGATACATATAATAATTTTGTCAAAAAATTCACAAATCCTTTTGAAATCATCCATTATTTTGAAAATCATGACTTTGTGATTGGGCAACACAAAGCTTATTTAATGGCAAAAATCCAAACAAAATTTAATGTTCATTTATTTTCAAGCATGCCACAAGACGATGTAAAATTATTATTGATGGAACCCGTGTCTGATCTTAAATTGTTTATTGAAAAGCATATTTCTGGTCTACAAAATAAAACAATCGCTTTGATGCCCAATGCTGTGACAACAATTCCAATCATTGACCAAGTTAAATTATGAATCCAATAATAATCAAAAATCAACACCTGGATGGAAATACTTTTTTCTTAGAAGGAAAAAATAAAATTTGTATGATGTTAATCCACGGTTTTACTGCTACTACCGTAGAAGTTAAGCCCCTGGCTAAATTTCTCAATCAAGCTGGGTATCATATTTATGCACCATTATTACCTGGACATGGTACAAGTCCAGACGATCTAAATAATTGTCGATGGGAAGACTGGACGGAGACTCTGCGTACAGAATTTGAAAAAATAAATAAAGATTTTAATAAAGTGTTTGTTGCAGGTGAATCAATGGGAGGAATTCTTACCTGTTACCTGGCTGCGACAATTCCTCAAATACAAGCTATTTCATTATTTGCTCCTGCAATAAAAGTTGAGAATTTAGGATTATCACGCTTTATTCGATTTTTCAAAAAAAATATTCCAAAAAAGAATAATCAGGATACATCTGATGAAGGGGTCTATCCATGGCAGGGTTATTCAGTACATCCCACAAACGGTGCTTTTCAAATGTATTTACTCCAAAAAGAAACAAAGAAACTATTACACAAAATTAAACAACCTGCAATAATATTTCATGGTAAATATGATAAAACAATTTCTTTCCAGAGTTCAAAAATAATTTACGATACTATCCAATCAACTAGAAAAGAATATATATTTTTAGAAAATTCTGGCCACACAATCCTGTTGGATAAGGAATTTGATTTTGTAGCAAAAAAAACCTTAAAATTTATTAAGGATAATGGATTCTAATAGCACCTTAAACTAATAACACCTTAAATTATAAAAAATATTGTTTAGGTTATAATATTAAATAATAACTTTAGAACCTTAATACGGAGATTAAATGACAACAACTTCAAATACTCCTGGAAAAACCACGATTGCTCTTGAAGTATTAGTGACAATCGCAAGATTAACCACTCTTTCTGTTGATGGTGTAAGTAGAATGGCTACGGTCCCATCAGATATGAATCGTTTATTTAAACGAGGAGTTAGCGAAGGAGTGAAAATCAATGTTGATGAAGATATGGTCTATGCTGATTTATATGTGATCTTAAAACAAGATTTTAATGTTCGTGATGTATCTCATAATATCCAGGCAAATGTTTCTCGTGCTATTTCAGAAATGGTTGGTATGGATGTTGGGAAGATCAATGTTCATATTGAAGATATTGAATTAACTGCCTTCAATCAATAAAACCATGAAAGCTCGCACAAAAGCTCGCGGGGTTGCCTTACAAGTATTATACGAATATGATATGGCTGGTCATGCTCCATTCACTTCGTTGGAAAATCGTTTAGAAGACGATCCTATAGAACCTAATCTTGTTCAATTTATTACTGATATTGTTTCTGGGGTTGTTCCATTAATAACATTATTGGATGAATTAATCGCCGTTCATGCACCCGAATGGCCGATGGATCAACTGGCTATTGTTGATAGAAATATATTACGAATTGCATTATGGGAATTTGCAGTTTCGAAATGCACTCCAATAAAAGTCGCAATTAATGAGGCAATTGAACTTTCAAAAACATTTGGCTCTGACTCAACCCCTAGATTTGTTAATGGCGTTCTTGGGAGTCTTGCAAGCCAATTAAATGAAATAGAGCAAAAAATTAATCTTTATATCTCAAATAATCAATGAGGATGATATGAAAATACAAAATAAAATTAGTATCCTCAAATTACTTACCTTGTTAATAATGGTAAGTATTATTTTTACCAGCTGTTCTCAACTTGAAGAAATCCCGATTGATGCAAATGTAAATGAAATAAAACAATACATACAAGATTTACCGTATACAGAAGTTGAGTTTATTTTGGAGATACCAAAACCAACTCAGAACGAGATTATATTTGAATTGGTAGATGACATTACTGGTATTGAACTTAATCCCACCCGCTATGTAATGACAAAATTAGATGATAACCATTACAAGTTAATTTTGCCAGTCAAAGTACCTTCATTATTAAAGTATCGTTTTTATAAAAATAATGGACTGCCAATATATGAGACCAATTCTGAAAACACTATTATTGAATACAGAATGGCGTATATATCAACAACATCTATCATAAACAATCAACTTACAAATTGGTCTGATGAACAATATGCTTATAAATATGGTCGTGTTTCAGGACAAGCTTTAAATGCAGAAACAAACTCCCCTATACCAAATGCTTTAGTTGTAATTGGTAGTATGCATGGATATACCAATTCGATGGGAAAATTTTTAATAGAAAATCTCACACCAGGAAAACACAATTTAGTGATTCTGAGCACAGATGGAGAATATCAAACATTTCAACAAGAAGCAATCATTGGGGAAGGATTGACGACACCGGCGTCTATTGGTATGCAATCGTCAAAATTCGTTAACGTCTCTTTCATTATTCAACCTCCGGAAGACAATCCATCCGAGTTACCAATCAGAATTTTAGGGAACACATATCAATTAGGTAATGTTTTTGGAAATATTTATAATGGAACCAGCATAGCACCAGCGAGAGCTCCGAAGCTAACTTCCTTGCCAGATGGCAACTACACAATTACGTTAAGTCTTCCAAGTGGATTTGATCTTCGGTATAAATATTCACTCGGTGATGGTTTCTGGAATGCTGAATTAAATAATGAAAATAATTTTGTTATCCGCCAATTAGTAATTCCTGACCAGGATACGATTGTAAATGATGTAATACAGAGCTGGAAATCTTTAGATTCACAAAGTGTGGAATTCCTTGTAAATATTCCGAAAAACACCCCGGACACCGATAAAATTTCCATACAATTTAATAGTTTTGGTTGGTCACCTCCCATCCAACTGTGGAAAACAAATGATTTCCAATATTCCTACCGTTTATTTGGTCCATTTCATCTGGTTAGCGATATTGAATACCGTGTTTGTAGAAATGATGCATGTGGAACTGCTGATGATGATTCAGGCCCGATCAATGGATATTCCTTTAGTTCTCAAGATCTTCCTCAAGTTCTTAATGTAAATGTGACAAGGTGGAAAGGTTGGAATCAAGAAATTGAAACACCCTCATTATCAGCTCCGGAAATTATTAATAGAGGTTCAGATTTTGTTACAGGTTTCGCTTTCTCCAATAACTACTCTATTTACACACCAATCTATGTAGATTCAGCGTATAAAAACATATTGGAGGTTAATGGAAACACAATCATCATTCCAATAAAATGGACGCTTCAATCTCTAAATCCTGTTATATTTTCACCAATTACAGGAAAAAATCCACTTTGGAAAGATTTAGTATTGATGATTCAGAAAGCAAAAAATCAAAACCTGAATGTATGGTTAGCACCTGAAATAGAGATATCACCTTTGGCTTCAAAACAGTTTGTTCAGGGTACATATATCAATAATTGGGAAGAAAATTTTGGTTCCTTATATTCGGAATATTTAATTTATACTGCAGATCTGGCTAATTATATGAGTGTACAAGGAGTTATTTATCCAACAGATATTATACATTTACAGAATTTCGAAAATTATCAAAATTTCACAAATATTCTTAATGCTGTATTAATATCAAATATTGATAATATCAGAACTCGGTTTTCGACTAATATTTTCTTGAGCTTAGATGAGAAATTAATTGTAGATAATCCCCTTATGGCTGCTGTAGATGGATATTTTATTACTCCAACAATCAATTTTATTGACTCTGATTACGTACGTGAGAGTTACAAATCAACACTCATTGCATATATAGATGAAGTAATTTATCCAAATGTATCTCAATATGAAAAGCCTGTTTACTTTGGACTAAATTTTCCTTCAATAAAAGGGGCTGAAAAAGGTTGTATTACCGAAGAAGATTCATGTTTTAATTTTGATGTTATCAACCAGATAGATTTACTTACGATTGGAGATTCATTTGAAATCGACTTATTACTCCAGGTTGAAATGTATGATGCGGCTTTTCAAGCCATTAATGAGACACCCTGGGTAAGTGGCATAATATCAAAAGAATACAATCCACAAGTTGCATTAATGGATTCTAGTAGTTCTGTTCGTGGAAAACCGGCAATGGGTATATTTTGGTACTGGTTCCCTAGAATGTTGGGAATAAATAATTAGTACTTGAGGATAACAAGTAATTCCATAAAAAAACAGATGATACAAAAATTTAACATCTTGGTCTAAAGAATCTTTGAAAAATCTGGGTGGTCAACTCGCAACTGAATTTTATTGTGGGGTTGAAATATAAATAAGGATAATCGCTGAAATAATGAGAAATGGTGCATAAGGAATAGGGGTGAATAATTCATACTTTTTTCGAATTTTTAAGATCAACAGATAGACCGCACTAAATAATCCCCCCATTAGAATCGCAAAGAATAAAAGAACAGCAATTCTTGGCCAACCAAACAATAAACCAAGAATTGCTGTCAGATTTACATCACCATAACCAAGTGCTACCTCATCAAGCACCACCCCTCTTCTTTTGATGATCCACTTTGAAAAGATAATTCCAAATAAATACAATAAATACATTATTCCGAAACCAATAATTCCACCTAAACCAGTGACCTGCCACCCATTTAGGTACAATCCAATCACTGTGAATAAAATAGCTCCAGCAATACTAACTGGATGAAGAATAAGTCTGTGTTCAAAATCAATAATAAAAATAAGACTTAGGAAAGAGATTATTATTAACGTTAAAAATAATCCCGAATATGCTGGTGGATATAAGAATACTAGAACATATGTTATAATAAAAAGTATCGTTGTTATAATTCGCCTTTTTGCTGGGGATTGTGCACAATTTGGACACTTTTTAAATGAAAAATAATGGAAATAGCCATATGTTTCCGCACAAGTCAGACAGATCGGTGCAGGCGTAATTGCACGATAAATTGGCAATGTGTCCGCCAAATGATTAACAATTTGACTGATAAAAATACTTAATGGAATAAACCAAAAAAGATTTAAAATATCCATAACAAATCCAAATAATAAATTTAAGTACTATGAATGATATTCAATCTTTAAATTATAAGCCAAAAGAGAATACTACAAATCCCTTTTTTGAAGAATGGGCAAATTCACCAATAAATATTGGTAACATTACCCATAAACATATTAAAAATATTTATAATGGGGATTATCAAGATTTCCCTACTTTCCTTGATTCAAATTTAATCTCCTCATTAAATAACTATGGAATTTCTAATCTATATTCCCATCAATATGAAGCAATAAATAACATAAACGATGGAAAAAATGTTGTAATAACCACAGGTCCATCTAGCGGGAAGTCATTAGCATTCTTGTTGCCAATTTTAAATGATTTATACCAATGTAAAAATTCAAATGCATTATTATTGTTTCCAACTAAAGCATTGGCATACGACCAGTATTCACATATTATTGATTTAATAGAGTTCACTCGAGAAAATTCATTTGGAAAAAAATATTTAAAAAAAACTATTGGAGTTTATGATGGTGATACTCCCAAAGAAAATCGATCCGCTATACGAAAAAGTGCACGAGTTATTTTAAGCAACCCTGATATGCTGCATATAGGGATTCTTCCGAACCATCAACTTTGGGAAAATTTCCTGGAAAACTTGAAATATGTAATCTTGGATGAAGCACACATTTATCATGGTGTGTTTGGCTCTCACGTTGCAAATGTAATCAGGAGATTAAAGAGAATATTATCAACTTATAATTGCAGACCGATTTTCATTTGTACTTCTGCAACGATTGGAAATCCTGTTAGTTTTCTAAACAACTTAGTTGAAGAAGATTTTTGTCATATCAACAAAGATGGATCACCTCATGGAAAAAAATCCATAATTTTTTATAACCCTCCTATCATAAATGAAGAATTAGGATTAAGGAAAAGCAATCAATATGAAACAATTCAAATTGCTTACGAATTTATTCAACATAATATTCAAACACTTGTTTTTCAGATATCCAGAAAAAGCGTTGAAAAAAGCCTTAAGTTTCTCAAGGAAAATGAAAATTATAAAATCAATGCGTCTGCTGCTTACCGAAGTGGATATCTTGCAGATGATAGAAGAAAACTGGAAGAAGAATTTCGGTCAGGCAAAATTAAGGTACTTTTTTCGACAAATGCATTAGAACTTGGTGTTGATATTGGCGGATTACAAAGTGTATTGCTTTCTGGTTATCCAGGTTCAATAGCTTCAACATTACAACAAATTGGTAGATCCGGAAGAAAACAAACAGAATCTATCGCTATTGTTATTGCAAGCCCAAATCCGATAGATCAATATATTATCAAGAGACCAGAATATCTTTTTTTAAACTCACCTGAAAAAGCTCTTATTAATCCCGATAATCCCAATATATTAATCGAACATTTAAAATGTTCTTTTGCAGAATTGAGCTTTTTGGTAGGCGATAATTTTGGTAAGTTGGAATGGAAGGATTTACAACCATATATTAAATTGTTAATTAGTGAAGGATTTGTGCACGAAAATAACCAAAAATATTCTCTCTCGGATTCATCAAGAAGCAAAACTACGGTTTCTCTTCGAAATATCAGCGGAAATTCAATGAAGATCGTTAATAATACGCATGGAAAACAATCCATTATTGGTGAAATTGATTATGCAAGCAGCTTATGGATGGTACATCCTCAAGCAATTTATCTACATTTAGGAGAACAATATATTGTAAAAGAACTTGATTTTGAGAGAAATGAAGTCCATTTAGAAGAAATCGATAGCCCTTATTACACGGAACCTAAATTAGAAAAGAATTTTGAAATTATTGAACAATTAATATCTAAAACTCGAAATGAGTTTAATGTTTT
>Ga0209347_1003131_pt1 | contig 20084 bp, 16 predicted proteins | sample AutmiccommuBRH23_FD_187382 | JGI IMG/M metagenome (GOLD analysis project Ga0209347, IMG submission 187382) | Deep subsurface microbial communities from Mt. Terri, Switzerland - Autotrophic microbial communities BRH/23 (SPAdes) (version 2) | ecosystem: Environmental > Aquatic > Deep subsurface >...
TTCCCAAAGGCTACGACACCTCCGTGGGCGAGCTCGGCAACATGGTCTCGGGCGGCCAGCGCCAGCGCATCTCGATTGCGCGCGCGTTCCTGAAAGATGCGCCGATCCTGCTGCTGGACGAGCCGACCTCGGCGCTCGACAGCGAGACCGAGAAGATCATCCAGGAGGCGCTGGCGGAACTGATGAGCGGGCGCACGACGCTGGTCATCGCCCACCGGTTCGCGACCGTGCGCCATGCGCAGCGGATTTTCGTGATCGACCAGGGCTGCGTGGTCGAGGCCGGCACGCACGACGAGCTGATGGCGATGAACGGCAGCTACGCGCGCCTTTATCGTCTGCAGTTCATGCAGCCCGAGGTCGCTTGAAGAGCCCGCCCGAACGGGTGGGATTGATCTCAAGCGATCGGGCCCACCGTCGTTGGCTCGGGCTGGGCCAGATCGGCAGACGACCAAGCCGCAGAGACCAGTGTTCGGTGCCCAGGTCGTGCCGATGCTGTTCGTGACGGATCACGAGCACGACTGGATGTCGATGTGGGCGACCTCAGGTCGATCGGTCGAAAGAGGACTGTCCAGTTCACTAGGGAGCGGCAGGTGGGCGGTGAATTCAGGCGGTCATGTCACTCGGCTACAGGCCAGGTCCCGTCGTCTGGCTCGTTAGATTTATGGTGCCAGGCACTGCATCGATGCCGTTGAGGATGTATCGATCTGGCCCAATGGTGGCAAGTTCATATACGTGTACCTGCTGTGGGCCCTTCCTCCGATCGAAATACGATAGAACGGCCTCGGCGCGGCTACTTTGCGAGGCTTGCCCAAGTTCAATAGCTATTCGATTTATCGAGAGGGCGTGTTTTTTTTCTGTCCGCAGTTGGGCGGCTACCATGTCGAATGATCTCCGATCGCCGGACATGAAATACAGCAGCACATCAGCTCCTGCATCCAGCTCCGCTGGAGTCACCCCTCTATATTTCACCGAAAGGGATCGCGCGAAAATAGCGTTAGCATAATCAGTCCAGTATTTCTCTTTGACGTTGGCAAACCAGCTCCGGCTATAAAATTGTGGCGCCAAGATTATTTTGCTGTTGAAGCCCGATTCCTGCATAAAAGGTATTGCTTGACGAAATACAGCCCAGCGGGCGCCTTCGAAGCGCATGTCGCGGGCAATCTGTTGGTTGGTTTGAACGCCGACGAAGGTCAATAGTCCAGCTAGAACAGAGATGCACCCCATGAGCCAGTTGGCGCCACCTGTGCTGCGAAGTCGCGATGTGGCTACCAATAGTATGGCGGATAGACTAATCGAGTATCCGAAATGGGAGAGAATTGATGTCACATTCGACATTACGCCTAATTCTATATGCCAATGTTGATATTTGGCGGTCAAGGCAACAGGCAGGACGGTTCCGATTGCTATCCAAAGACCCAAGGCGGCGGCCATCCACAGAGGTAGTTTGCTGACAGAATTGTTCTCCTTAGTAGGTGGCGCTATAATTGAGTAAACTAGAAATGATGTGGCGCTGCCGAGCAGGAGTCCCTCCAAAGTGCCTGGGCCGGCGGCAAGCGCATCAGACGTTTGATAAAAGACACGCGTTTGAGATGCGGTGATGCGATCCGTGAATGTAATGGTGTAGGGGTAAAACAGGTCGTGTAGTACTGACCCGCTAGTTGAGAAGCTGGCGATGACGGAGGCAATTCGCGACAGATCGAACGGTGCGAGGACGTGGCCGTCATATTTGGACGGCTGCAACATCGCAAAGCCGGCGGCGAGTAGCGCATAGAGCGCGATTGTCGCTATAGTCGCACAAAAGAGGAGCGTCTCCCGATGCGTGAGCGGCAACCTTCCTGAGCGAGGCGACGTGTCGAGCCGCACCAAATAGTTTGCGGCGCACGCGAGCCCAACCAGAAGACTGAACGTTACGACAAGTGCCTCGTTGGTGAACAATCCGGCGACCAATGCGATAGCCGACAAGACGAGCCAGTTGGATGCTCCTTGCGTCAGATAGAGACGGCCAGCCAGAATTGCTCCAGCGAGCGCGGTCGCCGTGGGCCAGATGAGCAACGGATATGAAACGAGCGCGGAGCCGTCGATACGGAGTACGTGCCAGCCGAGAAATAAGGTGACGGAGAGCAACGCCAGACGCCGGCCCCAGTACACCCATAGTACGGCTGTCCATGCCACCAGGAACGCTGTAAACGAGCCGTACTTCAGCAATTCGCCGTATAAAGTGCCATCATATCGCAAACCGTGCAGCATGAGCGTGCCGACGACGGTTGCATAAAGTCTTCCTTGTGCGACAGCCCAATTCCAGGCCAGGTCAAACTGGCTTCGCTGTGCGCCGACTAGCCACACGGCGTCGTCGTGGCTCATCACTCCGATGCGCCACACATTTGAGATCAAGCATACGAACAGGACGATGATTGCTTTGATTTGCAGTCGTCGAACCAGGATGGAATCTGGCATCGGCCCTCCCGATCATCCTTTGGCCTTCGCGAAGTGCTCGTGCGGCGTCGCCGGAACGTTGGCCGCATTTTGAGGGTGGGCCGTGGCAGACTTACCGCGTCTTCGGTGGCCTATCGTCTGCGGCCACGTAGTGCTGATAAGAAGAAGAACGTTCAGCATGTATGGTGCTGGAAATCGTGGCTGATGGCCCCTGGCATATGTCATATATCATCAGTATTCGCGCTCCCTGCGCTCATGTCGGCACTTTGCTCTGTCCTTTGTGCGCGTCCATTGATTTAACCGGGGCCCCTATGGAATCCAACGTCAAGGTCGTCATTCTCGCAGGAGGATTGGGTACCCGGATCTCTGAGGAGACAGTCATAAAGCCGAAGCCGATGATCGAGATCGGCGGTCGACCGATCCTTTGGCACATCATGAAAATCTACAGTCATTACGGCTTCCGGGACTTCATCATCTGTCTCGGTTACAAAGGCTATGCCATTAAAGAGTACTTCGCCAACTACTTCCTCCACACGTCGGACGTGACGTTCCACTTGGCCGAAGATCGAGTGGAGATCCACCGCAATAGTGCGGAGTCTTGGCGCGTCACTCTCGTCGATACCGGGGACCGCACCCAAACCGGCGGTCGCGTCAAGCGTGTGCTGCCGTATGTGCAGAACGATGCCGTCTTCGCTCTGACGTACGGCGACGGACTGGCTGATGTCGATCTCGGAGCCCAGCTCGCCTTTCATCGTGAACACGGGCGTAAGGCGACGATTACAGCCGTGCGTCCTGCCGCGCGATTTGGCGCGATGCGGATCGATGGTGATCGCGTAACGAAATTTGCCGAGAAGCCGGCGTCGGAGGGCGGTTGGATCAATGGCGGCTACTTCCTGCTGTCACCATCAGTGGGTGAGCTGATAGCAGGAGACGATACGGTCTGGGAGCACGAACCGGTTGAGGCTCTGGTACGGGACGACCAGTTGCGCGCTTACTATCACGAACGGTTTTGGCAACCGATGGATACCCTGCGAGAGAAGAACCTCCTCGAAGAGCAGTGGTCTCGTGGGATCGCGCCGTGGAGAGTGTGGTGATCGATCGTAATTTCTGGGCAGGCCAGCGCGTTTTCTTGACCGGTCATACCGGTTTCAAAGGGGCGTGGATGTCCTTGGTGTTATCGATGCTCGGCGCACGTGTGACCGGGTTCGCCCTGCCTCCGGAAACGAAGAGGGATCTCTTTCTCGTCGCTGGCGTGGCCGAAGATCTAGAGCATTGCGTTGGAGATATTCGTGAGCTCGAGGCGTTGCGTGCTGCAATGACAGCTGCGGGGCCGACCGTCGTCATTCATATGGCGGCTCAGGCGTTGGTTCGCCGCTCCTATGAACAGCCGGTGGAGACATATGCGACGAACGTGATGGGCACCGTCCACTTGCTTGAGGTCGTTCGCCAGCTGCAAGGCGTCCGCGCGGTCGTCATCGTTACCAGTGACAAGTGCTACGAGAACCTCGAATGGTCATGGGGTTATCGCGAGGTGGACCGCCTTGGTGGCCACGACCCTTACAGCAACAGTAAGGCTTGTGCTGAGCTGGTTGCCGCCGCATACCGCAAGAGCTTCTTCGGAAAGAAGGATGCTGCCCGTATTGCGACGGGGCGAGCTGGAAATGTGATCGGCGGCGGCGATTGGGCCCACGATAGGCTGGTGCCCGATGCCATTCGTGCATTCTTGGCCGATGAGACCCTCCACATACGACGACCAGATGCCATACGCCCATGGCAGCATGTTCTCGATCCAATTCTTGGCTATCTCTGTCTTGCCCAGAATCTCGCCTCTCGGCCTGGGTACGAAGAGGGGTGGAATTTCGGCCCGGCACAGGACAGCGAAGTTTCAGTGCGAGCAGTGACTGATGCGCTCGTGCGCAAATGGGGTCCCGGGGCGCGGTGGGAGCAGGATCGTAGCGACCAACCCCATGAGGCGGGATATCTCAAGCTCGATTGTTCGAAGGCGCGTCTCTCGCTAGGTTGGCGCCCGTTGGTCGATCTTGATAGCGCCCTAGACATGACGGTTGACTGGTACCGCGCATTCGAAAAAGGGGATGCGATGCGCCAATTCACGCTTGATCAGATAATGAGTGTACTGTCGAAGCTCGATGGAAGCAGTCGCTTCCCCGAGGTCCTGCCACTGCACGAGGATGTCTGATGAGCGGTGCTCTCAACGAAATAACGGTGTGTGAGGTGTGCGGTAGCGGTCAGCTGCAACCGGCACTTAATCTCGGTTTGCATCCGATGTGCGATGATCTCGTTCCGATTGGCGACGCTAGGATCTGCAAAGAGTATCCCATCGACATTTATTATTGTGACACATGCGTCACCGCACATCAGCACTACCAGATACCCAAGCACGAGCTCTTTCCGCCGACCTACCACTATAGGTCGAGGCATACCGCTGACGTGTTGAACGGAATGCGCCAGCTCGTAGACGCTTGCGTGGATGTTGCAGGAGGGGTGCAAGGCAAGCGGGTTCTCGATGTTGGATGCAACGACGGTAGCCTTCTGTCCTTTTTTGGCGAGCGGGGCTCGGCGACGTTTGGAATTGAGCCGACTGGGGCCGCAGCGGATGCGGCCGCCCGAGGCCACATGGTCATCAACGACTTTCTAAGCGAGGGCGTAGCGGAGAAATTCGTCGCAGCGCACGGCAAGCCTGACATCATCGCGTTCACGAATGTGTTCGCGCATATCGAGGATCTGCAGAGCGTTATCCGTGCGCTCAAAATTGCTTCATCGCCGCACACCGTGATTGTTATCGAGAACCACTATTTCGGCGCCATTCTGGACAAGAACCAATTCGATACGTTCTACCACGAGCACCCGCGCACCTACAGCTATACGTCCTTTGAATATGTCGCCTCGGCGCTCGGCAAACGTATAGCGAGGGTGGAGTTCCCGCAGCGCTACGGCGGAAACATTCGAGTTTTCATCTCCAACACGCAAGATGCTGTAGAGCAACTCACCGGCCTCCACGCTAAGGAGCGAAACTTCGGGGAGCGGTTGCAGCGTCTCTCGGTCAATGTCGAACGCTGGCGAGTAAACAAGCTCGCTGAGATCAAGGCCGAGACTGAACGGTATGGAAAGATACCCGCAAAAGCGTTCCCGGGGCGCAGCGCGATACCTATCAAGCTTCTTGGTCTTGATGAGCGCACAATATCTGCGGTCTACGAAAAGCCTACGTCTGGGAAGATCGGTTGCTACGTGCCTGGCACGCGTATTCCGATCCTTTCGGACGACGAGTTCGAGCCTGGGAGCGGCCCACTGCTCAATCTAGCTTGGCACATTTCGGATGAGATCACGGCCTATATGCGGTCGCGCGGTTTTCAGGGCCGTATCATAGACATCATATCGAAGAAGGATTTTGGTGACGCATCGTGCGAGTAGCGATCTTCGGATCCGGCTTCGGCCTCTATGGATATCTGCCGGCTCTTTCCGCTCAGCAGGAGCTGCAGATTGTCTTACCCGAACGCTATCGCACGAAGCTATCGTCACGTCGCGACGTCTGCCATTTGGTCGACAGTGTCAATTGGGTTGAGGACGAAGCCAGAGCACTGGCCTGTGTGGACGCTCTAGTAGTGTCTCAGAGGCCAAGCGATCAGGTTCATTGGGTTCAAGCAAGCTTGGAGCGCGAGAACATTCGGCTTCTTTTGCTCGAGAAGCCACTGGCTCCGGATCCGACCGCGGCCGGCGTTCTTCTGGATCGCATTGAGCGGTCAGGCAAGAAGCTTCGCGTCGGCTACATATTCCGGCATTTGCCGTGGGGGCGCTCTCTGGTGGAACGCCGGTCGCGCGACGAACTTGCGTCTAGAATCGACTTCCGGTGGCTGTTTCGCGCGCATCACTACGCAGAGGATCTGGATAACTGGAAGCGGCATGTTTCCGTGGGCGGCGGAGCTTTGAGGTTCTATGGCACGCACCTCATCGCCTTGCTGGCAGAACTGGGCTATCAAAGCGTGCAGAGTTCAGTCACGCGCGGCGCGCGGCCTGACGAGGCCGAGAGCTGGACGGCGACATTCAGCGGGAGCGGACTACCGGACGCGACTGTGGCACTGGATAGCAATTCATCGATAAAGCAGTTTTCAGTGCAGACGGGAGCGGATGCCGTCCAGGTTTCCGACCCGTTCGCTGAACTTCCTTCTGCCGGCGCGCTCGATCGCCGGGTGCAGGTATTGAGGGATTTGTGTCGCGATTTTTTCGGCGAAGGGATCTCTCAACCTGATTGGTACCGGGCATCGATTGAACTCTGGTCCGGCGTCGAAAGGATTACTCGCCATGAAGACAATTAGCGTTGTCACGCCTTGCTACAACGAAGAGCGAGGCATCGCGGAATGCGTGGAGACGGTCCAGGAAATTTTTCGGGAGCAGCTTCCGAACTACAAGCTCGAGCACATCTTCTGTGACAATTGCTCCACGGATCGAACGATTGAAATACTGAAAGAGCTAAGCGCGAAGCATCCAGGCGTGAAGATCATCGTGAACTCGCGCAATTTCGGCATCCTGAAGAACACTTACAACGGCGTCCTCGCGGCCACGGGAGACGCAGTACTCCTGTTCCTGCCGGCCGACCTGCAGGATCCTCCAGCGCTGATTCCCGAAATGGTGCGCTTGTGGGAAAGCGGCTACGAGGTTGTTTTCGGCATGCGTGCGAACAGAGAGGAGAGCTTTGTCCTCCGCTCGGCGCGCAAGGCCTATTACAGGCTGCTCTCGCGTCTTACCTACGTTGACTATCCGCCGGATGCCGGTGACTTCCAGCTCGTCGATCGGGTCGTAGTCGATTCCATGAAGCGCATCGACGATGCACAGCCCTTCATGCGGCTGATGACGTTCGACTGCGGCTTCCGCTCTGTGGGCTTCAAATATACCTGGCGTGCTCGTAAGCACGGGACTTCGCGCAACAAGCTCTCGCATATGTTCGGCCAGGGCATGAACGGGATCATTAGCTTTAGCGGTGCGCCGGTTCGCCTCGCCCTGCTCGCGGGCATTCTGATCTCCTTCGCCAGCCTGCTCTACGCCGCAGCGATCGTCGTGCTGGCGTTCACGGGGCATATCCGAACGCTTGCCGGAGTGCCGACAATCATCACTGCGGTGTTTTTCTTCGGAGGGCTACAGCTGCTGTTCATCGGCCTGATCGGCGAATATATCTTGGCGATCTTCAACCAGGTTCGCCGCAAGCCGCTGGTCATCGAACGCGAGAGGATCAATTTTGACTGAGCGGTCCGGAAGTTTGGGCTCATGGGCGCGCGTGGCCGTACGACTCATACGCAGGCACATGCGGCGTCACGCTCAGTTCATCAAGTTCATACAGATCGGCATCGTCAATACGATGTTCGGATATGGCATCTTCGCGTTGTGCTTCCTGGCGACGCGTTGGCCACAGCTTTCAGCGGTCGTCGCCACCGTGGTCGGCGTGCTGTTCAACTTTTTCACGACAGGGCGTCTCGTTTTCGGCAGCCGGGCGATGAGCGCTCTGGGGCCGTTCGTTCTCGGTTATGTGGTGACACTGAGCCTTAACCTCGTATTGCTCGACGCAATGTTGGGGCTCGGCGTCGGCGCACTTTTGGCTCAGGCTTTGATTCTCCCGATAACGGTAACGCTGAATTATCTCGTCAACTCGCGGATCGTATTTCGAACGCGAGCAAATTGAACCGGGCAGGGCATTCAGCAACCGGTAAACAATAACACGCTCAGCGCGTCTCGTGGGCGGAGCGGTGATAGATGTCGTGCCGCCGGATGATGTCATCCTCGCCCAGATACGAGCCGATCTGAACCTCGATGATCTCCAGCGGCACCTTTCCGGGATTCTCCAGCCGGTGCCAGTGCGTCGCCGTGATGTAGACGCTCTCGTTCTCCTGAACGAGCTTCTCCTCGTCCCCGATCGTCACCTTAGCGGTGCCGCGCACCACCACCCAGTGCTCGGAGCGATGGTGATGCATCTGCATCGAGAGCTGCCCGCCGGGCTTAACATGCAAGAGCTTCACCTGGAAGCGCGGCCCCATGCTCATGGACTCGAAGTAACCCCAGGGCCGGTAGTTCCACAGGTGCTGCTCGTGCTCCTTGCGGTTCGATTTCCTGAGCTCGGCAACGAGGCTCGCGACCTCCTGGGAACGGGCCTTGTCCGCAACCAGAAGTGCATCCGGCGTGTCGACGATCACCAGATCCTTGACGCCGATGGTCGCCACCAGCGAGCGCTCGCTTCGCACCAGGCAGCTTTCGGTGTCGACGAGCATGGCATCGCCTTCGACCGCGTTGCCCTTTTCATCCCGCGGAGAAACCTCCCAGATCGACGACCAGGAGCCGACGTCGCTCCATCCGACATCGAGCGGCAGCACGGCTGCGGCCGTCGTCTTTTCCATCACCGCATAATCGATCGAAATGTTGGGCGAGCGGGCAAACGTGTCGGCATCCAGCCGCAGGAAGCCGAAATCCGCCTCCGCGTTGTCGAGCGCCTCGCGCGCCGCCTCGTAGATCTCAGGTGCCAGAGCCTTGAGCTCGTTCAGGTAGGTCTCAGCGCTCAAGACGAAGATGCCGCTGTTCCAGAGGTAGCCACCGGCATCGAGATACTGCTGCGCGCGCGCTCGGTCCGGCTTCTCGCAGAAGGCGTCGACTCGGTAGCCACCGTCGCCGCCTTCGAGCGGCGCGCCGCGGCGGATGTAGCCATATCCGGTGTGCGGCTCGTTCGGCGTGATCCCGAACAGGACGAGCTTGCCGGTCGCGGCAATCTGCGCAGCGCGCCTGATGCCCGCTGCGAAATCCGGCGCGTTGGTGATGACGTGATCGGACGGCATCACCGCCAGAACGGCGTCGGGATCGGAGCGCTTCGCGAAGAAAGCGGCGACGGCCACGGCCGCGGCGGTGTTGCGCCCCACCGGCTCCAGGATGATCGCTTGGGGATCGATGCCGGCCTTGCGCGCTTCCTCGCGCACGAGAAAGCGATGCTCGTTGTTGCAGACGATGAGGGGCGCGGCGAAGTCGCTACCCGGCGCGAGCCGCTCCAGCGTGGCCCCCAGAAGGCTGCGTCTCTCGCCGTTGAAAAAACGGATGAACTGCTTGGGATACATCGCGCGCGACAAGGGCCACAGTCGCGTGCCGACGCCGCCAGACAGTATGACAGAAGAAAAAATCATGAGCTTAAGATGGGAAATCACTGGAACGAATGATGGATTGAATACCCTACCACCACAACATCGGCAAGGCGCGCAATCGCTTTCCGGCTATGCCCGCGCAGGCGATGCTTGCAGGTAAGGTGGTGATCGCTACTGGCTGGTCGGGCAACTGCGATTCTATGGATGCGAATACATCATCTCTCGTGCCGTACACCTTCACCAGCGTGTGCGATCCCCAAGACTATTATCGGGGCGGACGTTGGACCGAACCTGATGTGGCGGTCGCCGCCCATCACTTGAGAACCGGCTATGAAGACTCAACATGATGCGCGCAGTGGGAGGCCGCCCGAAACACGATGATCAACGAAACCATACCGGGTGTTGATATGAGACCTGGCGCGCGCTTGCGCGAGCTAGGATTTACAACTTCAGACGACGCGCGATAGTCGCAGGTGCTCGCTGAAGCAGCCTTCAAGGGCAGAAGCCGTCCAGAACCTGGCGAAATGCTAAATGTGACGCGGCCGAGCGCTGCCTCAGATGATCTCGATCTCGGGGAATGGGAAGATCATTCGCCCGCCATTGGAGAGGAACTCCTGCTCGCGCCGAATGATGTTGTCTTTGAAGTGCCACGGCAGCACCAGAAAGTAGTCGGGCTTCATTGCTCGCGCCTCTTTCTCCGATACGATCGGGATATTTGTCCCAGGCGTAAAGGAGCCGAACTTGTCGGGATTGACTTCGGCGATAGCGCCGATGTCCTTAGCCGAGAATCCGCAGAACTGCAGAACGACGTTACCCTTGGTGGAGGCTCCATAGCCGAGTACGCGTTTGTTATCGCCGTTGAGTGAGCCGATCAGTCGGATGAGGTCTTCGCGATGACCGAAGACGCGCGCCTCGAAATCGCGATACGGCTTCGGCGTCGTGAGTCCCATGCGGTCTTCCTGTTCGAGGAGCCATTTGATCAGGGTGTCATCCGCCTTAATCGATCTGTTGTCAGCCTTGGCTGCGGTAACGGCGAAGCTGCCGCCATTGATGCCGTTCATGACCACGCCGACGAGGCGCAGGCCGGCCGTTTCGACGATGCGCTTAACGGTGCTGAGAGAATAGTATTCGAGATGCTCGTGGCAGATTGTGTCGTAGGAGTTGAGGCGGAGCATGGACGGCATATAGCTCTGTTCGAAGTGCCACACTCCGTCATCCGCCAGAATGCTCTCGATCTGCTTTGCGAATTCAACCGGCGCATCGAGGTCGTAGAACATGGCAATAGAGGTGACGATGCGCGCCGGTTTCTTTTCCACGGAGTGGTAAGCATCGGCGGAGAAGAAGGTGGGTACTAGAGCAATGTCGCTCGGGTAGTATTGCTTGAATTTGATCCCTGTTGGATCAATCCCGATGCGGCGAAGCCCTTTCGTTTGATATGCTTTGAGCGTGGTGGCGTCGTTGGAGCCGATATCCAACACCACGTCGCCAGCCTCCAACGGCACCAGTCGCTCCAGCCAAGCCACCTTGCCGGTCAGATGGTCCACCATCGACTGATTGAGGCTTGACCGATAGCCGTAGTTCTCACCATACATCTCGCTTGCCTCGTAGGAGTGCGCGAGCTGAAGAAGGCCGCTATCAGGGCACCAGACGAGCTCTAGAGGTCCGATCGTAATTTGGTCTGCCGTGTTCTTGGGAAAGACGCCCGTCAGTGCCTGGTTTCCGAGCGATAGAACAGAAATCAGGTTCTGGCTGCCCGTAACCCGACAACGGTCTATCTTGTGATATCCCGGCATATGCCTGTTGCTCCCTTCAGCTTGCCGCCAATTTGTCGGTGGATGGTTGTGCGCACAGCTCGTCGAAAATTGCCGTCAGTTCCGATGCAAATCGCTCATATGAGAAGGCGTCACGCAAATGAATGCGCAGTGCTTCCTGTCGGTCGATGGCCGCGTATCTATTGTCGATTACATCGAGGACAGCTGCCGCGTAAGCATCTGTGTCGCCCACGTCGACCAGCACCAAATGCTGTGTCCAAGAACCGAGCTCATCGGTGATCAGCGGGTTACGGGTCGCAATGATCGGCGTGCGCAGGTTCAAAGCTTCTCTGACTTGTGTTGGAAAATTTCCCTCAAGTTCCGACGTGAACAAGAGAGCAAGCGCGTTCTGATAGAAAACCTTGAGCTGAGCATCGCTGAGGTTCGGAAAAACCTTGATGTAGTCCCTGGCCTGCGGACACGTTGCAAACACCCGTGCGCTCGGTTCATCCGTGAGGACGCCAAAGATTTTGTGGTCGCAGCCGCGCTCAACGAGCCTGCGATTGACTTCGGCAACCGTCGCGGCGAAGTCCCATAGCCGCTTCGACGCCCTCTCGCGCGTCGGGTAGAAGAGATAGCGATCCAGCAGTCCTCCCGGGCAAGTCTGTTTGTCTTGCGCGGCAGTTGCCGAATATTCTCCGAGATCGGGAAGAGGAAAATACTTGATCTTGTCGGGCGCCACCTCGAGTTCGGTCTCAGGCAGATAGTTCTGAGTAAACCGCGAGTTGGTGATTATTCGGTCGGCCCTTTCACAGATAAGTTTGCCTATGCGAGCATGGACAGGTGAAGCACCCATGTCTCTTTGCCCCTGGTAAAAATGGGGGAGATAATCAGGCAAATAGAGAACGACAGGTGTGCTCTTCAATTCTGCTATTTCCGGAAACAAATAATAGTGGGAGACGAGAACCGCTCCCAAGGTTGGACAATCTTCAATGTTGGACTCGTAGCCCTTCTCACGTCTCGCTGCAGCTTGGGCCGCAACAAAGTCGCGCAACTTCCAGAGTACGGCCTCGGGCAGCGAGTTGACCACTATGTAGCGTAGGAGCTCGACAGCCGAGTGCAAGTGCTTAGATCCGCGCACCACTCTTGCCGGGTTGGTCAAGAACAGAGCAAACGTCGTTCGAATACGAGCAGCAAACGACTTGGAGCGGAGCGGCTGTGATATTGGCTCGTTGTCAGTGGTCGGACGCGTCGAGCGAGGCCTTTCGCCGCTGACGTCCAGGACCCGAAATCGACCGCCATCCGCGACGATCGGAGCAAAATACCCATGGATCGAATCGACATGCTCGCTGTATGCAGTCGCTACGACCCCATAGCCGGCGTCTGTTAGTGCGCGAACCGATTGACGCATGACGCGCGCAATGCCTTCGGCGCAGTAATACTCCTGCCCATCCTTGAAAATGGTCGGTCCGAAGCCGTGAAACGCCAGGAGGATATCGGGCCTACCGGCACGGACACTGCCTGATGTCTCAGTGTTCTTGCAGGACGCAGCCGTCATGATGCAAACCGTCCCCGCGGGAGGTGCCGATGCGGCGCAAGAGCCGCGGCAAGACCAACGCGTCTCGATAGAAAAAGCCAAGCAACAACACCGGGCATTGGCACGAAATCCTGTCAGTATTACACCAGTCGTGCCCGGCACTCTTCCATGAGCTCGCTTACGGTTTCGTCGAAAGAGTGTTTGGGCGACCAGCCCAGAAAATCGCGTGCCCTTTGCGCATTGCCGATTACGCAGGGCAGATCGCTCGGCCGCATGCGAGAGCTGTCCTCTTCGACGCGAATGGAAACGGAACTGCGTGACAGGAGCGCGATCAGGAGGTCATTGATTCGATGGACTTTGCCAGAGGCAAGGTTCAAGATCGTACCCGGTGCTATCGTGTCGGACTTTGCGACCGCCAACGCGTAGGCCGCGGCGACATCGCGCACGTCGAGAAAGTCACGAGCTGAGGTGAGATTTCCGACATGAATGAGTGGGTCTGCGCACCCCGCCTCAATCTTCGCGATCTGGATTGCGAATGCCGTGGCAACGAAATGCTCTGATTGCCCAGGGCCGAAATGGTTGAATGGCCGCATACGGATGCATTTGAGGCCGCGGTGCGCGAGCGCACCAAGAGCCAAGTCAGCCGCCGCCTTCGAAGCGCTGTAGTCGTCCATAGGGGCGAGGAGTGAAGTTTCGTCGAGAGGAAGACCCGACTTTGCACTCTCGCCGTAGATGAGTCCGGATCCCGCGTTGATGAGATGACAGTCGGGCGCAACTGCGAGAATTGCGCGAGCGAGGTTGAGCGTTCCATCCAAATTGACGCGCCAAGTCGCGTCAGGGTCGCTGGCCGCAGCCGGCAATGCGGTGATGCCCGCGAGATGAACGACATGAGTGGGCCTGCAGCGTGCGATAGCTCCGTCGACAGCGCTGCGATCCGTTATATCGAGCGCTTCCGTGCCGCCATCTGCTGTCCGCGCGGTCGGAATCAGTTCCAGATTGCTCGGGAACAAGTCGCACAGCGCGTTCACGGCGTGCGGGCCGACAAAGCCGTCTGCACCAGTGATCAGCACCCGCATCTGCCTTGTCCCGACTTCTAGAGATGCACGTCATGCTTCAGGCGCTTGATGTCGGCCTGCACCATCTCTGCCACCATATCCTCAAGCGTCGTTTCTGGCGCCCAACCCAGCTTCTGTTTCGCTTTCTCCGGATTCCCAAGAAGCACATCGACTTCGGCGGGGCGCATATAGCGCGGGTCTGTGACGATATGATCTTGCGCGTTCAGTCCAACTTGCGCGAATGCAAGATCGCAGAAATCTCGGATGGAGACCGTACGTCCCGTGGCGATAACATAGTCGTCGGGCGCATCCTGCTGCAGCATCAGCCACATCGCTCTCACATAATCGCGTGCGTGTCCCCAGTCGCGTTTGGCGTCGAGGTTCCCCAGCGAAAGCTTGTCCTGCATGCCAAGACTGATGCGCGCCACACCGTCTGTGATCTTGCGGGTGACGAACTCGATGCCACGCAGTGGCGACTCGTGGTTGAAGAGGATGCCGCACGAACCATGCAGACCGAAGCTCTCGCGGTAGTTGATGGTCATCCAGTGCGCGTAGAGCTTGGCGATCCCGTAGGGCGAGCGCGGATAGAATGGAGTGCCTTCGGATTGAATAGGCTCGCGAACCAATCCGAACATTTCGGATGAGGAGGCCTGGTAAAAGCGGGCGGTGGGGCATGCAATGCGCACTGCCTCCAACATATTGACCGCCCCCAGGCCGGTCACTGAGCCCGTCAACAACGGTTGCTGCCAGGACGACTTTACGAAGGACTGCGCCGCCAAGTTGTAGACTTCAGCGGGCTGCACTTCTTGCACGATGCGGATCAGGCATGAGAGGTCGGTGAGGTTGCCGTCGTGCTGCGTGATCTTTTCGGCAACGCCGGTCCACTTCAGTCGCGCGTCGACCACGTCAGCGGAAGCACTCCGTCTCAGGATCCCGTGAACCTCATATCCTTTGTCGAGAAGAAACTTCGAGAGGTATGCCCCATCCTGCCCGGTGATGCCGGTTACCAATGCGACCCTATTACTCATACGTCCAGTATTCCTCTCGGATATGTCGATCGCGCACCAAAATCCTCGACGCACGTGCCGTCATCCTGCCGTAGTCGAGACGGCGGAGCAAGGGCAACCCGTGCGCATGGTTCACTCTGGTCGCTCACGCCCCGGAGTGCTGACGGACGTCAGGCAACAGACCTTCAATACGCACCGACGGCAGCACTAAATCGCCCTGCTGCGAGCTTCGAGGTGATGGCCTGCAAAAACTCTGGGATCCGATGTTCTACAGTCCCTCAAAATGCCCAATGAAGGACCGCTACCGCGAGCCGGTCGCTGCTGCTCCCTTGGGAGGTTCTACGAGCCTGCCGTGCTGCAGATGGACGATGCGATTACAATACCTTTGGATGAGCTCGGGAGAATGCGATGCCAGGACAACAATGCTGGACCTTTCGATGAAATCGGCCATGCGGCACGCGGCACGTTGTTGAAATTCAGCATCGCCGGCACCCAGCACCTCATCGATCAGCAAGATGTCGGGATGAGCCGCTGTTGCCACGCCGAAGGCCAGACGGGTGCGCATGCCGTCCGAATAGGTGCGCACCGGTACGGAGAGAAAGTCGCCGAGTTCGGAGAACGTCTCGATGTCGGCAATGCGAGACTCCGCCTCGGCGCGACTGGCGCCCAACATCATTCCCATCCGGACGATGTTCTCGTAGCCGGTCAGTTCCGGCTCCATACCTGCGCCGAGACCGAACACAGTGGAAACGCGGCCCTCGATCCTGATGCTGCCCCTGATCGGCGCGTAAATGCCCGCGAGCGTGCGCAACAAGGTCGATTTTCCTGAACCGTTATGTCCGACGAGCCCCACGCGGTCGCCGTTGACAAGGTCCAGACTCACCCCGTCGAGCGCGGTGACGCTGATGATGCCACGCTCGTCGTGCGACATCCGGCCTCCAGTGCTTATTGCAAGCAACCTGTGGCGCAAGCTCATCGCGCGCGCGTTATAGATCGGATATTCGACGGTGACATTCTCAAGGCAAATGTGCGCCATCGTCTACACCCAGAAGGGCAGGCGGTGCGCCTTGGCCTTCGTCAAGGTCAGCGCAAACGCCCAGCCGAACAAAGCCATGCCGATTGTAACGGCGTAATGCCACATGCTGGGCACGCCCCCCAATAGCGGGTCGCGCACGATCTCGATCCAATAGGCGATCGGGTTGAACGCCATCAGAAACGACATGCTCCCCAAATCCCTACTGCGGAATAGCACAGGGGAGAGGAAGAACAGCAGGGGCATGACCGAGCCGATCAACGGGTCGAAATCGCGATATCGTGCGCCGAGGAAGCCGATGACCTGGATCACCCACAACAGATTGGCGAGCACCAGCACTAGGCCGATGACCGACAGCAGGCACGTTATCGACAGGTGTGCCGGAAAGAGCACCAGCACGAGCAGTATAATCACAAGGTTGTGCAGAAAATTCACGACCTGACTGAACAAGAGCTGCAGCGAGATGCGCAGAGCCGGCGTGCGGATGTTCTTGATTATGGATGCCTTCGCATGGAACACGTTCGCGGCGGCTGTGATGCAGCCAGAAATGAGCTGCCAGACCACCAGGCCGATCGTTAGCATCGGCAGAAATGTCGCCCGGTCTACATGCAGCAACTCGCTCCACACGAGGCCCAGACCACCCACACCGATGATGGTGCTGAGCACCAGCCAGAACGGTCCGAGTATGCTGCGCTTGTAACGGGCGTGCGTGTCGCTCCACGCAAAATACCAAGCGAGGGCGACTTCACGTTTCAACGGCTCAAGCGATGATCTCGCGTCCTGAGCGCACACGATATTACTCTTCATGGGGAGCACGGCGTGTCGGTCTCCTATGGCAGGAGCCAATTGCAAGTTGCCCCACGGCGCAGATGAATGCCATCGTCGGCTTTCGCCCCGAGATTAAAGACGATGTCGCAGTCCGCCCCACAGTTGTCAACGGTCCTTGCGAGAAGGGGACGATTGGGCCGTACACCCTCCTGGCGGGTTGGGCCGGTACCGTTTGGATCGTTCACAGCAGCGGCCTCGACTGTCTACTTCGCTTTGCTCCATGAGCACAAATCCTGTTCCGCCGGGTTGAGGTCCTCGACGGGAGCATCGTCGACACTGCAAGCCGACAAGTTTAACCTCGGCATGCGGTGCTAACGGTTCGGAGAACAATAACGATGCACTCGTTCGATCGTATCGATGACCATGAGAAGATAGTATTCATTCACATTCCGAAGACAGCCGGTACGAGCGTCAATCATTTTTTTCGGCAATTGATTGGTCACGATCGAGTGGGCTGGCTGGGTATAGAATTCAATATGGATGAGCTTCCGCTTGCGGAACGAATGGGCGAGTTTCGCATCATCGGGGGGCATTTTACAGCGGTTCAAGCAAGCCGAATTCCATTTCCATTGATCCGTTTCTCCACCGTTCGCGAGCCTGTGTCGCGCGTGATCAGTTATTATAGGCATGCCTGGGGAATCCCCTCGGAGGCAAAGGCCATGGAGCTGACAGGCGACATTCTGACGGACCTTGACAAGAAATTCGGATCTTTAGTGACGAACCAGCAATGTCGCTTCCTTGGCATTCGCGAAGGGCAGGACCTCAAAGAGTTCTTTTCGGCGAATGACAAGCTCCATGTGTATCTGGTGGAGCAATCAGGTCAGATGCTGAAGAAAATTGCATCCGCTCTGCACCTTCCGATGCACGAGATGCCAGTAGAAAACGTAGGCAAGGGACCGCTGATTGAGCCCACTCCGGCAGTTGTCGATAAAGTCAAGTCGATTACGAAGAGAGACGAGGATCTCTATGAGTTCCTCCTTGCAAACTAGAGGAGCTCCCGCTTGGGGACGCGCGGCGGAGGGACTCCGGTCTTGATGTCCGCGAGCCAATCTGCGGTGTGCCGCGCGAAATCTCGCCACGTCGCAAGCTCAAGCTTGCCGGTATCGAGCCATGCATTCTTGGCGTTCGCGTCATCCAGCATAAATTCTACTGCGCCGCGCAGTTCCTTGGCATTTGCGCAGCTAATCCTCAGCGAGCCGTTTGCAGGCAGACCTTCGAGGCTGGGCATATTGACTGTGGATATTACGGGAATGCCCGCCCAGATGCTCTCGACCGGTGGAAGTCCGTATCCTTCCGCCTCGGAGACATAAATAGTGCAGCGCGCTGACGAGAGCTCGCGCCGGATGTCCTCGTCAGAGGCCTGGTCTAGCCAGCGAAACTGGGGATAGAGGCTCGCCTCTTCGATCCAAGCGATGTCGGCCCGTTTGAAGGCCTGACCGATCAGTGTCAAAGGGACATCGCAACCTTCATCCCATAGTTGCCGCATTGCCTCGAAGGTCAGGTGCTGGTTCTTGCGCTGGTCGATCGAGCCGAGAGCGACGAAGGTCTTTCGGTCGGGACACCACTTCTGCCGTTCCATCTTCAGGCCATCAGCGCCAAGCGGCAGGACGGGCCCCTTACGCGGCCCTCGGCCGTATAGGATGCGGCGCTCATAGTCGCGGCGGGTGGCTTCGCTGATGTGCGCAACGTGCGGCGCGCCCGCGATTAGCCGCAGATACTCGGTCAGCGACACGCAGCTGCGCATGTTGAAGAGCTGGGGCTTTAAAAAGGCGATGAAGTCGTAGGCGAGCATTGCCACCGTTCGGCCGCGGGCCGACATCAGCCATTCATAGTGACGACAACGCAGCGGGTCGTAGAACACTTCCGGGATGAAATGGATGGCGTCGGCTGGTAGTGGCTCGGACGGAGCCGCCTTGTCGATATCTGCCAAGCGCGCGACGATATCGTCGCGAGACAGCTCCTGTAGACCAGGATCCTGATCGGTGAGCACGCGAATCGCCTGCGCCGAAAGCCGTATCAAGTTTCTGCGTCTGTCGTAGCGGACGACGTGAAGACGAGGTCCATCCTCGGGCCAGCTCCGCAACATCTCGCGCACCACGCGCTGAATGCCGGTGCGGACCGGATTTTGATAAAGCTCCGTGCAGTCGAAGATAACGTCACTCATACAACTTTGCGCTCCGGGACATGCCAACGGGCCGCAGGCACGTCGAGGCCGAGTACACGGCACAAGCGGGCGGAGTAGTTGGCGAGACTGCGCTCCTCGGAGAACGCACGTCGCGCCTCCTCGGGACGACGCCGGTCGAGCCCGGCTTCGTGCAACTCGGCGAGGGCTTCGGCGATTAGGAGTGGGCTGAGGGAGTCGCTGACACTGCGGTTGTAGGCTGCCGGTACCCCCACGGCATCGGCCAGCGACTGGTTGGCGACGGTCGGCAGGCCTACCGCAGCACAGTCGATGAGAGCGCCGGAAAGACCACCTAGCGCATAGGTGCGAAGCTGCACGGCGAGATCGGCGCCGACCAGGTAGTCTCGGTAGGTCTGCTCTGAGACATAATCTCCGGTGAATTTCACATAGGGGCCCACTCCGAGACGGGCAGCGAGCTCGATGAGTTTCGCTCCGCGGTCGGCGAAGTCGCCAATCCCCCCCACGAAGTGAAGAGTAGCAGGAATCCCCCAACGCCGCAGAATATCAATTGCCCAAATGCACTCCTGCGGCGCCTTCGTCTTATGGACATAACCAAAACTGGCGATGGCCGTTTCGTCGGCGGATAGGTCGAGGCGTCTGCGCGCAGCGGCCCGGGCGGATGGTGTCAGCTCTTCGGCGGCCCACGGGCGATAGATGCTGAAGGGGACGTAGGCGGGAGGCACGCCGTGCCGCTCGACCACCAGGCGCACCGTCACTGGCGAATGCACGATCATCGGTGACGCCGCCGCGAGGATTTCGCCCAGAAAGAGCGCCTTCGCTGTACCTTCGTCGGCTAGCCAGCCCCGGAGCTCGGCAACGTCCACCGGTCGGCTGAGCTCGCGGGAGGCCACCTCGAGTGCGCAGCGCTCGCCCAGCTCGGAACGGTAGAAGCCGAGCATGCGGGCGTCATGTGCGATGGCAGCGCCGCCGTAGCGGCGCAGAAGATCGAAGATGCGCGCGTGGAAGTGCGAATTTCCCAGGACGCTGATCACCCGGTCGAAGGTCGGCGAGATGTGCGCAAAGGCATTCAAGGGGCGCACGCGAGCCGCTCCTGGCAGCGGAGCCGGGTAGACAGTCGGGGAGAAGACGTCGAGTTCCACCAGCCGTCCCAGCGCAGAGACACTAGCGGCC
>Ga0209347_1003132_pt1 | contig 20082 bp, 23 predicted proteins | sample AutmiccommuBRH23_FD_187382 | JGI IMG/M metagenome (GOLD analysis project Ga0209347, IMG submission 187382) | Deep subsurface microbial communities from Mt. Terri, Switzerland - Autotrophic microbial communities BRH/23 (SPAdes) (version 2) | ecosystem: Environmental > Aquatic > Deep subsurface >...
TCGCGTCCGTTCTCGGCCTGGCCCCCTGGATCATCGACCTCGTCGAAACGGGCGAGACGATCCGGGTCCACGGCCTCCAGCCGCTGGAGACGGTCGTGGAAGTTTCGCCTCAGCTCATCGTGAACAAATCATCCTGGCGGATGGACCGCGCGGGTCTCCGGTCGCTGGTCGACCGGGTGGCGCGCGCATCGACGGAGGTAACGGTTTGAGAATCGTCAAGTATCCCGGCGGCGCGTTCGAGCGGTGGGGCGAGCGCCTCGAGAAGGGGAGGGCCGGCGACGACCGGAAGATCCGGCGCACGGTCGAGAAGCTCGTGGGCGAAGTGCGGCACGAAGGTGATGCTGCCGTCTCCCGTCATCTCGCCGCGCTCGACCAGGTCCGGATCGCACCCGAGGAGATTCGAATCGGTGCGAGGATGGCTCCGATTGCCGATCCGATTCGCCGGGCGATCGACCAGGCGATCGATCAGGTGCAGGCATTTCACCGCCGGCAGGCCATCGATGGATTCGAGATCCAGAGTGAAGGCGTATCCCTTCGTCACAGGGTTCGTCCCCTGAGCCGGGTCGGGATCTACGTGCCTGGAGGACGCGCGGTTTATCTCTCGACGCTGATCATGTGCGCGGTCCCGGCGCGGATCGCTGGGGTGAAAGAGCTCGCCGTGGCGACGACCCCGTCCGCGGCCGATCACCCGGAGCTCCTCTACACCGCATCGCTTCTCGGCGTGACCGACATCTATCGCGCGGGAGGAGCGTCGGGGATTGCCGCCCTGGCCTATGGAACGGAGTCGCTGCAAAGAGTCGACAAGATCGTCGGACCGGGGAACGCGTACGTGACGGCGGCCAAGCAGCTCGTCTCGGGTGACGTCGGCATCGACATGACGGCGGGGCCGAGCGAGGTGATCGTGATCGCGGATGAGGGATCCAGCCCCGAGCTGGTGGCCGCCGACCTGCTCGCGCAGGCCGAGCACGGCGAGGACTCCTCGGCGATCTGCGTGACGACCTCGCGCGCCTTCGCGGGGCGGCTCAGCGACGAAGTGGATCGGCAGGTCGCGTCTCTCCCGGATGGATCCGCCGCTGGCCGCTCGATCAAGACGAGGGGAGTCATCTTCTTCGCGAAGAGCGACGCGGCCGTGGCGGAGCTGGTGAACCGGATCGGTCCCGAGCACGTCTCGATTCAGACCGGGCAGGCATTCGATCCCGACCTGATCGAGAACTGCGGCGCGCTCTACGTGGGCCGGTACGCCGCGGTCGCTCTCGGCGATTACGTCATCGGTCCCAATCACGTCCTGCCGACCGCGGGTTCGGCGCGATACTCATCACCGCTCGGAGTGTACGACTTCGTGAAGCGCTCGAATGTGATTCGCGTTGAGGAGGCGGGCTACCGGCGGCTCGCCGAGTCGGCCGAGGTTCTCGCGCGTTTCGAGGGACTTCCGATGCACGCCCGTTCGGTGGTGGTGAGAGGAGACGCCGAATGAGCGTGATCACCCCGGAGCTCCGGAGCGCGGCCGTGAGGGAGGCGATCGCATCGATGCGCGCCTACACCCTCGAGCCGCGCGTGGCGGAGCTGAAGCTCGATCAGAACGAGAGCCCCTTCGACGTCCCCGCGGAGATCAAGGCTGCGATTCTCGAGCGGGCCGCTTCGCGCCCGTGGAACCTCTATCCCGACTTCGAGCTCGTCCGGGTGCGACAGGCGTGGGCGCTGGCGTTCGGGATCGCGCCGGACGAGGTTCTGTTCGGGAACGGATCCAATGAGCTTCTTCTCGCCGCGCTCGCGACATTCGTCGAGCCGGGGAGGAGAGTGGTCTTCCCGTCGCCCACCTTCACGCTTTACGAAAAGCTGGTGGTGACGCTGGGAGGGACGCCGGTGCCGGTCGCGTTCGATCCCGCCACCGGGGAATTGCCGGCCGCGGCGATGATCGAGGCTGCTGCGGGATCTCCCGACACGATCTTCGTGGTCTGCTCCCCGAACAACCCGACCGGCGGCGTCCTCGCGGAAGGAGACCTCGAGCGGCTTCTCGCCGTTGGAACCGTTCTTCTCGACCGCGCCTACGGCGAGTTTGACGACGCGCCGATGCCGCCGATCGATCCGCGGCTGGTCGTCTTCCGGACCTTCTCGAAAGCCTTCGGCCTCGCGGGTTTGCGGATCGGCGCCGTCGTCTCGACCGTCGCGAACTGCCGCGAGATCCGGAAGGTGAAGCTTCCGTACAACCTCAACTTCTTCAGCGAAGAGGCGGCGATTGCGATGCTGGGGCAGCCGGAACTGATCGAGCAGCGGGTCGCGGCGATTCGCGCCGAGCGAGAGCGCCTCGTCGCCGGGATGCGGACGATCGAGGGAGTCCGCCCGTTTCCCACCCGGGCCAACTTCATCGCGTTCGAGACGAGTCGCGCTCCGCGGGTCGTGTTCGACGCGCTCCTCGAGAGAGGGATTCTGGTCCGCGACGTGTCGGCGTATCCGCGTCTCGGATCGGCGCTACGGGTCTCAGTCGGCAGCAACGCCCAGAACGATCGCTTTATCCAGACATTGCGTGAGGTGATGGCATGACCGCAACCCTGATCTCTCAGCGCCGCGCGGCGCTCGAGAGAAAGACGAAAGAAACCTCGGTGCGCCTCTCGGTCGACCTCGACGATGCGTCGACCGTGAAGATCGACACGCCGGTGGGTTTTCTCTCTCACATGCTCGAGGCCGTCGCCCGCCACGCCGCGATCGGCATGGTGGTCGAAGCGACCGGCGACACGCACATCGACTACCACCACACGGTCGAAGACGTCGGCCTGCTCTTCGGCGACGCGGTGAAGGAAGCGCTCGGCGACAAGAGCGGTATCCGCCGTTTCGGCCACGCCTACGTGCCGCTCGACGAGGCGCTCGCGCGCGTCGTGCTCGACTTCTCGGGGAGGCCGTTCTTCGTCTTCGAGGCGGAGATCGACACCGAGATGCTCCTCGTGCACAAGGACTTCCCATTCGCCCTGGTCGAGGAGTTCCTCAAGTCGTTCGCCTTCCGCTGCGGCTGCAACCTGCACGTCGACCTGATTCGCGGCCGGAACGGCCACCATGCAGCCGAGGCGATCTTCAAGGCGCTGGCGGTGAGCATCCGGATGGCGAAAGAGCACATCGGGGGCTCGATTCCGAGCACGAAAGGCGTCCTGTGAAGAACGTCCTGCTCATCGACTCGCCGCTCGCCAACATCGCGAACATCCGCCGGGCACTCGAAGCGGGCGGCGCGAGCGTGGAGCTCTCGTCGGATCCGGCCGGGGTTGCCGGCGCGGAGCGACTCGTCCTGCCGGGCGTCGGAAGATTCGACGCGGCGATGTCCTGGCTCGCCGGCAGCGGGCTCGATGCCGCAATCCGATCCGCTGTCGAGGCGGGGACGGCGCTGCTCGGCATCTGCGTCGGCCATCAGCTCCTTTTCGACTCCTCGGAAGAGGGGGACGTGCGGGGACTCGGACTTCTCCGGGGGCGTGTGCGCCGGTTCCGCGGATCGCTTCCCGTTCCGCAGATCGGCTGGAACCGCGTCGCGATGACCGGAGGCTCTCCGCTTTTTGAAGGAGTCGAGGACGGCACGCCTTTTTACTTCGTCCACTCTTACGCGGCGGAGGCGGAGCCGGAGGACACGGTCGGAACGTCCGAGTACGAAGGAACGTATGTCTCCGCGGTTGGGCGGGGTCGTGTGTACGGCGTCCAGTTCCATCCGGAGAAATCGTCGGCTGCGGGGCTGAAGGTGCTTCGCAACTTCGTGGAGGCCGCATGAGCGCGATCGACGCGGCGATGCGGCCGGTGGTTCGGGAGAAGTTCGCCTTCATCCCGGCGATCGATCTCCTCGAAGGGAAGGTCGTCCGGCTCGAGCGGGGTGAGTTCGCCTCCGCTCGCAGCTACGGCACGCCGGACGAAGTCGTCGCTGGATGGGACGTGCCGCTCGGAACCAGGATTCACGTCGTCGACCTCGAGGCGAGCCGGCAGGGGCGTCCGGTGGAGCGGACCGCAATCGAGCAGCTCGTGGAGCGCGGGTACCGCGTCCAGATCGGAGGGGGGATTCGCACCCCGGACGACGCGCGCGCCTGGCTTCGCTCGGGCGCCGAGCGTCTCGTCCTCGGAACGCTCGCGGCGGAGAATCCCGAGGCGTTCCGGAGGATCCTCGAGATCGCCGGCCCTGCGCGGATCATCGCCGCGGTCGATCTCCTTGATGGCGCGGTCCGGATCTCCGGATGGGAGAAGCCTTCGACGCGCCGCGTCGAGGAGGTCTTCGCGGATCTCGAGATCATGGGAGTGCAGACGGCGCTGGTGACCGATATCCGGAAGGACGGGGTACTGAAGGGTCCTTCGTTCGATCTCTACCGCGAGCTCGCGGATCGCACTTCGCTGCGAATCATCGCGTCGGGGGGCGCGGCGACGCTCGGCGACGTCTCTTCGCTCGCGAGGATGGACTCGCTCGCGGGAGTGGTGGTCGGCAAGGCGCTTCACGAGCGGCGGTTCACCTTTCAGGAAGCGGTCGCGCGCGTCAGAACGGCACGGGCCATCCCCGAACGGATCATTCCCTGTCTCGATATCCGCGGCGGCAGGGTGGTCAAGGGAGTGAAGTTCGAGGGGTTGCGCGACGCCGGAGACCCCGTCGAGTGCGCGAAGCGGTACGAGCTCGAGGGAGCCGACGAGATTGCGGTGCTCGACATCTCGGCTACGACCGAGGAGAGGGCGAGCTCGCTCGACGTCATCCGGCGGATCGGGGAGTCGATCTTCATCCCCTTAACGGCGGGAGGGGGCGTTCGGAATGTCGAAGATTTCCGCGCGATGTTGCGCGCCGGGGCGGACCGCGTCGCGATCAACACGGCGGCGGTGCTCGACTCGGCCATACTCACCGAATGCGCGGAGCAGTTCGGAATCCAGTCCGTGGTGCTGGCCTGCGACGCCAGGCGGGAGATCGGCGGCTACAAGGTCGTCGCTCGGGCGGGACAGTCGGGGACGGACCTGGACGCCGCGGCGTGGTGTGCCGAGGCGGAGCGGCGAGGGGCGGGAGAGATCCTGCTGACCTCGATCGACCGCGACGGAACGCAGGAAGGGTACGATCTCGATCTTCTTCGCGAAGTGACCGCGCGGGTCCGAATCGGCGTCATCGCCTCCGGCGGCGCCGGCCGGCTGGAGCATTTCCGCGAAGCCATCGAGACCGGAGGAGCGAAAGCAGTCCTCGCCGCCTCCCTCTTCCACGACCGAATCATGAGCGTAGGCGAAGTAAAGAAGTACCTGGCGGCGCAGGGGCTGCCAGTGCGAGCGGGGGCGGAGAATGAGTAGAAGCGGGAACCTTGTCGGCGGAGATGTCATCCCGAGCGGAGCGCCTGTCCTGAGGAGCGGCAGCGACGAAGGAAGGGATCAGGGGGGGCGGGGAATCCGTGAACGCGGGAACCTTGTCGGCGGAGGGCACTCGTTCGTCGTGCCCTCAACAAGAACCGCGAAGGGATCGCCCACGCGACTACATCCTGCCATCCTGAGATCCTTCGGTCGCGCCCTCGGTCCCCGCGGGACTTCCACATCACCGCGGCGCTCCCTCAGGATGACAATCCGAACGTCGCCCGATCCCTCCCACCGTCGCTTCGCGACCGGACCGGCGCAGCCGGTCCCTACGGCAACCACCCCACACATCAACCCAACAGACCAGGAGTAAACAGACAGATGGCGAAACATGCAGCGCTCCCGGGGTTCCGGGACTTCTATCCGGAGGAGATGGCGCGCCGGGAGCAGATCTTCGGCGTCTGGCGCGAAGTGACGCGCCGGTTCGGATTCGAGCTCTACGACGGGCCGCCTCTCGAGCCGCTCGAGCTCTACATCGAGAAATCCGGACCGGAGATCGTCAATCAGCTTTTCAACTTCACCGACAAGGGGGGGAGAGAGGTCGCTCTGCGGCCTGAGATGACCCCCACCCTGGTGCGGATGGTCGGCGCGCGGATCAAGGGGATGGCCCGTCCCGCGCGGTGGGCCTCGATGCCGCAGCTGTTCCGCTACGAGAAGCAGCAGCGCGGAAGGCTCCGCGAGCACTTCCAGCTGAACATGGACATCATCGGCGAGGAATCGGTGCTCGCCGACGCCGACCTGCTCGCCGCCGCGCTCGAAGTGCTCCGCCTCCTCGGCCTCAATTCTTCCGACGTGGTCGCCCGCATCTCGGACCGCCGCCTGCTTCAGGCCGCGCTGCTCGAAGAGGGCGTCGCGGAGACCGATCTTCCGACGGCGTACAACGTCATCGACAAGATCGAGCGCGAGCCGCGCGCCTCTCTGCTCGAGAGACTCGGAAAGCTCGGCCTCAGCGCCGCGCAGGGAGAGAAGATTCTCGGCCTGACGACCATGGACCTCAGCGCGATTCGCGAGCGTTACGCCGGAAGTCCCGCCATCGGCACCGCGCTCGACGAGATCGATCGCTACTTCGATGCGCTCCGCCAGCTCGGCTTCGGTGACTGGGTGGTCTTCGACATGAAGATCGTCCGCGGCCTCGCCTACTACACCGGGATCGTCTTCGAGATCTTCGACCGGAAAGGGGAGCTGCGCGCGATCTGCGGCGGCGGTCGTTACGACCGTCTCTTCGAGTCGCTCGCCGGGATCGACGTTCCCGCTCTCGGCTTCGGCTTCGGAGACGTCGTTCTCGGGGAGCTCCTTCAGGATCGAGGCCTCGCGGCGAAAGGCGGCGCAGCGGTCGACCTGATCGTGGTTACCGTGAACGAAGAGGTCCGCGGCGCGGCGCTCGCCATCGTCTCGCGCCTTCGCGCCGCCGGACGCAGCGTCGTCTATCCCTATCGCACCACCGGCGTCGGCAAGGCACTCAAGGCCGCGGCGACGGCTGGCGTGCGCGAAGCGATCGTGATCGGACCCGATGAAGTTGCCGCCGGTGAGATCGTCGTCCGCGATCTCGTCGCCGGCAGCGAACGACGAATCAATCTCGAGGAGTACCTGAAGTCGTTCGAGGAGAAATGATGCTGATGAACGCCGCCCCTGATTTCTCGACCCGGCCGCTTCTGCCCGCCGTCATCCGTGACGCGCGGAGCCGCGCGATGCTGATGGTTGCCTGGATGAACGAAGAGTCGTTCGCCCGCACCATGGAGTCGGGAGAGACCTGGTTCTGGAGCCGCAGCCGCGAAGAGCTCTGGCACAAGGGGGCGACGTCCGGGAACCGCCAGAAGGTCGTCGCCATCGCGACCGACTGCGACCGCGACACGATCCTGGTCGACGTGGAGCCGGCGGGTCCAGCCTGTCACACCGGCGCCTTCTCCTGCTTCGGCGACCAGCCGTCGGGGATTGACCTGGACGGGCTACTGAATCTGGTTAACGAGAGGAAAGCCAATCCTCCGGAGGGCTCGTACACGGCGAAGCTCTTCGCGGGAGGACTCGACCGGATCCTGAAGAAGATCGGGGAGGAAGCGACCGAGGTCGTCATCGCGGCCAAAGGGGAATCGAAGGAGAGGCTCGTCGAGGAGATCGCGGACCTCGTTTTCCACCTGACGGTGCTCATGGCGGAGAAGGAAGTCGGTTTCACTGATGTGAGCGCGGAGCTGGGGCGGCGGGCCGGAAAGCGGCGGGCGGAGGGGGCAGCATGATCGACCGCGAACATTTCGATCGCCTGAGGGGGGAGTACGACGTCATCCCTCTGTTCCGCACGCTCTCCGCCGACACGATCACTCCGGTTGCGGCGTTCGCCGCGGTCGCCGGTTCGGACGACGAAGCCTTCCTGCTCGAGTCGGTCGAGCGGGGAGAGAGTCTCGGGCGCTACTCGTTCATCGGCGTGCGGCCGCGCCGCCGCCTGCAGATCCGGCGCGGAGATACGGGCGTTCCCGCGCTACTTCGCGCCGAGCTGACCCCGCTGCGGGTTTGCGCGGAAGAGATCGACGGGGAGTCGGAAGGAACGGCCGCCCTGCCGCCATTCTTCGGCGGAGCGGTCGGGTGGTTCGGCTACGGCGCCGCGCGCTGGAGCGAAACGCTCCCCGATCGCCACGGCGCGGAAGGGGATCTCGACGCGGAGCTCCTCTTCTTCGACCAGGTGATCGCCTTCGATCATCTACGCCAGAAGCTGTTCGTCGTCGCGAACGTCTTCACCAGCGACGGAGCCTCCAGTGAAGAGCTGATCGATGATGCGCGGGAGAAGCTCGATGAGCTTTGCGAGCAGCTCGCCGGCGCGAGAGCGAGTCTGACGCCGTTCGGGCGCGAAGCCGAGGTCGAGCTCGAGGCCGGCGTCCGCCGCGACGACTTTCTCGCCGCGGTGAGCAGGGCGAAAGAAGAGATCGCCGCGGGCGAGGCGTTCCAGATCGTCATCTCGCAGCGCTGGTCCGCCCCCTTTCCGGAGAGCGGTGCGCTGACCCTTTACCGTGCCCTGAGAACGGTCAACCCCTCTCCCTACATGTTCCTGCTGCGAACCTCGGAGCGGACGCTGGTCGGCGCTTCTCCCGAGATGCTCGTGCGCGTCACCGACGGCAGCGTCGAAGTCCGGCCGATCGCGGGGACGCGGAGGCGGGGCGCGAGCCGCGATGAAGACGAGGCCCTGGCGGACGATCTTCTGGCCGACGAAAAAGAGAATGCCGAGCATCTGATGCTGGTCGACCTCGGCCGGAACGATGTCGGACGAGTGGCAGCCACGGGATCGGTAGCCGTTCCGGAGTTCCGGCGCATCGAGCGCTACAGCCACGTCATGCATCTGGTCAGCGCGGTCAAAGGCGAGTTGCGGGACGGCGTGACCGCCGTCGAGGCTTTTCTCTCCGGCTTCCCGGCGGGAACCGTCTCTGGAGCGCCGAAGATCCGGGCGATGGAGCTGATCGACGAGCTCGAGCCGCTCCGGCGCAACGTCTACTCCGGCGCGGTGATGTACGCCGGCTTCTCCGGAAACCTCGACTCCTGCATCGCGATCCGAACGTTCGTTCTGGAGAACGGGAGAGCGACGATCCAGGCCGGTGCCGGGATCGTCTACGACTCGGTGCCCGAGAGCGAGTTCGACGAGACCGTCAACAAGGCCGCCGCCCTCGCCCGCGCCCTCAGTCTGGCGACCGGCGCGCTCGAAGCGAATGCCTCCAGACCGCAGAGACCCCTGATGGAGGTGGCGCGATGATCGTACTCATCGACAACTACGACTCCTTCACCTTCAACCTCGTGCAACTGATCGCGGGCGAAACGAGTCTCGAGATCGAGGTGGTGCGGAACGACGCCTTCGAAGTCGATGCGTTGGTGGCGAGCCGTCCCGATGCAATCGTGATCTCGCCGGGTCCGGGCACCCCCGCAGCCGCGGGAAACATCGTCCCTCTCGTCCGCGCGGCGACGAACACGCCGATTCTCGGCATCTGTCTCGGTCACCAGGCGATCGCCGAGGCATTCGGCGCGCGGATCGTACGGGGCCCGGTCCCCGTTCATGGGAAGGTCGACGCCGTCCGTCATCGCGGGGAGCGGCTGTTCGAAGGGTGTCCCGATCCGCTTCGCGTCACCCGCTATCACTCGCTCGTCGCCGAAGCCGCGACGCTTCCCGCCGAGTTGACGATTGACGCCATGGCGGACGACGGCTCGGTCATGGCGCTCTCGCATGCGACGCGCCCGGTGTTCGGCCTTCAGTTTCATCCCGAGTCGTGGGGCACCAGCGAAGGGGCTCGGATGGTCAGAAACTTTCTCGCCGCCGGAGGCATCGCATGATCGACGCATCGATACGCAGCATCGTGGATGGAAAAGGAGTCTCGCGCGAAGAGATGCGCGACGTGTTCCGGAGCGTCATGGACGGGCCGGCCAGCGAGGTCCAGAAGACTGCTCTGATCGTCGCGCTGAGGATGAAGGGAGAGAGTGCGGAGGAGATCACCGGTGCCGCCGAGGCGATGCGCGAGCGGGTCGTGCCCCTGGACGTCAATGGGACCGACGTCGTCGACACCTGCGGGACGGGAGGCGACGGCAAGGGGACGATCAACATCTCGACGCTCGCCGCTCTCGTCGCGGCGGGGGCGGGCGTTCCGATCGCAAAGCATGGAAACCGCGCCGTCTCCTCTGCCTGCGGAAGCGCGGACGTTCTGGCCGAGCTCGGCGCGTGCATCGACCTCGGCGCGAGAGATCTGGAGACCGTGCTCCAGAAAGTCGGGATTTCCTTCCTCTTCGCTCCGAAGCTGCATCCGGCAATGGCCGCGGTCGTCGGCATTCGGAAAGAGCTCGGGATGCGGACGATCTTCAACCTGCTGGGTCCGCTGACGAATCCAGCCCGGGCCAAGAGGCAGATTCTAGGCGTCTACGCCCCTCACCTCGTTCCGCTCCTCGGCAAGGTTCTGTTCGCTCTGGGCGCGAAACACGCCATGGTCGTCCACTCCGACGACGGAATGGACGAGATTTCCCCCTCGGCGGGTACCGAGGTCTGCGAGGTAAGGGAGGACGGGGGGACGCGCCGGTACCGGATCGAGCCGGAGGATCTCGGGCTCGAGCGATCCCCCGCCGGAGCCCTCCGGGGCGGAGATGCCGCCACCAATGCCGCGATCGCCCGGCGGGTTCTGGCGGGAGAGAGGGGAGCGGCCCGTGATGCAGTGCTGGCCAACGCCGCCGCGGCGATCTATGTTGGGGGGATAGCTTCCAATCTGAGGAGTGCGGCCGATCTGGCGCGGGAATCGATCGACGCCGGGTGGGCAGCTCGGAAGCTGGAAGATCTGGTCAGCGCGACTCAGGCTTCGGGAGGAGCGAATTGAACAATCTTCTTACGGAGATCGTCCAGGCCACGCACGCGCGTTTCGACGACGAGCGGGATTCCCCCGCCGAGTGGAAACGCCTCGCGGAGCAGAGCGCCTCCGTGCGCAAGCCGCATCGGTTCCGCGCCGCCCTGCTCGGGACCGGGGATCGCCCGAGGGTCATCGCCGAGATCAAGGCCGCATCTCCATCGGCCGGAACGATCCTCGAGAAGGTCGACGCCGAAGCCATCGCGCGGGATTACCGAAGCGGTGGAGCCGCGGCGATCTCGGTCGTCACCGAGTCCCTCTACTTCAAGGGCGACCGCCGCTGGATCCGTGAAGCCTCGATGGCGAGCGGGCTTCCGGTACTGATGAAGGATTTCATCGTCGACGAGCGCCAGATCGACCAGGCGGTGGCGGCGGGCGCCGACGCGGTCCTGCTCCTCGCATCGCTGCTCGACGAACAGACGATGCGGCGCTTTCTGGCGCGACTGGACGCGCTCGGCCGCGACGCTCTGGTCGAAGTCCATGACGAGAACGAGCTCGCCAAGGCAGTGACCGCGGGGGCCCGCATCATCGGTGTCAACAACCGCGACCTTCGCACCTTCTCGGTCGATCTCGCCACGGCGGAGCGGCTCGCGAAGGGGATTCCGGCCGGCGTGATGCGGGTCGCCGAGAGCGGGATTCGCTCGGCCGCGGATGGCCAGCGGATGCGGGCTGCCGGATTCGACGCCGTACTCGTCGGCGAGCATCTGCTCCGTCAGGAGGATCGCGCCACCGCGGTTCGAGATCTCGCCGGAGGGCCTCTGGTGAAAGTATGCGGGATCACGCGGGAAGAAGATGCGCTGTTCGCTGCGGAGCAGGGAGCGGCGTTTCTCGGGTTCGTCTTCGCCGAGGGGTCGCCCAGGAAGATCGCGCCCGAGGCAGCGTGCGAGATCGCGCGCCGGGTCCGCAACAGCGGTCATCGGACGGCGATCGTCGGAGTCTTTCGCGACCAGCCGATCAAGCAGGTTCTGAGGGTCGCAGACCAGGTGGGCCTCGACGTGATCCAGTTCCATGGATCCGAGCCTCCCTCGACGCTGACGGCCTGTGAGCGGCCGGTGATCCGCGCGCTCGGAGTGGGGAAGGAGATTCCTCCCTCGAAAGGATGGGGAGACGTGGCGTGGATGCTCTACGACCGCGCCAGCGCCAAAGGTGGCGGTAGCGGCGAAACGTTCGAGTGGTCGTTGCTCGAAGGCGTCGATCGCCGGCAGAAGTTCTTCCTCGCGGGTGGACTCAACCCCGACAATGTGCGGTCCGCGATCCTGCGAGTCCGTCCGGACGGCGTCGACGTCTCGAGCGGCGTCGAAGCAGCGCCCGGCATCAAGAGCCCCGACAAGATTCGCAAACTCTTCGAGGAAGTCCGCAGTTCATGAAGCCATCCTCCTTACCGACAAGAGATGGATGGTTCGGCACTTTCGGAGGACGGTTCGTTCCGGAGACGCTGATGGCGCCTCTCGACGAGCTCGAGTCTTCGTATCGCTCCGCGATGCGCGACCGCGCCTTCCGGCGCGAGCTCGACGATCTGCTCCGCGACTTCGTCGGGCGGGCCACTCCGCTGACCGAGGCAAAGCGCTTCGCCGCCGAGTGCGGCGACTTCCGCCTCTTCCTGAAGAGGGAAGACCTCAACCACACCGGAGCGCACAAGATCAACAATGCGCTGGGGCAGGCGCTGCTCGCCCGGAGGATGGGGAAGCAGCGGATCATCGCCGAGACCGGGGCGGGGCAGCACGGCGTTGCGACTGCGACAGCCTGCGCGCTGCTGGGCCTGGAGTGCCGGGTCTACATGGGCGAGGTGGACATGGCTCGGCAGGAGCTCAACGTCTTCCGGATGCGGCTTCTCGGAGCCGAGGTCGTGCCCGTCGCGAGCGGAAGCCGGACTCTGAAGGATGCGATCAACGAGGCGATTCGCGACTGGGTCACCAATGTCCGCACCACGCACTACATCATCGGCTCGGTGCTCGGGCCGCATCCCTATCCGAAGATCGTCCGCGACTTTCAGTCCGTGATCGGGCGCGAGGCGGTCGCGCAGCTGAAGAAGAGGACCGGCAAGCTGCCCGACGTCGCGCTGGCGTGTGTCGGTGGCGGCTCGAACGCCATCGGCCTCTTCTTTCCTCTGCTGAAGGAAAAGAGCGTGCGGCTCATCGGGGTGGAGGCCGGCGGGCGTGGCACGGGTCCGGGCGATCATGCTGCGCGCTTTCTCGGTGGTGCGCCGGGCGTTCTGCACGGCACCCGGTCGATGGTGCTCCAGGACGAGCACGGGCAGATCGGCGAGACGCATTCGATCTCGGCGGGACTCGACTACCCCTCGATCGGGCCGGAGCACGCGTACTGGGCGGGGGAGGGGCGGATCGAGTTCAGCTCGTGCAGCGACGAGGCCGCCGTGGGAGCCTTCAGGAAGCTGAGCGCGACCGAGGGGATCATCCCCGCTCTCGAATCGGCGCATGCGCTCGGGTACCTGATCGAGCGAGGGAAAGAGATCGCGCCGGGATCGATCGTTCTCGTCAATCTTTCGGGGCGCGGAGACAAGGACGTGCCCCAGGTCGCGGAGATGGACCGGAAGGCCGCGGAGCGATGAAGAGAATCAAGGTTCTCTTCCGGAGGCTTGCGAAGGAGCGGCGAACCGGGTTGATCGCATATCTCACCTGCGGCGATCCGGGAGTTGCGGAGTCGGTGGAGATCGCCCTCGCGCTCGAGCAGGCGGGAGCGGATGCCCTCGAGCTCGGAGCGCCGTTCTCCGACCCGATTGCCGACGGCCCCGTCATCCAGGCGGCGTCTCAGCGGTCACTGGAGAGGGGGACGACGATCGCCGACGTCCTCGAGATCGCGAGATCGGTGCGCGCGCAGAGCACGATTCCTCTGATTGTGTTTTCGTATCTCAATCCGATTCTGCGTTTCGGGGTCGAGCGGTTCGCCGGAGAAGCCGCGGCGGCGGGGGTGGACGCGGTGCTGTTCACCGACCTTCCTCCGGAAGCCGCGAAGGAGATCCGGGGCACGTTCCACGCGGCAGGGTTGGGGACGATTTTTCTAGCAGCGCCAACGTCAACCGACGAGCGCCTCGCCAGGATCGACCGCGCCTCGGACGGCTTCGTCTACTACGTCTCGACGACGGGTGTGACCGGGGCGCGACGGGAGCTCGACGCGGAGCTGGTGGAGCGGCTGCAGGCGGTTCGCGGAAAGCTCCGCAATCCGGTGGCGGTCGGCTTCGGGATCTCCGAGCGGGATCATTACCTGGCGCTCGAAGGAAAGTGCGACGCGGTTGTCGTCGGAAGCGCGATCGTCCGCGCGATCGCGGAGGGGGAGGCTTCCTCGGCCGCGGGGCGCGCGGCCGAGGTGGTGCGAAGGATTCTCGGGAACTGAGCCGTCAATTGGTCGGTGGCGGTACCGGCGGACCCGCGGGGATGTAAGGGACGTACTCGATCCCGCGCGTGGATTCCTCGAACTCCTTCGCGATCTCGGCGACCTGCTTCGGATCGCGGAACAGATCGACCATCGTTGCGGCGAGGGCTTTCGATGCGTGAATCATCCCCTTGTGACCGATCGACATCCCGCCGCACGCGACCACCGGCCAGGCGTGCCAGGGCGCATCGGCGGGTGCGGTGGTGACCGACATCTGCAGGGTCGGCATCACCCAGCTGACGTCGGCCACGTCGGTCGAGCCCCCCTCGGGAAGGCCGGGGTTTTCCTCGAATTCGCGGATGGCAGTATTCAGCCCCTTCGGCTCGACGCCGGTCTCTCGCTGAATCGTCCGCGCGAACTCCTGTTCGTCGGCGGTGAACTCGAGAGGGCCGAGCCACTGCAGGTTCCGATGGACCAGCCTCTGTCCCGCCATGTTGACCAGCATGTTCCAGTCGCCACCGTTGACTGTGAACTTCGACTCGAGTCCCGCCGCGAGAGCCGCGCCCTCGGCGATCTTCCGGACGCGCTGCAGCAGCTCGTCTGCCACGGCGCGCTCGTTGTCACGCACCCACATCCAGATCTTCGCCTTGTCGGGCACCACGTTCGGCACGTCGCCGGCCGATACGATCACGTAATGCATGCGTGAGGTCGGGCGGATGTGCTCGCGCATCAGATTGACCGCGTGCGTGAAGATCTCGATCCCGTCACTGGCGCTGCGGCCGTTCCAGGGATCGAAGGCCGCGTGCGCGGTCTTTCCCTTGAACTCCACGGTGAAATCGATCAGCGCCTGAGAGCTCCGGGTGTCCGCAGAGATCACGTCGCCGGGATGCCAGGAGAGCATCACGTCCACGCCGTCCATCACGCCATCGCGCAGCATGTAGATCTTCCCGCCGACCGCCTCCTCGGCGGGCGTGCCGAAGAACTTGATCGTCCCTTTGAGCCGGCCGGCCGCGATCAGATCCTTGATGGCGGTTGCCGCCCCGAGGCTCGCGACGCCGAACATGTTGTGGCCGCAGCCGTGACCGGCGGCGCCGGGCTCGAACGCCTCGCGCGTCGCCTGCGGTTTCTGCGACACGCCGGGGAGGGCGTCGTACTCTCCCATGATTCCGATGACCGGGCTCCCCGAGCCGTACTCGGCGACGAAAGCGGTCGGCATGCTGGCGACACCGCGCGTGACGCGGAACCCCTCGGCCTCCGCCCAGTCGGCGAGAGCCGCGGACGAGCGCGTCTCCTCGAGGGCCCGCTCGGCGTAGCGCCAGATCTCGTCGCTGAGAGCGGTCATCCGCTCCTGCCGCGCCTCGATGGCGGCGGCCGCGCGCTCCTTGTCGGCGCGGTTCGGGGTGGTAGCGGCGGCGGAAAGCATGAGGGGAAAAAGAAGTGCGAGCGCGGAGAGGGCACCGATTCGCGTATGCATGGGGGCATTGTAGATTAGGGGCGAGGGGCGAGGGGCGAGGGAAGTGGCCACGGCTTTCCAGCCGTGGGCGGAGGGACGAGGGAAGTGGCCACGGCTTTCCAGCCGTGGGCGGAGGGACGAGGCGCGATGACGAGGCGTCATCCTTATAGCGGGCGAAGCATCGCGAAGGATCACAAAATTGCGGGATCGTGGTGATCGACGGAAACGACCCGAGAGTAGGCGCGCTTCGCGAGAAAAGACCAGGGGGGCAGAGGGGAGGGGGCGGGGAGGGACAGGGCTTCCACACCTCACCCCGGTGCGGAACGTGAATGGATCAGACGCCAGATGATTGACCTTGGCAAAAGCGATTCGGGAGAACGGAGGTCGGGACATGCCATCTGCTGGCCACCCGCCACAGTCTATCCCCCTCTCGTGAGGCTGCCGGCCCGGCAGCCCATCCCGCCTCCCGCTCGAACAAACTCGCGCTAGACTGCAGAGGAGATTCCAGGCTGCTGCGGCCTAATAGGTTATGCAGCTTAGAAGAGAGTTAGACCGGCGAATTTCTCGCGAAAGCGGACGGTTCGCAAATGATGATGAAGCTCGAGCAGATCGTCCATTCGGACCCTGAGATCATGAGCGGGGAGCCTGTCTTCGCGGGCACCCGGGTGCCTGTGCGCAATCTTCTCGATTACCTCGAGGGCGGCCAGACTCTCGAGCAGTTCCGCGAGGACTTTCCTTCCGTCACTCGAGAGCAAGCCATCGCTTTCCTCGAGGAGGCAGGACGGGCGCTCCTCACGAAGGTGTCGTGAAGCGCGTTCTGCTCGACGAGAACATCCCCCGGACTCTCGCACGAGACCTCCAGGAGTTCGAAGTCCGTACCGTCCAGGAAGAGGGGTGGTCCGGTCTCACCAACGGTGCTCTCCTCCGATCAGCCTCAGCGGCTTTCGATGTTCTCGTCACCGGTGACAAGCGGCTCGAGCATCAGCAGAACATCGCGGCTGCCGGAATCGCCGTGGTCGTCGTAGCCGCCCGAAGTACCCGGGTCGCCGATATCCGGGCACTACTCGATCCGCTCAAGCGCGCAATTCGAGAAGCCAAGCCCGGGACCGTCACGCAAGTGGCCGCGGTCTAACAAGCGCTTGCAGCCGACGCAGCCCGCGCCGTTGCTCTCCCGAGTGCGTTACCATTCCCCGTGCGAGCTGCGCGGCTGAAGCGGCAGACCGTTAGGCGGCTAGAGCATGGATCGTGGGGAACAGAAGGCTCTCGCCGATATCGACCGATACGGCTGTCATGTCATCCACGTCTTGGAGGAGGACGAACTCCCGTCTTTCACGTACTCGGTCGGTATTCAGCGATCGTCCGGTCGCCCGGAAGGCGTCATCGTGGGACTGAAGCAACCTCTGGCGCACTCGGTCATCAATGAGTACAACCGGCGAGCGCAGGAGGGCGAGGTCTTCACCCCAGGCGAACAGTACTCAGGGTTCATTGAAGGTTTTGATCTGGTGGTCGAGCGCGTAGACCCAGAGTTCTATCATGAATACTTTGGATGGAACCTGTGGCTGTATGGTGGCCCCGAGTTCGACGTTATTCAGCTCGTGTGGCCATCAACGGACGGCGTATGGCCCTGGCAGATAGACGCTCCTGCATCCTTCCGGGACTGGCAACCCCTGCTCACAAAATCACCAATCTCGCCAATTCGGTACCCGTGATTGGCAGCCGCCTAACTAGCGCTTACAGCCGACGCAACCCGCAACGACAATCTCCGAGTGCGTTACCATTTCGCGTGTGGTCTGCGCGGCGAAGCGCAGAACCGTCAGGCGACAAGGAACGTCAATGTCTGAAGTCACGAAAGTCAGGTTTGTACTCGCTGTCCTCGATCTCGAGAGATCGACGAACTACTACATTTCTGTGCTTGGGCTCGCAGTTGACTTCGAGGCCCCAGGGTGGTCGTTCCTCTCCCGTGACGCCTTTCGCGTCATGCTGGGTGAATGCAGGGACGCCATCCCTCCCGGCGACCTTGGTGATCATTCCTGGTACGGCTATGTCACCGTCAGCGATGCCACTGCATTGTTCTCGGAGTATCAGGCGTCTGGTGTCGAATTTACACAACCTCTCGCAGACAAGCCCTGGGGGATGCGCGAGTTTGGTATCCGCACGATTGATGGGCATCGGCTCATGTTCGGCCAGGAGCTCTGACGTGCCTGTTTTGTCCTTCACGCTGCAGCTTTGAGCAAGTCGTCGAGGCGGGAGTAGCTGTGCTCCATGCCGTCGGTCATGCCGGTGGAGACGGCGCCATCACGCGCTTCCTTCGACGCGAACTTCAAATTGCAGACGAGCGTCGTGACGCCGTTCTGCTCACTGAGCTCGAGTGACACGATACAGGGATCGCCCTCTGGCATGCCGAAGCCCAGATCGCCCGGGTCGAAGTATTGTTCGTGGACAATCTTCGACGGGCCGTCGACTTCGGTGAACGTGCCGAAGAAGCCGAACTGCTTGCCGTCTTCACGGCTTTTCCACTGCCACTTGTATTTGCCGCCGACGCGGACATCCATGTCGGCCACCGACATATCCCAGCCATCATAGCCCTGCCATTTCTTTACGTGCTCGGGCCTGGTGTGCGCATCCCACACCAACTGGCGGGGCGCATTGAACGTACGTGTGACACGAACTTCGCGATCACTCGGCAAGGTAACTTCTGCGGGGTTCGGCATCATCTCCTCCTTGGTGCTTCATCGTGATTGCGCGCCGAGTACGAACGAGCGAACGGCGCGCGACATGTACGCGCTATTTTCTCGTTCGCTTGCGCCTGGGCGGTTTCGCCTGGAGCTCTTCGAGCAATGCATCGAGGCGCTGGTAGCTCTGTTCGAAGATCTCGCGGTAACGCTCGATCCACTCCACGGCCTCGTCCAATCGCTGCGGCTCCAGTTTGCGCGGGCGCCGTTGCGCATCGACGTCCATGGAGATGAGGCCGGCGCGCTCGAGCACTTTCAAATGTTTGGAAATCGCCGGCTGGCTCATCTCGAACGGCTCGCCGAGCTCCGTCACTGTGGCCGCCCCCGTCGCCAGCCGCGCCAGGATGGCGCGGCGGGTGGGGTCGGCCAGAGCGGCGAAGGTCAGGTCGAGGCGTTCCGAAGTTGCATAACCGTCAAGTTGCATAACTGAAAGGTAATATAAAGACGCGAGGGCCGCCTGTCAAGGCCTCTGAGATATGTCTGCCGATCCATTAGCCCGACTGACGCACATAGCACGATCGGGCGTACCATCGGAGGTACGTTCCATGCGCCGTTCCAATCTCGTTGAGGACATCAAGCCGGTTTCCGAGTTTCGGGCGAACGCGGCAAAGCTGATCGAACGTGTGCGCGACACCGGTCGCCCACTGGTGCTCACCCAACACGGCCACTCTGCTGCTGTCGTCCTCGACGTGGATGAGTACGAGAAACTCCTCGAAGAAGTAGAGCTGCTGAGAGACGTCCACCTGGCGGAGAAGCAGATCGAGAGTGGCAAGGGCGTCTCCAATCGAAAGGCCAGGCAGGAGATCCGGAGACGGTTTCAGCGCTGAAGATCGTCTGGTCGCCTCTGGTGATCGAGCGGGCTGTCGAAGAGGCGGCGTTCATCGCTCGTAAGGGCTTCGGGTTTCGGAGATCGAGGGCCGGGGATGACGGTCCCGTCGCGTCTTTTGCTCTTATTTGAAGTGGTACGTGGTTCGCAGCGGAAACGAGATCAACAGGGGTTAATCCATGGAAACCACCACCACCGCAGCGAATAACAAGAAGATCCTGGCCATCGAAGACGACCCGGAGGTGCTGAGCCTCTACGTATCCTTCTTCAAGAAACAGGGATACGACGTCGTCACGGCCTCGGGAGCGGTCGAGGCGATGGCGACGCTCGAGGCCAACCCCGACACCCGGCTCGTGCTTCTCGACCTCAATCTCCCCGGGATGAGCGGCGAGGAGTGGATGAAGTGGTACTTCGAGCGGCCGAACAAGGTTCCGGTCGTGGTGGCATCGGGAAAGGGAGACATCCTCACCATCACCCGGGACCAGAACATGACCGCGGCCCTGACCAAGCCGTTCCACATGGAGGAGCTCCAGGAGCTGGTCGAGGTCCTCATGGCGGACGACTGGCGGGGAGAAGTCAGCGGCGATCCCACGCTGCACTGAAGAACCGTTCGATAGCGTACAGAGAAAAAGCCGGCGAAAGCCGGCTTCGTCGTCTTGGAGAGTGTCTACTCGGTCGGGACCAGAGCGCCGTCGGCTCCAATGGCTTCGACCGGACAGTTGTCGAGGGCGTCCTTGCAGAGCGTCCGCTCCTCCTCGGTCTCAGGCTGCTTGTACACGTAGGAGAATCCTTCTTCCTCGTTGCGCATGAAGTTGTCCGGCGCCGTCTCTCGGCAGAGATCGCAGTCGATGCACTGGGAGTCGACGTAATACTCGCCGTCAGGCTGTCCGGATACCTTGTCGTTGGGGTCTGCCATGGATGCATGTCTCCTGGGTCGGGGGTGGATCGCGGGTGCCGGGAAGAGTGCCGGCCGGTCTCGAGCGATTCTAAGGTGCCTCGACACCTCCGGCAACGGCTCGGCCCATCGTTTTATTCAGCTCGAGCCGGGCAGCG
>Ga0209347_1003133_pt1 | contig 20071 bp, 13 predicted proteins | sample AutmiccommuBRH23_FD_187382 | JGI IMG/M metagenome (GOLD analysis project Ga0209347, IMG submission 187382) | Deep subsurface microbial communities from Mt. Terri, Switzerland - Autotrophic microbial communities BRH/23 (SPAdes) (version 2) | ecosystem: Environmental > Aquatic > Deep subsurface >...
CATCGCATCCGGATTCCCAGTGGTTTCCGCGGCGAACCGGTCGGCGGCGTACTCGTTTCTCCGCGAGACCGCCTGGAAGATGATGCCGATGAAAAAATCGATCGGGGCAAACAGAATGCCGAAAAAGACCAGACCTGCGTAGACGGAAATATTATCCATATAAAATGCCTGGAACAGGATCGGCGATGAGATGAACAGGGATAAAAGATAAAAAATGATGCCGGTCTGAATAATACCGGCGGCCAGCATCCAGAGAACATGTTTCTTCTTGTAATGCCCCATCTCGTGTCCGAGAACCGCCACCAGTTCTTCCACGGACTGATTTTCGATCAAGGTGTCGAACAGCACGATCCGCCGGTTCCGCCCGAAACCGGTAAAGAACGCGTTTGATTTTCCGCTCCGCTTCGACCCGTCCATCACGTAGATGTTCCGCAACGGAAATCCGATTTTTCCCGCATACGATAGAATGGCCGTTTTCAATTCCCCGGCGGCCAGGGGCTCGAACCGGTTGAAGAGCGGCATGATCCAGGTGGGGACGATATACTGCATGACCAGCATGAATCCGGTGACGGCAATCCAGCAGTACCACCACGCATTGTCCCCCGTGTACTGGAAGAAGGCAAGCACCCCGGAAAGAAGGATTCCCCCCAGGACTGCCGACAACAGCATTTTCTTGATGATATCCGAGATAAATACCCGCCACGTGGACCGGTTGAACCCAAAGCGTTCCTCGATGACAAAGGTGTGCCAGGCGGAAAACGGCAATGTCAGCACGGATCGGGCGGCAAACAGGATACCGATATAAATGAGCCCGCGAGAAATTGGCGATTCGGTCAGCGTCCGGACCCATCCGTCGAGGAGCGGAAACCCTCCGCCGAACCAGAAAAGGAGGAAGACGGTCAGGGACGCTCCTTCCCCAACCCATTTGAACCGGGTGTTCGCCCGCAGGTATTCCTGGGAATCCCGGTATTTGGCGGTGTCGTAGTACCCGTGAAACGGAGCGGGCAAATCGGTCACGAGACACCGGAGATTCAGCACATCGGAAACCATGTGCAGGACGAGGTTCGCAATCAGGGCGATCAGTATAATGACGGCAACGAAATTCATGATTCAGGACAATCGCGTCAAGTGTTTAAAAAAGACGATATCGGATTATGCTCCGGAACGATTACCGGGTTAAACATTCCTCTCATCCCCGCACCATTTCCCGCACGATGGCGGAATTTCTTTCTAGTCATAAAATCCTCGAAAAATCAACCTGCAAGGAAAAAGTGAATCTCTTGACAACCATACAAAAACGACCTAATTAGAAGGAAGTTATTTTCGCGCTCATGCGTAATAACGGATATAGAACCCTTAATCATCAACTAAAAGGGGCATCACATGATCTCCACGTCCACGTCGTACCTGAGAAATTTTTTCCTCGCCACAGCTGTCGTACTCCTGTTCCCCTTCCTCGCAAATGCCGGTATCCAGGAACACATCATCGAGACCGAATCGGGTTTTTACTATACAGTCCAGAAAGGCGACACCCTATGGGATCTCTCCCGGAATTTCTCGGATTCGGCCTGGCAATGGCCGGATCTCTGGCATTATAATCCGGATATCGGAAACCCGCACCTGATCTACCCGGGGCAACGTATCCAAATCTATCGGAAATCCTGGGAAGACATGGAAAAACAGGAGACAGCGGCAATTAAAGCGGCCCCTCAACCGGCGCCTTCGCGCTACCATGTTTATTCTGGAATCAATATGCTCGGATTCATCCGCAAAACGGCTGTCGAACCGACCGGGACAGTATTCAAGGTAAAGGAAGACCGGCAGTTAATCAGCACCAATGACAAGATTTACATCCGGCCGGCCACATCCGGCGGCATGAAAGAAGGATCCCTCTATACCCTGTACCGAACCTCCGATCCCGTTCGTGATCCTGTCAATCATGACGTCATCGGCATCCAGCACATGATTGTCGGGACCGTTGAAATCACCCGGATCGAAAACGGGTTTGTCATCGGCCAGGTCAAGGATGCATACACCGCCATCGAGACGGAAGACAAGCTGATGCCGTTCCAGAGCCGAACGGAACGGATCATATTTTCCGATCCGGTGGCCGGGTTGTCGGGAAAAATTATAAAGGCTGAAGAAAATCAGATCATGATCGGTGAACACATGATCGCTTTTATCGACAAAGGAAGCCGGGACGGCGTCAAGGCCGGCCAGTCCTATCGAATTTCATACATGGAGACCACCGGAACCCGCTCCTTCCTGAAGAAACCGGTCGACCTTTGCCCGGAATATATCGGGAGCCTTCTGGTGCTCCATACTGAAGAGACCACATCAACCGTGGTGATCACCAATTCGGTCAATTCGATCACCCCCGGCCTCCCCTTCGAACCGTTTGAAACCACGCCGATCACTTCCGGAAAACAGGTGGCACTGCTACCCGCTTCGGGTAAATAGACGCGATCGAAATCAAACAACACCGATTCCCTTCTTTCCCCGGTGATGTCCTGGGGGGAGAAGGGATTTTTTTTACGTCTCGAGTCCTTCTATTCCTGTACCCAGGTGACCCGCAACACCTCTTCAACCGTCGTCAAACCCATCAGAAGCTTACCGATGGCATTTTCCCTCAAGGTTATCATGCCGTCCCGCAGGGCCTGCGCCCTCAGATCATTCATGTCCGCATTCGGCGTTGTGACCTCTCTCAATCCCCGGGAGTACGGCATGACCTCATAAATCGCCACCCGTCCATGGTAGCCGGTGCCCCTGCATTTTATGCACCCTCTCCCCCGGTGAAGCGTCACCGGGCCTGATTGTTTGACATCAAGCCCCAACCGGAGGAGTTCCTTGTTGTCGATCGTATAGGATTCAACGCACCGGGTGCAGATCTTCCGGACCAGTCGCTGGGACAGGACTCCTGTAAGGACGGACTGGACAAGAAAAGACGGAATACCGATGTCGAGCAGGCGGATAATGGCCGAAGGCGCATCATTGGTATGCAGCGTGGAGAGGACAAGATGCCCCGTCAAAGCAGCCTGTATGGCGTTCTGCGCGGTATCCAGATCCCGCATTTCACCGATCATGATGATATCCGGGTCCTGTCGCAGGATGTTCCGGATGATCGAGGCGAAAGTGATCCCCACGGTTGGATGAACCGCGATCTGATTGAATTCTTCGTGGATCATCTCGATCGGATCTTCGATGGTGGTCGTGTTGACTTCGGGGGTGGACAGTCGGCGAAGGGTGGAATAAAGCGTCGTCGACTTCCCGCTTCCCGTGGGGCCGCAGACCAGTACCATTCCATGCGGCCGATCCACCATCGTGTAGTAGCGCTCCAGATCATGTTCGGTGAAACCAAGGAGGCCAAGATCCTGGAACAGGATATCCGGATCCATGATCCGCATGACCATCTTTTCCCCGTGGGCCACCGGTATCGTTGAAATCCGGATTTCCACCTCCACGTCCCCCTTGCCCATCTTGATCCGGCCATCCTGGGGGCGTCTTTTTTCGGCCATATCCAGCCGGGAAAGGTTCTTGATCCGGCTGACGATGGCCGAGTGGACCTTTTTGGGAAGCCGGTAGACCGTGTGCAGCACGCCATCGATCCGCATCCGCACCAAGACGACCTCGCGCTTCGGCTCGATATGAATATCGCTGGCCCGCTGGTCAAACGCATACGTCAGGAGATGATTGACAGCATTGACGATATGCTGATCATTGGCCGGCAGTTCATCGACCGACTTCAACCGGACATACTGTTCGAGGTTCCCCAGATCGACCGTGGTGCTTCCGGTAAATTGATTTTCCGCCGCCGCGATTGACCGTTTGAAACCATAAAATTCGTTAATCAGGCGGATGATGTCAGTTTTGGCCGTAACGACGATTTTCACCGGCATCTTGGCCACCCGGGCCACATCCTCGATCGCGTCGTTGTTAAACGGGTTGGATGTGGCGACCAGCAGATCCCCGCTCTCCACGGAGACGGGAAGGACCAGGTGCTTCATGGCGAAATTGCGCGGAATAGTTGTCGTAACCAGATTGAGATCAAGCTTCAGCGGATCGATTTTCCGGTACGGGTATCCCCATACCTGGGCCAAAGTGCTGAAAATTATATCTTCATCGAGTTCAAGGGTGGGGTCATCCGCCCGGACTAGATTCTGGGACAGGATAATATCGACCATGGTGACCGGGTTCTGAAGCCGGACAGCGGCGGTGACCGCTTGCCCTTGCCGGTTCCGTTGGGTTTCAATGTTTTCCCGAATCCGGTCCTTCTGCTCGAATATCTCTTTTGCCTGGTCTTTCGTGATCAATCCGGCACGGACAATGGCGCGGCAGATGAATTTATCGGTAAATGGCTGTTCGGACTTTGGATTCATGATGCGCTTTGTCGTGGATGAGGGTTTTCAGCGGCCCCGCTGCATGAGCCGTCCGGATTTTTCAAATTAGTTTGTGCAATTTCCTTAGCGAAATCAATTAAGGCAGGTTTATTGCAAGCGGTTATCAAGAGCGTACTGCATCAGTTGGGCATTATTCCGGAGATACATTTTTTGAAGGATATTCCTGCGGTGAGTGCTGATGGTTTTAACGGAAAGGTTGAGTTCGACAGCTATTTCAGAAACGGTTTTCCCGGATGCGATCCGGCCCAGTATCTGGTACTCCCGGTTCGTCAATCTTTCATGTGGAAGGCGATGCGATTGGGGTCCGACATGTTCGGTAAGTATTTCAGCCAACTCCGATGTAATGTATTTCTTGCCGGAATGCACCTGGCGGATGGCTGAAATAATTTCGCTATATGCGCACGATTTTTTCAAATAACCCGACACTCCGGCCCTGATCAATCGTACCGCGTACTGTGTTTCCGGATGCATCGTGAGAATCAGAATAGGTGTACTGGGTGAACTCGTCCGGATCTCGCGAATCAGGTCAAAAATATCCATTTCAGGCATGGAAATGTCGAGCAAAAGCACATCACAAGGGGTTCGACGGAGTTCCTCCAGTAATTGGCGCCCATTGACGGCCTCTGCCGCCACCCGGATATCCGGCGTTTTTTCTACTGCGCGTTTCAAACCGAAACGGATTAACTGATGATCATCGGCTGTGATAATGTGGATCATTTCGCGCCAAATGGTTTGAATGGATGGAATGGACCTGCAACTTGCAGCGTGCATTCTGTCCCAGTTAAAATGGAATTTCAAGAATTCTTTTTTATAAAATTGCAGTTCCCGTAAGTGTAATTCCCCCACTGCATTGTATTAGTTCACCTTGAAGATGTACCCCACTCCTCTAATTGATAGCATTGATTACTCGGAATCCTTTTCCTCTTTTGACTTTATCCAGGCATTGTATCCCTCGACTTTACTCTGGAATTCTTTCTGCTGTTGCTTATATTGTTCAATTCGAGCGTTCAGATCCATTATTTTTTGTTCATAGGCGTTCAGTTGCCTGCGCGTTAAACCCTGAAGCGATTGGCCCGACAGTGCAGCTTCCTCAGCCTGCAAGTCCCTGTGCAACTGATCCAATCCATCTTTTTCCGCATCCAACTGATCGGCTGTAATATTTTTAACCTCTTTGTCGTTACCGCCAGGACTATTTCCATTTTCGCTGTCCGTTTGACTCTCCGTGCCGCTATTCAGATCAATTGATCCTTCAGGAGGCGTTACCGGGGACTGTGGTTCTTCCGTAACAGTCATTTTTTCAGTAAAAACATTAACATCTTCCGGCAGCTTATTTTCAGGAATACCGGCACTGTCATCAGTGTAATAGAAACTGCCGCTATGATCCTGATACTGGTAAAATTCTCCAGACATACCCGCAACCGGCAATATTATTAACAAGGCAACCCATACAAGAAAGCCAAACGATTTCATCAGGCAATCCTTTTCGCCATTGTGCCGGCACATCCAGGCCGACCGGCACAACGGCAGCAAATTTATTCAATTAACCGCCAGTATTTCATACCGATCGGATTCGGGGGAACTTCGCTCTGCTCTATTCCACCCAACGTATTATTGATATAAAAGGTGTCGCCCAGTTGCACCGGACGGTATAAAATGGTGTCGTATCTCTTTCCCGATGGCGTCAACAAATTGCCGTTTTCGTCAACAATCTTGTCATTTTCATCGAATTTTCCGTCTCCATTTAAATCAAATTGAGGCGGTTCAGAGTGTCCCCCGCTACAGGCATCAAGGGAGTAAAGAAATGAAAATCCCGATCCGATACACCCGGAAACTTCTATTTTATTGGATACGAATGTCACGACACCATCGTGGATCAGGGGATTGGCAACAATTTTCTCTCCTCGCTTACCAACCTCATTCGGCAAATTAAAATACCAGCCGACATGATTGCTTCCCGCGACAGGATTTTCAGGGTCATAATAACTCATCGCATTATCCGACAGCACCCGATAGATTTCGCCGTCTGTTGCATTTACGACATCATCCACGAAATCCTGTTTCAACAATGTCTGGGTGACGTTGGACAGGGCGGCTTCAGAAAATCCTTTCCCTGCATTATATGCTTCCGCCGACCGGGACCCTAACGGATCGGTGCCCCCATCCCGCTCCCAATCATAAATGCCATAGAATGTCTGCTGTGAATAATCGAACATATCCGTCTGCCCCAGCAGTTTGCCGGTACCGAATACAACGATGAAGCCTTTACGACTTTTTTCACAATGAAACATGACATCCGGTTCGCAAGTGATCGGCTGGATGTTGCCATCATTATCTTTTGCCTGAAAAAGCGGGTTTCCATTGTAGGAAGTCACCCAATTTGCAGGTGCCGCATCGGTGAGATCAAATTTCCAAAGATTCCCGTTGAGGTCTCCTGAATAGATATAATCGATTGCGCCATCCAGATCATAATCGACAATCGCCGGTGATGACATGCCGTTGCAAACCGGGCTGCTGTCCTGCTGGGGCTGAAATTTATGGATGACACTACCGTCTGCGGCATTCAGCACATAAAGCACCGCTTTTCCGCCGGTGCTGTTATAGCCGTTTCCGAATATTACCGCGGCTCCGGCCCGAGTGTTTATTACATATGCCCTGCCGTATACATATCCCATGTCACTCGGTGTATCGGGATCCACAAACTCCCAGTTCACCACACCGGAGGCGGTCGGATTGGGCTTGGCCGCGTCAACCTTAAGGCAATATACCCCTTTTCCCCCTTTGCCGAGCCCAGCGGCCAGGTAGGTGACATCCCCTACTTTGTTCACATGGGGAGTGGCATCCACATAAAATCCCGTCTCGTGATCATAGATTGGCTCCGTCAGATCGACCTGCCCGTTGTTGTTAAAAACGTCCAATTTTTGATGCACGATATGGGGGACATAGGCGAACAATTCTTCTCCGGTTCCGGAATCAAATGCATGGAGCATGGCGTCATTCGCCCCGATGTAGACCACCCCATTGTAAAAATACGGTTCGGAATTCACGATGTCTCCGAGCACATAGTCGCGGTTCCGAAAATCACCGACGCCATTCCGCCGTTCCAGGCTGTGATCCCCCCGCATGTAATTGATCTCATCGGCCGCAATCGACAACAACCCCGCGTTGCCGGCAACAAAATCCAGCGGGGTGCTGCCGTCATATGTAAAAATATTTCGGGGAGTGGTTCTGCTTTTGAGCAATTCACCGGCGGTAACCTGCTTATTGTCCTTCGTCCAGACATATGAGCCGACATTGCCGGTTGCCGGATCGACTTGAAGCGCCCGGAGATCGCCTTCCCAGTCGGTGGAATCATAACGTCCCTGGTAGATGGTTGCCCCGTACTGTCGCTGGACCGCATTGGTGGCGACCGCGGCAGCCGAACCCGAGCGGCGTTCGATATCACTTTTTATCATCTTCAATTTTTCGATAAGGTCCATCGGGTCGGCGGCATTCAGGAAAAGCCCACGGCCGTTCAGCGTGGCGTGCCACATATCATCCAACCCCCGGTTCGGCCCATTGGCGGCATTATGAGGATCCGGCCAGGGAGGGCAGGCACAATCCGTCGAATTAGCGGCGGCGCACTCCGCCGTACAATTCGGATACAGACTGCGGTCAATCTCGCCTTCGGCCCCGAAGGTGATGCCGTAGGTGACCATGTGCTGGTGCGTTGCAAAATCCATGTAATTGGCCGGCACCAGATCGGCCAGATCGGGTTTCAGGTCCCGTTCATAATAAAGCATGGCGGCGTCGGCCATTGTACCGCTCTTGGTTTTTACCGCATCGGCAAAAATCCCGCCGTCATAATTCGTGTTATTCGTTTTATTGTCGGTACCCCCGCTGTCGTAATCCTCGACAGAGGAATTCGCAACATCACCGCCGTCTGAAATAATAAGCGCAATGGTCTGCTGGCATTCCCCACCCCAATTTTTCGTCATATAGGGGTACGTGGCGCTGGTGGCAAAATATCCCTGCTCCGGCATTGGTGTCGGGTTTCCAGTCAGCAGCGTCATATCAGCCGTATTGGTAATATTACCCCCCGTATCTTCAAAATATTTTCCAATATCCTCGAGAGTGGATGTAAATGTACTTGAAGAAGCGGGTTTGGCAATACCATAGAGTTCATTCAAAAATTCCGTGGTATTGTCGATCGATGCGCCGGCAAATAGCGAATTAATCCATCGAACCGGGAATTTACTGGTCGGCGGGTTGGTTAAAAATCCGACCATGACGTTCGCCATCTCGACGACCACACTGGCCACCGCGTTTTTCAAAGCAAAAGTACGCTTCCGGTAATAATTAAACCAGTTTGCGAAATTCTGAAGCTGATAAGCATAAGAAGCTTCGGGTATCAAGAGCTTAAGATCTGCCGGAAGCTTCGCCCAGTCGGTCTTGATCAACTCGAAATTTTCCACCACCCCGGGCGTTAAACCCACGGCCTCGTTCACCTTGTAAAAATGGGCTGTGGTACCATCGATCAGATTCACCAGGTACGGATACCCATCGCCGCCTTTTGCCGGATCACTTTTTAAATAAAAATGCCGGCGCTTGATCGCTATCGTGTCATTTGATCCGTAGGAGATGTTATATGCGACTTGATCGCTTCGTTCACTAAAGGCATTCCAACTGGCCCGTACATTATAGGTCTGACCGGGGGTCAGTCCGCTCACGTGCCAGGTGACGGTAAAAAATCCCGGAACATCCGTAAGGTATCCATCGGTATAGGGAATCCATCCGCCCTCCGGACCTGTTCGCAGGGCTTTCTCCGGTAGAACGGTGACAACATCCGCGCTGTTGGCCGTATTGGCAAATATGACGGATCCTGCTGAAATTTCATCTGAATTCAAACAATAGTTTCCGTCAGCATCTTTTCCGTTCGCACAGGTGACGTCTTGCGCAATGGATACAGATGCCGTGCTGGATTGGACAGTTACTGTTGTCAGAATATTTGAATGAACCCCGTTATTTACCCCATTATTTTCCTGGTTCTTGATAACGGTTACAATCTTTGGCACTTTGATACCGGTCATGAAATCAGCAGTTAGATCATACGTGGTCCCGAGCGGATCGGTAATGGGAGCAACGGTGGCTACATCCGGCTTATATGGCCATGGCGAGTAGATGATTCCAGGGTTGTAATACAGTTTGTTATGCTCATGCCACTGGCTTTTCCAGGCACCCGGTCTTGCCAATTCGACAACCGCCGCATTTACATTGTGATCGCTGGTGTAAAAGACATAGGGATAGGCAAGCCCGGTAATCGGATCGGCAAATTGGGAGTTCTCAAGTCCGTCCCTGGCGATCACCTCAAAATTCATCGAGTCCGAATTGTCTATCGAAATCAGGAATAAGGGCGGCGCGACAAGGGCGCTTGAAACCATCAACGGGATCTCCGTCAAATTCATGCATTCTGTCGCCATTGCCGGGATGGTGCCGGCAGGAACCATGGTGAACACCAGAAGCCAAGCGAACCACCTCACCGCTTTATGGGACCGGAGTGAATTAATTGCCATGGTATAAAATCCTTTCCTCTTCTACGTGGCACCGTTTTAAAAAATGCGCTCCAGACCGATTTCGAGACGGACCATTCCGTTTTGCGGAGAGATGTATTCCGCCAGTATGCGACCGGATCTGCGAACAGGTCCGGTCGCCTTGAGCGATGTCTGTCCGCCGCTGGATGCCGCCTGCCATCCCACGAGCGCCATCTGCATGACATCCAGGTCGATTTCTCCCCGCGTCGTCAGTATCGCACTCGGGAATATCGAGCTGGAGGCGTTAATGTCCGGCACTTTCAGGTTCAAATTCGTATCCGCGGGATCCAGTACCCGACCGCTGGTCCGGCTATACCAGTCCGTGTCCTTGTTCCATACGTTATCGGAATTAAGCCAGAGCGAAACATCATCCCCGGATCCGGTACCCGCATTGGATTCGGAAAGTTGCGCATTGGTTTCGTCCGGATAGGATAACTGCACTATATCCTGCAGTCCTTCCATGACCGCGGCTTCGGCAAGATAGACATTCTGCTTTTGAAGGGCCACATTTCGCACAATGAACGATTCGGTTACGGATGTGTTGGTCGACATAAGCCCGATGATGGTCAGCAATACCATAACCATCAGTGCAATAACGATTACGGACCCTTCCTCGTTTGACGCTCGTTGACGCATAATCAGTGCCTTTCCCTGAATTTCAGGTCAAATATCCGCGGACATCACTTTGACGAACTCAACGGATGCCAGTCTGCTGTTCGGATTTCCGTCCGGAGTCACCCAGACCCGAATCCCCTTGGAAACATTGAACCCTGCAGCCCCGGTCCATGGGTTAGTGCCTGTACCGTTTTCAACCACCTGCCAGTAGACCGTAAACCTGTCAGTCCATGGGTCATTGTCTGAATGCATCCCGGTCCCCATGGCGGCAACAACATCGTCATCTCGCCCGTCACCATCCAGATCGGTATAAAAAGGCATCCCTTGCAGGGCTTCGGCCTGCTGCTCCATTATAAAGAGCGCACTGGTCTGATTCCGCGATGATGTAGTTTTCATCAGCGAATTCACCTGAACTGCACCAACTGCCATGAAGCCGATCGAAAAAATGGCCAATGCAATCAGCACTTCAATGATGGTGAACCCTGATCCGTCGTATAGTATTTTTTTCCGCATAGAGTGGATCCTCTGCTTTTTGAAAATAGTTAATCGCGCAGATTGCGGCCGGAAACAATCGTACTCAGTTGCAGCCGGCGGAATTCATCGTTCGGGGCCGGCAATATAGTATCCCCAAAATCATTGAGATACGTTGTCGTATCCGTATTCCGGCCCACCAGCGCCCGCAAGGTTTCTCCTGATCGGACGATAAGCGTCACCTGGACACCGGCGATGTCATCAAGATCGGTCGCTGCGACCGGAGCGGGAATCCGGGTCCCGTCTTCTAATAGATAGACGAAATCAAGCGCATCGACATTGCGCACCAGTACGGCATTTTCATCTGAAATATTCGCCGGCGTGGTTACGTCCGCGCAGACCGTCAATAATGACGCATCCAGTCCTGCCCCTGTCTGACGCCCGAGATGGCAAGGCGTCGCGTCGGCGATACCGTTTTCATCGGCATCATTGGTCAGTGCATAACGGATGACCTCGGCACAGTCACACACATCTCCATCTTCCCTGTCCTGGCAGTTGTCATCCGCGACATCCATCGAGAAGATCAGTTCAGCCTTGTTGGCGACAAGTATCCGGGCGTCAGCATCCCCGGAGGGATTGCATCCGGCCTGGCGGATTTCACGCGCAATGACTTCAAGAGCCATGCGCCCTCCCTGCTGCATTTCAAGCGCCATTTCCTGAGTATTTTTGCCCCTCACCTGAACCAGGTAGGCAGAAAAGATTGCCGCCATGATGATCCCCGCCATTGACATTGCAACAAGCAGTTCAACCAGGGTAAACCCTTCAGCCGAATTACGATTCGAACTTTTCATCTCGAATGCTCCAAGATTAACTTATCCGCGGGGTTCCCAAGGGACTGACGGTAATATCCAGATTCCTGCCATCCGAACTTTGAATCGACACTGTTCCATTTCCGCCGACGGACATTCCCCTGCTGTTGAAGATCAGCGCTTCACTGGTGAATGTCGTAGAGGATATAGCAATGCCCGGCGGAAGGGAATGGGTCAAGGTGACCGGGCCGGCATCCGCCCGCTTCCACTTCAGCGTTCGATACGTTGTGGAATTTTCGGTGAACTGGATACGCGCATTGGCATTTTCCTTCACGGCATATGATCTCATATCCTGAATGACCGAAAGGACCTGCTGAGTGGCGCTGTTGAGTTGCTGGGTCTGACGCCATTGTATAACCGGAGGAATTGAAATGGCCATCAGTACAGCCGCAATCGAAACCGCTATCATCAATTCTATCAGAGTGAACCCGGCGTCATCTTTCATATGAAATTCCCCGTTTGAAGGTGATCAACTGATTTATGTCATACAATTAGTATGCCAAATTTTCAGAAAATCGGCTTCACAGGGGATACTAAAATCGCATCAAACTGCTGAACCAGAAGGTTAAACCTGAATTAATCGAGATAGGTTTTGATTCGGTGAACTACGGGGAAAAACGGAGAAAACTAAAAAAATTTAATAGTAGTGATGATATGATAAATTTGTAAGTCATCTAATTTCAAGACAAATCAGCTGGAAAAACAGATGAGGTCATGCGTATACTTTTTTAGACATTCACCTCAACATCATATTGCAGGCCCTTATCGGGCAAGGATCTTGGAATTGAAATCACCGACCTTTTTCTCAAACTGCTTCTGAAGTTCATCATAGTCGATGATCTTACGGTTCAGCGCCTCCACCCGGGACTGGTAGGCCCTTTTGTCGGCATGGCTTGCCGATGCTAACGGCTGTTCCCCAAGTTCCTGTTTTTCCAGCTGGAGTGCTTCATATTTTTGTTTCAGGGAGGCCCGCTCATTCTTCAGCGATTCCGCATTAATCTGCAACTCTCCTTCCCAGGTGCTCTCAGCAGGCGGGGGGGGATTATCGTCCGCGCTCTCTGTACGTTGACTGCCCGGGTCAGGGCTCGGATTTTCCAGTGGGATTTCATAAACTGACTCTATATCCAAGGGAGCATTATCCGGCACATCACTGAAATTATCGGTAACATGCAGAACTCCATTTGCATCTTTATATTGATAGAATTCCGCGAATGCAGGCATCACGAAAAAAACTGAAATAAATATAGCGGTCATCCGGATCATGTTCATAGCCCTCAAATCCATTTTGCAAAGAGTAGATGATTTTACCGATTTCCCCACCAATCAGGCTCTTCCACCTGTTCAATCGTTATAATTGTATCTTGTTGAACGTTGAGCGTGATCCCAACGAACATTCCCTCATGTAAATTGGAAGTATTTAAACCCGGGTCGACATAAAACGTTTTGGAACCAACCATGATCTTATCCGGGCCGAGGGTATTGATTTTGTGGATCAGGTCAAAACACCGCCCCTTAGCCAAGGATATATCGTCGCGATCAAAATTGAATTCAACAGGCGGGTTTAAGAACTTAATTTCCTCGCTGCTTTCCGCTACGGCAACCACCGAAGTCACGATCAGGTATATTGGTACAATTAACAACAACCAGAATTCCCTCTTTTTACATCCGGTCATTTTCATGTTTAAAATCATGCCCGTTCTCCTCGTCGCCGATCATCGCCTGTTAAACTATTTGGCCATTGAAATGAGAGGCAAATTACCAACCGAAATCCGTTTCGTACCAATAAGATATCCCCTGTGGAGCGCTCGGCACATTCAAAATATCAAGACCTCCGGAACCGAGGGTGGCACCGATTGTATCCGGAGGCAAATCCGTTATCCCGGCGACTACATCATCAATCTCTTTTCCGCCGGGAGATTTCCCTCCAATCCGGTCAGTTTCATCTACATCACCATCCTTATCGCTGTCAAAGTGAGGCTGATCCGGTTCACCGCCGCTGCACGCATCGAGTGCATAGAGAACGGAAGTGCCGCCACCCGTACAGGGGGACTTGGACGGGATGGAGCCGACCACAATGGCGGTGCCACTCCGTATCATGGGATTAATAATCACCCGTTCACCGGATTTCGGCAAATCGAAATACCACCCGATGTGATTGCCCTGAACGGTTTTGTGGTTCCACCATTTGATTGAATGATCACTGATGATCAGCCACTTGTCAGTCTGTGAAACAACTTTCTGCTTCAGCAGGGTCAGTTTCCGCAACGCCTCCGGCAAATCCGCGTTTTGCCGCAGGTTTGACAACTGCCGATCTTTATCGTCGCTGGTAAAAACGCCCAGATATTTGTCGTCTCCGGCACCTTTTTTGCCTTCGCGAGCCTCCCAGGCGGATTCCCAGTCCCAGATGCCGTAAATCGTCTGTACATCGCTGTTGACGAAATCAGCTTCACTGGCATGCTTGCCCGTGCCGAAAATCAGCATGTAACCGGGCTGACCGCAATGCATCATGACACTGGGCGCCACCGTGATCGGCTGGACTTCGTCCTCCGAATTCCTTGCAGTAAACAGCGGTTTGTTATCGCCGTCCTTTTTATAACTGACCCCCCAATCCGTTACTTCCGCCCCTCGAAAGTCGAATTTCCAGAGGTTCCCCTCAAGATCGCCGGCATATACGAAATCGGCATAACCATCGAAATCCGGATCAATGCCGGTAATATCGGCAACAATCCCGTTGCACCCGGATTCGGCTGTTATGATTTTATGCGAGTTTATCAATGATCCGTCTTCGTCATCGACATCGAGTACATAAAGCACGGCATTGCCATTTACGCTGTTATAGCCATTGCCGAATACCACGACCCAGCCGGCAGCTTCTGTTTTCATGATCAATGGCTGGCTGTATGAATAACCAAGATCATCATCCTCAGCTGCTGTATATTCCCACTTTACGAAATCTTCGGCATCACTCTCTATTGCTTTTTTAGCGTTCGTAACATCGATGGCATAATAACCTTTCCCTCCCCTGTTGAGACCTCCCACCAGCAGCGTTGCCGTGCCGACACGTTGAACGAAGAGCCCCCCATCCACATAATATTGATATCGATAATCCGGATCGGTCAATAAATCCATGTTTTCAGATACGATACCGGGAATGAAGGCAAACAGTTCCTTTCCGGTTTTGGCATCAAAACCATGAAGCATGCCGTCATTGGCGCCGACATAAACAACGCCTTCATGATATACCGGCTCGGAATGGACAATATCGCCAAGCTTTCCATCCCGATTCCGGAAAGACCCTCCGTTCTGCAGTTCCAGGCTGCGATTACCGCGCAGGTAATCCACTTGACTGGCTGTCAACCCCTCGATCGGAGCGCGGAAAGCGCAGCCGGCCGTTCCATTATAGGTAAAAATTACCCGGTCATCGGAGGAGATGCTGTCCAGTTTCTCGCTGGCGCTCCAGGCGGTTTTCGCAATTTGCCCCGTATCCGGGTTCACCGCCAGGGCCAGCAGATCACCGGACCATCTGCCGGAATGGAATTGTCCCTGGAACAGAAGCGTGTCCACCCGGCGCTGTACGCTGTTGGTGGAGACAGCGGCGGCCGATCCCAGCCTTTCCTCGATGTCGCTTTTGATTTTCGCCATGGCCTCGACTAATTTTTCCGGGTTGTTGACACTGAAAAAATCGCCGCGACCATTTATAGTGGCGTGCCAGAGATCATCTATCGTGGTGTTTGTATTTTTTATCGGTTTCGGCCACTTGTCCCATCCGGCCGGCTTTTTTCCGTACCGGAGATCCGGGGCGAATTTGTTCCGCTCTTCCGGTGTAAAACTACCGGGCATTCCGAATGAAATTCCATAGGTGACCATATGCTGGTGGGTGGCGCTGTCTATCGCGCTCGTCGGGACGAAATCCTTCAAACCGCGTTCCGGATTTCCGGTTTCCGGAAACGGTTTGAGATCCCGCTTGTAGAAGTGCATGGCAATGTCTGCCGCGGTGTAAGAGTAATCGTCTCCAAAAACGCCCCCGTCATATGGGTTGCTCGTGTTCGCATCGGAGTTGCCGATTATCTTTTCGTCTGAATTTTGTAAATCGCCGTTCCACCAGCCATCGGTCATCACGACGGCAAATGCCTGCTGGCACTCCCCGCCGTATTCCGGCAGGAAATAAGGCATGAGGTGCGTATTGGTATACTTACGGTGAGGGCTTTGCCCGGTCAGGGACGACCAGTCGTGGCCGAATTCAAAAAATTTGCCGGCTTCATACAGCCCCTCGCGCAGGGGGGTGCCGCCAAGAGGCATCGGACTGTTGTAAAGCGTGCAGAGCACTTCATCTTTTTCGTCGTAATAAGTATCGTTCACGATCATATCGATCGGAGACACGATTCGTTTCAGATTGTCATAATTCCCATCTTTCTGGGGAAACGAGGAAATGCGCATGAAGATATTGGTCCATCCATCGATGAACTGCCCGGCGGCGGCAATCCCGGTATAATACCGCTTGCGATAAAACTGATACCAGTTGGCGAAATTCTGCCGTTCTTCCGTATAGGAAGGCCGGAAAATGCCGGCGGTCTTTGCCGCCTGTGTTGTCATTAAGGTTAACGCATCAGCGGTTTTCCCGTTAGCGCTCAGCGTCGCCTTGTAGTACTTGATAGAAGCACTATTTCCGTCGATATGAATCAGGAAGGTCTCTCCATTTTCATTTCTTATGAAATAATGGGAAAAGGTGATGCTTACATTCCCTCCGAATTTGTAAAAAAGATCATTTAACTTAAATGTGCCGTGGTTCTGAATGGGGTGGCAACGCGGTGTATCGGGGTTCGCATTCAAGGTGCCGGAACCGCAGGCCAGTGTATTCCATCGGGACCACGGAGTATAGGTAACCTCCGGATTGTAATACATGACATTATGCCCGAACCATTGGGTTTTCCAGTGATGCCTGTATTTTGCATCCAAACTCCGGTATTCGTTTTTCGGTTCGGGGAAAACGGAGTAAACCGGGTAATTAGCGGTAACCCAGTAGGCATCGTCTTCGGTGAGTATGGTGTCCTGCATGCTGGTGGAGGCATCCCAGACGAGATGAATCAATCCCGGGGCTGCCTGGCCCCGGATTTCAAGGGGTATATCCGCCAAAGCCGTACATTCACTCGCGGCAGCTATTTGGTGCGATCCCACCAGGAATATCGTCATCAGGGAAAACAAAAGGATCACGAAAACGCTTCTTCCCTGCATATCAAAATTCATCGTATTATCTGGCGTCATGATATTCCTTTTTTGAATCGGATTCATCGTTTTCTTCGGTTTTTTGGATCCATTCATGCCCGGTCCAAAAATGACTCGGACAACCTCAAGTGCATCGGGGAAAATAGATTTGTTACAATACTGTCTCGGTTGAGCAGCCTATGGATCACTTGGGAAGAACGATCAGACCTGATGCCATTGTAATTCGTATCCGATTTCGCTTCCAAGTCTAAAAGATCATTCCTCGGAAAGCTGTACCGGTTAGACTTTATGAAAAATTGAAACATAAAACAATCGGACAAACACTGATTTCTTTATCGGAACGAGAGAGATGGATTTGCAAGGGATAAAACGATATGGAAATGTTTTATATAGGCTATTGCTGCGATGAGAGCTGATGGTCGTCTGGATAACTCCAGTCAGTTTCAAATCTATTCTCTTTTGGTCCTTACTCCCCTGTTACAAAGGGGAGTAAGGGGGGAGTTTTGTTCCATTGCAGATAAAACCCCCCCTTACCCCTACCCCTGGAAAGCGAAGGCAGAACCAGAATCTATTAATCCATTTCAACCTCGTGCCAGTAGTTTGCACCTGAAGGTACATTCGGCACAGGGGTAATAAGAATCCCACCGTCGTCGTCGGTTGAATATAGATTATCCCCGATATCCACCGGCCGGAACAGCATTTTATCTTCCTTCAGGCCGGAAGGTTTCTTTTTCTTCCCGTCTATTTCCACTTCACCGTCATGTTCGATAAAATTGGTTTTACCGGTATCTCCTCCGGCGCATGCATTTAGCATGTAGATAACGGAGCTTCCACCGGACGAGCATGGGGTCTGCACGGGGATGGAGCCGATCGCCACCACAGTGCCGTCCCTGATTATGGGGTTCCGGATCAGCCGTTCACCCGTTGCCGGCAGATCGAAATACCACCCCACATGGTTGAGGGTTTCGTCTGCAGCGGATGTTTTCGATGGTTTCCAATAGTTAATGGGGTGATCGCTCACATAAATATATTGATCGGTATCGAGTACGGCTTGCTGTCCGAGCAGCACCTGTTCGGCATTGGACAATGCGGCAATGGCCCGACCGCTGGAATCCGTTGACCCTTTCTGGACCAGTCCCAGGAACTTTCCATCTCCCGCGCCTTTTTCCTTCGCCAATATTTCCCAGGCCTCCTGCCAATCCCATATGCCGTAAAGGCTTTCGGTTTGTACCGTATTAAAATCGGCTTCATTGACATATTGTCCGGTACCAAAAACAACGATGTATCCGGCAAGATCATTTCGACAATGCATCATGACATCCGGTGCGGTCGTAATCGGCCGGCCGACTCGGGTCAACGGCTCGGGCACCGTGCCGTTCATGTAGGCCGACCGCCATTCCCCTTTATCATTATCGCCCCGGAGATCGAATTTCCACATGTTGCCCTTCAGATCTCCCGCATAGACAAAATCGCCGTTCCCGTCAAAATTTACGTCCGTCACGAATGCATCGCCGACGAAGCCATTGCAATCTCCGGCCCCGGTTTCGAATTTATGCAGCACCTCGCCGGTTTTTACGTCGAGTACGTACAGAATGGCTTCACCGCTACTACTGTTATAACCATTTCCGAATACGACCACCCAGCCGTTCTTCAAGGTCCGGAAAATGAGCGGCCGTCCATAGGAATATCCCATGTCCGCATCATCGGCCGTGGTAAACTCCCATTTGACAGTCGCGTAGGGGGGAACAGCCGTTACGTTGGCAATATCGAGACAGTAATATCCTTTTCCGCCCTTGCCGAGCCCTCCCACCAGCAATGCGCCGCCGGCATCCACCGTTGCGGCATAAGGGGTTGAGTTGACGTAATACTTGTGCCCATATGCCGGGTCAGCCAATTCAGCCAGGTGATTGAAGACCAGGTGGGGAATATAGGCAAAAATTTCATTTCCGGTCGTGGCGTCAAACGCATGAAGCATGCCGTCATTCGCGCCTACATAGATGACGCCCTTATGATAGACGGGCTCCGAATGAACAATATCTCCGAGCCTGCTGGCGCGGTTCCGGAAAGGCCCGCCATTCTGTTGTTCAAGGTCCCGGTCCCCCCGCAGGTAGTTAACCATCGATTTGGCGACATCCGGATCAGCATGCAATTGCCCGAGCAGTCCGGACGGCAGATTCGAGTTGAACGCATAACCGGCATATTTTCCGGCTGCATCGGGCATGGAAGTGAATATGGCCCGATCTTCCCACTTCAAATCGATATGATCCAGTTGGTCTTTCGCACTCCAAATCTGTTTTATTATCTTTTTTGTATCCGGGTCCTCTATGCCGATCTGGCCCGTGTCCGCGTTCACCGGGATTGCCTTCAGATCCCCATACCATTGGCCGGAATGATAAATGCCCTGATAAAGATGGGTACCGACCTGCCGTTGTACGGAATTGGTGGAAACCGCCGCCGCCGAACCGAGACGAATCTCTATGTCGCTCCGGATCTCCTTCAGCGCCTCCACCAGTTCCTGAGGATTTGCGGCATTGATGAACAACCCGCGGCCTTCCACCGTGGAATGCCAGAGGTCGTCGATGGTGTCTTTGCTCTGGGAAGCAACGGTTGCCGGCCAGGCGGGACACTTGAATTCGCCCGGGAGGTTGCAGTCGGGCCATTCGTCCGGAATGAAATTCCCATCCACCCCGAATGAGATGCCGTAGGTGACCAGATGCTGCCGCTTGTTATCATCCCATTTGTTCGTCGGCACATTGTTTTCCAGAGTGGTTGTTCGAAAGTCGGTATTATAGTATTTTTCGGCGATGCTCGCCATAGTAGTAGTTTCATTTGGTTTTGTCGTCCAGAACCCACCGGTGACTAGTATGGCAAAGGCCTGCTGGCATGCCCCGCCATATTCCGCCGTAAAAAAGGGAAAATCCGCCTCGGA
>Ga0209347_1003135_pt1 | contig 20066 bp, 22 predicted proteins | sample AutmiccommuBRH23_FD_187382 | JGI IMG/M metagenome (GOLD analysis project Ga0209347, IMG submission 187382) | Deep subsurface microbial communities from Mt. Terri, Switzerland - Autotrophic microbial communities BRH/23 (SPAdes) (version 2) | ecosystem: Environmental > Aquatic > Deep subsurface >...
TGTTCGGACGCGAGGATGACGACCAGATCGCCCCGGGCGTGGCACTGGCGCAGGCCGAGGGCATCGATGTGCAGGGGCCGATTTCGGCGGATACCGTCTATTACCGCGCCCATAGCGGGGCCTTCGATCTGGTGATCGCGCAGTATCACGATCAGGGCCATATCCCGATCAAGCTGATCGCCTTCGATACCGCGGTGAACGTGTCGCTGGGCCTGCCCATCGACCGCTGCTCGGTCGATCACGGCACCGCCTTCGACATCGCCGGCACCGGCAAGGCCAACCATGTCAACATGCTGGCCGCGCTGGACTATGCCGGCAAGCTGGCGACCAGCGAGCGCTGACATGCCTGAAGGGGCCTTCGGGCACCCTTCGCCTCAGCCCTTCATGCGCAGGTCCAGCGGCCCGCTGCCGAACAGCCGGTCGCGCGATTGTTCAAGATGGCGGCGCATCAGGGTTTCGGCGGTGGCAGCCTCGCCATCGCGGATCGCGTCGAAGATCGCCGTATGCTCCGCCAGGACCGCCTCGAGCGCCTTCGCCCCGTCGGTCATCAGCGACTCGCCATGCATCTTCATGCCGACATAGATATGCTCGCGCAGGGCCCGCATCGAGGCTTCGTAATACTGGTTGTTGGCGGCGCGGGTGATGGCGAGGTGGAAGGCGAAATCGGCATCCTCGCGGTGCTCGCGGCTGCCGGTCGCTGCCCGCATCATCTCCAACGCCTCTGAGATTTCGTCCAGCGCCGCGTGGTTGCGCCGGTCTGAGGCGAGCCCGGCCGCCGCAGTTTCAATGGTGATGCGGAATTCATAGCAGCGCTGGACATCGGCCAGCGTTTCCACCCGAGCAAACCCCACCGGATGCGAGATCGAGGCGCGTACGAAGTTCCCGGCGCCCTGCCGTGAATAGATCACGCCCTCGGCCCGCAGCTTTTCCAGCGCCGCCCGCAGGATCGGGCGCGACACGCCGAACTCTTCGGACAGCGCATGTTCCGAAGGCAGCTTCTGGTTGACCCGGTAGTCGCCGTTGGAGATCCGGCTGAACAGCGAGTGATACACCCGGTCGGCCAGCGTGCGCTTGGGTTTGTCGACGGGGGCATAGCTGGCTGGCACAGGCGTCACTTTCAACAAGGGTCCGAGGGCGAGCATAGAAGCATTTTTGCAAGTGTCTCAAGTGTATCGGGCTGCCCGAAGCCGCCGGATTTGGTGAGGATCCGCAGCCCGGGCACCCCGTCTAGCATGGTCGAGACCGGGACTCCGGGAAGCGCCTCGCCCTCCACCAGCAGCAGACCCGCGCCGAGGGTGCGCAAGAGTGCCGCCGCACTTTCGCCGCCGCAGGCCAGCAGCGTGGCAGGCGGCGCCTCGCGCACACAGCGGGCAATGCCTTGGGCAAACCGGGCGCTGGCCGCTGCCGGCTCGATCGGTTTGGCGCCGGGGGTCATCTGGATGACCCTGACCTGCCCATGCAGAGGGGCCGGAACCTCGCCATTCGGCGCCGCGACCGGATCCAGCGTGACAAGCTGCGCCAGCGTGACCGGATCGCGCGAGCCTATGGCAAAGAGCGCGGGTGCGTGCAGGCGCATGGGCAGCGCTTCCGGCGCATCAGGCACGAGCCGGCGGGCCATCGCTTCTGCCAGCCCCGCCGCGCCGATGAACAGGGTGTCTGCAAGCCCGGTGCGCGCCAATGCCGCGTCGATCTCGGCGTCGGACGTGGCATCTGGTATATGCGTCTGCGACAGGCCAAGTCGATCTGCCACGGGCAGAGGCTCTGCCACGCCAGCCCCGATCAGCGCACCGCTCTTTACAAGTCGGCCAAGGCGGGGAATGGCGGGACAGGCCAGCAGTGCGGGCCGCAGCGTCGCAAGCCGGGCCACCTCGGCGGCCGCGTTGCCCTTCAGCCGGCTGTCGATCTTCTTGAACAGCATCGCAGACTGCCAACCAGGGGCGGCGGCAAGCGCATCGAGCACTTGGCCGACTTGTGCAATTGCCTGATCTTCCGCCATTTCCCGACTGTTGGTCGTCACCGCCAGCAGGTCCGGATCCTGCAGCAACGCGGCGGGGACATCGGCCGGCGACAGAGCACAGACCACCCGCAACCCACGCGCGGCAAAGGCCGCAGAGCTGTCAAGCGCGCCGGTCAGATCGTCCGCGATCAGGAGTGTCTTCATGGGAAAACCGAGGTGTTGCATCGGCGTCGACTATAGCAACCTCATAACTTGGTTTACAAGATGATGGCTGGCCTGTGGCGATGTCCGCCGTGATTTCCCTGTTGGGTCGAGAGAGAGCGGACACCGCCTCGCGCTCTCAACGCGGCGCCTGTAGCGCGATATGCGGGCACAAACCGCCGCCGCACAATAGGATCGCGCATGATGAAACCGCTCGCCTCTCCACCCCCCGGCACCGACGCGCTCCCCCGGCAGCCGGGGTGGATCAGCGCAGCCTCTGTGCAAAGCCCCGAGGACGCATCTTTTTTCGCAGGCGCGGCGCTGGCCCATCTCGACCTGCTGGCCCGCACCGAACATCTGCCCGCGGCCCTGTGCCGCGACCGCTTGGCGCTCGCCGCTGCCGAAGCCTGCGCCGGATTTACCGGGCGGCGCGAGACCGCGGCGTGCTGGGGCCAGCGGCCATCCGGCGGTGCCGGGGCTTGGCTTCCGCTTCGAGATGCTGGAGGGCAACCCGCTGCCGCATTTCACCGGCCTGCCGGGCGTGTTCGAGGCGCATGTGCCCCCGCATCACGCCGACATGCCCGCGGCGGTCGAGGCGGTGGTGGGCGCAAATTCGGCAAGGGTGGGCCGTTCGATCCCAGGCAGAAGGGGCAATACACCGAGAACGCCGCGGTACGCGGCAGCGCCGCCCCGATCGACGAGGAAGCGATCGAGATCACCACGTTGATGGCGGACTATGTGCTGTCCACCCTCGGGCGGTTCCCGGCGACGGTGCCCGCGGTGTTCGTGAACACTATCTTCAGGCGCATCGGCTCGATGCCGAGTTCTACGACACCCATTTCGAGCCCGGCGCCTATCTGCGCACCCATGCCGAGCATGACCGGAACTGGGGGGTAGGGAGAGAGCGGGGGGCCCGGTGGCCCCTCACTCTGCCCCGGCAAAGCGGGCCAGCTTGCCAAGTGTCTGCTGCCCCAACTCCACCGCGCCGAAGCCCTTGGCCGCCTGAAACTCTGCCGCTGTGGTGAAGACCATCCCCAGCGTCACGGTCGTGGCGCCCTCCGCCTCATGGAACGCGGCCCAGGCATCGGCATGCTTGGGCCCGTTCTCGCCCCAGAGCAGGGTATAGGCCAGACGGTCCTGCGCCCGCACCTCGCGGTACTGGTGGTGGTTCGGATAGACGGTGCCATCGGGGCCGATCATGTCGAACACCCATTCGCCGCCGGTGCGCAAGTCGATGCGAGAAGTCCGGCAGGAAAACCCGTCCGGCCCCCACCATTTAGGCAGGGTTTCCGGGTTCACCCAGGCATCCCAGACCACCTGCCGCGGGGCCTTGATCACCCGCTGCAGCACCATCGTCCGTTCTGCCACGCCCACCAGATTGTCCAGCCCGGCGCCCAAGCCTTGCCGGTAGCCGGCTTCCATATCCTCGGCAAGCGAAGACAGCTGCACCGTCACGACCAGCCGGCTGCCATCGCCCGTGGCAGACAGATCCGCCGTCACCAGGGCCGCCGATTGCGTGACGCCTTGCGACGAGATCACCTCGTAGTTCACGCAGCGCTGCGCCGGTTGCAGGTCCAGCCACCCCGCCTCGCAGCGGATGTCGGGCTGCCCCTCGACCTTGCACAGCGAGACCTCACGCCCGCCGACGCGGGTGTCGGCCTCCAGAAACTCCACCGTGACTTCGGGGGTGGGCGCGGCCCAGACCGCCCTTGCGGCGGGTGCCGTCCAGGCCTGCCACAGGATTTCGGCAGGCACGCCGACCTCCCGCTCAAAGCTCAGCGTGGCGAAGCGGGTCATGGCATCAGGCCCTTGGCATAGGCCTCAAGCTGCGTTGCCACCGTGCCCCAGCCGTCGAAGAAGCCCATGTCTTCGTGCGATTTACGCGAGTCGGGGCTCCGGTGGCGGGCAATGGCGGTGTAGGTGGTGCCGCCGCCATCCGCATCCGACAGCAGCAGGATCGCGGTCATGAACGGGTCGGGCGCGGGCTTCCAGCCTTCGGTATAGGTGTCGGTGAAGACCAGCTTCTCGCCCGGGATCACCTCCAGATAGACGCCGCGGTTGTCCATCACATGGCCCTCAACGTCGAAGGTGGTGTTGAACCGGCCGCCGGCACGCAGGTCGATCTCCACCGCGGTGACCTTGTGCGGCACTGGGATGAAGAAGTGCGGGATATGCTTGGGGTCTGTCCAGCATTCCCAGACCAGCTGCCGCGGCACGCCGAGGGTGCGGGTGAAGCTGAGGTCGGTTTCGGGATCAAGGGTCAGGGTCATTCTCACGCTCCTTCATCAGGGTCATCACATAGTCGTCCAGCCGGTCCAGCCGTGCCTCCCAGATCGCCCGCTGCTCATCCAGCCAGCTCCGCATCGGGGCCAGCGCTTCTGGCACGATGGCGCAGGTGCGCACGCGCCCGTCCTTGGCGGTGGCGATCAGCCCCGCCTCCTCCAGCACCGAAAGGTGGCGCATTACCGTTGGCAGGCGCAGGCCCGTCGGGTCTGCCAGCTCGCTCACGGCCGCTTGCCCCCTTGCGAGGCGGGTGAGGATGGCGCGCCGCGTCGGATCTGCCAGCGCGTGGAACAGCAAGGAGAGGTCGGGGTCATGCTTAGCCATATTGCTAAGTATCATGCCGACCGGGCGAGGGCAAGGAAAACCGGGCGCTTTTAGCGCCAGGTGATGCCGGGGAAGATGATCAGCAGGGCAACTGCGAGAATCTGCAATCCGATGAAAGGGAGCAGCGCGCGGAAGATCTCGCCCAGGGGCATGTCGGGCGGGGCCAGGTTTTCAGATAGAGGGCGGCCGGGGTCGGCCCCAAGGTCGCGGCGCGGTTTGGTCGCTCGATCCTTGAACTCGGCGTCGGCGCGGGCCTGCCCTCGTCGATCTTCACGACCGACCTGCGCGAAACTGTTCCTGTCCGCCTCTGGCTCCGTCTGCGGCATCGCCAATGTCAGCATCGGCACCTCGGGCGAGGAAATCGGCGGCGCCTTTGGCTGCGAGAAGGAGCGTGGGCGGCGCGAGAGCGGGACGGATGCCTAGACGGGCGACATGCGCCGCGCGACCAACACCATCAACTACTTGCGCGCGCTGCCGCTGGCGCAGGGCGTGGTCTTCGACATCTGAGGGCGACATGACCCCAGGAAGGACGCGGCAATCGCCGCGATCCAGCCGGGGGGCGAAGTCGCGACCCTTGACGGCTCGCCCGGGATGAACAGGGCGAGCCACATCGCGGCCCTGTGGCATGGATCCGACTATTTCAATCAAGAACTCCAACAGCCCGCCATATGCACTTGCATGTAGCTTGCTGCCCCGCGTAGTCGGAGGAAATTCCAGAACTCGCAGCCATGGTGCGTTCCACAGCCGGTCGGGTCTCATTCTTCCAGAGGAGGCATCCGGTGCAACTCAAACGGCAGAACAGACTTCTTTCCCTGCTCATGTCCAGTGCGGCCCTGTCCAGCGCCGGCGCCCTGAGCGCCCATGCGCAAGAGGGCACAGCCTTCCAGCTTGACCCCATCGTGGTCGAGGCGCGCGACGAGCAGGCCTTTGCCGCAGACCGCGCCACGGCGGTCTACGTGTCGGATGCAGAGCTGGAGCGGGCGCGGATCGGCGATCTGAAGGACCTTTTCGCCGGCGTGGCGTCGGTCTCGGTCGGGGGCGGCATCCCCCTCGCGCAGAAGATCTATGTCAACGGCGTCGACATGCTGAACCTTGCGGTCACCATCGACGGCGTGCTGCAGAACAACCGCGCCTTCCACCATGTCAGTGCCAATGCCATCGACCCCGGCCTGCTGAAGGCCGTGCGCGCAGATGCGGGCGTGGCCGCGGCCGATACCGGCCCGAACGCGCTGGCCGGCGCGGTGGTGATGGAGACGGTCGATGCGGCCGACATCCTCGAGGATGGCCGCAGCTTTGGCGGCAACGTCCGGCTGGGGTATTCCGACAATGGCGAGACCTTCAACCGCGCCCTAACCGCCGCCGGCATCCAGGGCGGGTTCGAGTGGCTGGCCTACATCAAGTCCGCGACCGGCGAGGATTACACCACGGGCGCCGGCGATAAGATGGAGGGCTCGGCGGCCGATCTGCAAAGCTACCTGCTGAAAGCGGCCTATGAAACGGCAGAGGGGCACCGGTTCGAGCTGTCGGGCCAGCAACTGGTCGATGATGCCCTGCGCCCCTGGCGGGCGAATTTCGGCGGGGTGACCGCACCGAGGCCCGGCCAGGAGGGCCTGCGCCGCTATGATACCACGCGCTCGAACTATGCGTTCAGCTACGAGAACACCTTGGCCGACGGTGTCTGGGACCCCAAGGTCGTGCTTGGCTATTCGGAAAGCCTGATCGATGTGCCGCATCCCTATGAAAGCGAGGGTACCTCGTCGGCCTGGTCGGGCACCGTCCAGAACACCTTCAACCTGTCAGGCGTCGACACCATAGTGGCCGGGATCGACTTCTACGACCGCATCGGCCGCTATGAAGGCCCGGGCGAGCGCTATGAGGAAGGCGCACAGAACATCGGCGTCTTCGCGCAGGCGCGGCTGGAGCCGACCGACCGCTGGAAATTGTCGTTCGGCGCGCGCGCCGACTGGCAGGAGTTCGAGGGGATCGGCGGTTACCGTGATGACGTGGCGGGCATGTCGGGCAACGTGTCGGTGGCCTATGACCTGACGGACGAGTTGGAGGTGCGGGCCGGCTATTCCAGCGTCTTCGGCGGCATCGGCATCGAGGACAACTACACCTTCCTGCCCAGCTGGGACTATGACGGGCTGAAACCCGCGCGGGCCCAGAACGTCACCGCCGGTTTCGACTGGAAGCGGGGCGAGCTGTCCATTGGCGGCGAGGTCTTCGTGACCGAGATCGACCATGCCCGGTCCGCGACCAGCAATTTCGACTTCAAGAGCAAGGGTTTCAACCTTGGCGTCGGCTATGGCTGGACGGGTGGCTTTGCGCGGCTGACCTATTCGAGCAGCGAAGTCACCGTGAACGGAAGCGCCGCCGGCAGCTATGACGCGCTGGATTTCGGCACGCCCATTGGCCAAGTGCTTGCGCTGCAGGCCCAGCATACGCTGGCGGGCGCCGATCTGACCTTCGGCGGCAGCCTCGATCTCGCGCTGGACTATGACGACACCGAAGAGGTCTCGGACCTGCCGCTGGACGGGTATGAGGTGGTGAGCCTCTTCGTAGAATACATCCCGCCGCAGCTGGACCGGGTGACCCTGCGCGCCGAGGTGAACAACCTTTTCGACGTCGACTATGCCGACCGTGCGACCTATGGCGCGGATTATTTCGACGTGGTCCCGCTCAGCGAGCCCGGCCGCACCGTCACCCTGTCGGCCGTCGCGCGGTTCTGATCAGGTGAGGACCAAGCGCCGCCGGGTTCGCGCCCGGCGGCGCTCTCCGTGTCAGGGGTAGAGCCGGATCAGCACGCGGCAGAGGCCATAGGCCTCCTCGATGCTCAGGCGGTGGCGCAGTTCCGACTGGATCGCCTCGACATAGGCCGGCCAGATGCTGTCATGCAGGCCAAGGCCCTTCTCGGTGATGAACAGCGTGCGCCCGCGCCGCCCTTCTTCCTGCCCGTCGCGGCGCACGAAGCCCGCGGCCTCGATCCGCGCGACATGGCGCGACAGGGCGTATTGCGCGACGAAGAGGCGGCTTTCCAGCTCTGCCATGCGGATGCCTGTCGCGCCTGCCTTTTCCACCTCCAGCAGGATCTCATACCAGACCGGGTCTTCGATGCCCGCGCCCTTCAGCGCGCGGCTGATCCGCGGCGCCATGCTGCGCTGGATGCGCAGCAGGTTGAACCAGACCCGGTTATAGGCGGTGGCGGGGTCGGCGTCATCGAACCGGACCGGCTCGGGTGTCTCTGGGGCGGCTGGCACGGCGGCTTGTCCCTTGTTGGTGCGATGGGCTTGCCAGTTTCGGCGGGCGAATGAAACCCGTCAGACGTGGTGCAGGATCAGCGGGCGGCCATCAAGCTCTGTCACCCGGATCTCCATGTCATAGAGCTGGCCAAGCACTTCGGGCGTCAGCACCTGATGCGGCGTGCCTTGCGCCACCACGCGCCCGCCCTCCAGCGCGACGACATGGTCGGCCCAGGCGGCGGCGTAGTTCACCTCATGCACCACGACCACGATCCCGCGCCCGGCGTTACGCAAGCCGTGAAGCCGCGCCATCAGCGCGCGGGCATGGGCCATGTCGAGGTTGTTCAAGGGCTCGTCCAGCAGCAGCCAGTCGGTGTCCTGCGCGATGCACATGGCGAGGAAAGCGCGCTGGCGCTGGCCGCCCGAAACCTCATCCAGGAACCGCTCTGCCAGCCCGGCAAGGTCGAACTGCGCCAGCGCCGCCTCGACCGCCGCTTGATCCTCGGGCCGCGCGCGGCCAAGGTGATGCGGCCATCGGCCGAAGGCCACCAGCTCGCGCACCCGCAGGCGGCTGCCGGCGTGGTTGGTCTGGCCGAGGATCGCCATCACCTTCGCCAGCTGCCGCGAAGGGGTGGCGGTCACGTCATTCCCGTCCACAGAGATGCGCCCCTCTTGCAGCGGGATCAGCCGGCCGATCAGGTTCAGCAAGGTGGACTTGCCCGCCCCATTCGGGCCGATCAGCGCCGTCACGCTGTTTGGCGGCAGGGTCAGGTCGATGCCGTGCAGGATGGGGGCGGGGCCGATGTGGTGGCTGACATTCTCGATACGGATCATCGGATGCGGCCTTTCAACAAAAGCCAGAGGAAGAACAGACCGCCGGTGAATTCGACCACCACGCTCAGCGCCGATTGCATCCCCAGAACGCGCTCGAACACCAGCTGGCCGATCACCAGGATCGCCCCGCCGATCAGCGCCGCGGCGGGCAGCAGCAGGGCATGGCGGGCGCTGGCGATCAGCGAATGCGCAAGGCCCGAGACGATCAGCCCGAAGAACGTGACCGGCCCGACCAGCGCGGTCGAGACCGAGACCAGCACCGCCACCAGCGCCAGCGCGGCAAAGGTCATCGCCTCGTACCGCAGCCCCAGCGACACCGCGACAGGGCGGCCAAGCGCTATCACGTCGAGGCGGGAGCACAGCCGGAAGGCGGCCAGCATCGCCAGCACTGCCGCGCCCGCCGCCCAGGGCAGCAGCGCGCCGTCGATGCGGGAAAAGCTGGCGAAGCTTTCCGTCTGCACGATGGCAAAGGCATTCGGGTCCATCACCCGGGCAAGGAACCCGGCCAGCGAGCGGAACAGGATGCCCAGGATCACCCCGGTCAGGATCATCCGGGCAATGTCCTGCGCGCCGCGGCCCAGAAGCAGGCCGAACAGCGCCATCGCCGCGACAGCCATCACCGCGACCTCGGCCGCGAACTTAGCCCCCACTGGCAGCATCGCAAAGCCGGTGACCCCAAGCCCCGCGACCAGCGCGGTCTGCAGCAGAACATAGAGCGCGTCGAACCCCATGATCGCGGGGGTCAGGATCCGGTTCTGGCTGACGGTCTGGAACAGGATTGTCGCCACCGCTATGGAAGCGCCCACCACCAGCATCCCCGCCAGCTTGCTGGCCCGCAGCCCCAGCACGAAGCGCCAGTTGGCGCCGATGCCCCACAGCAGATAGGTCGCCGAGGCCGCCAGCAGCACCAGCGCGATCACGGCCAGCCGCCTATCCACGGGCGGGCGCCCGGTGCAGCAGCCACAGGAACAGCACCGAGCCGAGGATGCCCAGAACCGTGCCCACCGGCACCTCGTAGGGATAGCGCACCAGCCGCGCCAGCAGGTCGCAGGCCAGCACCAGCGCCGCGCCGCCGGTGGCGACCACGGGAAGCGAGGCGCGCAGGTTGTCGCCCATCACCCGCGCCACGATATTGGGCACCACCAGCCCGACGAAGGGCACCATGCCCACCGACACCACCACCATCGCGGTCACCACCGACACCACAACCAGCCCCAGCCGCATCACGCCCTCATGGTTCAGCCCCAGCCCGGTCGCCGCCTCGCGCCCCAGCCCGAGGATGGCGAACTGGTCGGCGGCGGACCACGCCAGCGCGGCTGCCGCCGCGGCGATCCACAGCAGCTCATACCGCCCGGCGATCACGCCCGAGAACTCGCCCGTCATCAGCCAGATGCCGACATATTGCAGCAGGTCGGTCTGCCAGCCGATGAAGGTGACCCCGGCCTGCAGCACCCCCGCCAGCACCAGCCCGACCAGCGGCACCAGCAGCACCTCGCGCGGGGGCAGGCGGCGGATCAGCGCCAGGAAGATTGCCGTCGCCGCCAGCGCGCCAAGGCTGGCGACCAGCATCTTGGCCCAGATCGGCGCGCCGGGGGCCAGCACCGTCACCGCCAGCAGCCCAAGCGCCGCGCCCTCGGCGGTGCCGACCGTCCCCGGCTCCACGAAGCGGTTGCGCACAATCTGCTGCATCACCACGCCCGCCACCGCCAGGGCAGCCCCGGTCAGGATCACGGCCACCGTCCGCGGCACGCGCGAGACCGTGACGATCAGGAACGCCTGCGGATCGCTCGCGATATTCGCCCAATCCACGCTCGCCGCGCCGATCATCACGCTGGCAAGCGACAGCGGCAGCAGCGCCGCACCAAGGATCAGGGCGAGCCGCATCGTGGGCTCAGCCGGCGAAGGCGGCGAGCAGCTCGTCCAGCGCCTGCATCATCGAGGTGTAGCCGCCCCCGGCAATATAGATCGGCGCCGGGTCGAGGTAGACGATCTGCCCCCTCTGCGCGGCGGTCGTGCCCTGAACCAGCGCATTGTCCAGCGTGGCACTCGCGCCGCCCGCCTCACCAATGGCCGCGCCGCGATCAATGACGATCAGCCAGTCGGGGTTCACCTCGGCGATGAACTCGAAGGAAATCGCGTCGCCATGGGTTTCGGGGTCGAGGTTCTCCTGCGCCTCGGGCAGGTTCAGCGCGGTGTGGATCCAGCCAAAGCGCGAGCCCTTGCCATAGGCCGACACCTTCGGCCCGTTCGCCATCACGATCAGCGCGGTGCCCTTGCCGGCGGCGGCCGCCGCGGTCTCGGCCAGCTTCGCGTCCAGCGCGGCGCGCAACTCGGCTGCCTTGTCCTCCGCCCCGAAGATCGCGCCATAGGCCTCGATCCGCGCCCGCGCCTCGGCAACCAGATCCTCCCAGATCGTCATGTCGAGGGTGGGGGCGAGGCCCGAGACGGCATCGAACTGGGTGGAGGACCGGCCGCCCAGAATGATCAGGTCGGGGCCAAGCGCGGCCAGCTTCTCCAGATCCGGCTCGAAGAGGGTGCCGACCGGGGCAGCGTCCAGATCCGCGAGGTAAGGGACATAGAGCTTGTCCGGCACACCCGCGGGGGTGAGCCCGAGCGCATGGATCGTGTCGATGGCCGCGATGTCGAAAACCGCCACCGTTTCGGGCTGCGCGGCCACGTCCACGGGTCCGCGGGCGGTGGTCACGGTGACGGTTTGCGCCGAGGCGGGCAGGCAGGACAGCACCGCCACGGCAACGAGCCCGGCCAAGGAAAATCTAGTCATGGCGCACCTTTACAAGGGGTTGCGCATGTGGCTGGGACTGGCTTCATGCTGGCGCGCCCAGCAATATCCGCTTGCGGCAAAGGGGTCCAGCCACTATTCCGGTTAAAACACTCAGGATATAGCCGATGTATGTGACCACTGCCCGCTACCCGACCGCCCAGGCCTCGAAATACCTGCAGCAGCTGTGCAAGCATTTCGCCCACAAGGTCGAGGTCGAGCATGACGACACCACCGGCCGCTGCGCCCTGATGTCTGGCCTGGCGGAGCTGCGGGCCGAGGCGGATGCGCTGCATGTCCGCATCGCCGCCGAAGACGCCAAGAGCGTGATCCAGACGCGCTTTGCCATCGACAGCCATCTGGTGACTTTCGCGCATCGCGAGGGTTTCCTTGGGCTCGACTGGCAGATGGAGACGGCGCAAGCCGGGTAAGCCCACACATCACCGGGCTGAATCTATGCGCGCCCGGTGATTCCGAATGGGAATTGGACATCGAAGCCCCCGCCGGGCCATCGTGGGACCGGAGGTGCCCTTATGTCCGTGGCCTATCTATGCAAGCTCGACGCCGCCCGAAATATGGCGCGCTTCTACCATATCGATCTGGCGCCGAACCTCTTTGGCGAGGTCTGCGTGCTTAGAACCTGGGGCCGGATCGGCACAAGCGGGCGGACGATGATCGAAACCTGCACCTCGCGCGAGGCGGCACAGGCCTCTGCCGCCCTTCGAGTCCAGACAAAGCTGCGCCGGGGTTATGCGGAAGCGTGACAGAGGGGGGATTGGGCCGGCTTGCACGTGAGCCATATATGGCCCTTCCATAAATCACAGACGGCGCGCATTATGAGCTATAGAAAAGGAGCCTATCGCTCATGCGCTGGAACTGGACACAGCCCGGCTGGCCAACCTTCCGTTATCACGTCCCTCCGCTCGACGTGCTGGAGCGGCAGTTCCTGTTGTCCTCGGGCGAAATCTTGGGGGCGGTGCGCCATGTGGGCAGCGACGAGCGTGACCGGCTGCGCATCGAGCTTCTCAGCGAGGAGGCCATGCACACCAGCGCGATCGAGGGTGAACTGCTCGACCGCTCCAGTGTGCAGTCGTCGCTGCGCCGTCACTTCGGCCTGATGACTGACAGCTATCCGCTCAAGCCCCGCGAGCAGGGCGTCGCAGAGATGATGGTCGACGTCTATTCCGGCTTCGCGGCACCGCTCGGCCATGAAACACTCTGCCAGTGGCACGAGATGCTGCTGCGCGACGGCCGCGGGTTGGAGACTGTCGGGGCCTATCGGCGCCACGATGAGACGATGCAGATTGTCTCGGGCCGCCTGGATCGCTGGCGCAGAAAAGGACCGTCTCTGCGAACCAGATCAGCCAGTCCGTGACATCAAGCGTCTTTTGATGGGTTTCGAGCTGGTCTTAATAGGATTTCCGATCCCGCTCGATGGTATAGGATAGGGCGATCAGGCTTGGCTGCCCGCTTCACCGATAATGATGGTTATGTAATGGGCAGGTGCTTCCATTTGGGTTTCGCAAACATCGGGAAGTTGTTCAGCTTCGGCTATCGAGCTCAAGTTCCTCGAGAAGTCTCCTGCAGCCACGGGGTTCCTACATCTAGTGAAGAAGTTTGGCAAAGCACCCACATCGCACGCAGTAAACTTGACAGTTGCCTATCTGTTGCGTAGATTTGACTTACGCAACAGATACGCGTCAGACTGAGAGGGCCCGATGTCGGCGAAGATCTTGGAATTTCCTTCGGGTGCGGGCTTGGCGCCACCCATCGCACAGTTCATCAGAGTTGGAGACGCACACAAAAAACTTGGTGGTCTCGTCGGCATGGAGCGTTTCCCTGCAAAACGGGTGGTCCTGCAAGCGTCACGGCTCGACAAACAACGGCAACTCCTGGAGCTCCTCAAACAAAGTCGCATAGAGTTGGTGCTCGATACCCAGGTGGCCGAGCTGGCATCCTTCCGAAAGTTTCGCGGCCAAGAACGAAACGCCCCTTGGGGTAATCTGTGTGAAAACGGCACCTTAGGTCCCGACCACTTCCGCGCAGATGCCGCAAATGACGTCATCGGTGCGATCGCGCGGACAGCAGTCGAGTACGGCTTCGATGTAGTTCTGAGCCCAACCCACTTTCTTGCAGATCCGAATTTTTCCGGTTGGCTAGGCGTCGACAGGGACTCGTGCATTGCCCTTCGGAAGGCGCTGGATCGCGAAGGTGGGCGCCACATTCGGATCGACTACCCCGTGATACACGCACAAACGGCCTTGCAGAAGAACGAGACGCGAAGTGTTCTGCTGGAGAGCTTTGGTTCACTTCCCGTGGACAACGTTTGGCTCCGGGCCTCTGGATCAGAAGGCACGGCTGGCCCTGAGTCAACTCGGCGCTTTTTCAACATGCTGTCGGGCCTGCACAATGCAGGCTTCCCGATCATTCTTGACTACCTTGGAGGTACACTGTCGCTCGCGGCGTTGGCCTTCGGCCTAGCATCGGGGCGTTCTCTGGGGATCGGGGAGATGGAGAGGTTCGACGCACGCGAATGGCATAAGTTGCCGCGCGAACGGGAAGATGATGAAGGCGGTTTCGGCAGAGCGGTGCGTATCTCAGTTCCTGGATTGGGGCGCACATTGAGCAAGAACGAGGTTTTGCTTCTCAGTGACGCACATGGCGGAAAAAAGCTGATCGCAGGCCAGCTTCGCAGCGTTGAGGAACTGCTGGCGAACGCACGGGAGCACCAGCTTGGCCAGATGGCGCAAGAAATTGGGGCCATGGAAGCGATTCCGCAGCTGCGGCGTGACGAATGGTTTTTGACCTCATCGATCACGCCCATGGTTCGGAAGAGCCGCGAGTTTGCGCGCCTGAAGCCACCCAAGGCCCGGGCTGAAGAACTGAAGATTGATCCGGACAAGCTCATGTCCAGATTGGCAGAGCATGCTCAGACGGCCGAAAAATCGCAGATCGCGCTTGAAGCCTTCCGCGATTCGAGGTCAGACGACGCACCGCGCGCACGACCAGCAAACCCGCCAAGGGTAAACAACGAACCAAGAAAACGAGAACAAGGATGACCGTCTCAGGCCAGGGAGCAGTTGCAAGGGTTTTGACTGACATCGTCACGGACGGTGGCCTCAGTGGTACGGATATTGCCAACGTCGTCGACGTATCAAAAGCTACCGTATCGCGTTGGAAGAGCGGCCAGATGCGGCCGCAGCCGAAGCACGAGTTGATCCTGTCGGACCTTCACTATGTCGTCGGAAGGCTTCAGGAGTACTACACGACTGACGAGATCCGAAGCTGGCTTTATGCTCGGCACCCGCAGCTTGATGGTCAACGGGCGATGGATCTGATCCATGAAGATCGGACGAAAGAGGTGCTGGCGATTCTCGAGCGGCTGGAAAGCGGAGCCTATCTGTAACCAATGGCCCGCTCATCGAAACGCCGAGACCTAGCCCTGATCGATGCGATCGAAGCGATTGCACCGACGCCCTTTTCCGGAACGGTGTGGCGCGTTGTTCGCGAAGGCCGCGATCCCTTGGAGGGTCGAGCGTCCGGTGGTCGTTGGGATGATGGTACGTTCGACGTGCTTTATACATCGCTGGAGCGTGAAGGCGCGCTGGCGGAGATGTATTTCCACCTGAAGCGCGGTCAGCCCATTTTCCCGTCACGTGTACGGTATGAGCTGCACGAACTGAACCTGTCGCTTGAGAGGGCACTGAAACTGCTCGACTTGGCCGCTTTGAGCAATCTAGGCGTCACGTCCGAAGCCTACGGACGTTTGTCCTATGAAGAGCGGGTTACAGAGTATCCGCGCACCCAGGACATTGCCGAAGTTGCACATTTTCTAGAGTTTGACGGCCTGTTGGTGCCTTCGGCCCGCAGGAATTGCCTCAACGCGGTTGTGTTTTGCGAACGGTGTGCGCCTTCGCAAAAGGAAGTGCTCGCCTCGCACGGCCTGATCGACTGGACCGCTTGGGAAAAGTCAGCCAAAGGCACCCTCACCTGAATTTGTTCCGCGCTCAGTCGAACAGGCCGGGTTGGGCTGCGGCTTTGGCTTTCTTGCCCTTGACCACTGGTGCCGATGCCAATGCGCCCGCGCCAGTCAGTGACGCCTCGGTCAGCAAGGGGGCAGCGCAGATTTCGTCCAGAAGAGTTGCCTGGGCGGGTTCCAACGCGACCAGACGGCCAAGGACGTGCAGCAAATTCAGCAGGTCTTCGGTATACTCGGGCAGCCAGTGATCGGGCTGGATCTTGTCCAGCGCTGATGGCGGGCGGCGGTCACCGATGACCGGGCGGGTGCGGTCGGCCTTGCGATAGCTGAACCACTGTCGCAGCACGCTCCGCCCGGAAACCTGATATTCAGCCACGGCGGTTGGAACGTTTTCAATGAACCCCTGCCCCACATGCAGCCGACCCGTGGAAGGGTCGTGGTGCATCGTGTCGGGCAAGGGGTTCGGCGCGCCGGGGATGGTGCCGCCGACCGGGATCGTTGGCCCTTGCCCCTTGGGCATCCGCGGGGGAGCGGCCGGGCGGCCGGACGCTGGGTCGGCGAAGCGCTCACCATAGGTATGCAGCCAGATGACTTCGCGGCCCAAGGCGACCGCTCGGTCGAACAGGTTCGCGTCTGCCGTGACCGGCACGCGCAGGCCGGGGCGGATCAGGTCTTCTTTGAAGTGGGCCGTGAAGGCGGGGTGCGCCAGCAGGGCCGCGACATAGGCCATCACGTCGGGCGCGGTGACGGGTTTGCCATAGGTGGTGGCGAGGTAGGCGAGGAGTGTGGCTTTGATGTTCGGAACGGTCGCTGCGGCGTCGCGCCAAAGGGGAATAGCTCGGCCAGCCGAATTGCCCCTAAAGTAGTTTTTGTCGAGAATCAGATCCGAAAAGATGATGCCCGGGCCATCGGTAGTCGGGATCTGATCCAATACAAAACCGAAGACTTGCCGGGACGACCAGTTGGCCCAGAGCTCTGGTCTGCCCTGGCTGAGCAATCTGTGATCCGGAACAATCCACTGCCGATCAAGACTGCGAAAGCCAAACCGGACTGGTGTCACGACTGCACCTTGGTCGGTCTCGACGTTTTGCTCTCGAACAGTGTGAATGCCCAACGGCACACTGACCTTCCTAGCAAGTGTTCGGTCTCGATCTTCGTGAAAGAGCTTTGCCTTTTCTATGATGTCCTTCTCCCGCACCAACCTATCCCATCGCATAGATAGTGACGGAGAGTCGGGGGCGATTACCCAAGTCCTGCAAGACATGACCCCAGCGAAGTCGCTTTCGAACAGGTCAGATAGCGCGGGAAAGGCGCCCCAACCGAGGCTATGCTCAGGCAAGAAGGGGCCGCGGATTTCAGCATCACCATCTTGCCAACCGTCGTCTGCTAAGGTCAGGGCCGCCAGTGCAAGGAACTTGTCTTCGCGATGGCTTTCGGGAAGCGCGCGATACCGGATACGCGCCAGTTCTCCGACCTTTGCATCGGGGCGGCGCAGCGCCAGAACGATGCAGATTTCCTGCTGAACCCCCTGAAACAGGCGGGTGTTGACGGCGGGCTGATGCCCCTCGGGCGAAGCGTCAATCACCCAGATGTCGGAACAGCTTTTGCGCAAGTCGGCGCGCATTTGCTGAAACCCCGGCCCATTCAGAAAGCCCGAAGCGGTGATGAAGCAGACAATCCCCGGGCGATGAACCTCTGGCTCACCCGTCGCTTCGGCATGGCCGGAGCCAAAGACCTTCCACGCGGCCCACCGCCAGAAGAAGACATAAAGGTTTTTCAGATGCTTGGCATGCGCGCCCAGGCCCCATTCGGGCAAGGGTGCCCAAAGGTCCATCGGTGATGGGCGTCCCGGACTGCCCTTTTCCACCCATCCGCCCTGTCCTGCCGCATCCACCTTGTAGGGCGGGTTGCCAATGACAACGGTGATCGGCTCATCCCGCTTGATGGCATTCGCCTCTTTCCGCGAATTGCCGATGGGGGCGAGCATGGTGGAAAACCGCGTCTGCTCGGCATAGGGGTCGCCCAGGGTGTCCGTCACATAAAGGCGCGGCTGCGGCAGGTTGCCCCCCGCCCCGGTGCCCGTGGCAGCGGCCCCCATCAGCGCCCGCATTTCCGCCATCAGCCGCAACTGCGCCACGGCAAAGGGGCCGAACTGCAATTCGAAGCCGATCAGCCGATGTGCCGCTGCCCCCAAGGCGGGGCCAACTGCGCCCGCGCCCTGATCACCTGCCACCGTCTCGGCGATCTTGCGCAGCACGCCGAGAAGGAAGGTGCCGGTGCCCGTCGCCGGATCGGCGATGGTGACATCTTTGGCAGCTAAGCCCTCATGGCGACCGAATAGGGCCGGGTCGCGCAAGGCCTCGTCCGTCAGGCGGACCATGGCCTGCACCACCTCGGGAGGGGTGTAGTAGCTGCCGGTCTTCTTGCGCAGGGCGTTGTCGTAAACCTCGAGGAAGTCTTCGTAGAAATAGAGCCAGGCATCGGGCTTGCCCTTGGACAGGGTGGGCCAATGCACCTCATGCAGCACGCGGGTCAGGGTCGAGGTGGCGGTGGACAGCGCCTTTTGCGTCTGCGGATCGTCGGTGAGCAAGCGAAGTGCTGTACCGATCAACGTGTTCGTATCGCGCAAGGCCAGGGCGGCATGGGCGATGCCCTTGTCCAACGGAATGTCCTGCGCCCGTGCCATCAACAGACCAAAGGTGACAGCTTGCGCATAGCCATCGGCGAACTGCGCATCGTCGGCCTGCGGGAAGAGGAGCCCGCGCCATTCGGTGGCAAGGTCAGTCAGGCTTTGGGTGCCGTTTTCCAACTCTTCCAGCACCTCGTCGCGCAACAGGCGGCAAAGGCGGGCCGAAACCTCAGCCAGTTTGCGAGGGCTGTCGGGCGGGATCGGGCTCCAGCTCAGGAAATCCGTGAGAAGTGTGACGAGCGTTTGAGGGGCGGTAAGCTTGGCACCCGCTGTGTCCAGATCGCCGGACAGATGGATGATCTGGCCAACCAGCGCGCCGTTCTGCCAGAGGCTGAAGGACTGCCCGTCGCTGTAGAGCAGGTTCGGCAGAGATTTCAGCTTCTGCCACTGGCGTTTGTCATGCGGGTCGGTGAACTTGCGCGGATCGGCCCCCTTGCCTGGGGCTTTCAGTTCGATGAAGCCGGTCAGAGCATTGCGTATGGTAACGGCATAGTCTGGCCGCGATCCCAAGGCTGACAGGGTGCTTTCGCCGACAAGCGTAACCCAGCCCGGTTGTTGACCGGCGGACACGGCCAGTGCGGTGATCAGTTCTTCGAGCGGTGCACGGATGTTGTCTTCTGGGGCGCCTGTGATTGCAGGGCTCGAGAGCTTGGCCTTGGCGGTCGCACCATACTTGGAAATGATCTGGTCAAACATTTGCTGCCTCAGTGTTCTTTTTCGCAACCCTAGCTGGAATGCTTTCTATATCAAACTGTTGATTGCCGGAGATTGTTGGTGAAGGAAAAAGGGGCTCACGCCCCCTTCTCGAACTTCATGACCGGGATGCCGAGCTTCTTGGCCTTGTCAGCGAGGTTCTCCTGGATGCCATTGCCTCGGAAGACGAGGACGCCCGCGGGCAGCACGTCCAGCATGGCGTCGTTGCGCTTGAAGGGCGCGGCCTTGGCATGCTTGGTCCAGTCAGGTTTGAAGGCCACCTGCGTCACGCCCCGGGCATCGGCCCATTTGGCGGCGATGAGCTCGGCGCCCTTCGGGCTTCCACCATGCAGAAGGACCATGTCGGGATACTTGGTCCGGACCTGATCGAGCTTGCCCCAGATCAGGCGGTGATCATTGAAGTCGGTCCCGCCGGTGAGGGCCACTTTGGGGCCTGTGGGGAGCATCACTTCGGTCTCCGCGCGGCGCTTGGCGGCCAGGAAGTCGCGGCTGTCGATGAGCGCAGCGGTCATGTGCTGGCGGTTCACCATAGAGCCGGTGCGGGGGCGCCAGGTGGAGCCCGTGTGATGGACGAACTCGGTGGCGGCGTGATCGCGCATCATGTCCATGAAGTTGCGCCGTTCGATCAGTGTCAGGCCTTCAGCCGTCAGGCGCTCGAGCTCGGTGGATCTCACCTCGGAGCCGTCCTGCTCTCGCTGGAGGCGGCGCTGCGCCTGTTCGTTCTCGTCGAGCGACCGCTCGATCCGGGCCGTGGCGCGGTGGAAGAGGTTGACCTGGCCCCAGAGCACCTCTTCGAGGTCGGGTTCCATGCGGGTGTCTTCCAGGCTCGCGACGAGGGCATCGAAGATGTCGGCGACGGCGACCGCAAGGCGCTGCCCATCAGGCATCGGGCGCGGATCGGGCTCGTCAAAGGGGCGGTAGCCATAGAGCTGCAGTTCGTCGAGCGCATGGGCGGTCTGGGATGCGGTGTGGGCGGGTTCATACGCGTCGTCGTGGGTGTGGATCGTCATCGGTTCTTGCCTCCGGGCCTGTCTCGTCCGCGCGTCATCCCGCGCGGCCTTCATGGG
>Ga0209347_1003136_pt1 | contig 20052 bp, 13 predicted proteins | sample AutmiccommuBRH23_FD_187382 | JGI IMG/M metagenome (GOLD analysis project Ga0209347, IMG submission 187382) | Deep subsurface microbial communities from Mt. Terri, Switzerland - Autotrophic microbial communities BRH/23 (SPAdes) (version 2) | ecosystem: Environmental > Aquatic > Deep subsurface >...
TCACCTCGGAGGCGAATCAGGGGCGACACCCGCCCACGGACGTCCTCGGGAACCGCACCATTCGGTGGTCCGTCGTCCTTCTCCTTCCGCGACGCCTGTGATGGCGATTTCGCCCCTCCAGGACGGCCGCTCCGGATTGCGTCTTTCTTTCAATGGTCTGCACCAAGGCTAAGATAGCGGTTTGGGCCACAGAGGACACCGAGCAAAGAGGGCAAGAGGGTGCAAAGAAGAGAAGCTCGGAAAGCGCTGGGTTCTTCCCTTCCTCCCTTCACTCTCCTCTGTGTTTCTCTGTGACCTCTGTGGCTTCTTTTCTCAGCTTTTTGCTGGGTTGTTGCTTCTTCTTGCATCTCTGCGTCCGTTTCATAGACTTTATTCAGAACATAGAAGTGCATCCATTATCACCAGGCGTCTCTCCGGGAGGGGGAAAACCAATGCCTCTTACGCACAAGGCTCACCGCAAGCACAGCGGGGCCGCGCTGATACTCTCCATGATCTTCCTCGTCATGTTCTCGGCCCTGGCCGTCGCGTTGACCTCCATTTCAGGGGCCAACGTGCAAGTCGCCTCCAATCAGCACAAGGTCAACAAGGCGCTCCACGCCGCCCAGTCGGGTCTGGAGTGCGCCAAGTACCTGGTCAGAACCGTCGCGCTGCCCCAGACCGGCATCAACTACATCACCGATGCCCAGGCCAACACGGTCTGGAGCAACCTGTGTACGCACGCGCAGACCGTCCGCCTCGACGGCAAGACCGTGCCGCCGGCCCACCGGTTCACGGACGTCCTCGGATCGGGCGATGCGTTCGCGACGTCCAACCTGGACTTCGGGGCCGCCAACGGTCAGTTCACCCTGCGGTTCTATCGCTACGATGCAGACCTGCGCACCATCAGGATTCAATCCGTCGGGACCGACGGCGCCGCCACGCGATGCGTCGCCATGGAGATGGACATCACGAAAGACCGCGAGGTCCTCAACTACGCCATCGCCAGCCGGGGACGCATGTGGCTCACCGGCGACACGACGATCCACGGCGACCTCTTCAGCACGTGGAACCGGGCCGGCATCTCGCCCTACAACATGACCAGCGATTCCACGGTCCTGGGCGAGATCAACACCGTCTTGAGCCTGGACGATATCCAGGACGAGAGCTACCAGCTCGAGACACTCAACGGCGCCGACCAGCCGCTGGACGTCAACGGCGCCCCGCTGGGCGTGAACTACGAGGACCGCGACTACGGGCCCCTCGACGAGATCCAGGCCTACCACGAGGGCATCAACTACGGCCAGCCTTACGGCAACATGCCAGGCATGGACATTTCCGACTACAACACGGATGAATACGTTGATGGGCTGGCGACGATTCCTGCCGCATCGACCCAAAGCCGGGTCACCGAGTATTTCCCGCACGCCTCCGGGAACTATACGCGCCCCCGGGACAGCGGCAGCACGTCCTTCACGCGCCACCGATACCAGAACCAGACGTTCACCAACGCCCTGCTGCCCGTGAACCGCCACGCCTTGTTCCGCAACTGCACGTTCGAGGGCGTCCTGTACGTCGACTCGTACAAGACCAACACGAGCAAGTCCTACACGAACAACGTGCGATTCGAGAACTGCACGTTCAACGGCGTGATCGTGACGGACACGCCCCAGACGCTCAACTGGGTGAACAACTGCCTGTACTTCACGGGCGAGGCCGCCTTCAACAACCAGTCCTCCATCCAGGAGGCGACGATCCTGGCGCCGCACTTCAACGTGAACCTGGGCAACACCAATCCGCAGCAGCGCGACAACAACGTGCTGACCGGGGCCATCGTCGGCGGGATCGTGGACATTCGCGGCAACGCCCAGATCTACGGGACGATCATCTCGATGTGCGACACGAGTCAGTGGCCCAGCGGCTACGTGACCAACATCGGCGCCACGCTCGACGACGGCGGCTCGGAAACCACCGAGCTCGGCGACATCGGCGTGATCAGCATCACGCCCGAGGAGGACATGATGCTCCCCAGCGGGATCACGAGCCCGATCGTCATCAAGCCGGACCTCACGACGTATTCCGAAATCATTTAGCCTGGCCCAAGAGAAGTGTGAAACGTGAGGTGTGAAGCGCGGATCGACCGGCTTCACGCTTGAGACATCAATCTGTTCGAGGATCCAACGATGAAACAGGTATCCGTTAGAACCCTTGTCCTGCTCGCCGAGCTGCTCGCCGTCGTGGTCGTCTGCCAGTTGCTCCCCGTGTGGACGCCCTCGGCCCGGGCGGCGATGGTGTGGCTCGACGACGAGCCCATCGATCCCAACGCACCCGATGAGTCGGAGAATCCACAGCCCGAGAGCATCGCAGCGGTCGGCTCGCGCGTGTGGCTCGACGACGAGCCCATCGATCCCAACGCACCGGATGAGCCCGAGAATCCTCAGCCGGAGGTCTCGATCGGCGTCTCCGCCATTTGGCGACTGTAGCAAAGCGTACAGGCATCCTGCCGCGCAGCGTGCCCAGGACGATGCCCCTCAGGTGCCGCCGGAGATGACGCCCGACAACCCTGCCTTCGAAGGAAGGCAGGGGTGCCCGCATCACGAGGGCGTCGTCTCCGGCATCGAATATCAACTCGTCCGGGCCCGTCCACCGCGTCCATCTCGTCCACGCCGTCCATCCCCTGCGTGAAGGGCCAGCGGCCCTCGCCCCACAGAAGCCGTCCCGCCATCGCGGCCGTTGTTGGCACTCCATGAGACTCAACTGTCCCTTGCCCTTTGACAAGGGACGCCGGATGTGGTCTAATCCCGCGAACCTGTTCAGATACCCAGCGACCTCGGCGCCTGACGCCCCGCTAAGCATCGGGCGGAGGTTTGGGACCTCACACGCGATGAACCGCGTCTGGGAACCCTTTGTGATACTTCAGGAGAAACTCAATGCCAAAACGAACGGACATCAAGAAAGTGCTGATCATCGGCTCGGGCCCCATCGTGATCGGCCAGGCCTGCGAATTCGACTATTCGGGCACACAGGCCTGCAAGGCGCTTCGCAAGCTCGGCTACCAGATCGTGCTGGTGAACTCCAATCCCGCCACCATTATGACCGATCCCGGCATGGCCGACGCCACGTACATCGAGCCTTTGACGCTCGCGGCCATCACGGAGATCATCAAGGTCGAGCGTCCGGACGCCCTGCTGCCGAACCTCGGCGGCCAAACGGGTCTGAACCTGGCATCGGAGTTGGCCGAGGCGGGCGTGCTGGAGGAATACGGCGTCCAGGTCATCGGCGTGAAGATCGACGCCATCAAGCGCGGCGAAGACCGCCAGGCATTCAAGGACACGATGCAGCGTCTGGGAATCGATGTGCCGCGAAGCGAGATCGCCTACACCGTGGAGGAGGCGGAGAAGATCGCCGAAACGCTGGGCTACCCGGTCATCATCCGTCCGGCCTACACCATGGGCGGCACCGGCGGCGGCGCCGTCTTCAACGTCGAGGAACTGCGAACGATTACCAGCCGGGGCTTGTCCGTCAGTCTGGTTCACCAGGTCCTCGTCGAGGAGTCCGTTCTGGGCTGGGAGGAGCTGGAACTGGAGGTCGTCCGCGACGCCAAGGGCCAGAAGATCACAGTCTGCTTCATCGAGAACGTCGATCCGATGGGCGTCCACACGGGCGATTCCTACTGCACCGCCCCCATGCTCACCATCGACACCGCCCTCCAGGAGCAGCTCCAGAAGTATTCCTATGACATCGTCGACGCCATCGAGGTCATCGGCGGCACGAACGTCCAATTCGCCCACGACCCCGCCACCGGCCGGATCGTCGTCATCGAGATCAACCCGCGAACGAGCCGCTCCTCGGCCCTGGCCTCCAAGGCCACCGGCTTTCCCATCGCCTTCGTCTCGGCCCTGCTGGCCGCCGGCTTGACCCTCGACGAAATCCCCTACTGGCGCGACGGAACCCTGGAGAAGTACACCCCCTCGGGCGACTACGTCGTGGTCAAGTTCGCCCGCTGGGCGTTCGAGAAGTTCAAGGGCGTCGAGGACCGGCTCGGCACCCAGATGCGGGCCGTCGGCGAGGTGATGAGCATCGGCAAGAACTACAAGGAGGCCCTCCACAAGGCCATCCGCTCGCTGGAGAGCGGCCGCTACGGGCTGGGGTTTGCGAAGAACTTCAACAAGCTGTCCCTCGACCAATTGATGGCCATGCTGACCTACCCCACGAGCGAGCGGCAGTTCGTCATGTACGAGGCCCTGCGAAAGGGCGCCGACATCAACGCCCTGTACGAGAAGACCCACATCAAGCACTGGTTCATCGAGCAGATGGCCGAACTGGTCGCCCTGGAGGAGGAGATTCTCCAGCACAAGGGCAAGATGCTGCCCGACAAGCTCCTGATCCAGGCCAAGAAGGACGGGTTCGCTGACAAGTACCTCGCCAAGATCCTCGCCATTCCGGAGGCCGATATCCGTACCCGCCGGATCGAGCTGGGCCTGGCCGAAGCCTGGGACGCGGTCCCGGTCAGCGGCGTCGAGAACGCGGCCTACTACTACTCGACCTACAACGGGCCGGACAAGGTCGCCGTCAGCAACCGGCGCAAGATCATGGTCCTCGGCGGCGGCCCCAACCGCATCGGCCAGGGCATCGAGTTCGACTACTGCTGCGTCCACGCCGCCTTCACGCTCCGCGACGAGGGCTACGAATCGATCATGGTCAACTGCAACCCCGAGACCGTCTCGACCGACTACGACACGTCGGACAAGCTCTACTTCGAGCCGCTGACGGTCGAGGACGTCCTGAGCATCTACGAGAAGGAGAAACCCGAGGGCGTGATCGTCCAGTTCGGCGGCCAGACCCCCCTGAATCTCGCCAACGAGCTGGCCCAGGCGGGCGTCAAGATCATCGGGACCTCGCCCGAGGCCATCGATCTCGCGGAGGACCGCGACCGGTTCCGCATTGCGATTCGCAAAATGGAGATTCCCCAGCCCGAGTCCGGCATGGCCGGCAGTCCGGAGGAGGCCCTCAAGATCGCCGGCGAGATTGGCTATCCCCTGATGGTCCGGCCCTCCTATGTCCTCGGAGGCCGGGGAATGGAGGTCGTCCATGACGAGGAAATGCTCCGCCATTACGTCGCGGCGGCGGTGGAGGTCTCGCCGGAGCGGCCGATCCTGATCGACAAGTTCCTGGAGAACGCGATCGAGTCCGAGGCCGACGCCATCGCCGACGGGACCGACGCCTTCGTCCCGGCCGTCATGGAGCACATCGAGCTGGCCGGCATCCACTCGGGCGACTCGGCCTGCGTGATCCCGCCGGTGAGCATCGCCGCCAGACACCTGGACACCATCCGCGAGTACACCCGTCGAATCGCCATCGAGTTGAACGTCGTCGGGCTGATGAACATCCAGTACGCGATCTGCAGCGACAAGGTCTACATCCTCGAAGCCAACCCGCGGGCGTCGCGAACGGTGCCGCTGGTGTCGAAAGTCTGCAACATCGGCATGGCCCGACTGGCCACGCAGTGCATGCTCGGCAGGAAGCTTTCCGAGATGAACCTGTCACGCAAGAAGTTCCCCCATTTCGGCGTCAAGGAGGCGGTCTTCCCGTTCAACATGTTCCCGGAGGTGGACCCGCTGCTCGGGCCCGAGATGCGTTCGACGGGCGAAGTGCTCGGCATGGCCGGCTCCTACGGCCTGGCGTTCTACAAGTCGCAGCAGGCGGCCAAATCGGAGCTGCCCGTGGAAGGCACGGTGCTCATCACCGTCACCGATGCCGACAAGAAGGACGCATTGAAGGTGGCGAAGGAATTCCAGAAGCTCGGCTTCCGGATCAAAGCCACCGAAGGCACCTGCAAATGCTTCGCCCAGGACGGCGTGCAGGCCGAGCCGATCCTCAAGATGTACGAGGGCCGGCCCAACATCGTCGATGCCATCAAGAACGGCGAGATCCAGCTCGTGATCAACACGCCGGCCGGCCGGCTCAGCAAGAGCGACGACTCCTACATCCGCAAAGCCGCGATCAAGTACAAAATCCCGTACATCACGACAACCGCCGCGGCGGCCGCGGCAGTGAAAGGGATCACCGAGTTGCGGGCCAACGGCGCCGCCCCGGTCCGCTCGCTCCAGAGCTATCACGCGGGAATCAAGTAACCGAAAGACACGGACGGACACGGACCATCACAGACTCACACGGACAATCAGGTCCGTGCGAGTCCGTGTTGTCCGTGCCTGTCCGTGTCTCCTGTCAGCGGGCCAGCGTCGCCGGATCGAAGAGTGCGTCATCGATGGTCGTTCCGGTTTCGAGCAGGATTCGCCTCTCCCAGCGCCGAGTCCTGTCGGGCACGCCGTCCGGCCCGAGATTCGTCGATTCCACCTCGACCACTCGCGGATACCAGACCCCGGTTGAGGCCTGCCCCAGTTCCCTGACGAACTCGCGCCGCGTATTGACGCGCTGCTGGATTTGGATTCGCTCTATAAGCACGTGGTCGCGGGCAGGATCGAACCAGTAGTCCTGCGTCTCGGCGAACCGGACAAGCCGAAGGCCGACCAGTCCGGGCCGGTTCGGGTCCGCAGGAAGCTCAAGGATCTCGGTTCTCGAATGGACGGATGATCCCCTCTGGATCTCGAAGTACAGATCGGGCCAGGTGAGACTCGGCAGATAGTGCGTGAAAGGCGCCCCCCCTGGGGCCTTGAACTGATCGCTCTCCCATTCTCGAACCCGGACTTCACGGTTGTACATCTGCCGTGTCACCGTGCGGGAGCCGTCAAAGAGCATCTGATACGTGGGGCTCATTGCCCCCGATGCGACGATATCCAGCACCTGCGGCATGCTCAGATTCGGCCATCGTCCCTCCTCGCCCGGATACGGGAGGTCCAGGCCCCGGAAGTTGAAGGCCCGATAGGAGTCCCATCGTTTACGCTGCCCTTTCTGGCGGAACACCGAGACGTGCATCGGCAGATAGGCGACGTCGTTCTCGATCTCGGATTCGAGCAGGATGGCCTGGTGATCGCCGAAACCGCGATCGAGTCTCTCCTGGATGCGTCTGACCAGCGTCATGGCCGGCCCCGTCGGCCGCGTGTCGTGGACAATCGCATCGGCAGGAACGCCCAGTGCGTAGATGTCCGTCGGACCCGGATCGGGGTAGTCGAACGTAACCGTCATCTTCTCACCTGCACGTCTGATCCACTCTATGCGCAGAAGCAGGTTCGTCGCGGTGTCCCGAGTCAATAGGGTCGAGGACAGGTGGAAGCCGTCCGGGTAGTCCAGCCGTATGACTTCCGTGCTGGTTCCCGGTTCAGCGGGTCCCAGATGCCTGACCTTCGCGCCGGCCTTCTCCGCCGACTCGATGATGTTGGCAACCATCTCCAGTGGCGTCTCGTCGCGGGCAAGCACATGGCTGCCTGCTACGAGCGATATGACGATCTTCCTGGAATTCGGGTTGTACTCATACTCCACGTTATCGGCGTAGTCCGTGTAGCACACGGAACCATTGGGCCTCTTGAAGGCGACGATGCGGCCGTCCCGGCGCCGCCAGATCTCATGCACGCGTTCCACACTGTGAACCCATGCCTTGCCCTGCATCGCCTCCAGCGTCCCGGCCAGACCGACCGACGCAACACCCGTCAATCCAAGAATCCGGACGGCCAGCGTGGCAACCACACACAGCGCGGCAGCCACAGCCACCGTGGCGCACACCTTCCTCGCCCACGTCTTGCGAAACCTGCCTCGACAAACCGCAGGCACTCCGGACAGCGAATCGATGGTGCGTGCCTCCAGGCGAGAAAGACTCGGACGCAGACTTTCTGTGAACACGGCGAGCAATTCGTCATCCGCCTGCAAGGCTCGGAAGTACTCCCGGCAGTCGGAGCACCCTTCCAGATGCCGTCGGATCTCTTCTGTCTGGCGTATTTCCGAAAATTCGCCCAATCCGGCCGCTATCATGGTCTGGAACTCCTCGCATCGAGCATTCATCGGCTGTCTCCTTCACGTTCGAGCAAACGACGCAACCGCTTGCGAGCCCGGCTCAGACGGGTCTGGACGTTGGCCTGGGTGACACCCAGCGTCTCGGCGATGCTCTGCGTGCTGCGGCCGTCGAAGGAGAAAAGCAGCAGCGGCACACGGTAGTCCACATTCAGCTTGTCCAGCGCCTGCTCCAGCGGGCGATAATCCTCCGGGTCACCTTCCACCCGGAGATCCGACAGGCCGGAGGGAGTCCCCCTGCGCTTTCGCGTGCGAAGCACGTCCAAGCAGAGATTCCTGGCGATCCGGACGATCCAGGGAGCGAAACGGTCCGAGTCGCGAAGGGTCCGGATCTGCGTAAAGCCTTTCAGCAGCGTCTGTTGCGTCACATCCTCGGCGTCGTGACGATTGCCCAACATGCCGAAACAGACGGCGAACACCCGGCCCGAGTGGGCTCGGATCAAATCGCCGCAGGCCGACGTGTCTCCCCGGCGGCACGAGGCAATCAACTCCTTTTCCAGATCGACGTCCAATGGAAGCTCCTGATCTTCGGCTCTCCATCCATGACGTCGGGAGACCCGCGATCCTGACAACTCTTTCACGATTCCGACCAAAATCGGCCTTTCCGCCCATATTCCAGTATTGTATGATCGGCGCCTATGGCAAGTTATTTGAACAACCTGTTGCTGTTTCATGATCCGGACTGGCTGGACGACCCCAGTTCGGATGAGCCGAATGGGGTCCTTTCTGAGATCGCGAATCTCGGATCCCAAATCCCGGATGATGACGACGAGGAATTCGAGGACGAACTCAGCGATATGAAGATGCCCGAGATCATCGGCATTCTGCCGATTCGCAATACCGTAGTGTACCCCGGCACGGTCACCCATCTGGCCGTGGGCCGGGAACGCAGCAAGGCCCTGCTGACCGGCATCGAGCCCCATGATGCGATCATCGGATTGCTCACCCAGCGCAACCCCGACGTGGACCGGCCCGGCTTCAAGGATCTCTACCCCGTCGGCACGACGGCCTCGGTTCTCAAGACCATCAAGATGCCCCAGGGCTCGATCAATATCGTCGTGCACGGGATCGCGAGGTTCCGGATCGTGGAGCGGATCGCGACTGAGCCGTACCTCAAGGCCAGGGTCGAGGTGCTCAAGATCAAGACGAGGCTGACCAAGCAGCTCCAGGCCCTGATGGTCAGCGTCCGGCGAAGCGCCAATCGCGTGATCGCCCTGAGCCCGAATGTACCGGAGGAGGCGTCGGTCCTGCTGGAGAACATCGAGGAACCCTCTTCGCTTGCGGACTTCCTCGCGGCCAATCTCACAATGGACATCTCGGAGAAGCAGGATTTGCTCGAAGAGCTCGATCCGGGCCGACGGCTGGAGAAAATCTCCGTGATTCTGGCCCACCAGCTCGAGGTGCTCGAGTTGAGCCATAAGATCCAAGGCCGGGTCCGAGAGTCCATCGACAAGACCCAGCGCGAGTATTTTCTCCAGGAGCAACTCAAGGCCATCCAGACGGAACTGGGCCAGCAGGACGCCCGGACCGAGGAACTCAGGGAACTGCGGGAGAACATCGCCAAGGCCAAGATGCCCAAGACCGTGGAGGCCGAAGCGCTCCGCGAACTGGATCGGCTCGGCAAGATCCCCGCGGCCTCGCCCGAATACAGCGTGATCCGGACCTATCTGGACTGGGTCTGCGAGCTGCCTTGGTCCCTGCGGACGGAGGATCTGCTCGATATCCAGAGGGCCGAGCGGGTCCTCAACCACGACCACTACGACCTGGCCAAGATCAAGAAGAGAATCCTGGAGTTCCTGGCCGTGCGGAAGCTCAATCCCAAGGGCAAGAGCCCGATCCTGTGCTTCATCGGCCCCCCGGGCGTCGGCAAGACCTCGCTGGGCAAGTCCATCGCACGCTCGATGGGACGCAAATTCGTGCGGGTCTCGCTCGGCGGCATCCGGGACGAGGCCGACATCCGCGGCCATCGCCGCACGTACATCGGGGCCCTGCCCGGGCGAATCCTCCAGGAGCTGCGCAAGTGTCACAGCCGCAACCCGGTCTTCATGCTCGATGAGCTGGACAAGATCGGCGCCGATTTCCGTGGCGATCCGGCCAGCGCCCTGCTCGAGGTGCTCGATCCGGAGCAGAACAATACCTTCACCGACCACTATCTCGACCAGCCGTTCGACCTGTCGAGCGTGATGTTCATCGGCACGGCCAACTACGCCGAGCCGATCCCGCCGGCGTTGCAGGACCGCATGGAGGTCATCGAGCTGCCCGGCTACACCGCCCAGGAGAAACTGAACATCGCCAAGCGGTACCTCGTCCCGCGACAACTGAAGGAGCACGGCCTCAAGAAGACCCAGCTCACCCTCAAGGACGAAGCCATCACCGCGATCATCGCCAGCTACACCCGCGAGGCGGGCGTGCGAAATCTCGAACGCCTGATCGCGTCGGTCTGCCGAGCCGTGGCCACGGAGATCGCCCGGGGCGACAAGAAGAAGCGAACGATCGACAGGAAGGACCTCGCCGGGATCCTCGGCCCGATCCAGCACGAATCGGAGCTGGCCCTGCGGACGGGGATTCCCGGGGTGGCGACCGGACTGGCATATACCCCCGTGGGCGGCGAGCTTCTCTTCATCGAGTCGGCGGCCATGCCCGGCAAAGGCCATCTGCAACTGACGGGCCAAATCGGCGGCGTCATGAAGGAAAGCGCCCAGGCGGCGTTCTCGGTCGTCAAGGCCAACGCCAAGAAGCTCAAGATCGACGAGAAGCAGTTCAGCCGGTCGGACTACCACATTCACGTGCCCGCCGGGGCGGTACCGAAGGACGGGCCCAGTGCGGGCGTGGCGATGTTCACGTCGCTGGTGAGCCTGCTGCTGCAAAAGCCCACCCGGCCGGACGTGGCCATGACCGGCGAGATCACCCTTCGCGGACTCGTGCTGCCGATCGGCGGACTCAAGGAGAAGCTCCTGGCCGCCAAGGAGGCGGGGATCAAGACGGTGATCCTGCCCGCCAGGAACAAAAAGGACATCGCCGACATCCGGCCCGAGACGATCAAGGGCCTGGATCTCCAGTTCGTCGGGAATACCGACGAAGCCATGAAGATCGCGCTGGGCGAGGTGTGATTGCCCCATAGGTCCTATGGGACGGATAGGACAGATAGGACCTATAGGACGCCGGAACCTGCGATCGCTCGCGCGACCTTCGCCACGTCGATCATCTCGGGGACGTCGTGTACACGGACGATGGAGGCCCCTGCCGCGACGCATTGCGCCACCGCCGCGGCGGTTCCGAAGACTCGGTCGGCGGGTTTGTCCCTGCCGGTGAGCTTGCCGATGAAGCCCTTGCGACTGGGCCCCACCAGGACGCGATAGCCCGTGGCCACGAGTTGGTCGAGATTCCGCAGGAGCAGAAGATTGTGCTCGAGGGTCTTGCCGAATCCGATCCCGGGATCGATGAAGATCCGCTCCTTTGGAATCCCGAGCTTGGCCCCTTTCTCGGCCCGGGCGACGAGGAAATCGCGGACCTCCGCCACCACGTCGTCGTAGTGAGGCTCCGCCTGCATCGTCGCGGGCGTGCCCTGCATGTGCATGAGAATCACCGGGACCTGCTGCTGCACGGCCAGCTCCGCCATTCGTTCATCGGACAGAGCGGTGATGTCATTGAGGATCGAAGCCCCCGCCAGCAACGCCGCCCGAGCCACCTCCACATCGGCGGTATCGATGCTGATGGGAATGTCGATCCTCTCGGCCAGGGCCCCGATCACGGGGACCGTACGCCGGATCTGCTCGGCCGGCGAAACGGGCTTCGACCCCGGCCGAGTCGATTCGCCGCCCACATCGATCGCGGCGGCGCCTTGTGCCACCATCCTCAGGCCGTGCTCGATCGCGATATCCGGATTGAGGAACTGCCCCCCATCGCTGAACGAATCCGGCGTAACATTGAGAACTCCCATCACGAGACATCCGGCGGAGAAGTCCAGCCGTCCCCGCGGCCATTGAAGCACTGTGTCCATAGTCCTTTCCACACGCCTGTTGGACAGGCAGATCCATGTAGGGTGGGACCTTGCCCCACGCGTTCCTCCGTCGAAGCGTTGAACGCGTGGGTTGAGAACCCACCCTACGAGTTCTCCGCCACGAAGCCAATCCCTCGGAGTTTCCCTACCAGCCTTGCGTGGGGCTTGTCCAGAACGACGGCCGTGTTCCGAAATTCCCGCCGGACCGGGTAGTTCTTTCGCAACGCATCGAAGAAGCGGCCCCGATTCTCGGGCGGCTGCTGCACGATCTGCCTGAGGTTCCGGTCGTCCCGAGCGATGTTGTAGATCCGCTCCACGACGCGAGCCAGGAGTTCTTCGTCGCTCGCCGACCCGGTTTCGATCTCCATCCGTGGGATCTCCGGCACAGGCAAAAAGTCCTTCACGTCGTACTTCGGCGTCAACTTGAAATGCTCGCAGAGGGATCGATAGATCATCACCATGCCGGCGACCTTGCCGTCGAAGGAATAGCCTGCAATGTGGGGCGTCCCGAGATCGACCATTCCCAGGAGTTCCACGTCGATGTTGGGCTCGCCCTCCCAGACATCGAGCACCGCCGCCTGCAATCGGCCGTCCCGAATCGCCGCCTTCAGGGCCTGCGAATCGACCACCGCCCCTCGTGAGGCGTTCACGAAGACGGCCCCCGGCTTGAGGCGGGCGAAGAACCCGGCGTCCGCGAGATGGAGCGTCTTATCGACCCCCTCCCGTGTCAGCGGCGTGTGGATCGTGACGAAGTCACAATCGTACAGGGCCTCGATCGGCACATACTTCGGATCGTTCGTCCGCCGTTGCAGCGGCGGGTCGTTTCTCAGCACCTGCATGCCCAGCGCCTCGCACTTGCCGGCCACCCGGCTGCCGACGTTGCCCACGCCGATGACTCCGATCGACTTGTCCTCCAGCGAGACGTCGCCACGTCGGGCGACCTCCAGCAACCCGGCGATCACATACTCGGCGGCGGAGTTGGCGTTCGAGCCCGGCGCCGAGGCGAAGCCGATGCCGTTGCACGCGAGATAGGCGACGTCCACGTGGTCGAAGCCGATGGTCGCGGTGCCCACGAAACGCACGGCGCTGCCGGCGAGCAATGCCTCGTTCACCGGCGTAATGCTTCGAACCAGCAGGGCATCGGCATTGGCCACCACCTGCGGCGTGATCTCACGCCCGCTGAGGACCTGGACGTCGCCGACCGACGACAGACATTCACGGACAAAAGGGATGTTTGCATCTGCGATGATTCTCATGGCGTCTCACAATCCAAAACCAGCGATTTCCGTCCCGCAGTGGGGACACTTGGAGTCCTCGACCCGATTGGCGACGATCCGGAAGCCCATGCGCTCGACGAGCATCCGGCCGCAACTGTAGCAATAGGTGTTCTCGGATTTTTCGCCGGGCACGTTGCCGAGATAGACGTATCGCAGGCCGGCGGCCTTGCCGATCTCCTCGGCCCGCCGCATCGTCTCCAACGGGGTCGCCTCGGACTCGGCATATTTGTATTGCGGATAGAACCGGCTGATGTGCCAGGGGACATCGGGACCGGCTTCGGTCACCAGGAAGTCGGCCAGTCTCGTGAGTTCTTCCGCAGAATCGTTCTGCCCCGGCAGCAGCAGCGTCGTGACCTCCATCCAGATCTTCGTGTGCCTGGCGATATGGCTGATGGCATCCAGCACCGGCTGGAGCCGGGCCGCACAGAGGTTGCGATAGTAGTCGTCGCTGAAGGCCTTGAGGTCCACGTTGATGCCGTCCAGCCAGTCGGCGGCAAAATCAATCGCCTCGGGCGTCATGTACCCGTTCGACACGAAGACGTTGGCAAGCCCCTGCTCTTTCGCGAGCCGGCCGCAATCATTGGCCAGCTCCATGAAGATCGTCGGCTCGGTGTACGTGTAGGCGAGGCTCTTGCAGCCGGTCCGGACGGCGGCTTCCACAATCTGCTCGGGCGAGAGGGTCTCGCCGTTGATCTGCCCGGTCCCCAGGGCGGCCTGGCTGATCTGCCAGTTCTGGCAGAACTCGCAGCGGAAATTGCAGCCGACCGCGGCGATGGAGAAACTCCGAGTGCCCGGCAGGAAATGAAACAGCGGCTTTTTCTCGATCGGGTCCGGATTGCCCGCGACGATCCGGCTGTAGTTCAGCGAGTAGAGCTTGCCGCCGACGTTCTTCCGCACGCAGCAGTGGCCCAGTTTCCCCTCCGCGATCCGGCATTGAAAGCTGCACAGCCAGCAATGGACCCGCCCCCCTTCGAGGGGCCCCCACAACACGGCCTCCTTCAAGATTTCCGTCGTCGCCATGACAGACCTCGGAATTTACGATTTCCTATTTGCGATTTACCGCATGTCTTCCGGTAGTTTCCGATAGTAAGGACAATTTCGCAAATAGTAAATTCCGATCACGGAACTGCGATAGGACGTAATGAGTTTTGACGAGCAACTTCGGCAATCCATGGTCGGGTGCCATGCTTACGCCTCGTAAGCATGTTCGTCCTTCGCAGGGAGCATGTCTACGAGGCGTAGACATGGCACCCAGCACTCGATGGGTCTGCATTACCGGTCTTGTTTGTCAAAACTCATTAGGCGGCTCTGAGAGTCTTGCGGCACAGCCGGCTCCTTCACTGTCATCTCGGAACCTCAAAGGCCGTTCGGACTGTTTTGAACCGCCTAAAGGCGGGACTCCGAACGAAGACTCGCGAACACGCGCCTTGTCGCTGTGCGTAGACCGGCACGTTCAGAGTTCCGCGTTTACGCGGGTCAAACAGTCCGAACAGCCCTTGAGATCCCGAGGATACGACACCAGGAGCCGGTCGCGCCGCAAGACCGGTAAACCCGCCTGAAGGCGGACTCCAAACGGGTCAGCGTACCGCCGCAAGAACGGTTCAGCCGCCGTCGCGGGGAACGACTCCACGCGATGAGGCATCCGTTCTTGCGGGCGACTCACTGTTCTGTGGCCTGGTAGGTGGCCTGCTCTCCGCCGGGAATCGGCTCGAAGGCGAACTTCTGCCCGCCGACGGAGGCTTCGACCATCAAGCCGGCCTCACCCATCGTGAAGACGGCGACGCCGTCGGCATACTCCGCATTGGCCGAGGCGCCGGACCTCAGCGCTACAGCCGAGGCTTGGGCCGCAAAGGCGTAGTTGCCGCTCTTGAAGCGATCCAAAGCCTCCTGATCCTCAAAGAAGATCAGTTCAGTATATGACTGCCCGCCCAAGGCCAGACCGACGCTTGCCTGGGTCAGCGAGCAATAGCCGACCGGTTGGCCGTTCTGGTACAGCAGACCCCGTCCGTACGCGCCGCCCACTCCGACGGCGCCCTTGCCCACGGTCGGAAAAACGGCATAGCCCGCGGCCGTATCGAAGAATCTCTGCAGGCCCGGGTCTGTTCCCTTGGCCGCCGCCAGCGCCGCCTCGGCCTTCGTAGCCAGTTCCTCCCTCGCCTCCACGCTCTTGGGAGCAGTCGAACAGCCGACCAGACAGCACATGCCAACGATGAACACACATGCCAATAGGTAACTTCTCATAGTATATCCTTTCAATAGATGAAGGAAGAATAGCCCGCCAGCACCATCTTCGAAAGCGCGAGGATTACTCAATCCCGCCAAGGAATAGACGTAATCCCAAGCCTTCCGCTGCTGCCGGGTGCGACTCCGTTTCGTGGGGTGTGCATGTACCTATGACGGGCAGCATGAGCACAACTCAAGGATTTGGGATGTTGCCAATGGGTTGAAGGCCGCGGCAAATGGCCCTGAGGATACAGACGAGAGTCGGTTTATTGGACGGGCCAGAAGACCTGGTCGCCGCCGTCGGAGCCTTGACCCCACTGGCTGGGGGTGCCGCCGTCGTCATCGAAGTCCAGGCCGCGACTGTAGAGCAGGAAACCGCCCTCGCCGCGTTTGTAGATCAGCGGGCCATTCCCGTACGGGTCCTCGGGAACTCGCCGCAGGAGTCCCGCCTCCACGAGCCGCGACAGGGAGTCCGGGTATTCGCCGTGCTCCATCCCGTAGCGGACCACGGCGATTGTCGCCACGAGCGCGTCGAGATCCGCCCGGGCCCGCCAAGGCAGCTCGATGACTCCCAGACAGGCGCTCCCCAGAAGCCCGACGTAGACGTTCTCCCGGATGAGACTCTCCAGCACGTCTTTGACGCCGTTCGGCTCCTGGTGGAAATCCCAGGGCGTCTTGGCTGCCGCGATGTCGATATGGCTCAGGAATTCCTTCGCACAACGCGCCGTCTGAGACCGATCCAGTGAAAGGAAACCCGGATTCTGCCCGGGGGTGAGCGGATCGATCAGCAGCCTGAACGGCTCGGACAGCCCATCCCAGTCCACCGCCGCAACTCTGGGAATCCGGCCGGACCCGTTGCCCTCATCGGTGAACATCCGCTGAATGCCGTCCCGCCAGACAAGCCGTTCGAGGGTGAAATCCAATACGTTCCGATCGCCGTCGCCAAGTTGCTCGAGTCGCCGTTGGATGGCGGCAAGCGTCTGTGGCTGCAGGGGCTCACTGGCCAGGATCCCGCGTATCGTCCCGATCATCAGGGAGCGTATCGAGACGCCGACAAGCTGGTGTGAAAGAACCTTGGCACCCCCGAAATGGCAGGCGAACCGGTAGAGCGTCGTCATGTCGGAGAGCAGCAGATCGTCCTGGCCGTCGAAGGCCCGCAGCTTGATACGGGCGTCCAGGACAAAGGCCAGATTCCTGGCCCCGGCCGATTGCGGCATACCGGCGAGCATCGCGCTGGTGCCGGCATAGATGGGCCAGTAGCAGGGCTTCTGCGCACCGCGGGCCATGCACTCCAGCGCCTGCTCGTTGGCCGCGACCCACCTGCGGAACTGCGCAAATGCCTCCTCGGGCCAATTCACGGGGAAACCCCGGCGATACTGGCCGAGCAGCTCCGGCATCGCAACCACCGCCTGGAAGCCTCGTTCGTAGTCCTGGCGAGCATCGGCATTCGGATCGTAGGCCGAGGGCCGGGCGGCCTGGGTCATCTGCGCCACGCAATCGGTCATGACCCTCACTTTCGAGTAGTCGAGCCAGTGAGGCCCGTGACCGGCGCAGTACAGGCCGTTGAGAGCCACATGGGCCACGATGATCGGAACCAGGGTCCTGCGTCTCCACCGCCAAACGCCGGCGACCAGGCCGAGAGCCAGCGCCGGCCCGAACCTGCCGAAAGGCGGCTGATGGACCGACGCGAAGAGAACCGCCTGGCCCAGCAATGCCGGCAACGGACCGGCGACACGCTCGAACGCACGCTGGACAAACCCGCGCCAGAACACCTCCTCCAAAATCGGCGTCACAATCACGATGCGAATCGCCAAAGCCACGAAGAACGCGAGATCCCGGCCCTCCGGCGTGAACATGCGATCCATGGGCTGCTTGAAACCCAGCTTATCCACCAGCCATGCCGCCGCCAGCATGAGCAGCAGAGCCGCCCCAGGCAGAAAGACCATGGCCGCAACGTCCAACCAACTCCGGCGAAACCACACGAGGTCCAGTGTGCCCGCCGCCTGAGTCCGTCTCGCCACCAGCACGATCAGCAGCATGAAGAGCGCATCGGCCGTCGGGAGAAGCAGATGGGTAATCAGGCCGTTCTTGCTCACGCCGTCGGGCGTGTACAGCATCACGGCGAACAGGCCGGACGCCCCGACCGCCCCGATCAATGCGATGATGACGCCCAGGATCTTCAGCCTGCGGGGAAAGCCGCTCGCACCCGTCTCTACGCCTGCAGCCAGTTCAGACAAACCATGCCTCCATCCCTGGGAAGAACGTCCATCCCAATCCTACTGTGTCGGGGCCTTTTCGAGTTGCTTCGCCACTTCGTCGAAGATCAATTGCATGGCGTGCTCGATGGGCTCCGGCAGATACGTCCCAGCGGCCATTTTGTGGCCCCCGCCGCCGAATTTGGCGGCAATCGCGCTGACGTCCACGGCCCGCTCGCCGTCGGGCCGGCTCCGCAGCGAGCAGCGGATTCGTCCGTCGCGCAGCTCCATGAACAGAGCCGCGACGACCACCGAGCCGATCCGCTGGCACTCGTTGATCAGGTTCTCGCTGTCGCGGTAGGCAGCTCCCGTCCGCTCGAAATCCTCGCGGACGAGATACTGCGAGGCGTATCGACCATCCAGGTGAAGCTCGAGCCGGTTGAGCATGACCGCCATCAGTTTGAAGCGGACATGGGAGAACGTCTGGTAGAGCATGCGATAGAGATCGTTGGGTTCGACGCCGGCGCCGATCAGTTCGGCACAACTGCGAAACACCCGGCCGTCCGTGTTGCGAAGGTGGAACCACCCGGTGTCCGTCGCGATCGCCACGAACAAAGCCTCGGCGGTTTCTTTCGCAATCGGCCAGCCGACGTCCTTGAGGAATTCGAACAGCACCAGTCCCGCCGCCGCGGCCGTGTGGTCCGTGATCTCGATCTGGCCCAGCTTGTCGGAGGTGACGTGATGATCGAAGATGAGGATCGGCACGCCGCTGTTCTTGAGGTAGATCTCGAATTGCGGCAGTTGGCTGTAGCTGTTCGTGTCCAGGATCACAACCAGGTCGATCAGGCCGAACCGGCCGCTCGTGAGGTCCTCGACCTGCACGTCCTCGCCGAGCACGGGGACCTTCTCCTCGAAGAGAAACGCGTACCATTCGGGAATCGGCGAAACAAACAGCGGCCGGACCGTCTTGCCGCGTTTTCTCAACACCCGGGTCATCGCCGCGACGCACCCGCAGGCGTCGCCGTCGGGCCTCGTGTGCGTCGTCACGAGAATGTGATTCGAGCCGTCGATCAGTTCAACGGCTCGTCGATATGCTTCATCGCTCACGCGAAAGACCTTCCTTCTCTAAATCCGAATATCGAAATCCAAAACCCGAAACAAATCCAAAGGGCCGAAATCCAAATGGCGGAAACGCTGCCGCCAGCCGAAGGGGCCCGTTTTGAATTTTCGGTCTTGAGCCTTCGTGCTTGTTGACGTTGCCGCCAAGGCGGGGTCGGATTTCGAGCTTCGGATTTCGGGGTTTCCTCCTTACTCGTGTTCGAAGATCATCTGCTGCACGTCCACGCCCTCGATGGCCTTGAGCTTCTCGAACAGCTCGAACGTCGGCTGCTCCGGGCCGGCCATCTCCAGCAGGATCATCCCGTTGGGCGAGCAGTAATTCTCACTGATGGTGTGCAGTCCGATTCGAGTCTTGATGCTGCAGCCATACTCGGTGAGCAGATTCTGCACATCGGGAACGTGATGCACACGATCCGAGATGTGAATGCCGAACACAATATGTCGCACTTTGTTCATTCTGACCTCCTGTCGTCACACGTGATGTTTGGGGCCTGCAGAATCGCCCGGGCCTCCTGGCAGTCTCTGGCGATCTGCGCGACCAATTCCCCCGGCGAGCCGAATCGGTGCTGGCTGCGGAGCCGCTGGACGAAATCCATCGCCATCCACCGGCCTGCCATGTCCCCTACTCCCTCGATCAGCAGATGGGCCTCGATCAGGAGCGGATGGTCTTCGCCGAAGGTTTGCGCCTGCCCGATGCTGAACACCGCGGGGATGCGTTTGCGTTCCCGCAACAGGTCCTGCTCCGTAGCGGCGGTCTCGACGAAGCCCGTGTACACGCCCTCGGCGGGGATGATCTGCTTGGGCGTGCTCATATTGAGCGTCGGAAACCCCAGCTTCCTGCCGCGTCCCCAACCCGGAATGATCGGGCCCATGAGCCGGTACGGCCGGGACAGTGCGGCGGCCGCCTCCGCGGCGTGTCCGCCTTCGAGCATGTACCGGATGATCGTGCTGGAAACCCTCAGGGTTTGGCCGGTGGCCGCCATCTCGATCTGCCGGGGCGGGACCACCGCGACCTCGAAGCCCTTCTCTCGTCCGAACTGGGCCAGGGTCTCGATATTGCCGGCCCGGGCGGCCCCGAAGTGGAAATCGTCGCCCTCGACAATCACCGACGGCCGAATCGTGGCCATCAGGAACTCATCGACGAACGCCTCTGGCGAGAGGCTCAGCAAGTCCCGGTTGTCCTCCAGGACGATGATGCAGTGATCGGCGTACTCCTCGAGCAGATGGAGTTTCAGCGACAAGGGAGTCAGCACGCCCGGGGCCCTCTCCGGGTGGAGAATCGCCACCGGATGCGGCT
>Ga0209347_1003137_pt1 | contig 20042 bp, 14 predicted proteins | sample AutmiccommuBRH23_FD_187382 | JGI IMG/M metagenome (GOLD analysis project Ga0209347, IMG submission 187382) | Deep subsurface microbial communities from Mt. Terri, Switzerland - Autotrophic microbial communities BRH/23 (SPAdes) (version 2) | ecosystem: Environmental > Aquatic > Deep subsurface >...
TTTACTAAATTTGCCATAATAAAATCAAATTTGCATTTTTATTCGTATGAATATTTGCTTTCCTATTTTGAACAATAAACGAAATCACTATCCTTGGATGTTGATGATTTACTAAATTATGGGAACCATGGATTAACTTGAATAGGCACGAAAACAGAATGGAAAAACATGTTCATCGTAACTTCAAAAAATTGTGTTAAATATAATTAAAAATAACTCTTCCGTCCTTTCGGAATTATTTTGTCTGTTTTTAGCTTTAACAATAAAGTGGTTTGGAATTGAAATAACCGTTATATTGCACTATTCTTTTGTGAAACCATTTGCCGGATGAAATGCAGTAGCTTTTAATTTATTCTGACTCCCGGTAAATACTATTTATAATCTTTATTGCGCGTAAAGTATGATTCTTTTTCTCATTCATTTGTTGAATTTTCAATTCAGGATAGGGAATTCAGACGGAAGAACAGTATTTACTGTACTGATAATTATCCTCGTTATAAAGGTTGTATTATTGCTTTACGCATATATACAACGAACAAAGCGCAATCAAATGCTGGAGCATTGTGAGCAAATGCGAACCAATTACTTTTCACAAATTACCCATGAATTCCGGACTCCGCTTACCATCATCTTAGGAATGAGTAAGCAATTGCGGGAACAAAAAGACCTTTCCCATAATAACTCACTCACCTATCTTACCGCTATTGAACGGCAAGGACGGAATCTCTCCGAGCTGGTAAACCAATTGTTGGATGTGGTCAATCTACCTGTTGCAAGCAAGACGATGCAATGGAAAACAGGGGATATTATAGGCTTTGTTGAAATGGTTACTGAAACATTCAGCATCTATGCAAAACAATAAGAGATCGAGTTGATTTTCTTCACTGATGAAAAGGAGATAATATCCGATTTTGTCCCGGACTACCTCAGCAAAATATTGCAGAATCTTCTGTCCAATGCCATCAAGTACAGCAGTGCGGACTCCAAAATATTTCTGATTCTGGAAAAAACCAATAAGAAAAAGTTATTGATAAAAGTGGTTGATCAGGGGGAAGGTATAGACAAAGCGGATCTCCCTCACATTTTTGAGTTATTCTACAAGGGTAGAGCGAAGAATGATCAAACGGGTAATGGAATAGGATTATCACTTACAAAACAACTGATAGAAATGCTGAATGGAAAGATCCACGTGGAAAGCGATGAGGAAAAAGGGTCTACGTTTACAGTAGAACTACCTTTGCTTAGAAACGAGAAACAGTTATACTCCTTTTGGTTGCCCGATAAGAATAATCATCTGCAACTCATGAAAAAAATGATACTAACGGAAAAAGAAGATACCTCATCATCCATATCAATTGAAAACGATCCCCGGACAACCATCCTGTTGGTGGAGGACAACAAAGATGTTGCACATTATATCAGATCCATGTTCAAAGAGGAGCAGTATAAAATTCTATATACCAATAATGGTGTGCAGGCATTGGAAATGGCCAATGAACATATGCCCGATATAGTGATCACCGATATTATAATACCAAAAATGAACGGTATTGAATTATGTAAAGAGATGAAGGCATCCTTACTGCTCAATCATATACCCGTCATCATCATCTCAGCAAAAGACAAAAAGACAGATGTATTGGAAGGTTTAAAAAACGGGGCTGATGGATATCTCGAAAAACCGTTTTATGCTGAAGAGCTACAAGTGCGTGTGGTCAATTTGCTTGAGTCGCGTCATCTGTTGAAAGAAAAATACCGGAGGACCGTTTTAAAAGATGAAAAAATGGAATCGAATGGCAACATGAACGTCGAATTCCTGAGACATGTAACTGATATTATTTATCGTGAAATGAAAAACCCGGAGTTCTCACCGAAAAAACTAGCCGAGGAATTGGCCATCAGCATGTCACAGCTCAACAAAAAACTAAATGCCACAACGGGATATCCCTCCTCCACCTATATTTTACAGGTAAAATTAACCCATGCGAAAAAAATCCTGGTGTCACAAAATAAAACGATAGGTGAAGTGGCTGCAGAATGTGGCATATATGACATTAACTATTTTTCCCGCATATTTAAAAAACAGACAGGAGTAACCCCTACTCAATACAAACGACTCCCCCCAAAACAATGAACTGTGTACCGACCATAATAATGGAAAATTGCAGTTTTAAAGGATAAATAACGGTTTATTCATCTTTTCTTACTTTAATCAAAAAAAAACGCTTCTTACATATTTTTTTCTTAAAACAGGCAAAAAGATTGTATCAAAAAAAGGACAATCAGCATTAGCATTCATCTCTGAACCAGACATTAAAACAGATTTATTGCGCAATGAATGCTAATAACGCTAAATGTTAAAGCGTGTTTTGTCCTATATTTCACAAAATAAGTCCTAACGGCAATATATAGAAAAGCGTATGTTTGTCAACGAAATAAAAAGGGCGGTCAAACGGACACCTTAAAATCTCTAAACGTACGGAGTTAGGAAAAAAGGAAAATCGGATAAAAACGGTAAACGGTCACAGCATTTACGATATAAGGTCAAAGAAAATGCTCCAAGCGCAACAAAAATGAAATATTTGTCAAAACAGAGGTAACTATCAATCTATTACAACGAAAAGGACAAAGGCTCTTTAAACCGGTAAAGATAACAAATAACAAATATAAAAAAAATGCATCTATGAAGTATAGACTTATACAAAAAGCTAATCCGCTTGAACCGGAGAATCAACGCAAATGGTATGCCAGTCCGGTGAAGGCAGGAACAATAAACAATTACCAGTTAAGCAAAGGGATTGCCGACAAATCATCTCTTACACGAGGCGCCGTAATGAACGTAATTGAGAACATGGTTGATGAGATACCGAAGTACTTGATAGAAGGTTATAGTGTAAATCTTAACAACTTCGGCACGCTGCGACTTTCACTCTCCAGTGAAGGTGTGAACACTCCGGATAATTTCACGGGTGACAATGTTAAAAATATGCGTGTTGTTTTCACCCCTTCACCCGAATTTAAGAAAACGTTGCAAAAAATAAATTTTGAAAAATCAGAGTAATCATGATATGGGTTCAGCGTATGTGAAGGATTAATATATACGATTACCCGAATATTCAATTGAATTACAAGACAAATGGCTGACTTTAATAAGCACTTTTCCAGAAAAAATGTACATAAAGAGCAAACACTCATGCTTCACGCAGTGGGCTTTGTAACCGGCGATCCTACCATCCAGATAGATTATCCGTTTATTTTGCACCCAAGTGTACAGGTTTCATCAACGAAGGCGGGTGATAATAAATGGATATATATGATGCTACCCATTCCCAAATGGAGCCTTATAACGCATATCATGATAGCCTATAAGAAAACGGGTATTCAAAATTGTCTCTCTCGTATCCGTCTGGTTGAACAAAGAGATCCTGTTTCCGCAACGGTGGTCCACAACGCAATTATTGAGAAAACAATTCCTTCATCCTGCATCATAAGTACTGCCTGTCATGTGGTGGTAAAAAAAAGCATCTTGCTGAAAGTATGTATGGAATTCAGCAATGAAGAGGATATGATTGAATTTGGCTCCGTAGAAGTCAGATATATTCCCGAATATGAAGTCGCTGTTCCTGAAGAAGAAATGGACATAAGAGAAAAAAATTGGATAGAGATGCTATCATCAGAAAAACAGCTTAGTTAATTGACACAAGGCCGCAATGGCAGGCATATGCTTTATGGAGAAAAAGAAAAAAAACAGTTTAAACAAATAGAGCACACTTAGTTAAATATTTTAATGTATTATTTTTAAATTTATGAATGTATGAAAAAAAAATTATTTTTTAAGTTATTTATCTTTGCAGTAATTGGCACATTAGTGACATTTACATCATGTAAAGATTATGATGATGACATTACTGATCTTCAGTCACAGATTACATCATTGAAGACAACTGTGGACGCTGTGAATGCGGCTGTTCAGGGTGGTGCTGTCATTACAAGCGTAACACCGATTACTGATGGTATCAAAATTACCCTTAGCAACGGTCAGACTTACGATGTTACCAACGGTGCTGATGGTGCTGATGGTGCCACTGGTCCTGCTGGTCCTGCCGGAGCTGCCGGTTCTGTTGTAACAATCGGTGCCAACGGCAACTGGTATATTAATGGAACTGACACCGGAAATGCATCCAAAGGCGCTGATGGTGATGACGGCGCTGATGGTGATGATGGCGCTGATGGCGCTTATTACTATCCCCATGCCGACGGTTTCTGGCACATGGTTGAGGGTGAAGTAGACGAAGCCACTACCCAGACATGGTTACCAACTGGAACCATTACTGCCGTTTATGAGAATGGTGTGGTAACATTATACAATGTAGAAGGTGCTACAAGCCCCGTTGTATTGGGTAAAGGAGTTCTCTCCGGATTATTGTTTGCTCCCGACACAATGGAAGATGGTGTGGGTGTGATTGATCTGGGTTACATCAACGGCGTACTCGGTACAAACACAGTTAAATCCACATTCCAAACCAACCAGAAGTTGAATTTCAGATTCAATCCCACTTCTGCCGATATTTCTGCCACCACATGGAACTACATCGCTAACTCTGTAGAATTCCGTTCTGCTCCTGATTCTGACAATCCGAACATCTTCGCAGCTCCATCTTTTACAGATAAAAACGGTTGGGGTGAGTTTGGTCTGCAGGTTGCAAGCTGGGTAGAACCTGCTATGGGAGATGACAGAGTACTTGCCTTGCAGGCTTCCAGTGTTGAAGGAACAGACACAAAGGTTGTTACCTCTGATTATGTGAAGGTGGTACCTGTACAGTATACCGCAACCATTTCAAATGCCAAATTGCCTGCATTCACTGATTACAGGACAGCATCTCCTGCCATCACGGATACCCATGATCACGAGTTGCTCTATACAGCCACAGATCTGGAACTGATGGATTATGTCTGGGCTACAGCTACATTAGGCACCGTGAAAAAGACATTTGAAGCTTATGGTTTTACAGACTATAAATTTGAATTCTCCACTGTGGCCAATTATGGCGGACTTGACGGCGTAACCAATCAGAATGCTTTTGTTACACTTGAAGGATCCAAGCTGACAGTTATTCAGGGTACTGCTGCCATAGACAGAAGACCATTAATCATGGTGACATTGAAAAGCAGCCTGAACGATGCTGTGCTGGCTACAGGCTATATCAAATTTACCATTGTGAGAAGTCCTTCTGTACCTGCTACACCGAAGACCTATACATTCGATGGTGGAACCAAGTCTTATGCATCTCTCTTCCTGGGTATGGCTGCAATTGCTGACAACAAAACAGATATCGCTGTTAGCTGGACCAGAATGAACCAGATCTATACTGAACTTGGAATGTCACACAATCAGTTCCGTACCATCTACAATGTTACGCCTACAGTTGTTCCAGTGAATGAAGGAATGGGCGGTATTGTTACATCAACTGAACAACCCAATGTTGACTCCTATGCATTGAAGTATCAGATCACACCGCTTGCCAAGTTTGGGCCAACAACCGTTACCTATACATTTACTCCGGCCAGCACATCTTATCCGGTATTGAACTTTGTTTTCACCTACAATATTGTGAAACCAACCCTGGATAAAACAATTCTTGCCGGTTATCGTTACAACGGATCACCGACAGATATTATGACGCAAGGGATGAATGCCGGCAGCAACTATCTGATGCAGCTCTATTTGGGTGAAGCATTTGCTTTCGGAACATCTGCTTACAGAGATGTATTTGCCGCTGCAACTGCCAGCAAGATTGACGGTGCAACACATACCTTCCAGTTCAAACCAACTCCTGTACAGACTGGCGCTGCGTTAACACCTCCTGCCGGCGGAACCATCGATGCCGCTGTTGGAACAAGTACAGCACCAACATCAGGACAGTTAATGAATCTGACAACGAAACTGACTACCGCAGAAAGAATCTACGACATGCAGTTTGTGACGAACTATCCGAACAGCGAAGCCGACGTATTCGACTTCAAGGTTCATTTCGTCAATCCGTTTGAGATTGTATATGCTTCACCCATCGACTTCCAGTTGATTGACAAGGTTAACGGAACTGCCGATACGGAAGATATCATGGATAACTACATTGTCACTTTCAAAGGCAAGAGAATTGTAACCGAGGGTGTTGCTGAAACAACAAATTCAGCTACCACTGTTGTAGCAGCTGATTTTGTGGATATCACTGATGCCGCCTATGGACTGTTCTACGAGTTAACTCCCGGAACACAATATTTCACTATCTCTAAAGCAGGCGGTGATGCTTATAACAAGCAAAGTCTACTTACCTGGGATAATGCCGGTACACAGTTGATCACAGAACAGAATGTGGCTACGGTGAAGGTGAAATTTGTTGCTTCTTTCGCTGAGATAACAAAAACAGCCGATACCGTAACAGTGAAACCTGAATAAGTTTTGTTTTGTTAAATCTATGGAAGAGGGTACCCTTAGGGGGTATCCTCTTTTTTCCAGTTACAGTGACAGGAACAGCATGTTCGTATTGTTCCATCAAGAAAAGCAGACAAGAATATCTTAACATTCTATGACTGTTCAGCTGCAGCGTTCTATTGATGAAAAATGATGCCGAAACAGATACTCATATATCAGACATACAATGCGCAACACATACATTCATTATCTTTTTTTAAGTCGCAACCGTTTGCTCTATCAGTGCGTGGCAAAAAAACACCACACCTCAGGTTGGAAGGTTTATCGGGTGGCACACGGTAAACGAGTAAAGACTCTTGACGAATTCTGTATTTTCGGTGAACTTCGCAGGATGGGGCTCATTAACTAAACCATCACCGGGATGATCCGCCTGTACCTATTCGTTAACTAGCCTGCAATAATGATATCTTTCCGGGAAAGAGTTAAACATTTGCAATAACAACTGAGTCTTTTATCTCGAAGGAGATGATTTACTTATTTTTTCTTTGTCGGACAGAGGAGGGTGTACCACAACGTGTTTCACCCTCTTTTTTGCCTTTGCTCATATCGATGCGTCAAAATCCAATGACTTATCGGAATAGAGAACAATGATGCATTACAATGCTATTCTTTTTTGTGAATATTTGTAGATGTTTGTAAACATAAATTATACGTTATTTGTTAAACATTTGATTAAGTGATTTACCTCTGTGCTTAATAGTTAATTTTAATTCAATTCATTATGCAGAAAAAATTAATAGTTTTCTTCTTAAGTGGGATCATCCTTGTTTCAGCAAAAGCTCAGGAAGGTTCTTTTGAAAGCTGGGCAGTCGGCATCAATGCCGGTTTATACGGAGTAGGTGTTCAGGGAGCAACATCACTCAATCCTCATCTCAGATTGAGAACAGGTTTTGACTATGTCTCCTATACTCATGATGACGCAATCACATTTGAGGCAACAGCTGATCATCCTGAAGGATATGATGTAACGGTTGAAGGTGAAATCAGTAAGGTGAGTCTCCTCTTCCCCAATTTTAAAGTTCTTCTTGATTATTATCCTTTAAAAAACAGTATTTTCAGTCTCACCGGAGGCTTTTACCTCGGAACAAACAGGACAAAAGCAAATGGGCTGATTAAAAACTACCAGGAGTTGGAACAACAGTTGGGGGAAAAGCCGGAATACAGATACGAAGATATCGTTATTAGTCCCAATGATGACGGAAGCTTTGACGGCAAGCTGCTTATGGGGAATAGCATTAAGCCCTACTTCGGAATTGGCCTGGGAAGAACCATACCCAAAAATCGCGTGGGCTTTAGATTTGAACTGGGAATGGTGTATCAGGGTAAATATGTACTGGAAAGCAGGAATGTGAATGAAGAAGGCCAGGAGTGGATCGACAGAATGGCGGAAGAGATGGAACTTCCTTTTTCTCAAAACATCCTGAAATTGTGGCCGATGATGAACTTTTCATTGAGCTACCGTATTAAATAGGCAAATCAATGCAAGTGATACATTAAACAGAGCCATCCAAGGCCAGTCGTTTCAATAATTTAAAGAACTGATCAGACAAAAAATCAAAACATTATATTAACTTTGTATGATTTTATACAAAGAAAAAAAATTACAAATAATTTATGATGAATCCAATTGTTAAGCGTATCGAGTTGCCTGACGGACGCACGATCACGCTCGAAACGGGGAAAGTGGCAAAGCAGGCCGATGGCTCCGTGACCCTTCGCATGGGTAACACGATGCTGTTGGCGACCGTTTGCGCCGCCAAAGATGCAACCCCTGGAACAGATTTTATGCCTTTATCGGTTGACTACAAAGAGAAATTCTCCTCTTTCGGACGTTTTCCGGGAGGATTTATGAAGCGCGAAGGAAGACCTTCTGACACTGAAATACTTACAAGCCGGTTAATTGACCGTGTATTGCGTCCGCTCTTTCCCGATGATTACCATGCCGACGTTTTTGTGAACGTCATCCTGTTCTCTTCCGACGGTAAAGATATGCCTGATGCACTCGCCGGACTGGCAGCATCCGCAGCACTTGCGGTATCCGATATACCCTTCAACGGACCTATCTCCGAAGTACGTGTAGCCCGCGTAAATGGAGAATTCGTGATCAACCCCACCTTTCTTCAACTGGAGAAAGCTGATATTGACATCATGGTGGGTGCCACCCTCGACAATATCATGATGGTGGAAGGAGAGATGAATGAGGTCTCTGAAGCAGAGATGCTTGAAGCGATTAAGTTTGGCCACGAAGAGATCAAGAAACATTGCCAGGCCCAAATGGAACTGACCGAGATGGCGGGTAAAACAGTCAAACGTACCTACAGTCACGAGGAAAAAGACGAAGAGCTACGCAAACTGGTTTGGGACAAATGTTATCAACCCGCCTATGTGGTAGCGGCATCGCAGAACCCCAACAAACATGAACGCATAGAGGCTTTTGAAGCCATCCTTACAGCTTTCCTGGAAGCGATGCCCGTAGAGGAACGTGAAGAGAAAGCTGCACTGGCCGGCAAATATTACCACGATGTGGAAAAAGAGGCAATGCGCCGCTCTATCCTCGATGAGGGTAAACGTCTCGACGGCAGAAAAACAGATGAGATACGTCCCATCTGGAGCGAAGTAGATTTCGTTCCCGGTCCTCACGGATCGGCCCTCTTCACACGCGGTGAAACACAATCACTCACCACTGTTACACTGGGTACGAAACTGGATGAGAAGATTATCGACGATGTACTGAATCACAGTACAGACCGCTTCCTGCTCCACTATAACTTCCCTCCTTTCTCCACCGGCGAAGCTCGTCCGCAACGCGGAACAGGTCGTCGTGAGATAGGTCACGGGAACCTGGCTCACCGCGCACTTAAAAAGATGATCCCTCAGGAGTACCCCTACGTGATACGTGTTGTGTCTGACATCCTGGAATCGAACGGCTCCTCATCTATGGCTACCGTCTGCGCCGGAACACTGGCGCTGATGGATGCAGGTGTACAGATGATCAAACCGGTGAGCGGTATCGCCATGGGATTGATCTCTGAAAATAAAGGGCAGAACTTTGCTGTGCTCTCAGATATTCTGGGTGATGAAGACCACCTGGGCGATATGGATTTCAAGATCTGCGGTACCAAAGATGGTATCACTGCTACACAGATGGATATCAAGGTAGACGGCCTCTCCTATGAGATCCTCGAGAAAGCATTGGCACAAGCCAAAGCCGGCCGTGAGCATATCATGGGCAAGATGATGGAGACGCTCACCGAACCACGAATTGATCTGAAACCACACGCTCCGCGTATCGAGGTGATCATGATTCCGAAAGATTATATCGGTGCCGTGATTGGGCCGGGTGGAAAGATCATACAGGGTATCCAGGAGGAGACAGGTGCGATCATCACCATCCAGGAGATCGACAACCAGGGTCGCGTAGAAGTATCTGCTACCAACAGGGATTCAATTGATGCAGCCATGAACAAGATCAAGGGCATTGTATCGGTACCTGAAGTGGGTGAAGTGTACGAAGCCACCGTACGTTCGGTGATGCCTTATGGTGCCTTCTGCGAGTTCCTCCCCGGAAAAGACGGATTGCTCCACATCTCGGAGATCGACTGGAAACGGTTGGAGAGAGTAGAAGATGCCGGCATCAAGGAAGGCGACAAGATCCAGGTGAAACTGATCGACGTAGACCCGCGAACAGGAAAATTCAAGCTGTCACGCAAGGTACTGCTCGAACGTCCTCCCAGAACAGACAGCCAAAGAGGCGATCAGGAGTGATAAGATCGTTCAATAGGTGAAGAATTAATTTTTATGAAAGCGGATCTCAATGAGGTTCGCTTTTTTATGCTTTCATCATCCCTGTGATCTGTTATATAGAAACATTCTAACTTTAGAAAATGTAGCCTGTGGTATCTATTTTTTGTATTTTTGCAATCTTAAACAGTCGTTTTGTAATAAAACGTATTATTCATACAGTTATTTGCAAGAATATGCAATCTGCATAATGCAGCTAAGTAATAATGGAGAAACAACTACTATTGGGAGCCGAAGCCATAGCGCAGGCGGCATTGGATGCGGGGATATCGGGGGTGTACGCCTATCCGGGCACACCCTCCACCGAGATTACGGAGTATATACAACGCTCACCTCAAGCGGAAGGGGCACCAGTGCGCTCAGCGTGGTCAACGAATGAGAAGACAGCATATGAATCAGCGCTGGGGATGTCCTATGCCGGCAAAAGAAGCCTTGTATGCATGAAGCATGTGGGACTAAATGTGGCAGCTGATCCCTTTATGAACTCTTCCATTACCGGTGTGCTGGGCGGACTGGTAGTGGTGGTTGCCGATGATCCCTCCATGCATTCCTCTCAGAATGAGCAGGACAGCCGCGTCTACGGTAAGTTCGCCATGATCCCCATCCTGGAGCCCTCCAACCAGCAGGAGACATACGATATGGTACGGTACGCTTTTGATTTGTCGGAAGAGATGGAGCTGCCTGTACTATTGCGCATCCCTACCCGATTATCACACTCACGTGCAGTGGTATCACGTAAAGAGAGGGATCCACAAAACAGGCTCCACCCCTCAACAGATAAGAGTAAATGGATCCTGTTGCCTGCCAACGCCCGCAGGAATTACCAAAAACTGCTGGAGAAGCAGCAGAAGCTGATGGAGAGATCGGAGAACTCTCCCTTTAACAGAATAACGGAAGGTGATGGCGAACGTGCTGTGATCGCCTTCGGCATTGCTTACAATTATGCCATGGAGGTGATTGAAACCTACAATCTGAATATTCCCGTACTGAAAATAACGCAATATCCATTACCGGAGAAAAAAATTAAAGCGTTCACCGAAAAATACAAAAATATACTTATCGCCGAGGAGGGGTATCCCCAACAGGAAGAACTCTTTAAAAGCTATTTCGGTAATGGTAAATTCCGTGGTCGGCTCGATGGAGCGTTGCCACGCACCGGTGAGCTGTCGCCCAACCTCCTGGCAAAAGCACTGCAGGTGGAAACAGACGATAAGAAAAGCATTCCTCAGATAGTGGCGCCACGCCCACCTATGCTCTGCAAGGGATGCAGCCACAGCGACCTGTTCGATGTCATCAACCAGGTGATCAGCGGTTACCCGCAACAGCATCTGTTCGGCGATATTGGCTGCTACACGCTGGGAGCACTGCCTCCCTACAGCAGCATCAGTACCTGCGTGGATATGGGCGCCTCCATCACCATGGCCAAGGGTGCAGCCGATGCAGGTATCCGTCCGGCCGTCTGCGTGATAGGTGACTCCACCTTCACTCACTCGGGAATGACGGGACTGCTGGATGCGGTGAACGACCGGTCGCCCCTCACTGTCATCATCTCCGACAACGGCACCACCGCCATGACAGGTGGTCAGGATTCCGCGGGGACAGACAGATTCTTCGATATATGCAGAGGCCTGGGCGTGGAAGAAGCACATATACGTCTTATTGTTCCGCTGAAGAAAAATTTAGATGACAATGCGGCTATCCTCAGAGAGGAGTTCAATTACGACGGTGTATCGGTGATTATCGCACAACGCGAATGTATACAAAAGAGAAAAGTGAAAAGTGAAAAGCTTTCTGCTAATAACTTATAGCTAACAGCTTGCTGCTTAAGGCTTACAGCTTATTGCTAACAGCTTATTGCTTATAGCTTATAGCTTATAGCTTTTTGCTAACAACTAAAATTTATATTTATGCAACGAAACCTTATCATCGCAGGCGTTGGCGGCCAGGGTATCCTCACCATCGCCTCCATCATCGACCTGGCAGCAATGAACCTCGGGCTGAACGTGAAGCAGGCAGAGGTGCACGGCATGAGCCAGCGCGGTGGAGCGGTGGAATCGCACCTGCGCATCTCCTCACGGGAGATTTTCTCCGATCTGATCCCTCTCGGCAAAGCCGATCTGATCCTCTCCATTGAGCCAATGGAGTCGCTCCGTTACCTGCCCTTCCTCTCGCCGGCAGGCGTGATTGTTACTGCTACCGGACCATACAGGAACATTGCTGACTATCCCGATGAGACAGCGCTGATGACCGCCATCAGAAGCTCCGCGTCACATGTGCTGGTAGATGCGGGAGCGCTCGCAGCGGAGGCAGGAAGTGCAAAGGTATACAACGTGGTGATGCTTGGTGCCGCATCACCCTATCTGGGTATAGCGCAGAGCGAGCTGGAGAAATCGATAAGAGAATTTTTCTCTCACAAGGGAGAAGAGATAGTCAACATAAACCTGAAAGCATTCAGGCTAGGAATAGATAACAGAACCAAATAAGATGATCTGGAACACCGAAAGAGAGTGTGCCGACAGGCAACAGATGCAGGAGCTGCAGAGCAGAGAGCTGGCAGCAATGATCAGACGGATGCAGGAGAACGTACCCTTCTACCGGGATAAGTTCAGGGAGGAAGGGATTGAGCCGGGTGATATCAGGAGCGTGGAGCAGCTGAAGCAACTGCCCTTCACCACCAAGGCCGACCTGCGGGATAACTACCCCTTCGGGCTGTTTACCGTCCCCCAGACCGACGTGGTACGCATTCACGCTTCGAGTGGCACCACCGGCAAGCCTACTGTGGTGGGTTACACCCAGGGCGATATAGCGCTGTGGGCCGAGGTGGTGGCGCGCAGCCTCACCATGGCCGGCATCCACAGCGGCGACACCATCCAGATAGCCTATGGCTACGGACCATTCACCGGGGGACTGGGACTGCATTACGGAGCCGAGATGGTGGGAGCAACCGTCATCCCAATATCGACGGGCAACACAAAAAAACAGCTCCAGTTCATGACCGATTTCAAAGCGACCATACTGGCCTGCACGCCCTCCTATGCGGCACACCTGGGTGAGAGCATCCTGAAAGAGGGTATCTCCCCTGCCGATATCAGGCTGCGTATAGGCGTTTTCGGTGCCGAGCCGTGGACAAACGAGATGAGGACAGAGATTGAGAAACTGCTCAGCATCAAAGCATATGATATCTACGGGCTGAGCGAAGTGATCGGACCGGGGGTCTCCATGGAGTGCGCATGTCAGTGCGGGAACCATGTTTTTGAAGATCATTTCATCCCCGAGATCATTGATCCCGAGACACTGGAGGTGCTGCCCGACGGGGCCCTGGGTGAACTGGTCTTCACTACGGTAAGCAAAGAGGCGATGCCGCTGCTGCGCTACCGTACGCGCGATCTGACACGACTACATCACGGTAAATGTGACTGCGGGCGTACACTGGTACGCATGGAGAAATGCCTCGGCCGCACAGATGACATGCTCATTATCCGTGGTGTGAACGTCTTCCCGTCGCAGGTGGAATCGGTGCTGATGGAGATGGCTGAGACAACACCTCATTACCAGCTGATCATCCGGCGGGAGAATAACCTCGACACCATGGAGATAAGGGTAGAGATAAACGAGGAGAACTGGTCGGACAGCATCCGCGAGCTGGAGGGTATCCGGCGGCTCATCGACCATAATATCAAGAGCATGCTTGGTATTGGCGCCATCATTAAACTGGTGGAGCCCAACAGCATTGAACGATCGGAGGGCAAGGCCAAACGGATCATCGATGAACGAAATAAGCCGTAAGCGATAAGCGATAAGCTGTAAGTAAATCAACATATCATCATTATGCTAATCAAACAACTCTCCGTTTTTCTGGAAGACCGTTCGGGACGCCTCACAGAGCTAACCCGGATTCTGGCCGAAAATGATGTAAACATCACGGCGCTCAGCGTAGCCGAAACGGCCGACTACGGCATTGTACGCCTGGTCGTTGGGAGACCTGAGCTGGCGAAAGTAGCGCTGGAGAAAGCCGGCTTCTCTATCGGACTGACCGAGGTGGTCTGTGTGAACATGCCCGACAAACCGGGATCGTTATACCGGATCCTGGAAATATTGACCGATGAAAAAATCAATATAGATTATATGTACGCTTTCTCTAACAAAGCCGTGGCGCTTGCTGTCATCAGGGCTGCCGACGCAGCGCATGTGATAGAGGTACTGCAGCAGCATCGTTTGCAGCTGCTCACCCAAAGCGACATATATCAACTCTGAACCACCTGAAACAAACAACACCTGAATGACCCGATTTGCAAACAGTGTATCCCATCTCAGCTCTTCTGAGATACGCGACCTGATGAGCCTCGCCTCCGCTCCTGACATGATCTCTTTTGCCGGCGGGATGCCTGGCAACGAACTTTTTCCGCTGGAGGAGATGGACAGGATCTATAACAGACTCACGGTGAGGGAGAAGCAGGCCGCCTTGCAGTATGGCCCCACCACCGGTATGCCCTCCTTGCTGGAATCGCTGTCGGGGTACCTCGAAGCAAGAGGGTTGCCTGTGAAAAAAAACAAGCTGATCATCACCACCGGATCATTGCAGGCAATCCATATCCTGGCAAGGGCATTTATCGATCCGGGTGATCAGGTAGTGGTGGAGAGCCCCTCCTTTATTGGAGCCCTCTCCGCGTTCCGTGCCTGCCAGGCTGAGCTTATCTCCGTCCCGCTGAAAGAGGACGGGATGGATACAGATCAGCTTAAAAGAATACTTGAGAGCAGACAACAGAAACCGAAGTTCCTCTACTACGCACCCAACTTCCACAACCCGGCGGGCATCATCTATTCCCGTGAGGTGAAAGAAAAGATGATAGCGCTGTTGAGAGATAAGGATATTCCCATCATTGAAGATGATGTCTACAGCGATATCTGGTTCCACGAGGAGGATCTGCCGGAGATGAAGCTTATCAAGGCAATGGATCCCGATGGCATTGATGTATGCTTCACCGGATCGTTCTCCAAGATGCTGGGGCCGGGACTGCGACTTGGCTGGATGCTTGTTCCCGGGCATATATACAGTAAATGTGAGCTGATCAAACAATCGATCGACGCCTGCTCACCCAGCCTCTCGCAGGTGATCGCCGACAAGTTCATCCGCAGCGGAGCGATACAAAGCTACACAGAGCGTGTGCGGGAAGAGTACAAAAAAAGGGGAATGGCAATGATTGAAGCGCTGGAGAAAAACCTACCCGCCTATGTCACTTTCGTAAGGCCGCGCGGTGGTTTTTACACCTGGCTACAACTGCCCGAGGGAACCGATTCAACAGTTGTGCTCAGAAAAGCGATAGAGAAAGGAGTGGTCTTCGTCACAGGGAAGACGTTCGATCCGGACGGAGTGAAGAATGACCAGATGAGGGTATCATTTTGTAACACAGATGTGGAGACTATCCGGCGCGGAATACCCATCATTGCGGATGCAATACGCGAAGTGTGCGACAGGTAGGCTGCCGCACACTTCACACAATATTTATTTCAACGCTCTTATCCGAGGAAAGAGATTAGCACGCCGGCAGCCACAGCCGAACCGATCACGCCAGAGACGTTACTGGCCATGCAGTACTGCAGGATATGGTTCGATTTATCATATTTCAACGCCACCTCGTTCGCCACACGTGAGGCCATGGGCACAGCACTCAGGCCCGTAGCCCCCACGAGCGGGTTGATCTTCTTCTTCGAGAAGAGATTATAAGCTTTCACCGCGAAAATACCTCCCGCCACGGAAACACCGAAAGCAAGCAGTCCACCCACAATGATTCCCAGTGTCTGCGCAGAAAGAAACACATTCGCTGACATGGTGGCTCCCACGGTCAGCCCGAGAAAGATGGTGGCTGTGTTCATGATGGGACCGGAAGCGGCATCCGCCAGACGGCTCGTGCTGGAGCCTATCTCCTTCACCAGGTTACCAAAGAGCAACATCCCCAGCAGCGGTGCCGAGGAAGGTACCAGCACAGAGACGATCACACCCAGCACAATGGGGAATATGATCTTCACTGTCTTCATGTGCCTGATCTCATGCTTCGGCGGAAACTGCTTATCCATCTTCTTCATATGGATCTTGAACTCTTTCTCGGTCATCAGCAGCTTAGCAATAAAGGGAATGATCACAGGCACCAGCGCCATATAAGAGTAGGCAGCAATAGCGATCGGTCCCAGCAGGTGCGGTGCCAGCTTGATGGTGGTGTAAATGGCCGTGGGGCCATCCGCACCACCGATGATACCTAGTGAGGCTGCCTCAGGCAGTGTAAAGCCCAACAGGACGGCACCAAGAAGCACGGAGAAGATACCCAGCTGCGCAGCTCCGCCAAAGAGCGAGAGCTTCAGGTTCCTCAGCATCGGCCCGAAATCGGTCAGCACGCCCACACCCATAAAGATGATCGGCGGAAGGATACCAGTCTTAATCAGTGAGAAATAGAGCAGGTTCATGATACCATGTTCACTGGCAATATCGAGCAGGCTCATATAGGATCCGTCGGCATTCATCACCAGGGAGCTGTCCACAACGCCCAGTCCCGCACCTGGCAGGTTGGCCAGCAGCACACCAAAACCGATGGGAACGAGCAGCAGTGGTTCATACTGTTTCTTAATACCTAAATAGAGCAGCAGAAAGGCAATCATCCACATCAGGATGGTCTCCCATCCCATGGTGCTGAATCCGGTCATCTCTGTCAGATTGGAAAAAATTTCACTCATTCTTTACTGTATTTTAATGAGTACATCATCCTCATCCACCGAATCACCGTTCGCAAAACAGATCTCAACCACCTTGCCGCTCTCTTCTGCGGTAATGGCATTGTAGGTCTTCATCGATTCAATGTAACCCACCAGGTCACCCCCTTTCACAGTATCACCCACCTTCAGTGCTGTCTCAGATGAATCTTTCGTGAGGAAGAACTTCCCCTCCAGCGGAGAGACCACCTCTTTCACCAGCCCGTTGGCAGAAACTGGGACGGCCGTAGGCGTAAGCGCCTGCTGTGCCAAAGTTACTGTCTGAGCCTCACCGTTACCGGCATCAGGATAAGAGATATTCACAACAAACTCCTCATTATCTATATTTACAACCATCGTCTTTGGCTGGAAGTCATTCTCGTTTGACCCTGCTGCTGCGGGTGCTGCAGGAGCAACAGCTACAGCCGGATTATCCTTCTCTGCTTTCTTCTTCGCCAGATCGGCTTCGAAAGCTTTCTTTGCTTCACCCGATTTGTATGCTCTGTATTGTTCGGGATGCATGGCCAGCTCGAACAGCTCTTCATTATCCTCGCCCAGCGCCCAGTCATGCTGCTTCATCTCGGCACGGAACTGATCCAGCTGATCGGGATAGAGCTCCTGCGGATCACCGCTATAGAACTCACGACCCTGCTTCTTCGCCATCTCCAGAATTTCAGGAGCAGGCACCCCGGGTAACTTACCCGACTTACCGAGGATCATATCCCAGATGTTGTCAGCAATCATCGACCAACGCTCTTTTCCTTTCTCTATCTGCAGCACGTTCATCAGTGCCAGGTTTTTCACATACTGGCTGTAAGGTGTCACCAGCGGAGGGAAACCCACCTTGGGCCATACAAAGGATACCTCATCGAAGAGCTTCACCAGCAGGTCATCCTGCGTCAGCTCTGGCTGCCCGTTTTTCACCTTCCACCTGTTCAGTGAGGAGAGGTTATTCTCCAGGTCGGACATCAGGCTGCCCATCATCCCTCCCGGCAGTCCGGGACCGATCAGCAGTGAGTTCATCAGCCTGTTTTTGGGGTCGATATAATAACCCAGGAAGTCATCCATAAACTTCTGCGTGAGCGAACGGACCTTCATATAGGCTTTCATATTGATATCGGGGACCTTGAACCCGGCATCCTTCAGCATCGACTGCACCGCCAGCAGATCGGCGTGGCCCGTACCCCAGGAGAGAGGCTCCATGCCCACATCAATGTACTCCGCACCAGCATAGGCAGCTTCCAGGATGGAGGCCATCTGGAACCCGGGACCGGCATGGCCGTGATAGGTGACAGGGATGGCAGCATGTTTCTGTTTGATATTTTTGATGATCTTACCGATTGTGGCAGGACGACCCACACCCGCCATATCCTTGATACAGATCTCGTCGGCACCCATAGCAATAAGGGTGTCGGCAAGATCGGTGTAGTATTCAACTGTATGCACAGGGGAGACCGTCAGGCTGAGTGCAGCCTGAGAGATCATGCCTGCCTCTTTTGCATACGCAATAGAGTTCTTCAGATTACGGGGATCATTTAACCCGTCGAAGGAACGGGCGATATCGGTACCCTGTTTCTTTTTTACCTGAAACATCAATCTGCGTACATCGGCCGGCACCGGCGTCATACGGATGCCGTTGAGACCACGTTCAAGCATATGTGTCTGAATACCCGCATCGTTGAAAGGCTGTGTCCAATCGCGCACAGCCTTGTTCGGGTTCTCACCAAACAAGAGGTTGATCTGCTCGAACCCTCCACCGTTTGTCTCTACGCGCGCAAAGCACCCCATTTCGATAATTGCAGGGGCAACCTCTGTGAGCTGCTCCACTGTGGGAACATATTTACCTGACGATTGCCACATGTCTCTGTACAAAAGACTGAATTTGATCTCTTTTTCCATCTTAAATATTTTATTTTTATTTTTTCTGAATTGAATCCACCCGGCCTTTGCCATGCGTGATCACATCAACCACTGCTGCGATCACTGCCAGCTTCTTCGGATTACTGCTCCTCCCACCTGCTCCTCCCACACCGGGTTTTTCAGTTACGGGTGCAAAACGGTTGGTGAACATGATCACCACATTCCCGACAACAACAACAAGGAAGAGAATGAGAAAAACCATAATCATTCCTACAGCAAGCAGACTTAGCGCTTCATTCAAATTTTCCATATACAATTTTTTTATCCCGACGATCGATAACCCGACAATACCTAAATGAAAGAAATAGGACGGAATTAACACGAGAGTGTAAATTTTGAATTCAAAAATACAAAAAATAATCCATTTGATGCACAAAAAGCACCAAAATGCGCAAATTAAATATTATTACAAGTTGCTTTTATCTTTCTTCAGCTATCAATACTCATCTTTGGTATGATTCATCCGCATCAGTTTCACCAGTTCAACCACGACGATAGGTACCAGTGAGAGTGCACCCACGTATATCCAGTGCATGGAATCCATTTCAACCACGCCGAAGATATTTCTTACCGCCGGGATCATCAATACCGCCAGCAGGAAGAGAGCCGAGATGAAAATGGCTCCCAGCAGAGGCTTGTTGCTGAAAATACTTGTACGGAAAGAGGAGCGTCTGTTGGAATGCAGGTTGCGGATGTGGAAGAACTGCGAGAATCCGAGCACGGCAAAGGCCATGGTCTGTCCCAGCGGCTGACCGCCATCCCTGAAGCCGATCATATAGGCTGCCAGAGATATCAGCCCGATAGTTGCTCCCTGGTAGATGATCCTCCAGATCATCCCCTTAGAGAAGAACCCCTTCCTGGGATCTCTCGGTTTGCGGGTCATGATGTCATGCTCTGCCGGATCCATGCTCAGTGCCAGTGCGGGCAGACTGTCAGTCACCAGGTTGATCCATAGGATGAGGATCGGTGTGAGCGGATTACCTATGTTAAAAATGGAGGCGATAAAGATCAGCAGCACCTCCCCCACATTAGCTGAGAGAAGGAACTGTATGGCTTTCAGTATATTGTCATAGATGCGGCGCCCCTC
>Ga0209347_1003138_pt1 | contig 20039 bp, 23 predicted proteins | sample AutmiccommuBRH23_FD_187382 | JGI IMG/M metagenome (GOLD analysis project Ga0209347, IMG submission 187382) | Deep subsurface microbial communities from Mt. Terri, Switzerland - Autotrophic microbial communities BRH/23 (SPAdes) (version 2) | ecosystem: Environmental > Aquatic > Deep subsurface >...
CATCGCAGCCGTCGGCGTCGCTCGCAAGCTCGCGGTGCTGATCTGGCATCTCCTGACGAAAGGCGAAGACTACAAGTGGGTGCGGCCGGCCCTGCACGCCAAGAAGGTCAGGGACCTCGAATTGCGCGCCGGCCATCCGCAGCGCCGCGGTCAAAAAGGGGCGTCTTACGACTACAACATCTCGCAACGTCGCAATGAGGAACGAGACCGCGTTCTGCACGCCGAAGAGGCCTACCGCGGTCTGACGACCGGATGGCGGCGGCGAGGACCGCGCGTGCAACTCACGGATGCCGCAAATGAGGAGCGACGATGAACAGGCTGCGCCGCAGGGCCTGAACCTCGAGCCTTGCCGTTTGCCACGCGGTCACCCGTGAGCAAGTGGAAAATATCACAAACTTTGAAAAAGGGGCTATTCGATCTCATCCGTGTCGTTGCCCTTGCCCGGACGACCAAAGCGGTCGTCGAACAAAAAGTGGCTGACGAGTTCGGTAAAGGCTTGCGTGCGCCGCCGTTCGCCGCCGCCCAGTATCTTCGCCACGGCGATCTTGAGATTGTCGTAGAGAATCGACAGCGGAACGCCGCCAAAGAACGCGAAGGCCGAGACATGGCCATCAAGAAAAGCCTCCGTCGTCTCCGCCGCGTAAGCCTTGATGAAGCAGGCGTCCGAATGCGGCAGGTCGAAGCAGAACACATGCAGCTTCATCCGCACGCCGCCGATGACGCCGACGCATTCGCCAAAATCCACCTGCGCGTGACCCGGCGGATGAGCGAGCGGCACGAAGACCTCGCGCGAGCGCGTGCGCGCCAGCCGCACATAATCCTTCACCACCGTGTAGCCGCCGGCAAAGCCGTGCTCATCCCGCAGCCGTTCGAAAATCCGCTTCGCCGTATGCCGCTGCTTCGGCGGCGCCATCTTGTCGGTGTCCAGGATGGCGTCGATCACCGGAAGCAACGGCCCCAGCTTCGGCCGTTCCGGAGCCTTGGTGCGCACGTAACCCGGCGGCGCCGAATAGCGGCACATCTTCGCCACCGTGTCCCGGCTCAGTCCGAACACCCGCGCCGCTTCACGCCGGCTATTGCCCTCAATGAAAACAAAGCGTCGAACCGCCGCGTAAATCTCCACCGCAAACATCCCCGGCCGCCCTCCCGAATCAATGTTCGGGAAGTCAGCCTAAATCTGGCCGGGTTTTACGCCCCACGCGGTCGCAATATGCGCCGCTCACTGGCCGATTATTGCGCCGCCGCGTACAATCATTTCTCTTTTGCTCCGTTTTGGACTTGTACGAGCATCCCGACACAAATGCTGACGAGCCTAAATGCGGCCCGGGAACCATCGAACACCATGAGACAGCATTTTGTCGGTAAGCGAGGCCGCGTACACCGCGAAATGCTGGATCAAATTGTAGCCGGCATTCGCCAGATGGGCTGGATGCCGCTCGACTTTGGCGACGACCCGGCGCGGTTTCGACCAGTTTCCGGCCTTATAGGTGAAATTTGTATAGGAACGCCTAATCTCGTTCGGCGGTTGCCCCACGGGGCGCGTCAATAAGGCGCTGGTCAAAGACGGAGCCACGAAGGATCGCATCGGCGCCTTTCGAATATACAGATGACATTCGGGCGTCATCGTTCAGCGATCCGCCGGGCGGAGCAACAGCTGATTGACTGGAATCCGGAGCGCATCGTCATCGTGCACGGCCACTGGCGCCAGTCGAATGGCGCTGCAGAGTTACGCCGCGCCTTCCGCTTGGCTTTGTAGGGCTCCAGCTGCTTTGCCTTATGCGGCTCCTGAAACGTCTGTGGCGAGGCGTGGAAGAACAACATCGCGCCAACCCGACCCCATGTTATCGAATGCAAAGCGATGTTCGGGGTTTGTGAGATCGAATCCCCGGTGCTCGAGCCGAAGCACGCAACCGTCGCCATCCGGCGTTATAATCCAATGCAACTCGAAATCGCCAAAAGTATAGGCGATCTTTATTTCCGGTGCAATTTCGATAACCCGGCACGGGATTTTGCCCCACCTATCCATGTCCACAGTGAATTCATGTCCGAGGATCGGCGCGATGTTCCCCGGTCGCCACCAAGGGGCGATGCCCTCGGGGGTGGTGATGCGCTCCCAAACACGGGCCGGAGAAGCGTTGATACGCTGATAAACGGTGACGCTCTGCAAGGTCATTCGGTCTCGTCCTCAAGCTGTTTGGCGAGTTGCGCGAGTTTCGTTTTCCAATAGCATTCGAACGGTTCGAGCCACCCACGCATCTCTGCGAGAGGTTCGGCGTTGAGTGCATAAATACGTTCTCGCCCGGACTTTGTTTCCCGGACGAGATCGGCCCGTCGGAGCACTGCGAGGTGTTCCGACACAGCCGATCGACTAATTTCGAATTCGTCCGCGATTGCGCCCGCAGTGAGTTCCTGCAGGAGGAGGAGCGTGATCACTCGTCGGCGGACGGGATTGGCTAGTGCGGAGAAGACCTGTCCGTTCAGCATACTACCATTATGTCGGAATATTCCGACATGTCAATTTTTGGGCTGCATGCAAAAATCATATGTGGGCGGCTCGCCAGCGAAAGCTTTCCGTTCGGTTTTGTTTTGCCTGCCGCATCTTCCTTCCTCGGGCCGCTTTGGATTCGCTTTAATGTCTCAACGACAAATGCGAGAGCCGGAAAAACGCCGAGATGAACCTTATGGCGAAGCCGACGAGTCCGGATCCGCCGTAGAAGCCATTTTTGTTAAGTTGCACAAAGACATAGGCTGGTCTGTCGGACCGATTTGTCATTTCGCACAGGAAGAAGCCTTCGCGCGCGCGAATTGATTCGAAAAGGATCCTCGAGGCGCGAAAAACATCCCGCATCCGGTCGCTGAACGACCGCGTTGTGGCGGCATCGGCGTCGGTCGACGTTTCGTTCACAAGTTGTGGCCTGGCGACTTTCTGCCGCCCGTGTTCGGGATGACATTGACTGGTTGGCCGCAAGCCGGAGACTACGTTGGTCGTGGCGGCGATGACGTTGCCAAGGGCGAAGTCGCGACTCTCGCCAGGAGCCAGCCGTTCGCACCAAACCATGGTTCGCCCAGCAAGACACAAAGTCGCGGATGCGCCAAATTCCAGGGCAAAGCACGCGACATAGACATAGGGCGCCCGCGCCCAGCTCATGATCGACGCGTCGCATGGAACCGACTGAATGACCACATTGGCGGACGAACACAGATAGGCAGGCTGAAGGAACAGAAGCGGGGGCACGCCTTCTCTGGCGAGGTCAACCAAATCAATCTTCTCGACGACGTTGCCGTCGCCCGCCGTCAGCAGGATTTCCCGCTGTTCGTCCAGGGCGGTAATTCGATTAAGATGAACGTCGCCGCCGCCGCAGAAAATTTGCAGGAATATGCTGTATTCTCGCATGATTCTCGAACGGCGCGGCAGCGGATGAGGGCATTGACGCGGGGTTGTTCTTGTTCCCGGCCATCGGCACACGGATCGACCGGCCCGGTCGAAAATCGACGTGTTCGGGCCGAGCGTGACGACGAGTCCTTCGCGCCCGTCCAGCAGGCGGAAGTCGCTTTCGTCTTGCCGAAGGGCGCGACGCGTTGGATGGAAAAACGGATTGCGCATGACGGATTGCAATCCGACGTCGAAGAAGAAGGTCGGGGACAGATACATGTTCGAGCGTCCTCACATTGGCAAAAGCTCGGAACCCTTGCCGCCCGAGGTCGACAGTGCGGAGAGGGGCCTCTCTGGCCGTTCGCTGACGCGGGCAGTGAATGCAACAATCCCAGCCTTTGCTGGAGTGTTGAGCTTCAAGAAGGCGTTATTTGCGGCTATGCGATGATCTCAATGATCAGGCGATGCGTCATGGCGTCGACTATTACAATATTCGCGCCGGGCTGAGCCTGCTTCGCGATCCTTGCCGACGCCGCTGCGTCGCGCAGATCGTCAAACCGCCCCGTGGGATATGAATTTCATAGGGCAGCCCATGCGCACGCGCTCCCCCGCGACGATCCCGGACGGCGCATTCTTGTCGGTCTTTGTTTTTTTGCAAGCGCGATTCGTGAGCGGCCATTGCTGAAATGTTGGTCGAAACAATTGTTGCTGGCGGAGCCTCGGCCGAGCCGTCGCCGTTTCGCGGGCGCGACTCTGCGATCCAATCCCTCCATCTGATGGCGGATTTTTGACTTGACGATCAGGTGGAGTCTCGCCGCCTGCTTCAGGAAAACAGGACAGAAACGAGCGCAAGGCCGCCTCTAAATCCGCGGCGCGGTCCTTCGCGCCGAGGTCAAGGAAGATGCGCCGATCACGGTCGATCATCCCTTTCACGACACCTGCGCCGCGATGGAGATTGAGGAGATAGCTTGACAGCAACCTGCCGGATGTCGCGGATCCGATGGATTCCTCGCCGCAGTTGGAAGCGAGTTCAGAGTGGGCGGCGGATGGCGCGACCTTCATCATGGTTCTCTCCCATTTTTGAGACAGTCGACTGGCGATGCTTATGTGCCTCGTCGGGGCCTTTCCATTAGGAGACGCTCCGTCGCCGCGATTGAGCGACGATCTCACCGCATGCGCCCTATGGTCAGATGAGAACCCGTCCGCCGGACGCCTTGCTTTGACCTGGGAACTGCGCGGGCGGGGATCTCGTTGGCTCGGCCAGTTCACCCCTGCGGCGGGCGCGATCGCCTCGGTTTCCTAAAATTGTCCCTGCGAGATGACGCCTTCATTACCTCGGCAAGAAGTTCCAGGCGTCGCCTTCAGGCGAGTGGCTCAAAATCGACGCTGGAGCCGTTTCAATCGCGTTTCCTCGTCCTCCATGTCCGCAACGGTCGTGTCATTGATCCGGGCGATAAGCATAGGCGCCGGCCTGAACGGGATAACGCCGCGCGGCGATCTCGTCGCTTCCGGCATCGCCCTGGGGTTGCGCTCGGGTCACCCGCGAGCGCCTCCGAGATCTCTTCGAGAACCGCTTCGAATTTCGTTCGCCTTCGTGCGAAAGGTTTGGACAACAACCATAAATTGCGTCTCACAAAACAACGCGCGTCAAAGCGCTGCCATTCGCCCGTTTCATAATGTCGTCCATGGACGCAAGCCGTGTTTCGTCTTTTTGGGTTCTTCCATGATCGCCTTGCTGGTAAGAGACTTTGCCGACGCCAGGCGACGAGCTATCGCCGATATTGGTGACGACCTGAAGGATCAGGCGGCGAACCATCAGTTCACCGTCAAAATTTCCAACACGATTCGCGGCGGAACCCCATTGAAAGGCGCCGGGCTTTCTTCCAATGGAGCGGAGCGACGTCTCGCGCAGTTCGGCAGAAAGGAAATCGTCGAGCGTGAAAAGCCCTCCCGCTCAAGATCGCCTTTCGAATTATGGCAGCCTATTCCATGGATGCTCGAAGCGGCAATTGTTTTGCAGATCGCTATCGGCGAGCGGCTGGATGCCGCGGTCATCGCGGCGTTGCTGCTGTTCAATGTCGCTCTGAGTTATTTTCAGGAGGGAAAGGCGCAGGCCGCGCTCTCGATCTTGAAATAGAAGCTTTCCGTCAGGGCGACGGTGAAACGCGACGGCGCGTGGAAGGAGATTTTCGCACCGGAGCTCGCGCCGCCATATCGTGAAGCTCGAACTCGAGTCCCTCGTTCCGGCTGACGCGCGCGTTATCGACGGGTCGATCCTGCTCGATCAATCCATACGGGCGAGTCGGCGCCGATCGGGGTGGTCGCTGGCGCAATCGCTTATGCCGGCGCCATCGGGCGGCGCGGAGAAGCCGTCGCGGAGGTCATAGGGACCGGCGCGCCTGGCGCAATTACCGGCGCCGCAGGATCGTTCGCCTTGGCGGACTGCTGTTTCTCTCATCGATCCTGCTCGCTGGCGAGCGGCTCCTCGGTTTGGATATCGGCGAGCTGCGGACCCTCGCCTTTCTCACACTGGTTATTTTCAGCCAGGCGACAGTCTTCGTTTTACGCAACCGTGGGCGGCTCTGGAGCTCAGCCCCTCCAAATGGCTTGCGGCGTCTTCGGCGCTGAACATTCGCAATAGCTGTTCTACTTTCGCTTGCTGGATGGCTAATGGCTCCGCCGCCTGGCTGGATCGTTGGAGTCGTATGAATTTTGAAAAGCAGCCTCTCGCCACGCGAGGCGCTTGCCTGTTCGCGGAAGCCTAAGAGGGCTCCGATCCCCCATTCAATTCTTATCATCGCAAACGGGATGATCGCACTTCCTGGCATTAGCAATAATTGATTGAAGAGCTTTTACGCCGGGCCATCCCAAGATACCGATTCCCGCGATCACGAAGGATGGCGTCATTGACATCCCAAGATTCGCGGCGAGTTGCGTCTGTCGCGACAACACATCTGTCACTACGGAGCTGTCGGCGGTCTCTTCAACCTTGCGCACGTCGAGGCCCAAGTCCCTAGCGATGCTGAGCGCCGAGGCGCCGTTACTTTGTCCGTGCGTCGCGAACATTCTCACATGAAAATCATAGGCGACATGTGGGCCACGGAGCTTCAGGATCGCCTGCTGAACTTTCGCGGCCTGGATCGAGCCGATCGACAAAATGGCGTTGTTGATGAGTCCGAAACGAAGATCGGAATCCTTCGCGCGGATCGCCTCGATCTCGCGAGCCGCTTTGCGGCAAAACGCGCAGTTATAGTCAAAAAACTCATAGAAAATGACATCCGCGGATTTCCTGCCGTTCCAGACGATGCCCGGCAAGATTGCGGGGTCGAGCTCCGAGGGAATGCGAAAGTTCTGAACCGGAGCGCCGTCATCGGCCTGAATGGGGAACTCTTGGGCGTTTTCCGCGCGAGCGGATTTCGACATCAACGGAAAAACGCTGATAAGCTGCAAAGCTTGTCTTCTAGTAGTCTGCACGCGCTGCTCCAATTTTCACCGAAAGCTCGAGCGCCGTCGTTCCGGCCGAGCCCAAAAGTAGGCCCGGCTGCTGGCCGGCCCCAGGGTTCCGATTGCATTCTGATTGACCTCGAAGGAAACTCTTTGCGACCGGAGTTGGCGACGACGCAAATGCCCGTCATCTCTTGCGGAACGACCATCCATCTCATCCAAATCGGTCATCTGACCCGCAGACAGCCCGAATAACCGGTAAATGCACACGGATCGCGATCACCATCGGCTAACCAGGCGCCGCGCTGTTTATCGGACATTCGCACACTCTTGAGCTTTAGCCCGGCGGCAGTCCAGAGGGGGTGGTCATCGCCCCATTCAGGTCATTGCCGGCGAGCACGGCGTCCTGGCTGAACACGACGGGCGGAAGGTCCAGGGCCCGCTCGCGACCTTCGCGTCGTGGCGCGACGACTGGATGCGCCTTGAAATATTCGAGCAACGCCTGGTGGATCGTCATCGAAAGTACTTTCGCGTCATGACTGCCGGAATGTCGGCAGATCACGTCGATAGGTTCTCCTTCGCGCTCGCAACCGGCGATCGTGTAGCGCCGTTCATCCTCGATTTCGGCGCCGTTGATCTTCAGGGAAACCAGCCGCCGGCCTTTCTCCGCCAGCGCATTGAATATGATCGTCACGCCGGAGGCTCGCGGGCCCCATCCGCCGTTGAGCGCCCAAGGATTCCTGGCGAACACTAGCTCCAGCTCGTTTTCCAGATAAGTCCTGAGTTCCTTGCCGGTGACCCAGCCGATCTTCAAATGCGCGTCCATCGGCAGCAGGTTCCACAAGTCGGCTTCGGTGACATTCGTTGGCGGGATGGGCACGCCAAAGCGGAAGCCATTGGAAAATCCGATGTCGGCTTTGGCGATCTCTCGCACCGCGTCGGTGATGAGATCGTCGGCCGTGCTCTCCAAAACGTCGTAACGCATCACCAAGGTTTCGGTCTTCCCCACCGGCTTGGCCATGCGTTCGCGGTATGGCGCCAACGACCTGTCCACCAGGGCCTTCACCTGCGGATCTTCGCCATAGCGGCTTGCCAGGATTGGGATGAGCCGAAATTCATGGCGGGCGACGCTACCGCCGGGGTCGAGAAAGAGGTCCAGCCGGCCGAGGAACGATCCGAATGAGCCCGGCTCGACGATGATGGCTTTGCCCTCAAGGATCGGCCCTGCTGTCCTCTCATGAGAATGGCCGGAGAGGATGACGTCGAATTCGGGAATCTCGCGAGCGATCTGGCGCGCGATCGACAGGCCGGTGTGGGTGACAGCTACGACGAGATCGGGCCGTTCCCGCGCGCGCAGCTCCTTGACGAAATCGTGCAAACCTTCGATCCGGGTGGTGTCCATTCCCCGAAACTCGGCGGGCGGGTGGCGCTTGCTGGCGCTGATATCGGTGATGCCGACGAATGCGATCTTCACGCCCTCCCGCTCCAGGGTCACGGAAGGATCGAAGAGGCGCTGGCCGCTGACCGTGTCGTGAAAATTGTAACAGACGACCGGACATTTGAGCCCGCCCATGGTCTGCTTGAACCGCTCGGGACCGTAGGCCGGCTCCCAATTGCCCGGGACGAAAGCGTCGAGGCCGAGCGCGTTAAGCGGGTCGAGAACGACTTGCCCTTTGGACCAGGTCGCCGGGCCGGAGCCCTGGAAATCATCGCCTCCGTCCAGTAAAAAGCAGGGACCGCCGCAACTTGCCCGCTCGCGCTCGATAGCGGTCTTGAGGCGCGCGTAGCCACCCATCATTTGAATTTCCGGAGTAGCCCCCGGCAAATATTCCGGGTGCGTTTCGAGTTGAGCATGCGTGTCCGTGAAATGCAGCAGGGTCACACGCTTGCCCGTCCCAGCGCCGCCTCGGGGTTCTTTCTCGAGAGCGAGACCCGGCGCCGATGCGCCCACGCCGATCGCCGATACAGCGACGGATGACATGAAGCGCCTGCGGGTCAAAGACTTGATCATTTCCTACCCTTCTCCACCAATGCGAACCCTCCCCAATTCGAAAATCCACCTTAAGACAGCCTTAAGCATCAGGCAGGAGTGGAAGAAAGGAAGGAAGGCGACATGCGCGTGCTCATCGTAGAAGATGATCCGGTTCTCGCGGACGGTCTCGCAGTCGGGCTGGGCCTCGCAGGTTCGACCGTCGATGCGGTCGGCAACTGCGCCGATGCCCGCGCTGCCCTCGAAGTGGCTAAATTCGACGCCGTGGTGCTCGACGTCATGCTGCCGGACGGATCGGGCTTCGACCTCTTGAAAGACCTTCGAGCCACCGGCGATCGCACGCCCCTGCTCCTCTTGACCGCGCTCGACGACGTGAAGGACCGGATTGAAGGCCTCGACAGGGGGGCGGACGATTACCTCGGCAAACCGTTCGACCTGGACGAACTCGCAGCCCGCGTTCGCGCGGTGGCGCGGCGTGGAGAAGGCCGCGCCACGCCTTGCCTGAACTGCGGCGGGATCGTTCTCGATCCCGCGCATTTGACCGTTGCGGTGAATGGCGAGCCAGTCGCTCTCTCACGGCGGGAATTTGCGGTGCTCTCGGCGTTGATGGAGCGACCGGGCGCGATCAGGTCGAAGGCCGAGATCGAAGACCGCCTCTATGGATGGCAGGAAGAGGTCGAGAGCAACGCGATCGAAGTTCATATCCACAATCTGCGGGCGAAGATGGGACGCGAAGCGATCGAGACTGTGCGCGGGCTTGGTTACCGAATGAAACTCGGCGCATGACCTCGTTGCGCTGGCGCCTGTTTTTCATCCTGGTGTCCGCAACCGGGGCGATTTGGCTCGGAGCGACAGGATGGATTTATGTTCGCACGAAGGCCGACATTGAGCATGTCCTCGACGCGCGTCTGCAGGAAGCCGCCCGCATGGTCAATTCGCTCGTCACGAGCAGCGACGTCGCGCAATTGAACGGCGCGATTCCTGTTCCGGTCGGTCACCCGGAGCTTATGAACTATCAACGCCACCTTGCGTGTCAGATATGGTCGCTCGACGGACGTCTCATCGCGCATTCGAGCGGTGCGCCCGGCGCTAATTTAGCCGATCATGCCTCCGGCTTTTCGGAGCGAATCGTTGAGGGCGAAACCTGGCGAGTTTACGCCATTCAGGATGCTGACAAAGGCTTGCGCGTTCTGGTGGGGGATCGACTTGGAATGCGGGAGCGACTTATTTCCGATCTCATCAAGGGATTGATTGCGCCCGCCCTGCTCATGATCCCCCTGCTCGGTCTCCTCATTTGGATCAGCATCGGGCGCGGATTGCGCCCTCTCTCGAATATGGCGAACGAGCTCCAGAGCCGCCGGGCGGACGACATGAGACCGGTCGATGCGAGCGACGCGCCATTAGAGGTAAAACCGTTAGCCGATGCGCTGAATAATCTGTTCGCCAATGTCGAAACCGCGCGCCGGCATGAGCGAGAAATCACAGCCTTCGCGGCTCATGAGCTTCGTACCCCCCTCGCCGGCTTGAAGACACAGGCGCAGGTGGCTATCGCCGCGACCGACTCCGCCGTGAAGGAAGGCGCCCTTCGGCAGATTCTTGTCGCTGTCGATCGCACTACGCGCCTCGTGCGCCAGCTTCTGGCTCTCGCGAAACTCGATGCTGGGCTGGACCTCGATCATGCGGAGGATATCAGGGTCTCGCCGGTTCTCGATGAGATTATCGAGACGCTTAAAGCGACCTCCGGAGACCGTCGCGTGGAACTCGATCCGGCTCTTCGAAGTGTTTCCATCCGGGCAAACCGGGAGCTTCTCACGCTCGCTTTGCGGAACCTGCACGAAAATGCGACCCTTCACACGCCGAGTGGTGGCGCAGTGCGTTGGGGCGTCGACTGCGACGGTACGATCCTGTTCGTAGAAGACGAGGGGCCCGGGATTCCGCAGGATGAATTGCCGCTCGTCACGCGACGCTTTTTCCGCGGCCGCCACAAGAGCGCATCAGGGAGCGGTCTCGGGCTGGCCATAGTTGATCTGGCGATCAGACGGAGCGGCTCGACGCTGAGACTGCGCAACAGAGGCGACAGCCAAGGGCTACGTGCTGAGATCACAATCCAAACACCCGATGCCTTTTTCATGGTTTGCCATAGCGCCTTTCAATAGCCTCTCAGAATGCAGAACTGCGCCTGATCGGTTCTTCGTTTCGGTTCTGTTAAATCGCATAGCCTACGGTTGTCCTGCTGAAAACGATGGTTTCACCCCTTCCAAAATTCGTGAGTTTTGGTGCGCCGGACCAAACCGGCAAGGAGTAGGTGGTGCAAGTCCACTACGATGAAGGAGTAGCGACCCACATCGGCCCCGAGTCATGCGGGGGCATCCGCGAGGATGTCGTCGAAGCGTTGACAGGGGAGCGCATAGGCCAGCCATTGAGCCGCGAAAGCACGATATTTCCGGAGGCCCACGTGTTCGAAACCACGGAAGGCAACATGGAGGAGCGCGCCATCGCGAGCGCTTTTCCACTCCGGCGTGGTCTGAGACCCTGGCATATGCGGAAGCTCTTTGCGCGGGAACCGGGAGGCCTCGGGTTTGACCGGTGGTTGGACACCGCCGGTCCGCATCGGAAAGGCGAGGAGCCGTAGCCGATGATGCACGAACCCGAGGAGTCTGACTCCGTCGTAGTAGCAACGAAGCCGACGAACAACGCGGAGCAATCCGTCGCGGAGCCGGTGGAGCCAAGGACGGGGACCAAGGGGAACACCGACCAGCAAAGCACGCGCCGGGCTCAGGACCGGGCAAGCGTGTCACAGGCGCTGGGACGCGTACGGCAAGCAGCAAGGCAAAGGAAAATGGAGCGCTTCACGTCGCTCCTGCACCACGTTGATTCCGCCATGTTGAGAACGGCGTTTTACGCGATCAAGCGTGACGCCGCGCCCGGCGTGGACGGCATGACGTGGGAGACCTACGAGCATGATCTTGATCGAAAGATCGACGATCTACGCGCGCGGGTTCACGCAGGAACGTACCGGGCGCTGCCATCCCGGCGGAGCTACATTCCGAAGGAAGATGGAAGCAAGCGCCCGCTTGCAGTCATGGCTATCGAGGACAAGATTGTTCAGAGAGCCGTGGCAGCATTGCTGAGCGCGATACACGAGGAAGATTTCCTCGGGTTTCCTTGATGATCGAGAGGTCTGTGAGCAGGGATTCGATCCGCCTTTCATCCAGCCCTTCGAGGGCGGAGGCCATGAAATCCTAGCCGAGGACGCTCAGGCGTTCGAGTAAGGGGCGCGCTGCAGGAGTGAGAAAAAGCCGCTTCACCCGCCGGTCGTCGGGGTCCTGACGCCGTTCGATTAAGCCATTTTCACAAAGGCCGTCGAGAAGGCGTGTCAGAGTGATGGGTTGTAAATCTAGCGCGTCTGCGAGTTCGGTCTGTTTGAGCCCTTCGAAATGATCGAGCTGAGCGAGAACCGCCCATTTGGCGCGGCTCATGTCGAACTGCGCCGCCTTCTGATCGGCGCAAGTTCGCAGCAGCCGCACCACATCATTAAGAGTAAACGCTAATTCGCGAATTTCAGTTTTTGGAAGCATAAGGAACGGTTGCTTATAAGCTTATAATAAGCAAGCTTTGGGTTGTCGGCGCGATAGCCCTGATCTTCGCCGTGATTTCGCTTGTCATAGTGTTTCGCACCTGGGTTAGGTGTCTAGTCCCGAAGTGAGCTGGGTCGGATTTTTATTGAAGGCAGCAGGCTCGGCTTTCCAGATTTTGCAGACATACTCATGAGGCGTCAGGCGTCGCAGGGTCTTCAGCCATTTCGCAACGCCGCCTGAAACGACATCGGCTAACTCGCGCCGTGTGGCAGATCAAGTATCAACGTGTAGTCGTCAAGGGCGTACGAGGTGCCTCGTCCGCCTACGCCGAGCGTGTGATGGGCGGCTACTATCTCGACATCGAACCGGATCGAGGGGCGCATGCACGCTACGGACTGATGATCGACGACGTGCAGGCGACGATCACGATGGTGCTCGGCGGTGAAGTTGTGACCACCACGGTCGAAGGACGCGAGCGTTATGGCGTCAACATTCGCGAGCCGGGCGCTCAACAAAGCTGAAGTGAGTGACGATATTGAATCGACGCTCGATGATGCGCTCCGGATGGACGGCCAAGGAACGTGAAGAGAAGAAAGTGGACGAAAACGAACTCGATGAACCCAACGTTCAGCCTTGAGAAAGCGACTACGATTGGACGAGACAGAGTCACCCCGGCAATTAAACAGCCGGCGTGCAAGAAACAGAAAAAGCAATAATTGGTGAGCCTTGACAGTGAATTGACAGCATCAACGGCGCAGGATGGGAGCATCGATCGTCGACCAAGGGGGTTGGTGGCGAAGGCAAGGAGAATAGACATGCGGAAAATAGCATTTTTCATCAGCGCGGCACTCTTAGCGCCGGCGCTCGCCCAAGCCGCCCCCAAATGCACGGCGGAGCGTAAAGACAAATGGATGTCCGAGCAGGCCATGCAGACCAAGATTGCTGAACTCGGATATGAGCGGATCAAGACGTTCAAGATCTCTGGCGACTGTTACGAGATCTATGGTTACACCAAGGACGGCAAAAAGGCCGAAGTCTATTTCAATCCCGTCAGCGGCGACGTCGTGAAGGCCAATATCGGGGGCTGAAGATGTTGGCGGAAGCTGATAGGGAGGCGGCTTTCGCCTCCCGCCTCCATGGCAAAACGCTCGTCTGGGACCGGGTCGTGCGATCGTTCCACTGGGTCGTTGCGACAGGTTGCTTCGTCGATCTCTTCATCCTGGATGACGGCAAAGCCTGGCATCGCGCCATCGGATATGTGATCGCAATCGCGCTTTTCGTTCGGGTGACGTGGGGATTTGTCAGCGCAGCGCATGCCCGTTTCAGTGACTTCGTTCCAAGTCCTTCCAGGCTCCTGCGTTATCTCAGGTCATTGGCGTGCGGATCAGAGCCGAGATTTCTCGGGCATAATCCGGCCGGCGCGATCATGATCCTTCTGCTGATGGCGCTGCTCGCGAGCGTATTGGTCACGGGTTCGATGCTGATGCTCGATGCTTATTTCGGCGATGAACGGCTTGAAACGCTGCATGGCGCGCTCGCCGATGCGCTCATCGCGCTCGTGGTCCTGCATGTTTTCGCCGCGCTGTACGAAAGTTTGCGACACAGGGAGAATCTCGTTTGGTCGATGATTACGGGATATAAGCGCCTATGAGGTTGCTCCTCGTCGAGGATACGGCGCGCCTAAGAGACCTTTTGGTCGAAGCTGTCCACGGAGTCGGTTGGCGTATCGACGCCGTCGGTTCCGTTAGCGACGCCGAGGAAGCCGTCGCCTGTGCGGAATATGATTTGCTACTCGTCGATCTCGGTCTGCCGGATGGCGACGGCCTCGACCTCATTCGCGCGTTCCGCCAGGCCAGGAAGAAGACGCCGATCCTCGTCCTCACCGCTCGCGGCGCCGTCGACGAGCGTATCGCAGGTCTCGACGCCGGCGCGGATGACTACCTCGCGAAGCCGTTCAATCATGGCGAATTCCTGGCGCGCTGCCGCGCATTGTTGCGGCGGTCCCCAAACGCGTCGGCTCCGGCGTTGACCGCCGGCCAACTCACCTTTGATTTGGCGTCGGGGTCGGTCGTGTGCGGCGGGGATGAAATGGCGTTCGCGCCGCGTGAGCGCGCAGTTTTGGAAATGTTGATGCGAGATGCTGGACGCGTCGTGAACAAGCGAAAACTCGAGCACGCTCTGTCAGAATTTGGTGATGAGCTTTCGAGTAACGCGTTGGAAACAGCGGTTTCTCGGCTGCGCAAAAAGCTAGATCGCGCGACAACCGGCGTCTCGCTCGAAACCATCCGCGGCGTTGGCTATCTTCTTCGCGAAAAAATGTCATGACAGGCGCTGTCCTCTCTCTCGTTGCGACCGTCGTTCGACCAATCGTCTTGTTCTCCGTGGTAGCGATGCTTGCGCAGCTCATCGGCGTCGTCACTGAATATTGGTTGAATCAGCCAGAGCTAGAACGGCACTCTATCCAGAGGGAAGCAGATGCGCTCTACGGCGGCCTTTGGCGACACGACCAAAAGTTCGGCTTTGAGCTTCCAACTAACCTACGCGGCCGTTACGACTCAGCCGACGGAAGCTATCTAGCCAGGGTCCGGACCGGCGAGGGCGCGATCCTCTACACGAATTGCATCGGCGACTGTAATCCACGGTCGCTGCCCTTATACGCGTCTCCTCCAGACTTCTGGATGAACCGACTAAATCCAGAGACGCCTTGGAGTGTGGCAGGCGGTAAATTGTACCGGCTGGACGACGAGCCAATCATCGTCGAAGTCGCCATTGTCCAGGATCGCGCGGGCGTCTTTCTGATGGTCCTGGCGCGTGAGGTGATAGACCACATGGCGCTGCCGATGAGCCTCATGCTCGTCGTCGTCCTTGGCGCAAGCATACTATCGATCCGTCGGGCGCTGGGACCTATTAAGGCCGCGGCTGACCTTGCCGCTCAGCTCAATCCAGTCGCCTCAAACGCCACTCTGCCGATTGCTGGGATGCCACGAGAAATCGCAGCGCTGACCCAAGCGGTCAATATGAGTTTCAGGAGGGTCCGCGACATCGTTCAGGCTCAGAAAGTTTTCACATCAGCGATATCCCACGAGGTTCGAACGCCAATCGCTATTGCACGCTTGGAGTTGGAAAGGATAGATGATCCGCGCGCCCGAAAAGTCGAACAGGATCTCGAATCACTTAACAGGTTGGTTGAGCAATTGACGACATTGGCCCGTTTGGAGAGCGCCGATCTGGCGCCGGTCGAGAGCATTGTGCCGTTAGCCATTGCTGAGAAGGTTGTGGGGATGCTCGCCCCCGTCGTCTATGACTCGGGCCGAAGCATTGAACTGGTCGACAGAGGTGGAAAGCCCTTTCCAGGGCGCCTCGCACTCATTGAGAACGCCCTTCGCAATTTGGTAGAGAACGCTATTCGTCACACAAAAGTGGGCGCTGCCATCGTCGTTGAAGTTGGGCCCGGCTCGCTATTTCGCGTTCGTGACGACGGACGAGAAAGCGATGCAGCGAGCCGCATTCGCGACAAGCAAGGTCCTGGCCTAGGCCTCAAGATCGTCCATCGTATCGCGGAAACCCACGGGGGCTCGTTTTTATTCGAGGAGGGGCCGGACGGTCTTGGGTCAATTGCGACACTATCCTTCAAAGCGGTCGAGCAAGGAGCGCCGGCTCGCACAAAGGAAATCGGGTGAACCGTATCATTCTCATCTTTTTCCTTCGGCAACAGGAGATAATACAAACATGCGTAGGATGGTTTGCTGTTTTTTCCTTCTCTCGACAGTTGAGACTTCGGCAGAGGGGCTGGAAAAGCTTCCCGCGCCGATTTCGGTCAATGGAAGGACCGAAATTGCGCACGTGGAAGGCGTGGGAGCACAGATATATGCCTGCTCAAAGAACGCCAAAGGCAGCCTGGAATGGACGTTTCGAGAACCAATCGCCACTTTGGTTGACAAAGGAACGACCATCGGCCGTCATTTCGCAGGGCCAACGTGGGAGTTCGCCGACGGCTCCTATGTCTCGGGCAAGCTTGCCGCCAAGTTCCCGGGCCAGTCCACGCGCGACATTCCCTGGTTGAAGCTATCCGTCGTGAAGCAAGCGACAACCGGGCCCGCCGCTGGAGCCACATGGATTCTACGGCTGGACACCAAAGGCGGGACCTTCGAGGGGGCCTGCTTGCTGGAAGGCGGTCTGCACGCCGAGCCGTATGCTGCAACATACATCTTCGGCAGATAGTACATCCCTTACATGAGGTTGCTGCTCCCCGGCGGCGGGGGTGAGACCCCACCGCTGGCGATTCGTTGGACGACGAATGGAGAGCAGCAATGACGAGGTTCGCAGGAATGGACGTGGGCGGCGCCTCATCGCCGGATGTGTTATTCGGCGTGCAAGTTTGGCTCTGACTCATATGTGGAACGGCCCGATTGGCAAGGCGCTTTGTGAGAAGTGAACTCCGCGGGACGGTGCAGTCATATGTCCGGCCTTTGTGTGCGGGCATTTGACCGCTGGCCACGATGAGTTCCGCGATATCGGCGACTCTAATCAATTTTACGCGCTCGAGGCGCAGTGAGTCAGACGGTCTGGCCGACACCGGGATGGCGTCCCTTGTGGTTCATCTCTATCTCGGCACCTTTGCGCTTGGCCGACAGCTTCCTGTCGGAAACCTATGTTTGGTCAGGCCGCGATGGCGACTGGCGACTTTTTGTAGACGCCGCCTTTCGTTAGCAGCGCCCAGATGATCCTTGCCATCTTGTTGGCCAATGCGACCGCAACAAGTTTGTAAGGCTTGCGCAAGATGAGGCCTGTTAGCCACAGGGGCAGATTCACGCCACGCTTGCCCAGTTTGATTATGGACGTTGCTCCGACAATCAGAAGCGTTCTGAGCTGCCGGTTGCCGCGTTTCGAGATAGATCCGAGCCGCTCCTTGCCGCCGCTAGAGTGTGCTCTTGGCGCCAATCCTGTCCAGGCGGCGAAATCGCGCCCCGTTCGGAAGCCATGAGCATCATGCACCGCGGCTCGGACAGTGGCGGCGATAATTGGCCCAACGCCCGGGATGGTGGTCAGACGTCGGGCAGTTTCGTCTTCCTTCACGCATGTCAGAATATCGCGATCAAGGCGTTCGATCCTGACGGAGAGAGTATCGATTTGCTCGACCATTTCCAGGAGAGCCTGACGCGCAAACTCGGGAATATCGCGATACTCTGGATCGCGAATCGCCCCTGCAAGCTTCGCAAGACTCGCCATCCCTGCGGCGGCGACAACGCCTAGTTCCGACATATGCGCGCGAAAAGCATTTGCCGTCTGACTTCGCTGGCGAACGAGGAGGTCGCGGGTTTTCAATACCATGCCAGCCGCTTGTTGCTCTGGAGTCTTTATCGGGACAAAGCGCATGGTCGGTCGCGTCACCGCCTCGCATATCGCTTCCGCATCGGCTGCATCAGTCTTGCTGCGTTTGACGTAGGCCTTGACGTAAATTGGCGGGATAATGCGAACATCGTGACCGCAGGCTCGAATGTGGCGAGCCCAGAAATGGGCGCTTGCACAGGCCTCCATGCCGACAAGACAAGGCGACAGCTTACGAAAGAAGTCCAACAACTGTGCCCGTCGCAAGGCGCGACGCACGATAACGTCGCCGGAAGAATCAATGGCGTGAATCTGAAAGACGGACTTGGCCAAGTCCAACCCGATGGTGGCGATGATATCCATGGAATGATCCCCTTTGATTCGAATTACTTCCAACGGCCACGATAGTTCCGAGCCGCTGCGGATCAATCGGGCCGTTCCAACCCATCACATTTGATGCAGTCGAGGCGCCGACTGCCGCTGGTTTCACTTGGGAATCAGCGCAATGACGATATCTCTGCGGCCTTCTGCAATCGTTCCGCCAGGGTTCCGCGTCGACAGGGTTTCGATCGACGGTATGAGGACGATTATCGAAGCGCGAGCGGTTGCCTCGCGAGGACAATGCCCGGATTGCGCTACGGTTTCGGCGCGCGTTCACAGCCATTATCAACGACGCGTCGCGGATTTGCCGCTTGCGGGACGCGTGGTGCGCATGTCCCTGACGGCGCGGCGCTTCCGGTGCATGAACGGGTCGTGTCGTCGGACCATTTTTGCTGAACGGTTCGGTGATGACGTTCTCGCGCCCCACGCCCGTCGGACTGCCCGGCTCGATGGTCTCGTTCATCATCTGGCCATCGCGCTCGGGGGCCGGCCGGCGGCGAGCCTGGCGGGGCGTCTCATGATGCCGGTCAGCAACGACACGCTGTTGAGGGTGGTGCGCCGAATGGGCCGGCCGTCGCCGCCAGCGCCGAATGTCATCGGGATCGATGACTGGGCTTGGAAGCGCAACCAACGTTATGGGGCGATTATTTGTGACCTTGAGCGCCGTCGCCCGATCAAGCTCCTTCCCGACCGGGAGCCGGCGACCGCCCAGGCGTGGCTCTCAGGACAGCCGCAAATCGCTATTGTCGCCCGAGACCGCGGTGGCGGCTTTGCGCTCGCCGCCAACAAGGCGCTTCCCCATGCACTCCAGGTCGCCGATCGCTGGCATCTGATGGAGAACGCCAGCGCCGCCTTCCTTGACGCCGTGCGCAAATCGATGCGCCAGATACGCTCGGCGCTCGGGGCGGCGTTCATCGACCCGGTGCTGCTCACCGCCGCGGAGCGGCTTCAATACGAGGGTTATCTCCGCCGCGAAGAGATCAACGCCGCCATAGCCGCCCAGGCCGCGCGCGGCGCGACCATCAAAGAGATCGTGCGGGAGACAGGGCATAGTCGGGGCCTGGTGCGCAAAGTTCTGCGAGGTCAGCGCTCCGATATCTTTAGCACGCGCGAGAGCTCGCTTGAGGCGCATCTTCCGTGGCTCGAAACACAATGGACCGCCGGCAACCGCAATGGCGCTGACCTGTGGCGGCGTCTTCGGGCCTCCGGCTTTCGCGGATCGTTGCGCGTCGATTCCGAATGGGCTTGCCGGCGACGCCGCGCCGAAAAGATGGATGAGGCCGGCCTGCGCCGCACGCCCTCGGCCAGAACGATCGCGCGCCTGATGACGACGGGCCGCGACGCGCTATCAAAGGCGGAGACCCTGACAATCGCCGCAATCGAGGACAGCATCCCAGCGCTTGTCGAAGCACGCTCGGCGGTCGCCGAATTCCAGACCATGATCCGGAAGAAAGCCGGGGACGACCTCGACGCTTGGATCAACCGCGCGAGGACCGGTCTCCTTGCTTCCTTCGTAAACGGCGTCGTCAAAGACCGCGCCGCCGTTGCCGCGGCGATCACTAACATCTGGTCGAACGGCCAGACAGAGGGCCAGATCACAAGACTGAAGCTGATCAAGCGCCAGATGTATGGGCGCGCGAAACTCGACCTTCTTGAAGCGCGACTTGTCGGGGCGAGCTGACGAGCGCTTGCACCAAAACTGCGTCAGAGCCAATTTTGAACGCCGATCGGGGGTCAATTTTCGATGCCGATTGACAGGATGGACAGCCGGTGTTCGGAGAGTCCATGCGCGCATGCCGCCGAGCGCCGCCAAGGGAGCATATTTGATATTCTCCGGTTTCAGCACATGGCTAAACGCGTCAGTGCCGCGCGCCAAACAAGGTGAGAGTCCAGCGTCAATCTGGATGAGAATCGCGGGGGTGTCGGCGTGACGAAGGGAGGGCGG
>Ga0209347_1003140_pt1 | contig 20022 bp, 23 predicted proteins | sample AutmiccommuBRH23_FD_187382 | JGI IMG/M metagenome (GOLD analysis project Ga0209347, IMG submission 187382) | Deep subsurface microbial communities from Mt. Terri, Switzerland - Autotrophic microbial communities BRH/23 (SPAdes) (version 2) | ecosystem: Environmental > Aquatic > Deep subsurface >...
TGGCCAGGATCACGCCCGACAGACCACCCAGGAGGAATGTGGCCAGGAAGCCGATGGCGAACAGCATCGGCGATTCGAACGTCAACTGGCCCCGCCACATCGTGCCGATCCAGTTGAAGAACTTGATGCCGGTCGGAACCGCGATCAGGAACGTCATGAACGAGAAGAACGGCAGCAGCACCGCACCGGTGGCGTACATGTGGTGGGCCCACACGGCCGCCGACAGGGCGGCGATGGCCATCGTGGCGTAGATCAGCGTGGTGTAGCCGAAGATCGGCTTGCGGCTGAACACCGGGAAGATCTCGCTGACGATGCCGAAGAACGGCAGCGCGATCACGTACACCTCGGGGTGCCCGAAATACCAGAACAGGTGCTGCCAGAGCATCGCGCCGCCGTTGGCGGGGTCGTAGACGTGCGCCCCCAGTGTCCGGTCGGCGGCCAGGCCGAACAGCGCGGCCGTGAGGATCGGGAAGATGATCAGCACCAGGATCGACGTCACCAGGATGTTCCAGGTGAAGATCGGCATCCGGAACATGGTCATGCCGGGGGCGCGCATGCACACCACCGTGGTGATCATGTTGACACCGCCGAGGATGGTGCCGAGGCCGCCCACGCCGAGACCGAAGATCCACAGGTCGCCACCGACACCCGGGGAGTGGATCGCGTCGGTCAGCGGCGAGTACGCCGTCCAGCCGAAGTCGGCGGCACCGCCGGGAGTGATGAAGCCGGCGAGCGCGATCAGCGCGCCGAACAGGAACAGCCAGAACGACAAGGCGTTCAACCGGGGAAAGGCGACATCCGGCGCGCCGATCTGCAGCGGCAGCACCAGGTTGGCGAAACCGAACACGATCGGGGTGGCGTAGAACAGCAGCATCGCCGTGCCGTGCATCGTGAACAGTTGGTTGTACTGCTCGTTGGACAGGAACTGCAGCCCCGGGATGGCGAGTTCGGTCCTCAGGAACAGCGCCATCAGGCCGCCGATGAGGAAGAACGCGAAGCACGCGACGCAGTACATGATGCCGATCAGCTTGTGATCGGTCGTGGTCAGCAGCTTGTAGATCAGGTTGCCCTTGGGGCCCAACCGCTGCGGGAATGGCCTCCTCGGCGTCAGCGCGACGACGGATTCAGCTGTCATGGCAGCCCCCTGGCATTGCCTGCATTGCCCGACTCAGAACGTGTCGATTGTAGTTCGCGGCCGGCTATGCGGTAGCTCAACAGAGTGACGAAACGGAAAAATAGGGCCGAAAGTGAGTAGACGGACATCGGGGGTTGGGACGCGCTCATCCGGTGACTTCTTGCCCTTCTCGTACGGTCCATCGCTGTTGGACGATTGCTTCAGCCCGCAGAAGGAACGAGGACGCCATGGATGCTGGGACAGAGGTCAGCACGATCGGACCGACGCAGTTGATCGCGGTCGGGTTCAAACCCAGCGTTGATTTCGTCGGCACGATCATCGAGGAGATCGACAAGCTAGAGGGACATGGCGTGCTTCGCCTGCTCGATGTGCTCGTTTTGACCATGGACGACGATGGATCGCTGACGCGTGTGGAGATCGCGGACGAGGATTTCGGGGACCTGCTGATCGCCGGCGCCCAACTCGACCCGTTTGATGTCTTCGCCATGTTCGAGGGCCGTGGCGTCGAGGTATTGGAGAGTGTGCGAGCCCAGGCTCTCGTGCAGTCGCTGGTCCCGGGGTCGGGCCTGGCCCTGATCCTGGTGGAGCATCAGTGGGCCAGGCCGCTGTTCGATTCGATCGCCGGCTTGGGTGGTGTGGTGTTCAGCGAGGGCTTCATCGGAGAACAGACCGAGAATCTCGTCGGTGTGCAACTCGCCGCCCTTGAGGACACCGCCCGGGTGATCGACGCCGCGTACGCCGCGCAAACCGACGCGGTGGCGACGTCTGCCGCGGTGATCGACGCGGCTACGCACAAAGCGGACGAGGCCGCGGTGGCCGCCTCGGTGACGGCAGGCGAGCTGCAAGTCCTGCGCTACCTACCGACCAAGATGACCTTCGCGCTGGTGGCCGACAAGCTGGGGATCTCGCGCTCCGCCGCCAAGGAACGCGCCGAGCGTGCCTACAAGAAGCTGGGTGTGCACAACCGCGCCGATGCGGTCGCCCGTGCTCGCGAACTCGGATTGATCAGACACAAGGCCTGAAAGCCGGGCTGTTCTCGGCGATGCCGCACGCGGGCCGCCGATCAGACCGAAACCCGGGACATCACAACGACGTTGCACATGAGCACGCCGCAGGGTCTTTTGGCCCTGACTGCGTTGCGGCTCGCGCATTAACCTCGGGCTGGGCATCGGCCACCGGGTCGACTCCACGTACTGGCAGGAGCAGACGCGATGAGCGGTATGGATAAGGCGAAGAACAAGCTCGACGACTTTGGTGGCAAGGTCAAGGAAGCGGTCGGCAAGGTCACCGGCGACAAGAGCACCGAAGACGAGGGCAAGCGCGACCAGGCGGTGTCCAACCTCAAAGACGCCGGCGAGAAGGCCAAGGACGCCTTCAGGAAGAAGTAGACGCCGGGTCGACGGGATCATGGGTGACGGCCGAGTGGCCCGTGTGGTGCGCCCGAAGGGATTCGAACCCCTAACCTTCTGATCCGTAGTCAGATGCTCTATCCGTTGAGCTACGGGCGCATGTTGAAGCATTCAGTTGTCAAGTTGTCCTGCGCGGAGGCGAGAGGATTTGAACCTCCGGTCCGCTTTAAGACGGACAACTCATTAGCAGTGAGTCCCATTCGGCCGCTCTGGCACGCCTCCCGACGTTTACCGCCGCTGGATGAGAGTACACAGCGCCCACGGCGGGAAGCAAAGCACATCCGACCGGGCCATAAACTGATCGGGTGTCCGCCCGCCTGCGCCCCGAGCTCGCCGATATCCCCGCCTACACGCCGGGCCGAACGGTGCCGGGTGCGATCAAGATCGCGAGCAACGAGACGGTCCACGGCCCTCTGCCCAGCGTGCGGGCCGCGATCGCGAAGGCGACCGACGGGGTCAACCGCTATCCGGACAACGGATACGTGGAGCTCAAGGAGCGCCTCGCCAAGCACGTCAACTTCGCGCCGGAGCACATCTCCGTGGGATGCGGCTCGGTCAGCCTGTGCCAGCAGTTGATTCAGATCACATCGTCGGTGGGCGACGAGGTGCTCTTCGGCTGGCGCAGTTTCGAGATCTACCCGCTGCAGGTCCGCACCGCCGGCGCCACCCCGGTTCAGGTGCCGTTGACCGACCACACCTTCGACCTGGACGCGATGCTCGCCGCGATCACCGACCGCACCCGGCTGATCTTCGTGTGCAACCCCAACAACCCGACCAGCACCGTGGTCGCCCCCGACGCGCTGGCCCGGTTCGTCGAGGCGGTGCCGTCGGACATCCTGGTGGTGCTCGACGAGGCCTACGTCGAGTACATCCGCGACGACATGGTGCCCGACAGTTTCGGGCTGGTCCGCGCGCACAGCAATGTCGTTGTGCTGCGGACGTTCTCGAAGGCCTACGGACTCGCCGGCCTGCGCATCGGGTACGCCGTCGGCGACCCGGACATCATCACCGCCCTCGGCAAGGTCTACGTGCCCTTCACCGCCACGAGCGTGTCGCAGGCCGCGGCGATCGCCTGCCTGGACGCCGCCGACGAACTGATGGACCGCACCGACGCCGTCGTCGCGGAACGCACCAGGGTCACCGCCGCGCTGCGCGACGCCGGCTACGAGGTGCCGCCCTCGCAGGCCAACTTCGTCTGGCTGCCGCTGGCCGGACGCGCCCAGCAGTTCGCCGCGGACGCCGCCAACGCCCGCATCATCGTGCGGCCCTACGGTGAGGACGGCGTACGGGTCACCGTCGCCGCCCCCGAGGAGAACGACGCCTTTCTCGAATTCGCCAAAGGCTGGATCACCGAACAGGAGCACCGATGACCGCCGCACGCGAGAAGTTCAACCAACTCACCGCCCGCACCGATCAGATCGAGGACACCGAACTCGACAACTTCTGGTCCGCGCTCGCCCCTGCCGACATCGACTTCATGATCGGCGAGTGGAAGGGCGGTGAGTTCGACACCGGGCACGGCACAAGGCCAACGGATTCATGGATCGGCTCAACTGGTTCGGCAAGACCTTCCGCTCTCCCGCCGACGCCAAACCGCTGGTGTGCCTGGACGCCGACGGCAACAAGTTCTCCAACACCGAGGCCATGAACGGCGAAGCCACCCTGTGGATGGAGGAGTTCCGCGGCGAGATGGTGGCGTCGATGGTCTACGACGGCAAGCCGGTGCACGACCACTTCAAGGTGGTCGACGCCAACGCCGTCGTCGGGATCATGAACGGCAAGGGCGCGCTGGACATCACCTCGGGCACGCCCCGCCACCTGTACTTCTATCTCGAACGGGTTTAGCCGCATATCGTGGCGAGGATGAAGACGCACGTACGGGTGGCGGCTGCCGCGGCGATCGGGCTGGGGGTCGTTCTCGGCCTGACCACCGGGTGCCAGCGCACCACGGAGGGCGTCGTGGCACAGACGACCGAGCCGGGCCCACCGCTGACCTCGTCGCCCACCACCGGCAGCCGTGCGCCGGGCATCCCCGGCCTGCCGGACATCCAGCTCCCCAACATCCCGCTGCCAACCCGCAACACCGACGTCCCCGAGGTTCCCGCCCCGGCGAACGCCCTGGAGATGACGTGCGAGGAGTTCAGCGAGCTGGACGAGGCCACCCGGGTGGCGGTGGTCCGCGAGATCCTCTCCCAGGAAGGCAATCCGCTGGGGCCGGACGGCGAGTTCGTCGGGCAGATCCTGGCCGACGCGGCCTGCCAGTTCCTGCCGGGTGCGACGGTCAGCGAGGTCCTGATGGGCGGCTCGCCGCCGTGAGTGGCTAGCCTTTGCCCCATGGGCAGCTCATACGAATCGGTCAAGGTCGACAGAGGAAACCCAGCCGATCAAATCGCGCAGGTGACGTTGATCGGCCCGGGCAAGGGCAATGCGATGGGTCCGGCGTTCTGGGCCGAACTCCCGGTGGTCTTCACCGAACTGGACACCGACCCCGACGTGCGGGCCATCGTCCTGACCGGGTCGGGCCGCAACTTCAGTTACGGCCTCGATCTGGCCGCGATGGGCGACACCCTCGGCTCGATGATGGCCGACAGTTCGTCGTCCAAGCCGCGCGCCGATTTCCACGCGCGCCTGAAGACCATGCAGTACGCGATCACCGCGGTCGCCGACTGCCGCACCCCGACGATCGCGTCGGTGCACGGCTGGTGCATCGGCGGCGGCGTCGACCTGATCTCCGCGGTCGACATCCGGTACGCCAGCGCCGACGCGAAGTTCTCGGTGCGTGAGGTCAAGCTCGCGATCGTCGCCGACGTGGGCTCGCTGGCCCGGCTGCCGTTGATCCTGTCCGACGGTCACCTGCGGGAACTGGCGTTGACGGGCAAGGACATCGACGCCGCGCGCGCCGAGAGGATCGGCCTGGTCAACGACGTCCATCCCGACGCCGAGGCGTCGCTCGCGGCGGCCCGCGCCACCGCGGCCGAGATCGCCGCCAACCCGCCGCACACGGTGCACGGCATCAAGGACGTGCTCGACGAGCAGCGCACCGCCCAGGTGGCGGCCAGCCTCCGGTACGTCGCCGCGTGGAACGCCGCGTTCCTGCCGTCCAAGGACCTGACCGAGGGCATCACCGCGATGTTCGAGAAGCGGGCGGCCAACTTCACCGGCGAGTAGGCAGGGTTCGAAACTGAGCTTGTGCGCGAGATCTGCCGCAAAAGTCGCACACAACCTCAGTTTGGCGCCGCGCCGATCATGGCGGTGGCGGAGGGATTTGAACCCCCGGTCGGTTTTAGCCGACTCTCGCTTTCAAGGCGAGTGCATTAGGCCGCTCTGCCACGCCACCGCGGGACAGTTTAGACGCGACCGATCTTGGCCGGCGGCGCCCCGGCTTTCAGCCCCGCGCTGATCCGCCGGCAGTTCTCCCCCATCGCCGAGACCTGGGACCGCGAGAGCCTGTCGAGGAAGTAGGTGCGCACCGCGGCGCCGTAGGTCTGCATCGCCGCGTCGAGAGCGTCCCTGCCCTCGGGTGTGATGCTGGCCAGCACCCCGCGCCCGTCGTCGGGGCTCGCGCCACGACCCACGAGTCCCTGCTTCTCCAGCCGGTGGATCTGCCGCGTCACCCGGCTCGGCAGTGACATCAGCGCCTCGGCCAGATCCCCCATCCGGGCCGCGCCGTGCGGCGACCTGGCCAGCAGATCCAGCAGCCGCACATCGTTAAGAGTCAGCCGGTGTTCGTCCACCAGTGATCTGTTCATGGTTGCGTACAACCGCAGCGCCGCGTCCAGAAAGTTCTGCCACGCGCGTTGCTCAGCAATGTCCAGCCCCGGCGTATCGCTCGCCGTGCGCCCCCCGATGATCCCCTCCATCTGCACATAGTAGGACCGTGCGGCATTGCCGGTGGCGAAAGCAGAGGGGGTTTCCGCAGGGTAGTAGCGTTGTGTGAATGCTCGCGATCGTGGCCGAATCTCCGCACCGACTCAGCTGGCAAGCAGTGCCGGACATCACACCGGCGCCCGGCGAAGTCCTCATCAAGGTCACCGCTGCCGGGGTGAACCGGGCCGACCTGCTCCAGGCCGCAGGCAAGTACCCGCCCCCTCCCGGCGCGAGCGACATCATCGGCCTCGAGGTGTCGGGCACGATCGAGGCCGTCGGCGACGGCGTCACCCACTGGTCGTCGGGGCAACAGGTATGCGCTTTGCTGGCCGGCGGCGGATACGCCGAGTACGTGGCCGTTCCCGCAGGACAGCTGCTCCCCATTCCCGACGGTGTAGAGCTGGCGCACGCTGCGGTATTGCCCGAGGTGGCCTGCACGGTCTGGTCCAACCTGGTGATGACCGCGGGACTGCGTGCCTCCCAACTGCTTCTGGTCCACGGCGGCGCCAGCGGCATCGGCACCCACGCCATCCAGGTGGCCCGCGCCCTGAACTGCCGTGTCGCCGTCACCGCGGGCTCGCGCAACAAGCTCGACCTGTGCGCCGAGTTGGGCGCCGAGATCACCATCGACTACCGCAACGAGGACTTCGTCGACGTCGTGCGCAGCGCCGGAGGTGCCGACGTCATCCTCGACATCATGGGAGCGGCCTACCTCGACCGCAACATCGACGCGCTCGCCGACGACGGCCGGTTGGTGATCATCGGCATGCAGGGCGGCGCCAAGGCCGAGCTGAACATCGGCAAGCTGCTGGCCAAACGCGGCGGTGTCATCGCGACCGCGCTACGGGCCCGTCCCGTCGGCGGACCGGGCGGCAAGAGCGACATCGTGTCCCGGGTGATCGAGGACGTCTGGCCGATGGTCGCCGATGGCCTGGTCCGGCCGGTGATCGGCGCGGAGTTCCCGATGGCCGAGGCACAGGCGGCACACGAGCTGCTGGAATCGGGGGACGTGGCGGGCAAAGTGCTTCTGCGCGTTGACGAATAGCGTGATCGGACTCAGCCGAGCGACGCCAGCGCCCGCACCAGCTGGTCGACCTCGGCGGTGGTGCTGTAGTGCGCAAGACCGATGGTCACCGCACCACCGATGTCGTTGACACCGATGAGGTCGAGGACGCGCGAGCCGGCGTCCGCGATCGCCAGGACGCCGTTGTCGGCCAGTCGCTGCACGACGCGCTCGGCGGGCACGTTGCTGATCGCGAAGCTCAACACCGGGATTCGCACTTCCGGGCTGCCGATGACCATCACCGTCGGCAATGTGCGCAGCGACGTGAGCAGATAATCGAAGAGCCCGCTCAGGTAGACCGCCGACGACCGCATCGACACCGAGAGCCGCTCACGCCGGCTGCCTTGCGCCGAATCATCCAGGTTCGCAAGGTATTCGATGCTCGCGACCACGCCGGCGAGCAGCCCGAACTGATGCGCGCCCAGCTCCAGCCGGGCCGGGCCGGTGGCGTAGGGGTCCAGCGACACCGAGCCGAAATTGTCGATGACCGCCGGGTCGCGGAAGATCAGGGCGCCGATGGGCGGGCCGCCCCAGGCCAGGGCATTGACCGCGACCACGTCGGCGTCGATCTCGTCGATGTCGATCAACCGGTACGGTGCCGCCGCGGAATGATCGACGACCACGAGACCACCGACCTCGTGCACCAACTTGGTGACCTCGCGCAGCTCGGTGACCGTCCCCAGAGTCGAAGAGGCGGAGGTGATCGCGACCAGGCGGGTGGGCCGCGTCACCAGACCCTCCCACTGCCACGTCGGCAGTTCACCGGTCTCGATGTCGACCTCGGCCCACTTCACCTTCGCGCCGTAGCGGTTCGCGGCGCGCAGCCAGGGCGCGATGTTGGCCTCGTCGTCGAGGCGGCTCACCACCAGTTCGTAGCCGAGCCCGACGCGGGCCGACGCGGCATCGGCCAGCGACGTCAGCAGCACCGCACGGTCAGGTCCGAGCACCACTCCGGCCGGGTCGGCGTTGACCAGGTCCGCCACCGCTTGGCGCGCGGCGGCGAGTACCGCCACACTGCGCTGCGCGGAGGGGTGCGGACCGGTCGGTGTGGGCATCGAGCCGCGGAACGCCGTGGACACGGCGCGCCCCACGGAATCCGGGAGCAGCATGCCGTTCTGGGCGTCCATATGCACCCAGCCATCGCCCAGCGACGGGTGCAATCCACGCACCCGGGCGACGTCATATGCCATGCCAGCCCACCTTAAGTGCGTCAGTGAATACCGCTGTACCAGCCCAAATGCCGGCCGATTCAACGGATGCCCGACCTTGCTTGTGCTGCCCGCGCCGAACCGGAACGGGACATCTGCGCAGCCATACTAGTCCAGGGGGCTCCCGGTGCGGGGTGCTGCCGAGCTGTCGTTGCTGGCGCGCTGCGGGGCAATCAGCGGGCGGTGTAGCGGACGGGGTCGGCGGGTTCGGGCGGCCGCGACGGTCGAGGGTACGGTGGCCATGGCAATCGTCGTGCCCGCACGGTCGGGGCGCGGCGACGGCGGGGGACGGGACCCGTTGCCGTCGCCCTCGTCGCCGCCGCGGCCCCGGTTTGCCGGTCCTGGGACCGCGGCCCGGTGGGCCGGCCGACGGCCGGGCGTTGCTGGACAAATCGCGGCCGTGGGAGAGGATCATCTACGACAACGGCGGGCCCGCATCGACCGATGACGTGGTCCCAGCCGAAGTGAGAAAGCGACGCTGGGGCACTCTAGGAACATGACAAGCAACACCGACGACAACATCGAGATCATCGACGGCGACGGCGACGACCTGGACGAGCAGGCCGTCCAGCGCGGCGATGGGAAGTCGTTGACCGATCTGGTCGAGCAGCCCGCCAAGGTGATGCGGATCGGCACCATGATCAAGCAGCTGCTGGAGGAGGTGCGCGCGGCCCCGCTGGACGACGCCAGCCGCGGCAGGCTGCGCGACATCCACCGCACCAGCATCACTGAGCTCGAGGAGGGTTTGGCCCCGGAGCTGCGCGACGAGCTGGAGCGGCTGACGCTGCCGTTCACCGAGGATACGGTCCCGTCGGACGCCGAACTGCGCATCGCGCAGGCGCAACTCGTCGGCTGGCTGGAGGGGCTGTTCCACGGCATCCAGACCGCGCTGTTCGCCCAGCAGATGGCGGCCCGCCAGCAACTCGAGCAGATGCGCGGCGCGCTGCCCCCGGGCGTGAGCGTGCAGGGGCAACGGGGCGGGCCGGGCCATCCGGGCACCGGGCAGTACCTGTGAGGTCGCGTGGCGAGTCCTTCTGAACCGCGCATCGACACCCGCAATGCGTGGGTGGAGTTCCCGATCTTCGACGCGAAGGCGCGCTCGCTGAAGAAGGCCTTCCTCGGCAAGGCGGGCGGCGCGATCGGGCGCAACGACTCCAACGTCGTCGTCATCGAGGCGCTGCGTGACATCACGCTGTCGCTGAAGATGGGCGACCGCGTCGGGCTGGTCGGCCACAACGGTGCAGGCAAGTCGACGCTGCTGCGCCTGCTGTCGGGCATCTACGAACCGACCCGGGGGGTGGCGACGGTCCAGGGCCGCGTCGCGCCCGTGTTCGACCTCGGCGTGGGGATGGACCCGGAGATCTCCGGCTTCGAGAACATCATCATCCGCGGCCTGTTCCTGGGGCAGACCCGCAAGCAGATGCTGGCCAAGGTCGACGAGATCGCCGAGTTCACCGAGCTCGGCGACTATCTGTCGATGCCGTTGCGCACCTACTCGACCGGCATGCGGGTGAGGCTGGCGATGGGCGTGGTGACGAGCATCGATCCGGAGATCCTGCTGCTCGACGAGGGTATCGGCGCGGTGGACGCCGACTTCCTGAAGAAGGCGCAGACGCGGCTGGCCGCGCTGGTGGAGCGCTCGGGAATCCTGGTGTTCGCCAGCCACTCCAACGAGTTCCTGGCGAAGTTGTGCAACACCGCGATGTGGATCGACCACGGCACGGTGAAGATGACGGGCGAGATCGAAGACGTGGTGCGCGCCTACGAGGGCGAGGACGCCGCCCGGCATGTGCGCGAGGTGCTCGAGGAGACGGCGCATACCCATGAGCGATGAGAGCTCGCGCGAAGAGCAGACGGGCAGCGATGAGAATGTCGGCACCGTCGTCGCCGTCGTCGTCACGCACCGACGCCCCGACGAACTCGCCAAGTCGCTGGACGCGGTGTCGTCGCAGAGCAGGCGCCCCGACCACCTCGTGGTGGTGGACAACGATCACGACGAACGGGTGCGTGATCTGGTTGCCGGGCAACCGATCCCGACGACCTATCTCGGTTCTCGCCGAAACCTCGGCGGCGCAGGCGGTTTCGCGTTGGGCATGTTGCACGCGCTGAGCATCGGCGCGGACTGGGTGTGGCTGGCCGACGACGACGGACGTCCGCAGGACGCCGGGGTGCTGGCGACGCTGCTGGCGTGCGCCGAACGCCACGGATTGGCGGAGGTCTCGCCGATGATCTGTGACCTGGATGATCCCGACAGGCTGGCGTTCCCGTTGCGGCGCGGACTGACGTGGCGCCGGTGGGTGAGCGAGTTACGCACGGAATCAGAGCTTCCCGACCTGATGCCGGGCATCGCGCACCTGTTCAACGGCGCGCTGTTTCGCGCCGCCACGCTCGAGGCTGCCGGCGTACCCGACCTGCGACTGTTCTTCCGCGGCGACGAAACCGAACTGCACCGTCGGTTGCTGCGCTCCGGGCTGCCCTTCGGCACATGTTTGCGCGCGGTATATCTGCATCCGCAGGGCGGCGACGAGTTCAAGCCGATCCTCGGCGGCCGCATGCACGCCCAGTACCCCGACAACCCGACCAAGCGGTACTTCACCTACCGCAACCGTGGCTACCTCCAGTCGCAACCGGGGATGCGCAAGCTCGTGTTCCAGGAGTGGCTGCGGTACGGCTGGTACTTTCTGGTGACCCGACGCGACCCCGCCGGGCTGCGGGAGTGGATTCGACTGCGGCGCTTGGGACGACGCGAAAGGTTCGGCATCCCGGGCGCGAGAATCGACGGGAAGAACAAATGACGATCATGGATGCCGCCGCGCAGTCCAGGACCTTCGGACGCGCGTGGGGCGACCTCGTCGCCGGATTCGGTAAGCGCGAGCTGTGGCTGCACCTCGGCTGGCAGGACATCAAGCAACGCTACCGGCGCTCCGTGCTCGGACCGTTCTGGATCACGATCGCGACCGGCACCACAGCGGTGGCGATGGGCGCGCTGTATTCGAAGCTGTTCAAGCTCGAACTGTCCGAACACCTTCCGTACGTCACGCTCGGCCTGATCATCTGGAACCTGATCAACGCGTCGATCCTCGAGGGCGCCGAGGTGTTCATCGCCAACGAGGGGTTGATCAAACAGCTTCCGACGCCGCTGTCGGTGCACGTCTACCGGCTGGTGTGGCGCCAGATGATCCTGTTCGGGCACAACATCGTGATCTACGTGATCATCGCGATCATCTTTCCCAAACACTGGCACTGGACGGACCTGTCGTTCATCCCGGCGCTGTTCCTGATCGCGCTGAACTGTGTCTGGGTGGCATTGTGTTTCGGCATCCTGGCCACCCGCTACCGCGACATCGGGCCGCTGCTGAACAGCCTGGTGCAGCTGCTGTTCTTCATGACCCCGATCATCTGGAACGAGGCGACGCTGCAGTCCCAGGGCGCCGGAGACTGGGCCAGGATCATCGAGCTCAACCCGCTGCTGCACTACCTCGACATCGTCCGCGCCCCACTGCTGGGCGCCGACCAGGAGTTGCGGCACTGGGTGGTGGTGATCTCGCTGACGATCATCGGGTGGATCTTCGCGGCGTTGGCGATGCGGCAGTACCGCGCGCGGGTGCCCTACTGGGTGTAGGTGTCCTCGGGCTCAGGGCCGAACACGAACCTGCGCCCGGTCAGTGACTCCGGGGTGATGCGGACGAAGCGCAGCTTCTTCGTGGCGACCCACGGGTACAGACCGGCGCGCCGGGCCTCCTCGATCTCGGCCGACGTGGACAGCAACTTGGCGGTGCCACGCACCACCACGCTCCACCCCTCGGCGACGTTGTGGTCGTCGGCCTCGAACACCACGTGCTCGTTGAGGACGGCCGTCAGCAGTTTGGTGCCCTCGGCGGTGCGGAACAGCAGTGTGTGGTGCTGGACGACGTAGTTGACGGGGAAGATCTCGGTCCACCCGTCGACCGTCGTCACGAGCCTGCCCAGAGAGACGCCGGAAAGCAGTTTCCAGCTTTCGTCCTCGCTGAGCTCTGTGACCGGGGTATCCGGCGTAGTTGACGCGTCCATACCGATAATGGTCGTCGGCCCCGGTCAGGCGTCCTAGGGTCCAATGGCACTTCCGCGGTGTGCCGGGCGTTGACGAATCATGAGCATCCCGCCATACGAGCCGCCGCCCATGCCGTCCTCCGGTGCGAGCAACACCCTGCTGTGCCCGAAGTGCGCCGGTGTCATGAAGACCTACGAGCGCAACGGCGTCCATCTGGAGCAGTGCGACACGTGCCGGGGCATCTTCCTGGACTTCGGGGAACTGGAGTCGCTGACGCAGATGGAGAGCCGGTTCGTGCAGGCCGCGCCCCCGCCGCCGCAACAGCAGGGCTACGGCGGCTACGGCGGCTACGGCGGCTACGGGCCGGGCTGGGGTCACCGCGGCAACAAGCACTACCGCAAGCAGGGCTTCGGCAGGCTGTTCTTCTCCAGCTAGAGCATCCGCGCGCACGCGGCCAGCAGTGCCTGTTGTGTGTCGTCGGTGTCGCCGTGCGCCAGGCCCGAGGCGGCGGCGTGCACGACGGCCGCCCGGGCGAACGGCTCGAGGACCGGCCACGGGTCACCGGACGGCAGCGCCGGCCCGTGGCCGCGGTAGGCGCGCAGGAAGGCGTGCCAGTCGGCGTCGGGGATGAGTCCGGCGGCCCAGAAGCCCGCCGGGCGTGCCAGGTCCCACGCCGGGTCGCCGATGCCGACGTCGTCGACGTCGATGAGCACCCACGGTGCCGTCGCGGTGCGCCGGCCGAGCTGCCCGAGATGCCAGTCGCCGTGCACCAGCGTCAGCGGCCTGCCCGGCGAACCGGCGCGCCAGGCGTCGTCGGGCAGGGCGGCCGCGGCGCGGCGCACCACGGCGGTCGGCACGCCCGTCGTTGCCCTGAGGTTGTCGACGGCGCGCCTGAGCCGCCGCGGCCAGCCGTGCACCGGGGCACGGGCGGGCACCGGTTCCCGGTGCAGGGCGGCGAGTAGCGTGCCCGCTTCCGGCCACGGCGCGCGATCAGGCTCGGCGACAACGGTTTCCACCATCGGCCAGGTGGTCTGCCACCGCAGCCCGACACGCGTCGCCACCACCGAGGTCGGAGACAGCAGCGCCCCGGAGGCGGCCGCGATCCGCAGCCGCGCACCCAGCTCCCGCGGATCCGTTCCGAGTCGGTGCAGCTTGTGGACGACGTCGCCGTCGACAACGATCCCCGCACCGGATCGGGTCTGCACCGGACCGACGTTATTGGACGTCAGCGCCGCGGTGGTGCCGTGTGCACGGCGGCGTTGATGCGGTTCCAGGCGTTGATGGTGACGGCCATCGCGATCACCTGCCCGAGTTCGCGGTCGGAGAAGGCCGCGGCGGCCTGCTCGTAGACGTCGTCGGGGACGCCGCCATGGCCGAGCTCGGTGATGGCTTCGGTCAGTGCGAGCGCCGCGCGCTCCCGCTCGGTGAAGAGGTCGCCGGCTTCCGCCCACGCCGCGAGGAGGTCGAGCTTCTGCTCGCTGACGCCCTCCTTACGGGCGTCGCGGGTGTGCATGTCGAGGCAGAACGCGCAGTGGTTGATCTGCGAGGCGCGGATCTTGATCAGCTCCCCCGGTTCGGGCTCGACGTCCTTGGCCGCCGCGGCGGACAGCGTCATCATCGCCTCATAGAGCTCTGGGGACGCCTTGTAGATCTTGAGGCGGGGCGTGGCGGTGAGTGTCTGTGTCATGTCTTGAACGCTAGTACCGAATGACCCAAGATCATGGTTCAATTCGAGCATGGTTTCGTGGGCCAATTCGGGGGGTCTCGACCTCCATCTGGACCTGCGCGACACCCTCACCCCGGGGGCCCGCGGAGCGAAGGACGCGCTGATCGCCGCCCTACGTGAGGCGGCCCGGTCAGGACGACTCACCCCGGGCACGATGCTGCCGCCGTCCCGCGCCCTGGCAACCGATCTGGGGCTGGCCCGCAACACCGTCGCCGATGCCTACGCCGAACTCGTCGCCGAAGGCTGGCTCGCGTCTCGCCAGGGCGCGGGCACCTGGGTCGTCAACACCGCCGGGCGCACAGCGGCTTCCCGGCCGCGTGGTGCACGCGTGGCACCGGTCCACAACCTCATGCCGGGCTCGCCCGATGTCGCCGAGTTCCCTCGCAGCCAATGGGTTTCGTGCACCCGCCGGGCTTTGGCGAATGCGCCCACCGAGGCCTTGCGAATGGGAGACCCTCGCGGACGACCCGAGTTGCGGTCCGCGCTCGCCGAATACCTGGCACGTGCGCGCGGCGTGCGGGCGTCACCGGACTCGACCGTCATCTGCGCCGGTGTCCGGCAGGCGGTGCAGCTGCTCGTACGGGCCCTGGGCGGTCCGATCGCGGTAGAGGCCTACGGACTGTTCCTGTTTCGTGATGCCATCGCCGCGTCGGGGGTCCCGACCGTGCCGATCGGCGTCGACGACAACGGTGCGGTGGTGAGCGATCTCGACCGGCTCGACGTGTCGGCGGTGCTGCTGACGCCGGCACACCACAACCCCCTCGGGATGCCGCTGCATCCCGCACGCCGCACGGCCGTCGTCGAATGGGCGCAACGCACAGGAGGATTGGTGCTCGATGACGACTACGACGGCGAGTTCCGGTACGACCGCCAACCCGTCGGCGCCCTGCAGGCGTTGCGCCCGGAGAAGGTCGCGTACCTGGGGTCGACCAGCAAGAGCCTGTCGCAGGTCCTGCGGCTGGGTTGGATGGTGCTGCCCGAAGCGCTGGTCGACGCGGTGGTCGACGCGGCAGGTGGGCAACAGTACTACGTCGACGCCATCGGCCAGCTCACCCTCGCCGACTTCATCGTCGGCGGGTACTACGACCGTCACATCCGCCGGATGCGGGCACGCTACCGGCGCCGAAGGGACGCATTGGTTTCCGCACTCGAACCGTTCGATGTCGGGATCCGCGGGCTGGCCGCCGGGGTCAACGTGCTGCTGACCCTGCCCGACGGCGCAGAACCGGAGGTGATGCGCCGCGCTGGCGAAGCGGGCATCGCGCTTCAGGGACTCTCGATCATGCGGCATCCGCTGGCCCCACCCGAGCTTCCCGATCCCGACGGCCTGATCGTCGGGTTCGCCGCACCGGCCGAGCACGCATTCGCGCCTGCGGTTTCGGCGTTGTGCGGGGTGCTCGACGCCAGCGGTCTCTGAGCACGAAAAAAGGGGCGCCCCGGGGGGATTGGGGCGCCCCTTTTGGTTCGGGTAATTACTTGACGTCGACGTAGATGACGCGGCCGACGGTCTCGAGGACCCGGTCGTCGCGCTGGGCGTCCCAGGTGTACTCGCGGAGCTCGGCGCCCTGACGGATGGAGACGACACTGGCGTCGGACAGTGCCGCGCCGCTCTGGCGGTTGACGATGACCCGGTTGCCCTGGTCCTCCAGCGCGCTGATGGTGTCGGCGGCGCTACCGGTGCCCGACGGCGCGGCCAGCGCCGGTGCGGCCAGTCCTACGAAGGCGGCGGCGAATCCGGCGGCTGCGGCGGTGGCGATGGTGAAGTTCTTCATGTTCTTGCTCTTCCCTGTGTTTCGGGTCGGAGCCGTGGAGCGAGTCGCGCGGTTCTGACTTCTTGTCGATCGTGTTGGCGATCTGATCGTGATAACTCGCCGGGTGGGGCGATCATTTCCCGTGGCAGAAATTGAACGTCCGCTGGCAGAAATACACCGGTGAGATTCGTCGATGCGGCCGGCCATCGTCGAACAGGCTTTCGATACCTCCGCCTCTGCCCGGGACGTCAACGACCCCGAAACCAGGTGAGCAGGCGGTAGCGTCATCGGTGGTTGGCAGGGCTGTCGACGTGCGACGGGAGACCACCGTGAAGCGCTGCATCGTCGGAGCATTGGCTGCCGTGCTGGCGGCCGCTGGACTGATCACCTCTGCCCCGCCTGCCGCCGCCGGTTGCCTGTACGGAGGGCCCGTCATCAGCAAGTGCGACGGACCGGTGCAGCCTGGCGGCACCTGGCAACGCTGTGTGGGGGTCGCGCGCCTGATTCCCAGCGGCTTCAGTTCCCACCTGGTGCCCGAGAAGCACTGCAATCTGATGGGTCCCGGCCGGCCCTCGTGGGATCTCGCCTTCGCCGACCCACCGACGCACATCGCCGACTGAGCTGCGGACCGTTCGCGAAGCCACGACGCGAGCCTTCTGACGCGTGGTGGCACCCGCCAACCCGTAAGCTGCCCGGGTGGCCGAGCCCCCGATGTCACCGCAGCTGAGCCTGACGACCCAGATCTGGCGGTTCATCGTCACCGGCGGGCTGTCGGCGATCGTCGATTTCGGTCTCTACGTCGCGCTGCTGGCTGCGGGCCTGCACGTCAACCTCGCCAAGACCCTGAGCTTCATCGCGGGCACCACCACCGCCTATCTGATCAACCGGCGGTGGACCTTCCAGGCGCCACCGAGCACCGCGCGGTTCGTCGCGGTGGTCTTCCTCTACGCGGTGACCTATGCCGTCCAGGTCGGGATCAACTACGTGCTCTACATGGAGTTCGAAGATCAGCCGTGGCGGGTGCCGGTGGCGTTCGTCATCGCCCAGGGCACCGCCACGGTCATCAACTTCATCGTCCAGCGCGCGGTGATTTTCCGGCTGCGGTGAGTGGGGAGCCTCAAGCGGTACCCTCTGTGACGATGTTGAGCACCGAGTTCCCGACCACCGCCAAGCGGCTGACCGGCTGGGGGCGCACCGCCCCGTCCGTCGCCGAGGTGCTGTCGACCCCGGATCCCGAGGTGATCGTCAAGGCGGTCACCCAGACCGCCGACGGCCCGGGGCGCGGCGTGCTCGCGCGCGGGCTGGGGCGGTCCTACGGTGACAACGCCCAGAACGGCGGCGGCCTCGTCATCGACATGAGCGTGGTGAACCGCATCCACTCGATGGACTCCGACAGCCACCTCGTCGATGTCGACGCCGGGGCCAACCTCGACCAGTTGATGCGCGCGGCGCTCCCGCTGGGGCTGTGGGTGCCCGTGCTCCCCGGCACCCGCCAGGTCACGATCGGGGGCGCGATCGCCTGCGACATCCACGGAAAGAACCACCACAGCGCGGGCAGCTTCGGAAACCACGTGCGGTCGATGGACCTTCTGTTGGCCAACGGCGAGGTGCGTACCGTCACACCCGACGGCCCCGAGGCCGCGCTGTTCTGGGCGACCGTCGGCGGCAACGGCCTCACCGGCATCATCCTGCGCGCCACCATCGAGATGACGCCGACGGAGACCGCGTACTTCATCGCCGACGGTGACGTCACCGACACACTCGACGAGACCATCGCCTTCCATAGCGACGGCACCGAGGACAACTACACCTACTCCAGTGCCTGGTTCGACGCGATCAGTGCACCCCCGAAGCTCGGTCGTGCCGCGATCTCCCGCGGCTCACTGGCCACCGTCGACCAGCTGCCGAAGAAGCTGCAGCGTCACCCGCTGAAATTCGATGCGCCGCAACTGCTCACATTGCCCGATGTGTTCCCGAACGGGCTGGCCAACAAGTACACGTTCATGCCGATCGGCGAACTCTGGTACCGCAAGTCCGGCACCTACCGCGGCAAGGTCCAGAATCTGACGCAGTTCTATCACCCCCTCGACATGTTCGGGGAGTGGAACCGGGCGTACGGATCGGCCGGCTTCGGGCAGTACCAGTTCGTGGTACCCACCACGGCGGTCGAGGAGTTCAAGTCGATCCTCCTCGACATCCAGCGCTCCGGCTTCTACTCGTTCCTCAACGTTTTCAAGCTGTTCGGTCCGGGAAACCAAGCGCCGCTGAGCTTCCCGATCCCCGGTTGGAACGTCTGCGTCGACTTCCCGATCAAGCCGGGCCTCAACGAGTTCCTCAACGGACTCGACAAGCGCGTGCTGGAGTTCGGCGGAAGGCTCTACACCGCCAAGGACTCGCGGACCACCGCCGAGACCTTTCACGCCATGTATCCCCGCATCGACGAGTGGATCACCCTGCGCCGCAAGGTCGATCCCGACGGGGTGTTCGCCTCCGACATGGCCCGACGACTGGAGTTGCTCTAGATGGTGATCTCCCATGGTTTTTGATGCGACGGGCAATCCCCAGAGGATCCTGCTACTCGGCGGCACCTCCGAGATCGGGCTGGCGATCTGCGAGCGGTACCTGCGCAACGCCCGTGCCGGCGTCGTGCTGGCCTGCATGCCCGGTGATCCGTTGCGCGACAGTGCCAAAGCGCAGCTGGAGAAGGCGGGTGCCAAGTCGGTGGAGGTCGTCGACTTCGACGCCGTCGACACCGCAAGCCACCCCGCGGTCATCGAGAAGGCTTGGAGCGGCGGCGACATCGACGTCGCGATCGTGGCGTTCGGGCTTCTCGGCGACGCCGAGGAACTCTGGCAGAACCAGCGCAAAGCCGTTCAGATCGCCGAGATCAACTACACCGCGGCCGTGTCGGTGGGTGTGCTGCTCGGTGAGAGGATGCGCGCCCAGGGCAGCGGACGGATCATCGTGATGAGCTCGGCAGCCGGTGAACGGGTCAGGCGATCGAACTTCGTCTACGGCTCCACGAAGGCGGGTCTCGACGGCTTCTACCTCGGCCTCGGGGAAGCGCTGCGGGAGTTCGGGGTCGGCGTCCTGGTGATCAGGCCGGGCCAGGTGCGCACCCGGATGAGCGCACACGTCAAGGAAGCCCCGCTGACGGTCGACAAGGAGTACGTCGCCGACCTCGCGGTCACCGCCTCCGCCAAGGGCAAGGACCTGGTGTGGGCGCCGGGCGCGTTCCGCTACGTGATGATGGTGCTGCGCCACATCCCGCGCCCGATCTTCCGCAAGCTCCCCATCTGATTCCGGTGGGCAGGAGCGAACCGGAGGAAAAGACCGTGGGTTCACGAGCGCTGGCCACCGGGAGCCAGATGGTGGCGGCGGCGCTGGTCGCGGCCGTGCTCGGTGTGGTGGCGCTGACGGCCATCGCGCGGGTGGAGTGGCCCGCCTACAACTCGTCGAACCAACTGCACGCACTGACCACGGTGGGGCAGACCGCATGCCTCGTCGGCCTGCTGGCCGGCGGATGGATCCACCGGCGCGGCCGCCGTCACCTCGCGTGGCTGGCCGCCACGGTGTTCCTGTCGGCGTTCTCGCTCGTCACCCTCGCGATGCCGCTCGGTGCGACCAGGCTGTACCTGTTCGGGATCTCCGTGGACCAGCAGTTCCGCACCGAGTACATGACCCGGTTCGCCGATTCCGCCGCCCTGAACGACATGACCTACATCGGGCTGCCGCCGTTCTATCCCCCTGGCTGGTTCTGGATCGGCGGCCGGCTCGCCGAGCTCACCGGTGAGCTGGCGATAGATTTCGCCCGGATCGCGACCCACGCGGGC
>Ga0209347_1003148_pt1 | contig 19985 bp, 16 predicted proteins | sample AutmiccommuBRH23_FD_187382 | JGI IMG/M metagenome (GOLD analysis project Ga0209347, IMG submission 187382) | Deep subsurface microbial communities from Mt. Terri, Switzerland - Autotrophic microbial communities BRH/23 (SPAdes) (version 2) | ecosystem: Environmental > Aquatic > Deep subsurface >...
GGGCGACAAAGCGCAGTCTCTCGTCCATTTTCGATTGTTCCTTCCATGGCATCGTAACCTCCCGCCAAAGCGGAAAGTGTTACCCATGTGTCCGGTACAATCTGTCACCTATGTCTCGAGCCGCTCATTTCGCGCGCACATTACCCTCCCCCCAAATCATGCAAACGACCGGAGCTTTCGCCCCGGTCCCCTGTCACTTTGTTGTCTTTGGCGATCAGGCGCCGATGACTTCCGGCAACGCCTTGCAGAATTTCTCCACATCCTCGATCGTGCCCATCGAAACGCGCGTCCATTCATTATAATCCATGTACTGGCCACGAATGGAAATCTTGCGCTCTTTCATGGCCTTCTGGACATCATTGGCTTCCTTGCCCGATTTGAAGTAGACGAAATTGGTCTGCGACGGCAGGTATTCCAGGTCCAGCGCATCCAGCGTGGTAACGACCATCTGGCGGCCTTCGACAATCTTGCCTTTCGAGAAGTCGAGGAACGCCGTGTCGTCATAGCTGCCGATTGCGGCGGCAAGACCGACGCCCGAAATCCAGGACATTGAGGTCGACTGGATCTTCGCGGCGGTTTCCGGGGAGGAAATCGTATAGCCAACCCGGATGCCGGCCATGCCGTATATCTTGGAGAAGGTGCGGGACACGATGACATTGTGTCCTTCCTTGATCAGGCCGATGCAGGTGTTTCCTTCCGGATCATCCGCCAGTTCCATGTAGGCTTCGTCCACAAGCACCGTCGCGAGCTTCGACATGCGCTCCACGGCTGCTTTCAGGGCGACCGGATCGGCGACCAGCCCTGTCGGGTTGTTCGGATTGCATAACTGAACGAGGCCGGTACCGGCCGTGACCCTGGCTTCGATGGCTGCGAGATCCGTGCTCATGTCGGATCCCAGCGCAACACGGTCAATTTCCGCCAGGCCGAGATTGACCGCATAAAGAGCTGTCGTGTCCCAGAAAAGGCGCGGGGCAACGATGGGGCCTTTCTTGCCATAGATCAGGGCGATGGCGGAAAGTGCTTCGCCGGATCCGGTCGTGATGGCGATCATGTCGGGCGTGACGCCATGGCGTTCAGCGATCATCGCAGCAAGTTTCTGGCCTGCGATGTCCGGATAATAGGCGCCCTTCTTTCCGGCATACTCTATCATCTTGAGCGCCGACGGGGCCGGGCCATACGGATTCTCGTTACGCGACAGAAGCGCAACCCCATCGCGCGGGCCGAGTATTTGTGGGTCCACGGATGGTGCGCTCGCAGGGAACGCCGCTTCGGCAACTGCGGCCGGACCCGTTGTACAGGCTGCGGCACATGCGACGGACGCCCCGACGGCGCCGGTCAGCATAAAACGTCGTGAAATATCAAAAGCCATTTTTACTTCCCAGTTTGTGGTTGGATGATTTTTTAAGGTGCCACAGCCCCGCGCGGGCGGATGGAGCCGCTGTGATCAGCTTGTGAGTGAATTGTACAAAACGATCGCGGACGTTGCGACGAGATAAATCCCGAATACACGCTTCAGAGCTACGGCGTTGAGACTGTGCGCGGCCCGCGCACCGAGTGGCGCGGTCAGGAAAGACATAGCAGTAATTGCCAGAACGGCAATCACGTTCACATAGCCGATCGAGCCGAAAGGAAGGCCGGGCTCGCCCAATCCAAGGATCGCGAATCCGATAGCGCCCGGCACCGCAATGAGCACGCCGAAACCGGCAGCGGTCGCAACCGCCTGGTGTATCGCCCGCCCGCAGGCCGTCATGACCAGAACCGCAATCGTACCCCCGCCTATGCCGAGGAGCGCCGAAAATGCACCCAGGAACGTGGCCAGTCCGGCCAGCAGCAATCCGTGCGGCATGTCCGATGCGACGGCCTTTTTCGGTTGAAGGACCGGCACGATGAAATGCACGCCCATCAGGAAGACGCCAATCGAGAAGATCCATTTCAGCGAACGCCCATCCATGTATCGCGCAACCAGGATGCCGAGCACCGCTCCGACGGTGAGCCAGAGGGTCCAGTCGCGTATGATCCGGAAGTCCACCGCGCCGCGCTGGTGATGCGCATGGACGGACCGGGCCGATGTCACGATGATGGTGGCAAGGGAGGTGCCGATTGCGAGATGTGTGATGACATTGCTGTCGACATTGAAGACGCCGAATGTGAGCAGGAGGGCCGGAACGACAACAAAGCCGCCACCTATTCCGAAAAGTCCTGCGACAAAACCGGCCACCAGGCCGGCTGCCAACAGGACTGCGATCAACTGGCTGACATGCGCCAGGTCGAGATTTGATAATGACATAGATGAGTGCTTCTAATTTGTGTTCATTGGCTCGGGAGGACGATACGCACACTCCCCGGAGCGATGCAGGGAGCGAGCGCTGTCACTCCCCGCATTTTTGGCAATCTGCCTAATCTGCGGTCAGATTGTGCCCGGCTGCATCAGAAGCTCTTTGATGCCTTGAGATAGACGAATCCGCCTTGCCAATCGACAATCGAGTCGGAGCGGTAGATTCGGCCGTTTCCGGTTTCGCGAAGCGCCGGATCACCCTCGTCCGGATACTCATCAAGGACGTTACGGGCCCCCAGCGTGAACCTGGTTGTGTCATCGAGCGCATAGCTCACTTCAACATCAAACAGGGTTTCGGCTCCGAGTTCCTGCTTGATCAGGCCGCCCGGGCAGCTGAACCCGTCTGCAGCTGCTCCGGTCAAGCACTGGGACGCCGTGTAGGAGCCGTAATAGTTCGCCCGTCCGAGGAAAGTATAGGCGCCGATGGTGTGCATGGCCGTGAACGTGGTCCGGAAGTCCGGCCTTCCATTCTCGAAGTCGAACACGTCTTCTTCACGGAACAGGCCGGCTATGTTCACCTGCTCGACCGAGAAGCTGTTATAATTGGAACTTAAGGTGAAGGCCGTTTCTCCGGAGGCGTCCCAGTCCATAACGTAGGTCGCAACGAAGTCGACACCTTCCGTCGTGGAATCAAAGGCATTCTGGAAGAACTGGACTGCACCGATCGTGTCCGCACCCGGCACGTTGGCGGCTAGCAGTTCGTCGCGGATCTCTGGCGTCACCGTGATGGAACGTGACGCGTAGAACTGATCGGAGATGTCGATCTTGTAGAAGTCCAGCGTCAGGCCGAGAGAACCAAAACTGCCGGTCGCGCCGAGCGAATAGTTCGTCGATTCTTCCGGCTTGAGCTCCTCGGCGCCCAGGAACTGGGATACGGGGTTCGCGGCCGGGAAGAGACCGGACGCCACCGGCTCACCCGCCGGGAAGCGTGTCGACACGTTGGTTGTTGCCAATTGTCCAGGCGTCGGCGCCCGGAAACCTGTGCCTACGGAGCCACGCAGATTGATTTCGGGCGTAATCGACCAGCGGGCCGCAATCTTGCCGTTCGTCGTCTCGCCGAAGTCGGAATAATTCTCGAACCTGCCCGCAATTTCCACAAACAGGGATTCGGTCAGATCAGTCGATGCGCCCGCATAGATGCCGTAGCTGTCGCGCGTGAGGGAACCGGAATAGTCCGGCGAATAGCCTGGAAAGCCGTTCGAACCGACGCCATTGACCGTATAGACCGGATCGGCTGTATTCGAGCAGTCGAGCGACGATCCGTTGGCGATGACTGCGAGCCCTGCGGCGGTCGGCGCCAAGGTGTCATCACAGAAATCCCAGGGATCGGAAAGTGCATACGGACCTGCGATGTAGGAGGCCTCGTCGCCCGCAACCAGTTCATAGCCCTCGTCACGCCATTCCGCACCGAAGCTGAAATCAACAGGGCTTGCCAGGCCCGACATCGCGTATTCATAGACAAAGTCGGCTGCAACGGCGACTTCATCGGAAATGAGATCGCCCGGATGGAAAGACTCGGGTGAGGCGTTGCCAAGCGACGGGTTCACCGTGTCAGTCAGTTTGTAATCGATCTCGTTCTTGCCGTAGCGGGCCGAGAAGTCATAGCTGAAGGCGGGCGTGAACTCGCCCCGGATGCCGGCTGTGGTCGAATAGTCGATCACGTCACCAAAGAAGCGCGGCGTGAACCCGGCGGGGAAACGATCTGAAAACTTGAAGGTCGATCCATCCTCAAGTCGGATCAGGGGTGCGTTGACCGAGTTCGTCGGGAACCGGTAGTTGAAGTCGCCATCTGCCGACGAGGCAGAATAGTTCGCAAACGCATAGAGTTCCTGTCCGCCGGGCAGCGTGTAACCCATGTTGACGAATGAGCGGAACGCCTTGGAATCCGGCTGGCCCCAGAGCTGAACGTTGCTCGTGTCGAAGTCTTCCCCCGAGCCAAAGAGATAGGCCGTGTCGGGATTGGCGGCGATATAGTCTGCCACATCAAAGGAACTCTGGCCGGATTCCCATTCCTTGCCGCGATGGGTCGGCTGGGTCGACGTGCCCTCGACGCTGATATTGATGAAACCGTTCTTGCCGAGCCCCAGCCCGATATTCCCCGCGATCAGGAGGTCTTCACCATCACCTTCATAGGACTGTCCGCCCTGAACGGTGAGCTGAGCACCGTCCGCATCGTCCTTGAGGATGAAGTTGATGACGCCGGCAATGGCGTCGGAGCCATACTGGGCGGCAGCACCGTCGCGCAGGATTTCAACTGTCTTGAGCGCCGAGGCCGGGATGGTCGCAACGTCCGGTCCCTGTGTGCCCGAACCGCCGATGGTCACCAGAGCGGCACGGTGGCGGCGCTTGGAATTGACGAGGACGAGCGTCTTGTCCGAAGACAGGCCGCGCAGGGCCGCCGGGCGGATGAATGTCGCCCCGTCAGAGATCGGTTCGCGTGCGATCGTGTAGGATGGCACGAGCGTTTTCAGGACGTCATTCGTGTCCGTGAACGAAACATCGTTGATGGTTGCCTCATCGAGGACGTCGATCGGCACGGCTGAATCGGCGACGGTGCGCGGCTTGCCCCGCGAGCCGGTGACGGTAATGAGCTGCTGGACAGCAACGGAGTCCGTGACTGCCAGTTCCTGAGTGAGGGCGACCTCCTGGGCCGTCGCAGTCAGGCTTCCTGCCGTCAGGAAAACACCCGACATAAGATATGAGCGAAACGAGAGTTTCATTGGTATTATCCCTTGTTGTGCGCTGCTTCTGGACAGCGCGACCCCATCCGCCGGAGCGGACGACTGAACCCCTCCGTGGCAAGGAGTCGCAAAGCGAACTGCCGCAGAAGTCGATGAGAGACCTGAAGGATCTCCCGCTGGATTTTGTGAGAGCGCCCGTGCGGGCGGTCAGAAGTTCCGACCCGGCACTGGGTCTCTTCCTGGGTTCGGCGTTGAACTTGCCACCAGCAGACCCGCTGCCGGTGGCAGTTCAAACAAAAAACTCTGCAACTGTCGCAGTTGCACAGCGGGACGCACAGTATTGGTGCAATGCAGCATATCGCGCGCTCAATGTATCGGCAGCCGCCGTTTCAACAGGTTCCGCAGGGAAAGACGGTGACGGCGGTGACAGGCACATCCGGGCGTACCCGTTCAGGGCAGCATGTTCGAGATGGCGACAATGGTTTCTGCAATCTCCCGCACGGGCTTGCCGCGCGCCATCGCCATTTTCCGTAACGCCTCATATGCGGCCTGTTCACTGACACCGCGCTGTTGCATGAGCAGGCCCTTGGCCCGCTCGATGATCTTTCGAGCCTCAAGGTCGCTCTTCGAACGAGACAGCTCCTTGTGAAGAGCATCCATCAGGCGGAAACGCTCCATCGCCACGTCAATAACCGGCAAGACGCGGGCAGCGGCGAGGCCACTGACCACATATCCGCTGGCGCCGGCACGAATCGCCCGGCGCGCGAGATCTCCCTGATCCGCTTCCACGAAAACCACAATCGGCATTGGGCGCATACCGGATACATCCTCGATCGTCCTGATCATTGCAGCGTCTGGCCCATGGCTGCTGATAACGACAATGTCTGCCTTCTCGACATCGGTAGCGGCCATAATCGCGGGTGTCGTCAGTTCACTGATCCGGCGAACCCTGGCTGTTCCAGAGAGACCGTCATCAAATATGCCTGCACGGACGGGATCGTCCTCCACGAGCAGTATTTCGAGCACTGCGGCCGGCAGAGTGCGCTCAGGCAAGTTCATCGCGGTTCCGCTGGCATGATCCGATGATGCAATTCGTCCGGCTTGGCAGACTCGCCCGATGGCAGTGTCCTTCGGGGGCCATTCTCATTTGCCTCATCACTGCTTACTCCGGCGCCGGAGCTCCGGCATCCCTTGTCGTCAAACTCACGCAAGCTTCAGTTCGCGCGGACCGGGAATACAAGCTGAAATCGGATTTTGGGGATCGGGATTACGGCCCGGATGCAAGCTTTGGGCAAATCAGGGCAGAAAATGCCAACAAATTGGCACGTTTTGCCGCGTCCTGACCCGGAACGCGGGCAGGAAACGGCTATTCCGCCGGTGCCGCGACCAGGTCCGCTTCTTCCGCTTCCCGTTCAAGTTTGCGGGCGACATCGCCGGGCGAGCCCGATCGCCGCGCCAGCAGCGCATAGGTGGTCGGGACGAACAGGACGGTGATGAAGACAGCCGTGATGACGCCGAACAGAATGACCACGCCGATTGCCTGGCGGGTTTCCGCACCTGCACCGGCAGACAGGATGAGGGGAAGCGAACCGGCGGCCGTCGTCAGGCCGGTCATAACGATGGGCCGGAACCGGGCCAGTGCCGCCTCGCGCAGCGCCTTGTCGAATTCAATGCCCTGGTCGCGTAGCTGGTTGGCGAACTCCACGATGAGGATGCCATTCTTGGCCGACAGGCCGACCAGCATGATGAGGCCGATCTGCGTGTAGATGTTGATCGTGTTGCCTGTCAGCCAAAGACCAAGCAGGCCGCCTGCAATGGTCGCAGGTACGCAGAGCATGATGATGATGGGGTGTCGGTAGCTTTCGAACTGGGCTGCCAGCACCAGGAAGACGATCACCAGTCCGATCGCAAAAACAAACATGATCGAGCTGCCGGATTCCCTGAATTCGAGTGACTGTCCCTTGAAGTCAATCTGCGCCTCTGCGGGCAGCACGTCCCTGGCTATGCGTTCCATGCCATCCAGCGCCTCGCCAAGCGACACGCCGGGCGCCAGCCCGGCCTCAATCGTGATCGACCGAACCCTGTTATAGCGGTTGAGACTGGGGCTGTCGGCAATCGACTGGATCGTGGTCAGGCTGGACAGGGGTATCAATTCGCCGGATCGCGTTGACCGCACATAGATGTTTTGAATGTCAGTCGGAGAGTTCTGCTCGGAGCGAAGTCCTTCGAGGATCACGTCATACTCCTCGCCATTGTCGGTATATGTCGTGACACGACGTGATCCGAGCATGGTCTGAAGGGTGGATCCGACCTCCGATACGGTGACACCGAGATCGGCAGCCCGCTCATAGTCAATGGCCACGCGGAACTGCGGCTGGGTCTCCTTGTAATCCCAGTCGATATCCACCAGCCCGGGATTGTCGGCCTCCAGCGCTGCAACCAGCGTATCGCGCCATTCGGTCAGCTGGCCATAGGATGGGCCACCGATCACGAACTGGATCGGTTTTCCGTTGCCGCCGCCCAGCCCCTGCCGCATGATCGCAAAGGCGCGGATACCCGGCAGGTCTGAAAGATTCCCGTTGATTTCATTGATGATCGTGTCGGCTGGCCGCCTTTTGGCCCAGTCGTCGAGCACGACGATGACAAAGCCCTCGTTGAACCCGGCCGAACCAAAGCCTGGCGCGCGCACCAGAAGGCGCTGCGCTTCCCCGGACTCCGCATAGGGCAGCAACCTGCGCTCGATCTCGTCCATATAAGTGGACATGTATTCAAAGGACGCCCCCTCTTCGCCCCGCACACTGATGAAGAAGCTGCCCCGGTCCTCGCGCGGCACATATTCCTCATTGATGTTCTGGAACAGCCAGACGGCGCCCCCGAATATACCGAGCAGGAAGACCGAGACCAGAATTGGCCGATAGATGAGCCGGTCGAGTATCCAGCCGTAACCGGCCTTCAGACGGGAAAAGGCGCCGTCGATCACATAAGGCACGACGCGCAGAAACCCGGACGTTGCCTTTGGCTTGAGGAGCTTGGACGCCAGCATGGGCACCAGTGTCAGCGACAGGAGACTCGAGAAGGCAACGGCCGCCGACATGGTCAGCGCAAACTCTGTAAACAGGCGGCCGACAGTGCCTTGAAGAAACGTGATGGGGATGAAGACCGAAATGAGGACAAGTGTCGTCGCGATGACGGCAAAGCCGACCTGGCGCGACCCGCGATAGGATGCAACCAGCGGGGACTCGCCAAATTCATCCATGCGGCGATGGATATTCTCCAGCACCACGATGGCGTCATCGACAACCAGCCCGATGGCGAGAACGAGAGCCAACAGGGTCAACAGATTGATCGAAAGACCGAGCGCAAACAGGACGATGAACGTCGAGAAGATGGAGATCGGCACGGTAACAGCCGGAACAATGGTCGAGCGCAGGCTTCCCAGGAACAGGAAGATCACCAGCGTCACCAGCCCCACAGCGATAAACAGCGTGTTGAAAACCTCGCGAATGGACGCGTCGATAAAAACCGATGAATCATAGCTTCGCGCAATGATCATCCCCTCAGGCAGCGTCTCGTTCAACCGGTCGGCGAGTTCGCGCGCCGCCCGGGCGACATCGACCGTATTGGCCGTTGACTGCTTGCTGATGCCCATGCCCACCATGGGAACGCCATTGCCGCGGAAAATGTTGCGATCTTCAGCCGTTCCCCGCTCCACACGGGCGACGTCCCCGAGGCGAACGAGATAACCGTCATCGCCTTGGGCAATGACCAGTCCGGCAAATTCTTCCGGTGTTCGGAAGGCCCGGTCGATGCGGACTGTAAAAGTGCGAGAGTCTGATTCGAGGCTGCCGGCCGGGGCCTCGATATTCTCGGTTCGCAGCGCGCGTTCTATGTCGCTGACGGCCAGATTGCGCGACGCCAGGGCACGGCGATTGATCCAGATACGCAGGGCATAGTCGCGTGCGCCGCCCACCCGTACCCGCGCGACACCGTCGAGCGCCGAGAACCGGTCAACGAGATACCGGTCAGCATAATCCGAGAGTTCAGGCGTGGTGAGGTTTTCACTGGCAAGGTTCAGCCAGATGATCACGTCATCATTGGCATCGGCCTTCTCGATCTCAGGCGGGTCTGCCTCCGGAGGCAACTGGTCAAGAACACCTGAAACGCGGTCGCGAATGTCATTGGCTGCCGCATCAATGTCCTGGTCGACACTGAACTCGATGCTGATGCGTGATCGTCCGTCGGTCGAATTGGAGTTTATGAACCTGATGCCGGAGACACCTGCGATGCGGTCTTCGATCACGCGGGTGATGCGACTCTCGATGACGTCGGCCGAGGCGCCGGGGTAACGCGTGTCGACGGACACGATGGGCGCATCAATATCGGGATATTCGCGCAGCGGAAGCCGGTTATACGCGACCAGTCCAAAGATGATCAGGATGAGGGACAGGACCGACGCAAAGACAGGGCGCTTTACAGAGATGTCAGACAGCAGCATCCGGGTTACTGCGCATTCGCTGCGGCGCCGTTGCCGGACGAGCCGCGCAACACGGCTGAACGGTCGCGCACCAGCACCTCGGCCCCCTCGCGCACACGGATGGCGCCTTCGGTGATAATCCGGTCACCTGCCTTAAGGCCCGACAGGACTTCGACATTGCCTCCCTGCCTCAGGCCGATCTGGATCTTGTGCTGTCGCGCTACAGTCTTGCCACCTTCCTCTTCGGCCAGATACACGAAATTATCGGGACCGAGGGGCTGGATGGCCCCCTCTGGAATAGCCAGCGCCGTGCGCGGATCGGCGACAATGGTCACGCGCATGAACATTCCGGCTTTCAACACGCGTTCCGGATTCGGCAGGATGGCGCGCACCCGAACTGACCGTGTGACGGGGTCAATGGTATTGTCGACGCTGTCGATGACACCGGAAAAGGCCATGTCCTCGAGGTCTACCGTTGAGGCGGTGACTTCGACGCCCGGCTTCAGTGATCGCAGGAATGTGGAGGGCACCGAGAAATCGAGCTTCATTTCGCTGTCATCGACCAGGGTGGCCACCACGTCTCCCGGACGCACATACGATCCCACGCTGACCATGCGGAAGCCGAGGACACCCGCAAACGGGGCGACGAGGACACGGTCCTTCTGGCGAACCTGCACAGCCCGCAACTGGGCCGTGGCATTGTCGAGATCGCGCCGCGCGGCATCCAGCGATGTCTGTGCGATGGCATCCTGCGCTGAAAGCTGCATTGCGCGCTCAAACTGGCGCCGTGCCTCATCCGCGTTTGCTTCGGCAGCCTCCACCAGCGCCACCTGTTCGCGCTGGGCCAGTGAAAGAAGCGTTTTGCCCGCAGGCACCCGCTCGCCATCATCGAAATAGATCGCAGTCACCCGGTCAGCGACGTTGAGTGTCAGGTCGACCCGTTCATTGGCCATGAGCGTTCCGAGCGCCTCAATTCGCATCGCAAAGTCCTGTTCGGCGACCTCGGCGACAAATACGCTCGCAGGCGCCCTGCCCTGCGCAGCAGACGGTACGGCAATACTCAATGCGGCGGCCAGCCCGACGAGCAAGCCGAGAAGCTGGAAACGTATTGAGCCTGCAGCAGGATTTGCCATTCAAGTGCCTTCTGGGGCGTCGCAAACACCCATTCAAACAGTGTAATATATCGAACCGATGCGTATCGGGCCGTTGCCTTGCTTTTTCCAGATAGGTCGGCTCGCAGAAAAGCCAATTTTGATATTGCGGCCAGTATAGCAACAAAATGCCAACAGCTTTACAACGATGACGAAGAATTTACCCGAAAATTGGGCACAATCAGGCCTCTTGCCCGGATTTCATCATGCCCGGGAGTCCCAGCTCTGCAAGAACTTCGTCAGTTTGCTCGCCAATCAGTGGCGCAGGCGGGATCGGGCGGGCATTCTGGCCGTGAAATATGACAGGCGGCTGAGTCTCCCAGTAATCCCCCTCCGTCGGGTGCGTTCGCTTCTGGAAGAAGCCAACGGCCTGAAGATGGGGATCGTTCCGCAATTCGCCGATATCATTGACACGGGCAGCAGGAATGTCTGCCTCAGCGAAGGCATCAAGCCAGAACTGCGTCGGCTTCAGGATCAGGTAGGCCTGAACCCGTTCCATCATGTAAGGCATGTTGTGATAGCGGCCGCGGCGGTCATTCAGGCGCGCGTCTTCCAGTTCCTGCGGGGCTTCCAGCACGTCGAAAAGCCGGATCCAGCGCGCATCGACATAGGGCGCTATGGTCATCCAGCCATCGGCCGTCTGCAGGGGCTGCCGGGATGGGTCAATCTGGCGCTGGTAACAGACCGGACCGTTGGGCGGATCGAAAGTTTCACCGTAAAGGTGCTCTTCGAGCAGGAAATGCGTGACGCATTCCAGCATGGGCACTTCCACATGAACAGCCTTGCCCGTCCGGTCGCGCTGACGCAGGGCCGCCAGTGTCGCATATACGGCATGCAGGCCGGACACCTTGTCCGCGATCGCCATGGGCAGGAAGCGCGGCGCCGGATTGCCGTCCACACGCGGCAAAAGGCTGGCCGTGCCGGACAGGCCCTGGATCAGATCATCATAGGCCGGGCGACCGGCATAGGGGCCACCGGATCCAAAACCCGTGCAGTGGACATAGACAATGTCAGGCTTGATCGCCTTGACCTCGTCAAAGGTAAGACCGATGCGGGCGACCGCATCTTCCCGCACATTATGGATAAAGACGTCGCTTTGCTGAATCAGCTTTGTGATGGCCGCCCTGCCCTTATCTGATTTCAGGTCCCATACGACCGACCGCTTGCCACGGTTGATCGTCAGATGACAGGGGCCCATGCCGCGCGTATTCACAGGCTTACCGACATTGCGGAAATCATCGCCTGCCGCAGGCTCGACCTTGACGACATCCGCCCCCATGTCCGCCAGCGTTTGCGTACAATAGGGACCGAAAATCACCGTCGTCATGTCGGCGATACGGATGTCGGAAAGCACATTTGTGCCGGGCATGGCGGGCTCCGCTTCATTAGCTCTTGTGGCGCCTCGCAAGGCAGTATGGCCCTTTGGTAAGGGGTTCCAAAATCCATATCAACGTGAATTGGCGGCATCCGGACGTTGGCCTCGCGTCAAGGATGCAGGTTCCGCAGGGTCAATTTGCCGGGGCTTTTGACTTCGCCCGAATTGATGCCCAAGTGGTATGAGAGCGTGCACCCGAACCGAACTTGCGGATCGCGGCCACGCAGCCCTGGAGCCGCAAATGCCATTACTGTCCATTCTCGATCTTGTCCGCGTCACGCAGGACGCGGATGCGCGCACGGCCATGGATAATGCGCGCGACCTGGCCGCCCATGCCGAAAACTGGGACTATAATCGTATCTGGATTGCCGAGCATCATAATATGGCAGGCATCGCGAGCGCTGCAACGTCGCTGGTGATCGCCCACATTGCGGCGGGATCGAAAAAGATCCGGGTCGGGGCCGGCGGCATCATGCTGCCCAACCATTCACCCATCGTGATCGCCGAACAGTTCGGAACCCTGGAGCGGCTGTTTCCCGGCAGGATCGATCTTGGGCTCGGACGGGCGCCAGGCACGGACCAGATTACCATCCGCGCGCTGCGGACAACGGCTGAGGCATCTGAACGGTTTCCGCAGGACGTGATGGAACTTCAGGCTTTTCTTGGCCCCCTGCAGCCAGGCCAGCGGGTTCAGGCCGTGCCGGCTGCCGGTACGAATGTGCCGCTATGGATTCTCGGGTCGAGCCATTTTGGCGCGATGCTCGCCGCAGAGCTTGGCCTTCCCTATGCGTTCGCTTCACACTTCGCCCCGGCTCACCTGATGTCGGCGCTGCAAATCTATCGCAGCCGGTTCAAGCCTTCGGACCAGTTGGCAAAACCTTATGCAATGGTCGGCGTGAACATTATCGCAGCGGATACGGACGCCGAAGCCGAAAGGCTGGCGACGACGCAGAAGATGTCCTTCGCCAATTTGCTGCGCGGAACACGCATGCTCAGCCAGCCGCCGATTGACGATATCGATACATACTGGAGCGCTTCGGAAAAAGCGCAGGCGCAGAACATGCTCGCCCGGTCAATTGTCGGATCACCGGACACGGTGCGCACAGGGATTGCGGCCCTGACGGCAGAAACCGGGGCCGACGAACTGATCATTGTGTCTGATGTCTATGATCACAAGGCACGGCTTCGCTCGTTCGAGCTCATAGCCTCAACGCAAAACTAGCAAAACAAGAACAGGTCGAGGGAACAAGATGGCACAGAATGATACCGACTTCAGCGGGAAGCGCGTCCTGGTGGTCGGCGGATCCAGCGGCATCGGAAATGGTATCGCCCATGGGTTCCGCACGCGCGGGGCTGAGGTGCATGTCTGGGGCACACGCGCCAAAGCGAGCGACTATGATGCCGCCGATGGCAGCGACCTTGACGGCCTGACATACCAGCAAGTCGATGTCGGCGACCCGGACGCCATCGCAGCCGCCCCGGCCGATTTCGACACGCTCGACACGCTCGTGCTTTGCCAGGGCACGGTTGTCTACAAACGTGGCGAGTTTGAACGCGAGGGCTGGGACCGCGTCATGGCCGTCAATCTCGACAGCCTGATGCACTGTGCCCGGAAGATGAAGCCGATGCTGTCCAAGGCCCAGGGCTCTGTCATCATCGTCAGTTCGATTTCGGGATATTCGGCCAATGTCGGCAATCCGGCCTATGCCGCATCAAAGGCCGGCGCCATCAGCCTGACCAAGACGCTCGGCCAGGCCTGGGCGCCGGAAGGCATTCGCGTCAACGGTCTCGCACCAGGACTGGTCGACACAAAGCTGACAAAGGTGACAACGGAGAATCCCAGACGGCTGGAAGGCGCGCTGCGGGCGATTCCGGCCGGACGCATGGGCCTGCCCGGCGATATGGCTGGCGCAGCCATCTTCCTGGCGAGCCCGCTGGCTGCCTATGTGTGCGGCCAGACACTCATCGTGGATGGCGGCCTGTCGCTTTAGGCCTGCACCGGGAAAGCCTGCCAGATACAGGGTTGGCCATAGCGGCCTCCCTGCAGCTATGCCGCTTTTTAGCCTTGCCATCTGCAGCGGCCCACCTTACCACGCCCTCGTGCTGCACTGCGGCATGCTGCTGGACGTGTCCGGTCTAATTCACCGAAAAATTGGCTGTGTTTACAGGCGAGGCGCGTTATGCGGGCCGCGGACACGCATAAGACGAGGATCCGGCCGCAATGGCGCTTCCAACACTGACATCCTTGCGAGAGACATGGGCCTTCAATATCCGCGGCGACCTGCTCGCCGGACTTGTGGTCGCCCTCGCCCTGATTCCCGAAGCGATTGCCTTCTCGATCATCGCAGGCGTCGACCCCAAGGTCGGCCTTTACGCTTCATTCTCCATCGCCGTCATCACGGCATTCGCAGGCGGGCGGCCCGGCATGATCTCGGCAGCAACGGCAGCTACCGCCGTTCTGATGGTCACCCTGGTCAAGGATCATGGCCTGCAATACCTGCTGGCAACCACGGTTCTGGCGGGTCTCCTGCAGATCGGCGCGGGCTACCTGAAACTCGGGCGGTTGATGCGCTTTGTGTCGCGCTCGGTGCTGACAGGCTTTGTCAACGCACTCGCCATCCTGATCTTCATGGCGCAGATTCCGGAACTGATCGGCGTGCCGTGGCTCACCTATCCGATGGTCGCTGCGGGCCTCGCCATCATCTACCTCTTCCCCTACCTCACGAGGGCAATCCCATCGCCACTGATCTGCATCATTGTGCTGACAGCCGTGGCCATCGGTCTCGGGCTTGACGTGCGTACGGTCGGCGACATGGGCGCGTTGCCCGATACGCTGCCGGTCTTTCTCCTGCCCGACATTCCGCTGACCTTTGAAACCCTGCAGATCATTTTCCCTTATGCGCTGGCTGTCGCCATTGTCGGGCTGCTTGAATCGCTGATGACGGCGTCCATCGTTGATGAACTCACCGACACGCCGAGCGACCGCAACCGTGAATGCATCGGCCAGGGCGTTGCCAACACCGTCACGGGCTTCTTCGGCGGCATGGCAGGCTGCGCGATGATCGGACAGTCGATCATCAACATCAAGTCCGGCGGGCGCGGACGCCTGTCGACCCTGTCGGCCGGTGTTTTCCTGCTGGCCATGATCCTGCTGATCGGGGACTGGGTCAGCCGCATCCCGATGGCGGCGCTCGTTGCGATCATGATCATGGTGTCGATCGGCACATTCAGCTGGTCGTCGATCAAGGCGCTGCGCGTGCATCCGCGGAGTTCCTCGCTTGTCATGCTGGCAACGGTTGCCGGCGTGATCATCAGCCACAATCTCGCCATCGGCGTTCTGATCGGCGTCCTGCTCTCAGGTGTTTTCTTCGCTGGAAAGATCTCGCAGATCTTCCGGATCACATCCGAGCTGACTGAGGATGGCCGCAAGCGCACCTACCGGATCGAGGGCCAGCTGTTCTTTGCATCCGTGGAGGCGTTCAATGCGGCCTTTGACCTCAAAGAAGCACTCGATGAGGTCGTAATCGACGTGAGCGCCGCCCATATCTGGGATATATCCAGTGTGGCCGCGCTCGACATGATCGTGCTGAAATTCCGCCGGGAAGGCGCCAGGGTCGAACTCATCGGCCTCAACGAGGCGAGCGAAACCATCGTTGACAAGCTTGCCCTGCATGACAAGCCGGGCGCACTCGACAAATTGCTGTCGCATTAGGGAGACGGACCAGATGACCCATATACTCGCCCTGATCGACGGATCAGTCTACACGCACAGCGTTTGCGACCATGCTGCCTGGGCAGCCCGCCAGTATGGCGGCGATGTTGAGTTGCTGCATGTCCTCAGCCAGAAGAAGTCCGGCTCACTGCCGTCTGACCTCTCCGGCGCGATCGGTCTCGGCGCGCGCTCAACCCTGCTCGCAGACCTTGCCAGCCATGATGCGGCGACTGCGCGACTCGCCAAGGAACGCGGCCGCGCCATCCTGGATGCGGCGCAGTCCCGACTGGAAGAAAAGGGCGTCACCGATATCAGCCTCGCCCTGCGCCACGGGGAAATCGCCGAAACGCTGACCAAGCGTGCGGGCGATCTCATCATCATGGGCAAACGTGGCGAAGGCGCCGATTTCGACCGGCTGCACCTCGGTTCTAACCTTGAGCGCGTTGTGCGCTCGGTCAACCGTCCGGTCCTCGTGGCAAGCCGCGCCTTCAAGCCCATCGAAACGGCCGTCTTCGCCTTCGATGATGGCGTCAGCGCGCGCAAGGCCCTGGTCAGCCTGACCACGAATCCCATGACGGATCGTCTGAAAATCATCGTCCTGACGATTGGCACAGAAGGGTCCGAACATGCCAGCGCCGCCCAGAAGGCCGCAGACGCCCTGATCGCGGCTGGCTATGCGGCTGAAACACGCATCCGGCAGGGGCACGCGGAAAAGGTCATTGCCGAGGAAGTTGAATCATCGGGCTCAGACCTGCTCATTATGGGCGCTTATGGCCATTCCCGCATCCGCTCCATGATTATCGGGTCGACTACCACGTCGATGATCCGGTCCTGCCTGATCCCGCTATTGCTGTTCCGGTAAGAGGATCAAGGCTCCACTTTCGGCGTGGCACGTCCCGTCGCGCAAACCCGTGTCTTCAACGCAAGAAAAGACGAAGGAAACGGTTCGTTTCCTTCGTCTTTCAATGTCTTGTGTGAAGTCCATTTCGCAAGAAATGGCGCGAGAACGCAGGCCACCGGCAATGAAGTCGCAGAGTTCCCGTACCCCCGAGGAATCAACCGAAACCGCTCAGTCAGCAGATCCAAAGCGTGATGCAGCGGATAGGACAGTTTGAGGGCTTGCTCATCGAGTGTTCCGCGACCAGCATTGGAGAAATCGCCGGTGCGCCATTGGTCAGACGCGCGAGTTTTGAAATCTAGTTTCTTAATGTCAGGCGCCGGACCTTTGATCGAGGTGACGTATCGGAAGCTGGCTTTCGTGAAGAATGGCGACGACGGCAATGACCTCGTCGACCTGAATGTAAAAGACGGCGTGGTGCTGGACGCGGAAACATCGAAAGCCCGTCTTCAGATGATCGATCGGAAATCCAATGTCCGGATGCCTTCGCAGTGCTTTGAAGCCTTCCTTGAGACGGCCCATATAAAGCGACGCCGGACGCGCTCCGAATGCCCGGCGGGTATAGGTTCGGATATCTGACAGATCGTGCTGGGCATCTTCCGTGATGCGGAGCGTCGTCATTCGGTATCAGCCTTCGACATCAAAAAGCCGGTCGATCTCTCCATCTGAGTTCAGATCTGAATAGGCGCCACTGGCAAGCTGCTCTGAACCGGATTCAAGGCGTGAAACCAGATAAGCCTTGCGTTCTTCCTCCTCCTGATCGCGGCGCACGAGATCGCGGAAATACTCGCTCTCATTGTTGAACTGGCCGCGCTTGATCCTGGCCGCAATCCAGTCGGCCATCAGGTCGGGCATGGATATCGTCTTGCGCATCATGGCATAGGCTCCTTCAACTTGGAAACTAGCACGTATGAACTATTCATACAATTGTGAAGCCGGCCGGGAGGCGCATTTTCAAACCCCTTCTCGCGCAAGGACGATCTAGTGCCCGTGAACCGCGCCGGCAAACCCGGAGGCTGTTCGGTTGGGGTCCTGCAGCGAGGGTGGTTACCTTTAGCGATTCAAAATCATTGGTCGAGGCTTCCGCCGAAGGAATGATCTTGACCGGCTGTTTAGGGGGCGAATCCTTCCTTTTCGCCGGCCGAAAGTTGAGTTCTGGCCGGCCCGAAGGCGCGCCTTTGAGGCGGGATCGATAATCTCGATGAAGGACGGCGTGCAAATCCGCTCGGTCTGGATCTGGGAAATATGACCCGCCGGGATGCGCTCTAAACCTTCCGGACCGATCCGGGATAGGAGGCGACAAAATCGTCCGATGTCAGGAGCAATAGCCCTTCTTCGTTCGCCTGCGCCACAAGAATGCGGTCGAAGGGGTCCTTGTGGATCTCTGGCAAGGCCGCGACAGCAATCGCATGGTCGCTGGTGATAACGAGTTCGTGCCAATCATTGTCGAGGAGCCCGCGGCGCAGCAAGCGCGGGTCAACGATGAAGTCGTCTCGCCCCAGAGAGCCCTTGATCGTAATCTCCCACAGGCTCGCAGCGCTGAAATAAACCGTGTTTTTCTCGTCTTCCAGATAGCGCCGCGCTTCCGGAGAGAGCCGGTCCGGCTCCCCCGCAGCCCACAAAATCAGATGGGTGTCGACAAGCAGGTTCATTGCGCGCCGCCGAAGAGGGTTTCAATCTCTTCCCGGCCCATGTCGTCGAAATCGTCAGGAACCTTGATGGCGCCCGACAGGAATCCAAGCCGCTTCCGATCTGCACCAAGCGGCGCATCGAGCGCAACCACCTTGACCAGGGCCTTGCCTGCTTTGGCGATGATGAAACTTTCGCCTTTGGCGGCGGCGTCGACAAGCCGCGACAGGTGCGTCTTGGCTTCGTGAATATTCACAGTTACGGTCATTTTTTACCAATTCTATAGACTTAGTTTACAGAACTTAGTCTATCGTTCGGCGATATTCAAGCAGAATCCTGCCACGGATCAGCCTTTTCCGTCTGCGCCCGCCAGAGTTCGGCGATCCAGCTCCGGTCGAGACCGCGCTCGCCAAAGATGGCGTCGCACAGCCTTCGCCATCTTGCCCGTGAGGGCGTCTCTTTGAATTCGCCGGCCATGGACGCATTTTGGGATTGGCGCGTCACTCAATGTCTTGCGACCCGGGCTGACGCTGGAGGTTGTGTATACAGCCTCCGGAATCCAGCCATAATGTGACAATGCGGTTTCGAACGACACATAGCTCTCCGGCATGAGGGCCTGAGCGACAACAAAGGGATGCGGCGTGTTCTTTTGAAACGGCTCGCCCAAAAAGTACAGAGCCCGCGCCGGATGCGCGCCAGGGAGCCGTCCATCAGCGCACGGTTCACCAGACCGTTACGCCGCGCGTCACCGCCACCTACAGCCCACGCCAGTTGCCGGTCCGTAATCAGCCAGCATCTTTCAGGTCTTGAATCAGCTTGCTCATGAATTTCTTGATCCTTGCAAATAATGAAAGTTTCAAGAATTTTTCTGGTCCGCATCATTTGATCTTCCCGATCAATCGGCCATACACGCGCTGAGCAAATGGAACACCAATTGTAGGGATAATTTAGCCTGGGGCACGACCAGCACCCAGCGGCCAGTCCGGATTCTCCAGCTCAAACAGTTCCATCACCCGCGCGTCAAACGGATGCGCAATCTTGAGCAATTCATCCCGCCTGTATACGAGTGACCCGCCGTCCCCATAAACCGGCCGTGTCGTCTTGTGCCCCATGAGGAGGCAGCGCAGGCCGTAATCGATATTGGCTTCCTGCATGCGTTTTTCGAAAGCATGGCGAAACGAATAGATCTTGTGGTCCGGGGACTCCAGCAGGCCGCGATTGCGGAAATTCTTCATCATGTTGGCGGAGAAGAGCTCACCCTTGTCGTAATAGTGCGCGAAGGCGCGAGGGGCCGCCCGTCTGGCCGCCTCAAGGAAGATGCCCACCCGGGGGATATCCCGCTCAGACGTATCCGTTTTGACTTCCCGGTCTGTGCGGGCCTTGATCGAGGTGAGCGCACCGGGTCGGGACCCGGCGATTGTACCACCAGACCCGGCCTCTGCGTTCGAGGTAGGAATTGTCTTCGACGCGCTTCATGACGTCGGCCATTGGTCCACAAATTGGTCCCAATCTGGTCCACAATTTCCGGCCATTTCAGGCAAAGAAAAGCAAGCGAATCCGATAAATTCGTTTGTTTTCAATGTCTTGTGTGAAGTCCATTTCGTGAGCGGCTCGAGACATAGGTGACAGATTGTACCGGACACATGGGTAACACTTTCCGCTTTGGCGGGAGGTTACGATGCCATGGAAGGAACAATCGAAAATGGACGAGAGACTGCGCTTTGTCGCCC
>Ga0209347_1003149_pt1 | contig 19969 bp, 17 predicted proteins | sample AutmiccommuBRH23_FD_187382 | JGI IMG/M metagenome (GOLD analysis project Ga0209347, IMG submission 187382) | Deep subsurface microbial communities from Mt. Terri, Switzerland - Autotrophic microbial communities BRH/23 (SPAdes) (version 2) | ecosystem: Environmental > Aquatic > Deep subsurface >...
TGGCGGTCACCAGGCGACAGGATGTGCTCCCGTGTTCGGGCACGATCGGGCTATGTTCGTCGGCGCCGAAGCCGGCTACCTGTCTAATACGACATCAAATCTCGGATTGCGGAGCGATTGCCATGGTCACACGCGGCTTTACGGGCAGAGGCCGGCCACCCGGCGGCGACGAGCGCATTCCGCCCGGCCAGCATCTCGTCGGCGATTTTCCCGTGCTCTCGGCGGGCCCCACGCCGCACGTGCCGCTCGAGGAGTGGACATTCACGCTCAAGGTCGGCCCCAAGCCGATCAAGAGCTGGAGCTGGTCCGAGTTCAATGCGCTGCCCCAGACCTCGTTCACCCGCGACATCCATTGCGTCACCTCCTGGTCGAAGCTCGATACCGCCTGGGAAGGCGTCCTGGTCGACGACATCCTCGCCGCCGCATCGCTCTCGCCGCCGACCGACTTCACGCTCGCGCACTCCGTCGACGGCTACTCGACCAACGTACCGGTGAAGGACCTGATCGGCGGAAAGGCCATGGTGGCGCTGCGCTACGGCGGTGAGCCGCTCGGCGCCGACCACGGCGGACCTGCGCGCCTGCTCGTGCCGCACCTCTACTTCTGGAAGTCGGCCAAATGGGTCAACGGACTGCAGTTCACCGAGCGCGACACCGCCGGGTTCTGGGAGCTGCGCGGCTATCACATGTACGGCGATCCCTGGCGCGAGCAGAGATATGACACTGACTGAGCCTCCGGCCGCGCGCCCGTCCGCGAGGTGGCAGAACGCCAAGATCGTCGACATCGTCGTTCGCACACCCCGGATCAAGAGCTTCTTCGTCGCCCTGCCCGAGCCGTTCGACTTCCGCGCCGGCCAGCACGTCGACGTCCGCCTCACCGCGCCCGACGGCTATCAGGCCATGCGCAGCTATTCGATCGCCTCCGCACCGGGCGTCGCCTCGAGCAGCATCGAGATCGCCATCGACCTGCTCGACAACGGCGAGGTCTCTCCCTTCTTTCACGAGGTCGCAGCCGTCGGCGACGAGATCGAGATGCGCGGACCGCTGGGCGGCTACTTCGTCTGGAGCCCGAGCGACGGCGGCCCGCTGCTCTTGATCGGCGGCGGCTCGGGACTGGTGCCGCTGATGTCGATGGTGCGCGCCCGCGTGACCGTCGACGCCGCGGTGCCCGCCGCTCTGATCCTGTCGGCGCGTCATTGGGATGACGCGCTCTACCGCGACGAGCTCATCGCGCTGGAGCAGCGCCATGCCGGCTTGTCGGTCATCTTCGCGCTGACGCGGGACGCGCCGACGCGACCGCAGGATTTCGGCCGCCACATCGACGAGGGCATCGTGCGCCAGGCGCTCATGTCGCTTCCCGCCGCGCCGCGCCTCGTCTTCATCTGCGGATCGAACGGCTTCGTCAATTCCGCCAGCGACGCCGTCCTCGCGGCCGGCATTCCCACCGAGATCGTGCGCACCGAGCGCTATGGCGGCTGACGGTCGTCGATCGACCCGCCTCCGATCACAAGCCGAGAGGGCTGAGGCCGGGGTGATCGTCGGGGCGCCGGCCCTGGGGCCAGAAGTACTTGCGCTCGTTCTCGCTGATCGCCAGGTCGTTGATGCTCGCATGCCGTCTGCGCATCAGACCGTCGGGATCGAACTCCCAATTCTCGTTGCCGTAGGCGCGGAACCATTGGCCGTTGGGGTTGTGGTATTCGTAGGCGAAGCGCACCGCGATGCGGTTCTGGCCGAACGCCCAAATCTCCTTGATGAGACGATAGTCCAGCTCGCTCGCCCATTTGCGCGTGAGAAACTCGACGATCTGCTCGCGGCCGGTCAAGAACTCGGACCGGTTGCGCCAGCGGCTGTCGACCGAGTAGGCCAGAGAAACACGCTTGGGATCGCGACTATTCCAGGCGTCCTCGGCGAGGCGAACCTTCTGGATGGCGATCTCTTCGGTAAAAGGTGGAACGAGGGGAACGCCCATGTCCAATCTCCGTGATCCAAACAGCGATGCGGACGAAGGTAGCGCCTTTGCAGCAAGCCACAATCCGCCGGCCTCGAAAGACGATTTTAGCGGCTGCAAAACAATAAAATCCAACCTTTCTCGCAGGATGCGTTCGTCAACGACGCCCACTTCGCGGGCCCAACTGTTTCCGCCCGCTGAACGCTGCTTTCGAGATTTTCCGACTTCAGCGCACGCCGCGATCGCCGATGCTGACGCAAAGCCGTTGCTCGGTGCAACGGCAGCGATCGGAAAGGCGAAAGGCAGTGTCATGCAGAAGATGGTCTCATTCCTCGCAACGGTGGCCGCAATCACCGGGCTCGCAATCGTACCGGTTTCGGCGCGCGCCGAGACGGTCAAGAACATCGTGCTCGTGCACGGAGCCTGGGTCGATGCCTCTGGATGGAAAGCGGTGTACGACATCCTCACCAAGGAAGGCTTCAACGTCACCATGGTGCAGGAGCCCGAGACGTCGCTGGCAGACGACGTCACGGCCACGCGACGCATCCTCGACCTTCAGAACGGCCCGACGATCCTCGTCGGTCACAGCTACGGCGGCTCGATCATCACCGAGGCCGGAGTGCATCCGAACGTAGCCGGTCTCGTCTACGTCGCGGCGCATGCGCCCAACGTCGGCGAGGACGAAGGCGAGCTCGGCAAGAAGTGGCCGAGCGTTCTCGGCAAGACCAAGGGGGCGATTGAGAAGTCGCCGGACGGCTTCACCTATCTCGGCGAGAAATGGTTCTTGAAGCTGTTCGCGCCCGATCTGCCGCGCCGGCAGGCCGAGTTCGAGGCGCGCTCGCAGGTGCTCGCGTCGGTCAACGTCTTTCATACGCCGATGACGGAGGCGGCCTGGAAGTCGCGGCCCACTTGGGGCGTCGTCGCGGGCGACGACCAGATCATCAATCCCGACCTCGAGCGCTGGTACTACAAGCGGGCACACGCCCACACGACCGTGATCCCGGGCGCCAGCCACTCGGTCTATGAAACACACCCCGACAAGGTTGCCGCGGTGATCCGGGACGCCGCCGAGCATGCCCTGTCCCAGCAGCGTCGCACGGCCGCGGGCGGGGTCGCATCCAGTGGCATAAGTCGTTGAATGTGAAAAAATTAATTTATGGCGGAGAGGGAGTGGAGGTCTGCCATGGAGCACTCTGAAGTTCTCGACATGATGGGCCAGCTGCAGCTCGCCGGTATGCGGGCGGGCCTACGACGAGATCGTCTCGGTGGGTGTCAAGCGTCAGCACGGCGTCGAGAAGGTGATCGGTGCGCTACTCAAGGCCGAGATCGCTGCCAAGCAGGCACGATCGATCAACTACCAGATGGGCATTGCCAAGCTGCCGCTCGCCAAGGAGCTCGCCGACCTCGACTTTGCGGGCACGCCGATCAACGGTGAGCTGGTCGAGCAGCTCTCGGCTGGCGCCTTCCTCGACGAGCAGAGGAATGTCGTGCTGATCGGCGGCACGGGCACCGGCAAGAGCCACATGGCCATCGGCATCGCCAGAAGCGTGATACGGGTCGGTCGGAAGGCCCGCTTCTTCAATGCCGTCGATCTGGTCAACAAGCTCGAAGCCGAGATGAAGCTCGGCCGCGGGCGGACGCATTGCCGACGGGATCGCCCGCGTCGACCTGCTGGTGCTCGACGAGCTGGGCTAGCTGCCGTTCGCGCAATCGGGCGGGCAGCTGCTGTTCCACCTGATCAGCCGCCTCTACGAGCGCACATCGATCATCGTGACGACCAACCTCGCCTTCGCCGAATGGCCCAGTGTGTTCGGAGACGCCAAGATGACGACGGCGCTGCTCGATCGCCTCACGCATCACTGCGACATCGTCGAAACCGGCAACGACAGCTGGCGCCTGCGCCACCGCTCCTGATCGCAACGCCGGCCACGCCCTCCGCTGCTTCGCTACGCTCTGCAGCTCCGGTCCTGGCCGGCGCCATCACCACGCTCGGACGGGGTCAACATTGCACGCCGATAAGGGGTCAAAGTTCGACGCCTATTGACAAATAGCCCCCAAATCGCCCGCGCAGCCAAGATGCGGAAAGTGCTCACTTGGCTCGAAACGTCGTCAATGGCTCTGATCCCTGGAAGTTCTCTCGCACGGGACTCTGGGAGGTGTGCATGGAGTGTGCGGTGCAGAACCGGGCACGAGGTCATGCGCTCCGCTTTCGGTAGGTCAGCCAATACAACAGCGAGAACCCAGCCGCAGCGGAACAGGCGGAGCTTATGAGAATTCCGATTTTGGCAGCGTCAAGCATCGCGGGTTGGAATGCCAGACCTGCGATGAACAACGACATGGTAAACCCAATTCCGGTCAGAAAAGCGCCTCCCCCCAGCAATGGCCAACTCAGGATCGGATCATGCGTTGCGATGCGGAGGCGAACAGCGAGCCAGCTGAAGATTAGAACACCAATGGGCTTGCCGAGAACCAGACCCGCAAAAATCGCCACGGAGACTGGCTGTCCGATGTCCGCGACGGAAAAGGCGACGCCGGCATTGGCCAAAGCGAAGACCGGCATGATGACAAAAGCCGCCCATGGATGAAGGATCATTTCAAGCCGTTCTACGGGTGAAAGGGACTCTGAGACGGCTCTGCCTGCGCGGCGCAGGTCACGGCGGTCGGTCGTGTCTCCACTCCAGTGCTCGCCTCCGGGATAGGACAACACACGTCCGAGGATGGCGCGAAGTCGAGCGTCACTGACCCACGCCCGTGTCGGCGTCATCAGGCCCAGTGCGACGCCAGCAATTGTGGGATGGATGCCGGAGGCGTCGAAGCAGAGCCAGATCATGCCTCCAATCAGAAAATAGATGGGGACGCTTCTGATTCCCAGACGGGCAGAGCCAACAACCGCTACGAGACCAAGCATGCTGAGAGCGAGTGCAGTCCAATTCAGAGCTTCGCCATAGCCCACAGCCACAACCAGGATCGCTCCCACATCATCAAAGATTGCCAGCGAAAGGAGGAACAGGCGCAGACTTGATGGGATGCGTGAGCCAAGCAGTGCCAGCCCACCGATCACAAAGGCTGTGTCTGTGGCCATCACGGTTCCCCACCCGTGCGCACCGGGTAGGCCGGTCATGATCGCTAGATAGAGAGCTACAGGGACGAGCATGCCACCGAGTGCCCCGGCGAAAGGCAGCGCCGCCATGCGCAGGTGCCGCAGCTCACCGAGGACAAGTTCCCTCTTGAGCTCAAGAGAAACCACGAAGAAGAAGAACGTCATCAGACCGTCGTTGATCCAGTGCTGCAACGAGCGGCCAAAGTCCAGAGCACCGAATTGGAGGCCAATCGGCGTTTCCCAAAACGTTAGATAAGCTGCGGACCAGGGGGAGTTCGCCAACGACAGCGCAACGAGTGCGGCGAAGAGCAACAGCAGGCCGGAAGCAGCTTCAATTTTCAAGAACCGCGCAAACGGTCGGGTGAAGGCGTCCGCCGGTTCCGACGGCAGCTGGGCGTTCTGTTCTGGCATCGTGTTTGGAAACTTTCGATAGGTCTGGCGCCGAATGTAACGTCCAACAGTCTGTGCGTGTGTCCGTTTTTCCTGCTTTTTGGCTGCAGGATGTCACATTTGCAGATAGAGCGCGCGCACCGCGAGCACTGCAATTATGACGGCCGGAATGACGATCGGTGGCACGAACCATTCGTGCCAATCAACCCCATCGGGTTTGGCAAACCGGCTCGTGCGCCGTGCGTCCTCATTGCGGTTGTCATATGCGTAGTGCATTTCTCCCACCGAGCCCGGGTGTTCAAGAAAGTCCCCGACGAAGGGCCTCTCGACCACTCCCTTGTGGTGGGACCGGTCGCCCGTTCTGGGTGCACCGCCCTCATTTTCCCACTGTTCTACGGCAATGGCGGCTGGGTTGGAGCTTGTCACGGGGCACTTTCGCAAATCTGGTCGTTTGGGCATTTCGTGTCCGTAGCGGTTGGGGCCAGAGACTGGAGCTGCGTCAATGCATAGAGTCATAACCACCCCATCATCTACGATAGATTGATCTAAAATGATGCTTCGGAGGGGCACGGCTGGCCGGGCGAAGAAATCACAATCTTTAGTGTTCAGTCGCTACCAACCATCCGATGACCAAACGGGTGCATTCCCGATCCGGCCCGCATAAGATGGCAAGGCCAATTCGCGCGGAGCAGCGGCATCTGAGTAGCGGTCAACGTCATGCCAGAGCGAACAACCCACAGTTCTGTGACCTTCTTTCACCCGTTTTCTCTTGCCGGAGTCGACGGAGTGCAGCCAGCTGGAACGTACGCGATTGAGACCGTAGAAGAGACGCTCGACAATCTATCTTTTGTCGCCTATCGGCGAGTGTCGACCACAATTATCCTCCCCTGCGTTGGCACTCCCTCGCGGCAGAAACAAGTGGTCACCATTGATCCTCTTGACCTGGAGGCAGCGTTGGCACGAGACACGGGGCCGTCCAAATCTTGAGCGGGACGCACTGCTCTTGCGATTGGTGCTGCTAGCAGATAGCGCGCATCACCATCGCGCGCCGTGTTCCGCGGCGACTGATCACAGATGACTGGCCTAGTCCTTGGAGCCCGATCTCGCGTGGCTAGCTCCATGGATCCCGGGAGACCCTGCAAATCTGTTGGGATCCCTTGAGTACATTCCGACTCTATCTCCAGCAAGCCGTGCGTGAGTACTCTGTGTTTGACACGCGCGTCCGGATTTGAGCGTGCATGCGCGCGTGTTTGCCATACTTCAATTCGTTGAATTTCGTTGGAAAGACCAGGAGACAATTCATGTCACGATACCAAGAGCTCATATCTACGGGAATCGTCCTCGCGGTGGTCACCGGAGGAGCGGCGGGAGCGGTAACCGGTCTAGCCCTCGATGGTATCGTCACGGACAGGGTGCTCCTGGCGGTGACGGCCGCAATTGTGGCTGTGGTAGCGGCGACAGTCGTGCGTCACTTTACTATATTCGCGTCGATCCGCGGAGCCGGTCCGGGCCCTGGTACGACGCTTATTCCCGGAGTCGTCTTGCTCAATGCTGTCGTCGCTTCGCTTGCCGGCGGCCTGGCCGGTTACGGACTCACCCTGGGTGTACTTGGTGGGGCCCCTTCCGTCTGGATTGGCTTCTTGTCGGGTGTGATCGGCAGCGTGTCGATTGAGCTGCTGATGATCGGATACCGCTCCACATTGGCCAGAACTTGATAGACCTGGAGCAGATGACATGCTTCGGCAGGGCCACGACTAAGCATCTTCCGTAGCTGGGCATCCGAGGTCCAACGTGCGCATTTGTTTTGAGCATGAAGAGCCACACGAGCGAGACAGATGTTTCCGCGTACTCGATTAAATGGCTCCTCTTGCTGCTAGGCGGCTCGGCTTGCTCCCCGTGGCCGGGCCGCTCTACTAGCTGCACGCGGCGGTAGGCACTGCATCAAGCAGCGGCAATTGCCAGCCGGATCAGCGCGGGCAGGGACTTCGATCCGGTCTTCTTCATGATGGCCGCGCGGTGGTTGTCGACTGTGCGTTGGCTGATGCCGAGATCGGCGGCGATGTTCTTGCTCGGATGACCGGCCAAAACAAGATCCATGACCTGACGCTGACGGGCGGTCAGACTTGCGACATAGGCTAACGCCCTGTCTCTCTCGTGGGAGAGCTTGGTCGCATCCCCATTCCGATTGAGCGCCCGTTCTATGCTTGTGAGAAGATCAGCGTGCCCGATCGGCTTCTCGATGAAGTCCACAGCGCCGGCTTTCATGGATTGGACCGCTGTGGCAACGTCCCCACTTCCCGTGATCATGATTGTTGGTAGCGCGCGGCCGTCCGCCTTTAGCCTCTCAATCAGCTCTAAGCCGCTTATCCCGGACATCCGGGCATCTAACAGGAGGCAGCCTTCCACCCGTTCTTTCTGCAAGAATAGTTCGCCATTGGCAAAAACCTCAACGGCATAGCCATTCTGTTGGAGCAGATCACGCATTGCTTCGCGAACCATGGCGTCATCGTCAACCACGTACACTGTTGAAGACTTTTGACTGTTCAAGGGCGGCACCAATTGCGGTGCGCTTTCGCGGACGGAATTCCGCGATTTGTCGAGAAGGCTCTGGATAAGTGCGGTCAACGGCCGGGCCTTCACCGGTTTGTTCAGATGGATATATCCGTGGCGGGCGATCTCACGCAATGTTGCGGTGGAGATGTCGCCAGTCAGGATGATCGCCGGGATCTCGCGGGGAAGCCTGGACTGCAGGGTCGCGATGATATCGAGTCCGCTGACATCGCTTGGAAGGTTGTAGTCGGCGATCACCAAGTCCGGTGGCGTCGCCTCGCTAGTAGCTCGCTCAAGAGCTTCCGATCCATCGACTGCTACCGTAACACAATGCCCCTCTGCTTCTAAGAGCAGCTTGATGATCTCTCGCACATCAGGGTCGTCTTCAACGACGAGAATATTCCCAGCGTCTGTTTCACCGTGGCCGCTCTCGTGCTCTTTGGCGAACGCTGGCCTGGCTCCGACTTGATTTCCCAGCGGCACTTCGACAGAGAAGAGTGAACCGGAGCCTGGCCGCGAGCTAACGTTGATCGGATGGTCCAACAGCGCCCCCAGCCGCTGCACGATCGACAGACCTAGCCCCAGGCCCTGGCTCCTCTGGCGCGCGGGGTTATCGAGCTGATGAAACTCCTCGAAAATCTTGCGAACTTGGTTCGACGGAATCCCGATGCCTGTATCCAAAATCTCGATGCGCACCTTCGGGCCCCGGCGGCGGCAGCCAAGCAGCAACTTGCCGGTCTTGGTGTATTTTAAAGCATTCGAAAGCAGATTTCGGATCATTTGCTCGAGCAGTCGCGGATCGCTCCTGACCGTGAGCCGGCAAGGAACCGCACGCCACTCCAGCCCCTTCTCTGCGGCGAGAAGGGTGAACTCGGTTCTCACTCGATCAAGCAATCCGTCAACCGGGAAGTCGATGATGTCCGGACGCACGACACCCGCTTCGAGCTGGTTGATGTCGAGCAGCTTGTCGAGCATGCTTGACATGGCACCGACCGTCTCATCCAGCCTCTCGACTACCTTCAAGGTGTCTTCGTCAGTCACTCGTTTTTCCAGAATGCCTTGCAGCAAGCTGATGGCCTGCAGCGGCTGGCGCAGATCGTGGCTAGCGGCCGCAAGGAACCGGGACTTGCCAATATTGGCCCGGTCCGCTTCGGCCTTGGCTGTCTCCAATAACTTCTCATCGCGCCTTGCATCGGTAACATCGACGATTGTCAACAGCATCTTCCGTCCCGTCGACGGCTGCTCTTGAATGACGTGTGCGCTAACGACGAATGCGCGTAGCCCTAATGCGGGCAATGTGATTGCGATCTCCGCAGGCTTTGCCCGTAGACCGTCAGCTGGCAGCGAGCCGAGAAAACCACGCAGTACCGGGACATCGAGGTGAGCACCGGCTTCGTTGAGGCGCCGCCCAACGGTCGCCTCGGGCGTCACTGCGAAGACGCGGTAGAACGAGCTTGAAGCCGAGACAACGCGCAGCTCGCCGTCGAGGACGACCAGCGGCTCGTTGATGGTGGCGATGATGCTCTCCGAATATGCGCGCGCGGCCTGAATTTGCTGCTGGGCCACCTTTATCTCGGAGATTCCCGTAAACGTGACGACCACACCCTCTACGCGTGCCTCGTCATTGCGATAGGGAAGAATGCTACGGAGGAGCCAACTGCTGTTGTTGGCTTCGACCTCGCGGCGCATGGGAAGGCCAGTTTCGAGGACTGTATGCGCATCTGTCAATAAATCGTCGTCACCGAACCGATGCGTCAGATCGCCAAGCGGACGGCCTATATCGGTGGCAATGATGTTGAAAAGAGCCTTTGTCGCCGGCGTGAAGAAGCGAATTTTGAGGGCGCAATCGAGAAAAAGGGTCGCAACATCGGAGCTGTTCAGGATGTTGTTGAGGTCGTCCGACGTGGCGCGTTGCCGTTCGACAGTTTCCTGTAGTTGAACATTGAGAGCATTGAGCTCCTCATTCAGTGACTGTAGCTCCTCCTTTGAGGTCTCCAGCTCTTCATTCGCCGACTGGAACTCCTCGTTAATCGACATGGCCTCCTCGTTGACCACTTTGTGTTCCTCATTAGCAATCTCGAGGCCACGCACGGCGCTATTGAGCTCTCCACGCATCGCATCGATTTCCTGCTCGAGCTCACCTACGCGCGAGGCCTCCGCTGGCGTTTCAACTCGTCCTATGTGCCTTTGCTCTTTTTGGGCTTGGTCGATGAAACTTATCAGAAAGAATCCTTCGCCCTGGACTTGCAGCGGCGCTACAGCGATGTTGATCGGCAATTGGTTGCCGTCGCGTTCCACTCGGGCACCGGTAACGAGCGCCCGAGCCTGAGTGTCGCTGGCCTGCTGAATCACCTCCCTGAGCCTGTTGCTCAGTCCCTCACGCGCCATGACAAGAATGTCCTGGGTTGCTTCGCCTGTCGCGATCTTAAGATAGCGGTCGGTCGGGCCGAAGAAATGCAATCCCTCCCGCTTGGCGTTGATTAGCACGGAGGCCGGAATGTAGGTCGCCTGTAGCATCCGCTCCGCAACCTTGCCGAGTGGCGGAGGATGAGTAGTCGTTTTTCGTACCAGCTTCGGCACCGATGCGCGCCCGCAGTCTCCTACCGTGACGGGGAAATCGACCTCGCCGGGTCGGCTGCTGCTGATATGACGGAAAATGCAGTGCTTCTTTGAGATGGCCTCGAAGTGGTTGCTCACGGCTCCGGTCGTCTCCGAGGAACCCAAGAACAGTACGCCGTTCTTGCGAAGAGCAAAGTGGAAGAGCGCAAGAACGCGCTTTTGCGCCTCGGGCTTGAGATAGATGAGAACGTTTCGGCAGGAGATAAGGTCGAGACGCGAAAAGGGCGCGTCAGTCAGCAGGTTTTGCGTCGTGAACACTACGGATTCACGCAACTCACGGTCGATTCGATAGACGCCGGCTTCCTTAACGAAAAAGCGGTCGATCCGCTGAGGCGTCACATCCGCCTGGATCTGCTCGGTATAGACGCCGTTTCGAGCGAACGTAATGCAGTCGCGATCGACGTCGGAGGCAAAGACTTGCAGCTTGATATGGCGCTTGGCAGCCGTGATCTCTTCGTGGAGCAGCATAGCGATGGAATAGGCTTCTTCGCCGGTGCTGCACCCTGGCACCCAGATTCGAAGAGGTTGGCCCTGCGCGTGCTCACGCACCAAGGCGGGAAGCCCCTTGTGCGCCAGTAGATCGAACGCCGGCGCGTCGCGGAAGAAGTGGGTGACATTGATAAGGAGGTCCTGGGCGAGGGTCTCGCGCTCCTTGGCATCGTCCTGCAAGACCTGCAAATAGCCCGCGCAATCGTCGATCCCGGCCATTGCCATGCGCCGCTCGACGCGACGCTGCAGCGTGCCGCGCTTGTAGAAGGAGAAATCGTGCGACGTCCTGGTAGAGAGGACCGCGATGATTTCGGCGAGGTCGTTTTCGGCTGCATAGCGGGTGGACGGAGCTTTACGGTCGCTTTTGACGTACGCTTGACGATAAAAGCCAATGATCGCATCGGGAACTTTCGCCACCGGTAAGACGAGGTCGACAAAGCCTGTCTCTATTGCGCTGCACGGCATGCCGTCGTGGGCCGCCTCGTTGGGGGTCTGCACAACGACGAGACCACCCTGCTCATTCACCGCCTTCAATCCGAGGCTACCATCGCTTCCCGATCCAGAGAGGATTACGCAGATGGCCTGCGGACCGCACTCAACTGCAAGCGAGCGCAGGAAAAAATCGAAGGGCAGACGCGCGCCGTGTCGCTCGCGGGGCTTTGAAAGGTGCAGGCCCCCGTCTGCAAGTGCAAGATAGACTCCCGGCGGAATGAGATAGACGTGATTGGGCTCGACCGCCAAACCGTCCGAGGCTTGCACCACCTGCATCTGCGTGTGGCTCGCAAGCAGCTCTGCCATCATACTGGCATGTGTCGGATCTAGGTGCTGAATGACGACGAAGGCCATTCCGCTCGTGGGTGGCGTTGCATCGAAGAACTTCTGGAAAGCGTCGAGGCCTCCAGCAGATGCGCCCAATCCGACAACGGGAAACGCGCGTGCGTGGCGAGCCTCGACATGTCTCCGTGCGAGTTCGTCGGTCGGCGGCGCTCGCGCCGCTCCGCCGCGTTCTGGACGAGGTCCAGTCATTATTTTGGCTTTCTATGCTAACCCGCGCTCCGCCTGGGCAAGGAAACCGCGAGATTTCGCATTGTAGCACTTTCTTCCGCGCTATGGTGACTAACCTGCAATCACAGGTCAGTGTTCCGCCCGTTGCATCGCAGCGACAAGGAAATAGGCAGGGCTAAGTAGAGTCCGAGTCTACGCGGCCCCCAAATCTGTCGATTAAGGTTTGCTACAGCACCTCGATGCAAAGCGCTCGCGGCCGTCGGTTGAAAGCATCCGTTCGACCTGCATGAGAGAACGCGCAGTATCGTGCCCTTAGCACATCAGGAGCTTTTCAATGCTCAATATCAGCAGCATACGGCAAACCGTAACTCACAGAAACCGCACCCTGCGTGATCACATACAAAGAGAGGAACAACTGAGGTTTGTCGCCCACGAGCTCAGCCACAGAAGCAAGAACTTGCTCGCGATAATTCAAGCGATCGCCCGGCAGATCGGGCTGCGGAGCTCAAGCCAGGAGGATTTTCAGATGCAGTTTTCCCAGCGGCTGCAAGGTCTTTCAACCTCCTTGAATCTGCTCCTCGATGAAGGTCGACGCGGCGCGTGGATCGCCGACGTTGTTCGCAGCCAGCTCACACCATTTGGTGAGGTCGACGGGGTACGTATCGTGGCGACGGGCCCCACAGTCTTTCTCACTCCAGACGCGGTCCAGAACATCGGACTGGCGCTTCACGAATTGGCTACCAACGCGACGAAGTATGGAGCACTTTCAGCGCCGCAAGGCGTCGTTACTGTGCACTGGGATCTAAGACGCGTCGGCATAGGACGGACGTGCTTTCGACTCATGTGGCGTGAGATCAATGGCCCGAAGGTGACGCCGCCTACGGACCGCGGTTTCGGTCACATCGTCCTGCAACGCACGACGGGACAGGCGCTGCAAGGCAACGTTACCCATGAATTCAAAGCCGACGGAGTTAGGTGGACATTGGAAGTCCCGGGCGCGCGCGCTGTTGTGTCGGGAATTGCAAGGGCGGATCGCGAAGTGGGCTGCATCAACTCGCCGCGACGGGTTGTTGCCGGTTGATTGTCACAATCTCAGAGCGCGCGCGTGTAGCAGGAGGCGACTGAGTACATTCCGAGTCTAACCCCTCCCCCACCACATGGCCTAGGTTCGCACTCACGTACCTTCGCACTCACGTACCGAAGGGCGCGGCGCTCAAAGCCGCCGTCTTTCGCGCGACCCGCGGTGACCAGGCATAACCAGCACCGAAGTCGCAATGAGACTGCAACCCCAACATCAACGAGGACATCATGACCGTCTCCCCCAACACCGCGTCCGAGACCATCACGAACAGCCCCACCGATGCGGCCGTGTCTCCGCCGAAAGTTCCAGCGGACGTCTCGGACGTCGGCACGAAGTCGGCTATCCAGCCGGAGGCAGAAGCCGGCGCTCCCTCGCGTGCCAAGCAAGAGCCAGCGGCGAAATCCGAGGCCCAGTAGGCCCCGAGCGCAATCCCCTTCGCAGAGCCAAGCAGATGGCCGAAAGTTCAATTTCCAGGAGTTCGAATCATGATCCGCCTTCTAGCACTTGCGACAATGCTCGCCGCATTCATTGCCGCTCCAGCATTGGCGGAGGACACCAAAACTGGGGCTGAGCCGGGGACAGGGGCGACGAGCACCATGTCCGACCAAATGAAGATGCCACAAATGAATAGCGAGGCGACCGGCGAGGCCCTTCCGAACACTGCCCCCAACGAAACCAATCCGGTTGCCCAGATGCCCGCAGTCTCGGAACAGCGAAGCGTCGGCATTTCGCTATCGGAGAAGGAGGCCCTGAACTGGGTCGACAAGCCCGTCTACAGCAGCGACGGGGAGCAGGTCGGCGAGGTCGTCAACTTCCAGCGCGATCCTGCCAACAAGGTGATCGGTTTGCATGCAGATATCGGCGGCTTCATGGGTCTGGGCGAGACCCGGGTCAACCTGATGCCCGCGCAGTTTGAGATCCAAGGTGACCGCGTCCTGCTCAACCTTACCGCGGAACAGGCAAAGGCATTGCCGAAGGTCCAGATCTAGCCCAAGGGTCGCGCAATTTTTTCTCGGGCCGTTTCCTTCTTCCACGAGTGGTTCGTCTTCTGAAAGGACAGCACTATGAAACGCCTTGCATTATCGGTAGCGGTCGGCGCTCTTGCCTGTTTTGCCGCAGTTGGTTCCTCGCAGGCTGCTCCCGTTTCGGGCACGATGACCAAGGCCGCTCCAACGGCTCAGTTGTCGACAATTGTCGATCAGGTTGGTTGGCGGCGTCACCGTCGTCATCATTGCTGGTGGCGTCTTGGCCGTCGGCATTGCCGCAGAGGCTGGTGATCGCGCCTAAGCCTTGGACCCAAACGCTGGTGCAGCCCTTTGCAGGGCTGCACATTTTCATTCGACCTTTTGTTTGCTCCCGGTAATCGCGCGCTGCGGACAGAATGACCTGACACGCCCCCGGCAAAAGCGCGAGGCTCTCTCATGCCAGCTCGCAGTTGGCCTTTCCCTCACTCGGGCAATCGTACATCAGAGCTTACGGTCGGAAGGCCGGTAACCGCACATCAAGCGCTTGCGCAGCGTTGAGAGGAGACTGTCGATCGAGGTCCGCGACTTGATAAGCATAGAGCGCACCTGCGCAGCGAATACGGGGTTTGCGTCCTGCGGCGAGAAAACGATGAGTGGTATCTCATCACCCTCGCTGTCACGCAGCTCGTGCAGCAGCTCAAAGCCGGATCCTTCGGCCAACGCCACATCGAGCACCGCGACGTCGAAGCGGCTCTCGGCTAGGGCCCGACGGGCCTTGTCGATCGAATCCACCGACATCACTTCGGCGCGTGCGTTGAGCGCCTTGACCACCGCACGAAGCGCATCCTGGTTGGAATCGACGTGCAGGATACGCGGACGTGCGCTCCGATCGCGCACAATCGGCCGATCGAGGACGTGAGCCAACCGGTTGACGTCGATGGGTGTGTCGAGCCAGTCCAATATGTTGAGCAAGGTGGGCGGCTGGCCCTTAACTCCCGACTGCGTAACGTCAGCGGAAAACACTACGAGCAGCGTGTTGTATATTTGCGGCTGTTCCCGCAGTTGCTTGATTAGGCTGACGCCGTCACCTTCGGGGTGCTGTAGATCAACTAGAATTGCGCAATATGACGTTGTCGCCGCGCCAGTGACCGCTTCGTTTGCCGTGAGCGCAACGTCCACGAGAAAGCCTTCTTGCAGCAGCCGTTCGCTGAGGATTACAGCGGCTTCGGGATCGTCCTCACAAAGCAATATACGAAGCACTGCGTTGCTGGACTGCCGAGACTGGATTGTGACCGCATCCTTCCAATCGGGGAGATCGACGTAAAAAATCGCGCCTCCACCGGCCGCATCCTCGAAACCAATGGAGCCGTCGAGGCGTTCAACGATCGACTTGGAGATGCTCAGCCCCAGACCGGTACCACCCTTTTCGCGCGCGTCCGTTCCGTCGGCCTGTGAGAACTTCTCGAAAATGCGGGATTTGAAGTCGGCGGGAATACCTCGGCCATGGTCTCGGATGGAGATATGCACGGTCTTGTCTCGCATCTCCACCGCGACGACCACCTCTTCACCGCGCGGCGAGAACTTGATGGCGTTGGAGAGCAGATTGGCGAGGACTTGTAAGAGCCGGTCCGGATCCGCAAGGACATTGGCACGTGTGAACTTGGGGGCAAGCCGAATCTGAACGTCGTAACTCTCGGCAAACTTCTGATTTTCCTCAATGGCCTGCTTGACAAGCGTCATGACCTCGACGCGCTTAAGATCGAAGACGACCTTTCCCGCCTCCAATTTTTCGATATCTAGGATGTCGTTGAGTAGGCGAACGAGCCTCTGGCTATTCGTGTGAGCGATTTTTAGCAAGCGCATGGCGGGGTCCGGCAGCTTTCCGGCTTTGTTTGCGGCGATGAGGCTGAGCGCACCCACGATCGAAGTGAGCGGAGTGCGCAGCTCGTGGCTGACCGTGGATACGAACTCGTCTTTCAGACGCTCCTTTTCCGCACTGGCCGCAATCTTCTTGTCGACGGCAATCTTCACGAGCGCAGAATTGTCGGTAGCAATGAGCAAGTACCCGATGATCTCCGATTCCCCGTCTCGCAATGCGGTGATCGACATCGCGGCCGCGAAGCGGCTGCCATCCTTGCGGATGCAGGTCGGCTCGTATTTGTCCCCGATTCCGCGCGAGGCCTTGTAAGCCAGCGCCCCCAACCCTGCATTGATCGTGGTGGCGTACTCGGTGCTTAGTTCTTGGGCTCGCGCAATCGCTTCCTGCGGATCGCGGAAATCGGCCAGCGTTTTGTGGCCGATCACATCTATCGCGTCCCAGCCCAACATCCGCTCCGCGCCGATGTTGAACAGCTGGATGACGCCGATGGCGTCGGTAGCAATGATGGCGAAGTCGGCACTATTGAGGATAGCGTTCTGCAGGACATCCGGTTTGAAGGGCGCAAACTGGAGCGGCATCGTCCCGTTGTCAGGCGCATCCAACATCTATAGTCCCTTGCAATTGAGGTGCTCGAGATTCCTCGACTGGGTTCAAGAATTTGAAATGCCGTTCGATAGAGTCATTGCATTGGCACCTTGTTCAATGCCGCATCCGGCACATCAAAAAAATGTAGCCGACGCAAGTCCGCTGTGTGCTAATCTCGATTAGCAGACGACGAATTATACTGGAGTGTCTAATACATAGCTTTAATATGCATTGGTCTGTTGGTTTTGAAGAAGGCACTCTAAAACCTGAATGCCGTGGCTACCTGGTTTATGAACCCGGAGCGCGCGGGCCTGCAGAGTGAGATCGACGCGCTCGCTGCATTTGATCACCGTATATCGGCCAGGTAGTACTGCGCCGTGAGATTGCACTGGCCGACACGCCATTCGATGGGCGCACCGTCGAGGTTCAGCAACACACGATCGAGCATCAGGATCGGCGACGACGGCGGGATACGCAGAGCTTCTGCGACCGCAGGACCGGCCGGGCCCACCGAGATACGTTCCTGCGCCTTACCGACAAGAATCCCATGTCTCTGTGCCAAGGCCACGATGAAATGGGGGAACCCATTGATCTCCGTGAGTCGGGGGAAAAGCCGTGCCGGCATGGACGCCTCCTCGACCATAAACGGGCGATTTTGGTGCAGCCGAGTGCAACGAACGCGGAAGACTTTATCCTGCGCCTGCAAGCGCAGCCGGGCGCACTCCAACTCGCCCGCATCACCTTCAGTGACCTCGCCCAACTCCACTTGGCCCGCGATGCGGGTGCCGTCGGCATCGTGGATAGCGCTGAACCGTGTGGCCAGCTCTTCAGACATTTGATCGTTCACGAATGTACCACGCCCTTGTTGGCGCGTAATTAGCCGCTCGCCTTCGATGACATCGAGCGCCTTGCGAATGGTGCCCGTGCTCACTTCATATTCGCGCGCTAGTTCGAGCTCATTGGGGATGGGCTTACCGGGCTTCCATTCTCCTTTAGCGATACGCGCGGCTAGGGCGTCTCGTACTTGGAGGTATAGGGGGCGTGTCGACAAACCGTTGATGGCGCCGCTAGTATCCATGGCTCGCAACCTCAATTCCTCGTAGCCGACGGGTCGAGTGGATCGCACGACTGATAATGCGCGACCAAAACGGTCCTGCGCCGAGATAGACGATCTTGATTGGCACTCTTCGAGAGGCAATGGAAGCGATGGCTCGGTTCAAGAAGCGATTTGGCGAATTGCAGACGGACGGTCCAAGAACCACCTTCGCGCCAAGCGTTCATCGCGCTGCCACACCCGTTTAGACCCGGGGGCTTGGGCGAGTGCTAACATGAGTTAGCTGACAGAGAGATTTGAGGCCGAGCGTGTCGCTTTGGATTGGATCAGTCTCGCGAGTTCAAATACCCGCCCCGAAACCCCGAGAGCTTTCTGAGCCCGTTCAAATCGTGAATTGTGACTCGGCCCCGTTGAACGGTGAGCAACTCGCGCTCGCGAAGCTGGCGCAGAACGCGGTTCACGTGAATTGCACTCATGCCCAGTGCATCGGCGAGCACGTACTGGCTGAGAGGGCATTGGAATTGGGCTTCCGTCGCCAAGCCAATAAGGTTCAGCCGCTCTGCCAGCTCCATGAAGAAGTGGGCCGTGCGCTCGATTGCGCTCCGGCGTCCAACGCTGACAAGGTGTTCGACGACCATGGCCTCGTCACGAGACGCCGCCCACAAGATTGCGGTTCCAAGGCGTGGAAATTCGGCGAACGTTTGCAGCATGCGCGAGGCATCGACTGAACTCACCACAGTGTCCGTGAGCGCTTCGAATGAATGGTCCGCGGTACGCAGCAAAACGCTGCGCAGGCCAACGCAGTCTCCGGCTATCGGAAACGAGATGATCTGACGTTCGCCACTGGGCAAATCCTTGTAACTGCACGCCCAACCGGCTTGCAGAACATACACCCCATGCCCCGTCTGTCCCTCATGGATAAATTGGTGGCCTCGTCTGACGGAAGTGGTGGGGGCTTGCAGCTCCGCAAGACGCTCCAGCTCATCGGTCGAGAGCGGCACGAAGGCATTCAGCTTCTTTGCTAGCAAGCTGTCCAATAGACCATTGGCCATGGTTAAATTCCGTCACTTTCGACACAGCGTAGCAAAAACGAGGGAGACCGTCGCGTTCACAACGAGAAGAAACACTATACTGGTTTCAACCAAACGTGGATCAGTTACGCCGACTTTGCGATGCTGTAACCTCGAAACTCAATGGACAATAAAATGACACGTAATGCCGATTCCTCCGAGGGATTGGCCGCTCTCAGTATCTGCGAGTCATTGCTCCTAGCCCTGACCGACCTCAAGGTTATGACGGAAGCGGAGGCGCGCGATCTCCTGATGGATGTCGTCACCACCCACACGGAGGCTGCGATCGGATCGAAGACACCCGAGAGGCATGAGGCGGTTATCGCGATTGTAGAGCGGATCTTGGCCGGGAAGAACGGGGTTCCGCACTAATGGACCCGACTCCCCTCGACTTACAGATTGGGTCAAGCTCAGATCGACGGGCTCTAGCTCAGATCGGGTACCCCCTGCGGGGGCAAGGTCAAGGCCAACATGGGTCGGAGTGCGAGTTCTTCTTGAGCTAGTAAGACGGAGAGCCAGTTCGGTCTGCTGGAGCCCACGTCATGGCAAGCCGACAAGCAATCGAGCAACCTCGGCAAGGCGGCGGGCATCAGGACCAGCTCTGTGCAGAGCAGGAAAACGCGATAGCGCCTCAAACTCGGAGCGACTGACTGCGATGTCTGGGCGGCGTCCGCACCGTTCAGCCAACTCCCACACAAATGCGCTGTGATCAGAAAGCTCGAAGGGAGGATCTCTGCCGATGGTTTGGAACAGCCTGACGAGCCATTGCCAATCGTGAGCCCCGCCATCGCATAGGATGGTCTTCCCCGTGCATCGAGCCTCCAATTCGCGAGCGACGTTCTCGGAGGGCTGGCCTCGCGACATCAATTCGGCCAGCGCAATCTTGTGCACGTCATATGCTTCATCCGACCAAACACCGTTGGTGAGCCAATCGTCGGTCGGTCTAATGAGCCATGACGTGCAGGCTGTCGATTGGCAATCCACCAAGGCGGCTTCGATGGGATAGCTGCCCAGACCAAGCTCGGATGCCTCAAAATCAAGACAGAGGATATGCTCCAGCGTCGGTTGCATGATCTTGGCGCGATGTTTGATCGTTCCCCGGTATGACGCAAAACCGGTCGAGTAAAAAGGTTGCTCTGTTTACGCGCCTCTCGTCCCGGGGGCTGGGATCACAATCGTCTGCCAGTCTTCGTTCCGTCTCTGCTTGGCGTGCCTGCGCAACTTGGCGGCACCGGCC
>Ga0209347_1003150_pt1 | contig 19955 bp, 19 predicted proteins | sample AutmiccommuBRH23_FD_187382 | JGI IMG/M metagenome (GOLD analysis project Ga0209347, IMG submission 187382) | Deep subsurface microbial communities from Mt. Terri, Switzerland - Autotrophic microbial communities BRH/23 (SPAdes) (version 2) | ecosystem: Environmental > Aquatic > Deep subsurface >...
GCTCGATCCCCGCAGCCGCGCCCAGGCCGAGGCGCGGGTGTCCGCCGCCCAGGCGTCCCTGGAGTCGGCGCGGCAGCAGGTCAGCGCCGCTCAGGCGGAGGCCCGGCTCGCCCAGACCGAGTACGAGCGGCGCCGCACGCTGCGCGCCGACGGGCGCATCTCCCAGGAAGAGCTGGAGATGGCCGAGACCCGCTCGCGCCAGGCGCAGGCCAACCTGCGCTCGGCGGAGTTCGCGGTGGATGTGGCCCGTTTCGAGCTGGAGGCGGCGCGCACGGCATTGCAGTACTCGGCGGCCGAGAATGGCGACACGCTGGCGGAGACCGTGGCCCTGCGCGCCCCCGTGGACGGCCGGGTGCTGACCCTGCACCGCGAGAGCGAAGGCGTGGTGGCTGCAGGGCAAGCGCTGCTGGAGCTCGGCGATCCGGGCACCCTGGAGGTTGCGGTGGACGTGCTGTCCGCCGATGCGGTGCGTATTCAGCCGGGCACCGCCGTGGTCTTCGAGCGCTGGGGCGGCGCGCCGCTGCACGGCGAGGTGCGCACCATCGAGCCGGTGGGCTTCACCAAGATTTCGGCCCTGGGGGTGGAGGAGCAACGGGTGCTGGTGATCGCCGATCTGACCAGCCCGCGGGAGGAATGGGAGCGTCTCGGCGACGGCTATCGGGTGGAGGCGAGCTTCATCCTCTGGGCCGATGACCACGTGCTGCAGGTTCCCAGCAGCGCCCTGTTTCGCCACGACAGCCAATGGGCGGTCTATGTGGTCGACGAAGGACGCGCCCGGCTGCGGGCCGTGGAGCTCGGCCGGCGCACGGGCCTGCGCGCACAGGTACTCGCGGGATTGAGGCCGGGCGAAACGGTGATTGTGCACCCGGACGATCGTATCGGGGACGGCGTGCGGGTGCAGGCCGGACCCTGAGGCGCGAGGACCGGTTCGGACCGGCCGACGATGGTCGGGCCGGCGGAAGCGGAATCCTGCCGCGGTCGAACGGGATGGGGCACCCATGCCGGCCTGAGACGCGTGACAGCGTGCCGCGGCCTCCCTCGTTACCAGCCTGCGACCTGGTCCTTCGGCGCGGCGCACGCCACACGGTCGTAGTAGCGGGCGCGGTACAGCAATCGCTTGGGCGCCGCGGGGTCATCGCGGAAGCCCGCCCGGTCGTGCAGCACATTGTTGCACACCAGACCCATGCCCCGCTCCAACCGCAGCGTCATCACGTAGGGGCACGCATCCGCCAAGAGCCTCTGCAGCGCACCCACCGCTTCCAATACGACGGGGTCGTCCTTCCAGACGACATTGCGGCCACGCGCCGTATAACGCATGTGCAGATCGCCGGCGGCGGTGATGGCGAATACCGGCCCGGTGCGCGCGGGGCGGACCACCTGCCCGCCGCCGACGCGCGCCGGAATGGTCATGGCATCCGGCGCCATGAGCGCCCGCACGTAGGCGGGATTGCGGTCCCGCAGCAGCATGTAGGCCAGTTCGTGATCCAGGACCCGATTCTCGCCGCCGGCCGCTGCCGGCTCCACACAATGCAGGATGAGCCCGTGGACCTGGTCCCCAGGCGGGTTGTAGTACCCATCGGTGTGCCAATGAATCGGTCGGTCGGTATACGGAATGAATTCGGCGCGGGGGCCGGCCCCGCTTACGGTGAGTGAAGTGATGGCATCGTCGTCGGCGAGCCAGTTATGGTCGAGGCGGCACAACCCGAGCTGCGCGCCCAGGGCGCGCGGAATGCCTTTGTCCTCGCAGTCCCTGACATGGGTGGCGTACACGGCCATGTTGGCGCGCCGGCAGCGGGTCATCAGCGCGTCCCGTTCCGCCGCGCGCAGGCGTCGCGGGTCGTCCACTTCCACGACCAGCCTGTCGGCTCCCAGGGGCACGCGTCCAAGTTTGCGGCGCCGCCAGACGCTGTAGCGGATCTCGTCATCGGGATCGAACGGACTGGGAGGGCGCGCCGCCGGCGCCGGCGTACTGACGTGCATAGGACCGCTCCTGCTGATCAGTCGAATCCTATGGTCTGGCCGCCCGCCCGCGTATTGACCCAGGTCAATCCGCGCAGGATCGTTCGCCGCCATCATATGCTCCCGGCGATTAGGGAATTACAGCTCCATGCGCCTGAGCCAATACGTCTCCACGTTCGGTCAATACCTGCTGCGTCGCTATGGCGAACGGGTGCACAAGCTGGCCATTCACGCGGGGTTCACATGTCCGAACCGCGACGGCAGCAAGGGCCGGGGCGGTTGTACGTTCTGCAACAACGCCTCCTTCAGCCCCGGCGCTCGCCGTACCCCGGACATCGCCGAGCAGATCGAGGCCGGGCGCCAGGTGCTGGCCCGGCGCACCGGCGCCCGGCGCTTCATCGCGTATTTCCAGGCCTACACCAACACCTACGACCGCGTTGCCCGGCTGGCGGCCCAATACGACCTGGCGTTGGCCGAGCCGGACGTGATCGGCCTCGCCGTGGGCACCCGTCCCGACTGCGTCGCGGACGAAGTGCTGGACCTGCTGTGCGGCTATCGCTGGCGCGGTCGCGAGGTGTGGCTGGAGCTGGGGCTGCAGTCGGCCTTCGACGCCACCCTGCAAGCCGTAAACCGCGGCCACGGTTTCGCCGAATATGCCGATGCCGTGGCCCGTGCCCGCCGCCGCGGGCTCCCGGTATGCACCCATCTGATCGTGGGCCTCCCTGGCGAGGGGCGACGCCATGCCCTCGAGAGCTTGGATCGGGTCCTGGACCTGGGCGTGGATGGACTGAAGATCCATCCACTGCACGTGGTGCGTGGCACCCGGCTGGCCAATGACTGGCGCGCCGGGCGCTACCGGCCGCTGGACCAGGCCGAGTATGTGGATATCGCCGCCGAGCTGGTGCAGCGCACGCCGGCGAACGTTTTGTTCCACCGGCTCACGGCCACCGCGCCGGAGAATCTACTGCTGGCGCCCCGTTGGTGCGGGCGCAAATGGGAGGTGCTCAACGCGCTGACCCGGCGCCTGGCGGGGGTCGCCGCACCGCGGCCTGCCCTGCCCTCTGCAGCCTGGGGAGCCTGATAATGGACCTGGTCTGCCCCGCCGGCAGCCTCCCCGCCCTGCGGGCGGCGGTCGACAGCGGCGCCGACGCCGTCTACGTGGGCTTTCGTGACCAGACCAACGCGCGCCATTTCGCCGGCCTGAACTTCACCGATGACCAGCTCGCCCGCGGTATTCGTTATGCCCGCGACCGCAAACGCGCGGTGCTGCTGGCCCTCAACACCTACCCGCAGCCCGCCGGCTGGGAGCGCTGGCGCGCGGCCGTGGACCGGGCTGCGGATCTCGGGGTCGACGCGCTGATCGTCGCCGACCTCGGCGTCATGGACTACGCCCGCAACCGCTGGCCCGACCTGCGCCTGCACCTGTCGGTGCAGGGCTCGGCCACCAACCGCGAGGCCCTGGCGTTCTATCACCGGGAGTTCGGCATCCAACGGGCGGTCCTGCCCCGGGTACTGTCCCTGCGTCAGGTGCAGGCCCTGTGCGCCGCCAGTCCCGTGGCGCTGGAGGTATTCGGGTTCGGCAGCCTGTGCGTCATGGTGGAGGGGCGCTGCCTACTGTCGTCCTATGCCACCGGTCAGTCACCCAACACCTGCGGGGCGTGCTCGCCTGCGAGTAGCGTGGTGTGGAACGAAACGCCGGCGGGTCTCGAGGCGCGCCTGGGCGGCGTGCTCATCGATCGCTTCGGCCCCACCGAGCAGGCCGGGTACCCGACCCTGTGCAAGGGCCGGTTCCGCGTCGAGGGACACACCCTTTACGCACTGGAAGAACCCACCAGCCTGAACACCCTGGCGCTGCTACCTCAGCTGCAGGCCGCCGGCATCGCCGCCATCAAGATCGAGGGCCGTCAGCGCAGCCCGGCCTACGTGGCCCAGGTCACCCGGACTTGGCGTGCCGCCGTGGATGCCTGTCGCCGGGACCCTGACAACTACGTGGTGCAACCGGACTGGTCGGAGGCATTGAGCCGGCTCGCCGAAGGCACCCAGACCACCCTTGGAGCCTATCACCGGCCATGGCAATGAGCGCACCCGACCGACCCTGGCAACCGCGCCTGTCCTTGGGGCCCCTGCCGTACTTTTGGCCCCGCCAGGCGGTATTCGACTTCTACGAGCGCATGGCCCAGGCGCCCTTCGACGTCGTCTACCTGGGCGAAACGATATGCAGCAAGCGCCGGGCGCTGCGCCTGGAAGACTGGCTCGCGATCGCTGCGGAACTCACCCGCGCCGGAAAGGAAGTGGTGCTGTCCACCCTCACCTTGATCGAGTCCGAGTCCGAGGTGACGCATCTGAAGCGGGTGTGCGCCAACCGCCGCTACTGGGTCGAGGCCAACGACATGGGCGCCGTGAACCTGCTGGTGGGATCGGCCTTCGTCGCCGGGCCGACCATCAACATCTACAACAGTCGCACCCTGGCGCGCCTGGCGGGCGCCGGAGCGGCGCGTTGGGTGCTGCCGACGGAGCTCGGCCGCGACACCCTGACCGCGCTGCAGGCGGCCCGGCCGCCGGGACTGCAGACCGAAGCGCTGGTGCACGGCCGTTTGCCCCTCTCCTATTCAGCCCGCTGTTTCACCGCCCGGGCCCACAACCGGGCCAAGGACGACTGCGGCTTCCTGTGCCTGGAATACTCCGAGGGCATGCCCCTGGAGAGCCGTGAAGGCGAACCGTTCCTGGTACTCAACGGCATCCAGACCCAGTCGGCGCTGACCTATTGCCTGGTGGGCGATCTGGCGGACTTGCGCGGACACGACATCGACGTGCTGCGCATCAGCCCGCAACACCAGGGCACCGCGGAGATCGCCGCAGTGTTCCGGGACGCCATCGCCGGCACCTTGAAATCCCCTGCAGCGCAACACAGGCTCGCCGCCCTCAGCCCCGGCGGGCTGTGCGACGGTTATTGGCAGGGGCGCGCCGGTATGACGCAGTCTCTTTCGAAGCGCGCTGAATAGCGCAGGACGCACAGCCACGGGAGCGTGAGGAACAGCGCTTCGCGAACATTCTCCCATGCGGCCTTTGCGGCTTCGCCTAAGTGCGTCGCCGAGGTGAGGGTGTATCGCCGCTCAGGCGATGCGCCGGGCGGCACCATGGTGGCGGTCGATGAGGTCGATGAGGCGCTCCACCACGACCAGGGCCCGGCGCTGACCGAGAGAGGGTTCGCGGGCGTGGAGAAAGTTCTTCACCTGCAGGGCCAGCTCCACATCGCCGGAAAGGCCGAGCCGGCGCTGGAAGAACAGCGTGTCGGGGTCCTCGCGTCCGCTCGCCAGCAGCAGGTAGTCGTACAGGCCGCCATTCACGGCCACGTCGGGGCGGCGCCAGTCGTGGCAGGCGAAGAAGCGCCTCCGGGCCCCGAGGCTGAACGACACCGCGATGGCCGCATCGACCACCCGCAGGCGCACCACCTTGCCGAGCAGGAAATCCAACTCCCCGGACGCCAGCGCGTGCCCGAACACCCGGTTGAGGCAGATCGTGGTGGCCACATTGTGCGGTACAGCCGGCAACAGCCCCAGCAGCCGGGGAACGGCGGCGGGCAGCGTGGGGCGAGGCGGGGACCACGTGGGCGGCATGGCTGGAATATGCCTGTACCGAGCCACGCCAGCCTTGACATGCATCAACCAGTGGTCACCAGCGGGATGCATCCTGCAGTTCGCGCATGATCTCGGATACGCCGCCCTCGGCGTTGCTCACCAGGCAGACCAGGTTGCCTACCGAGCACACCGTCATGGTGGCGCCGCGCACCATCCATCCGCCGGGAGGGGTCCAACCGCGCATTTGGGTGAACATGGAGAGCTGATCGGCATTGCCCTGCACGATGCGCTTGTAGTCGTGGGCGAACTTGGCAAGCCGCGCCATGTGGTCGTCCGGCAGCATTCCGTAGCCTTCCACAAAGGCGCCGTCATCACGAAACTTGCACACCGCAGTGACGCCGTCCAGGGCGAGCAGGCGTTTGATCATACCGCTCCCCTATTCGCCCAAGGCCGCGTAGGCGACCTCGTAGTCCGCATCGGCGTTGGTCAATACGACCCCGAAATTGCCGTAGGTGACCGCCGACCACTCCAGGCCTACCATGGTGAAGCCCTGGATGGGATAGAATCCTTCGGCACCGGTCATGCGCTCCCAGCCGCGCGCCTGCATGGTGGCGATGGAAATGTTGGCCACGCACACATGGCTCAACAGGTCGAGCACCGTGTCGGTCAGTTCACCGCCGTCAGTGCGCTTGCTGGACAGCAACTCCCCGCGGTCCGAAAACTCGAATGCGGCGATTGCGCCCGGCAGGGACAGCAATCGGTCCAGATTCGGCATACTCGTCTCTCCTTGTAATTGGTATCGCCGCTGCGCCGGTCAGACCAGATCGTTGGTGCTCTCGGCCAACCGGGCGTGCATCAGCTTCATCACCTCGTTCAGTGACGCCCCCTCGTTGTCGAGAAAGCAGAACACGTTGGCATACACGCATACGCTGAAGCGCGGCCCACGCACCACCCAGCCGCGCCCGGGCGTGATGCCGCAGCCGCCGGTGCAGAATGATCCGCAGATATCGGCCTGCATGTGCACGCTCATGCTGGTGGCGCGGCACATGATCGAGGCCATGCGGGCCTGTTCCTCGTTCAGTTGGCCTTTGTAGGAGAAGCGGTCGCCGCGATAGGAGTATTCGCCGACGGCAGTCACTCCCGGCAACGCCGAAAGCTCTGATAGAATCGCCATGCCCCCTCGCTCCACAGCTGTTGTTGTACGGAGGCGGCGTCCCCACACCGCGCCCTCTGGGCGATGTTTATCACAAGCGCCCAGGGCGTGCCAACGCGGCGCCACGATCCAAAAACCTTGACTGCGGTGAGCCGGCGATCATGGCGATGAGACTTCCCAGCGTATCCGCGACACAGGAACCTGTCGGTCTGCCTCGCCGGGTGGCGGCGCTGTTCTACGACTCGCTGCTGCTGGTGGCGGTACTGTTCGCGGCCACCGCGCTGGCACTGGCGGTCAGCGGCGGCACCCTCGACGGCCGCACGCTGGTGTTCCGCACCTATCTGCTGGTAGTCGGGATGCTGTTCTTCGGCTGGTTCTGGACCCATGGGGGACAGACCCTTGGGATGCGGGCGTGGAAGATCCGCGTGGAGCGGATCGACGGCGAGCCTCTCAGGTGGAGGCATGCACTGCTACGCCTGGCGGTGGCGTTGGGCACGCTGGGTGTCGGGTTGCTGTGGACGGCGGTGGATCCCGAGCGCCGCGCACCTTACGACCGCGCCAGCGGCACGCGGGTGGTGCGCACCTGACTGGGGGCCGCTCAGCTGACCCGACGCACGGCGTAGGCGCCCCCCAGGGCGAACAGAGCCACGGGCAGCAGGGCGCTCAGTAGCGGCGGCAGACCATAGACCAGACCCACGTGGTTCAGTGCCTGGTTGACCAGGTAGAAGACCAGCCCGAGCATCACGCCCACCAGCACGCGGGTGCCCGCGTTGGCCGAGCGCAGCGGACCGAACACGAAGGGTACGGCGAGTAGCAGCATCACCAGGCTCGCCAGCGGGGTGGCGATCTTGATCCAAAAGGCGAGCTGGTAGCGGGCGCTGTCGAGGTTGTTCTGCTCCAGGTATTCGATGTACTCGAGCAGCGAGGCCGCCGACAGGTCCTCGGGATCGACGCTCAAGACGTCGAGCAGCTCCGGGCGCAGTAGGGACTGCCATTCGCGGCTGCCCAACGCCTGGGTGGTGATACCGCTGGTGGCGATGCTGCTCTGGCGGATGTCCTGCAGCAGCCACCCGCCTGGGCGGTACTGGGCGCTGGCCGCATGGACCACCGTGCGCAGGCGGCGCTGCTGATCGAACTCATAGATGGTGATGTCCCGGAGGTGGGCGCCGGGAAGGACGCGGCGAATATTGACGAAGCTGTCGCCGTCCCGGGCCCAGAAGCCATGGGCGCTCTTCATACTGATGAAGCCGGTTTGCGCGGCGCTGCGCATGGACTGGGCGTAGCGCTCCCCCGGCGGCGCGAGCAGCTCGCCCAGTGCCGCGGCCAACAGCACCAGAATCAGCCCGGCCCCGAGTACCGCCCGAGCGACCCGGCCCACCGACAGCCCCGAGGCGCGCATCACCACCAGTTCGTGCCCCGCCGCGAGTCCACCGAGGCTCAACAGACTGCCCAACAGCACCGCCGTGGGAAACAGCTCATAGGCGTGGCGCGGCAGTGTCAGTGCGGTGAACAGCAGCGCTTCGGTCAGACCGTACTGATTCTGCAGGTCACCGAGCTCGCCGAGCAGCGCAAAGAAGCCCGACAAGGCGACCAGCACGAACAGCGCCAGCAACGCGCCCCGAATCACGGTGATGCCGAGATAGCGGTCGAGTACGGTGATCATGCTGTCATGCGGACGCCGCTCGCGGCCGCCAACCACCGTATTGACGCATCAAAAGCCCGACACTCAACAGCACCACCAGGCCGTGGACCCACCACAGCCCCAGAGCTGCGGGGATCGCCGAGCGCTCGGTCCAGGTTTGGGCCAGGGCCAGCAGGTTCACGTAAGCCACGTAAATCAGCACCGCCACGAACAACCGCCCGAAGCGTCCGGAACGCGGGTCGACCCGCCCAATGGGTACGGCCAGCAGCGCCAGCGTCAACACCCCCAAGGGCATGGACAGGCGCCACTGCAGCTCGGCCGCGGCGGCGGGTTCGGGCGCGCCCCACAGCGCTGCACTGGGACGGGTGTCCATGGGCGGCTCGGCGGGCGCCGCCAGCTCTGGCGGCCGCAGTCGCAGGCCATGGCTGTCGTACTGCACCATGCGAAAGTCTCCGGCGCCGGGCGTCCCTTCGTACCGATAGCCGTCGGTCAGCACCAGATAGCGCTCGCCGGTACGGGGATCCGTCTCCAAATGCCCCCCATCGGCCGAGAGCAGCGCCGCCGCGCCGCCCTCCCGCCGCAGGTGAATGAACACGCCGTGCAGGCGCGTCCCATCCTCGATCTCCTCGCTGTAGAACACCCGACGTCCGGCCGACCCCTCCTGGAAGCGCCCCGGCTGCACGGCGGTGATCTCCATGTCCTGGCGGGCTCGGGCGATCAACTCGTACTCATAGGCTTCGGTCGCGGGGACCAGCCACAGGGCCATGGCGCCCTGGGCCAGGGCCAGGGGCACGGCGAGTAGAAATATCGGCCGGTACAGGCGTGTGCCGCCGACCCCGCAGGCCGCCAGCGCAGTCATCTCGGAATCCCGATACAGGCGGCCGAGGACCAGCAGGATGGCCAGATAGAGGCTCAGCGGCACGAGCAGGATCAGATACTTGATTCCATTCAGCGCCAGCAGCGCAAGGATGATGTTGCCGGGCAGCTTGCCCGCAGCGGCGTCGGCCAGGAAGCGCACCAGCTGGTTGCTGAGAAAGATCACCAGCAGCACCAGGAGCACGCCCATCAGGGTGCGCAGCACCTCGCCCGTGAGATAGCGCTCGATCAGCCCCGCCAGCACGCGGCCCCCGCACAGGCGTCGAGGTTGGGCCTGAAATGCGCCACATGATCGGGTAGACTTCGCGGATTCATTGCCTTTCCTGGTCGTGCCGCGTCCGACGGCGACTGCACGGGAGTCCGGAGCCTATTGTATGGAATTCAACGTCAAGAGCGGAAATCCTGAAAAGCAACGCAGCGCCTGCGTGGTGGTGGGCGTGTTCGAGCCGCGGCGACTCTCGGCGACCGCCGAGCAGCTGGACGCGGCCTCCGACGGCTATCTGTCCAATCTCATCCGGCGCGGCGACATGGACGGCAGGGCCGGTCAGACGCTGATGCTCTACGACGTTCCACACACCCTGTGCGACCGGGTCCTGCTGGTCGGCCTTGGCAAGGAGCGGGAATTTCAGGAGCGCGCCTTCCGCGACGCATTGTCCACCGTTACCCGGCTGCTGAACGACGGTGGCACCACCGAGGCGGTGTTCTTTCTCACCGAGCTGCCGCTCAAGGGGCGCGACACCGCCTGGAAGGTGCGCCAGGCGGCCATCCAGGCGAAGGGCGCAATCTACCGCTTCGAGCAGCTCAAGAGCAAGAAAGAACCGCAGCGCCGGCCGCTGCGCAAGATCACCTTCAGCGTGCCGAGCCGCCGCGAGCTGTCCGAGGCCGAGACGGCCCTGCGCCAGGGGGAGGCCATCGCCGCCGGCATGGAGCTGGCGCGCAACCTGGGGAACCTGCCGGGCAACGTCTGCACCCCCGCCTACCTGGCCGATCAGGCCAAGGCTCTGGGCAAGCTCTCGAAGAAGCTCAAGGTCACTGTTCTGGAAGAGCAGGACATGGAGAAGCTGGGCATGGGCGCCCTGCTGTCGGTGTCCCGGGGCAGCCGCCAACCGGCCAAGCTCATCACCCTCGACTACCGGGGCGGCGCCAAGGGCGAGCAGCCGGTGGTGTTCGTGGGCAAGGGACTGACCTTCGATGCAGGCGGAATCTCCCTGAAGCCGGCCCAGGCCATGGACGAGATGAAGTACGACATGTGCGGCGCGGCCGGGGTGCTCGGGGCGCTGCGCGCCTGCGCGGAGCTGGAGCTGCCCATCAACGTTGTCGGCATCATCCCCAGCTCCGAGAACCTGCCCGACGGCGCCGCCAACAAGCCGGGTGACATCGTCACCAGCATGTCTGGCCAAACCATCGAGATTCTCAACACGGATGCCGAAGGGCGCCTGATCCTGTGCGACGCCCTCACCTACTCCGAGCGCTTCGACCCGGCGGTAGTGGTGGACATGGCGACGCTCACCGGCGCCTGCGTCATCGCGCTCGGCAACCACGCCCACGGCCTGCTCGGAAACCACAAACCCTTGGTGCACGACCTCCTCGGCGCTGGGCGCGACGTCGGGGATCGGGCCTGGGAGCTGCCCCTGTGGGACGAATACCAGGAGCAGCTCGATTCGAACTTCGCCGACATGGCCAACATCGGCGGTCGCGAGGCGGGCACCATCACTGCGGCGTGCTTCCTGTCGCGCTATACGAAGAAGCTTCGCTGGGCGCACCTGGACATCGCCGGCACCGCATGGAAGTCGGGCAAGGACAAGGGGGCGACCGGGAGGCCGGTGCCGCTGCTGGTGCAATTTCTCCTGGACCGGCTGGAGAAACAATAAAACCCCTTGGGAGCGGCTTCAGCCGCATTCGGCTTTCGATTGCACCGGCCGGCCGACAAAGTCCGATCGCGGCTGAAGCCGCGCCTACACTGCAGATCGAACATGACGAGAATCGATTTCTACATCCTGAAGGATGGCGACGTCACCGACCCGGACACGGTAGCCTGCAAGCTCACGGAAAAAGTGTACAAGCTCGGCCACCGGGTCTATCTGCACACCGAATCCGAGGGACAGGCGCGGCACATGGACGAACTGCTATGGACCTTCCGGGCCGGTAGCTTCGTGCCCCACGGGCTTTATCCCGGGGAGTGCGACAGCGCTCCGGTGGCCATCGGCCACGCCGCCGATCCGGAGGAGCACGGCGACGTGCTGATCAACCTTGGCAGCGAAGTGCCTGCTTTCTTCAGCCGCTTCCAGCGGGTGGCCGAGGTGGTGGGCGGCGATCCCGCACAACGCGACCGGGCCCGCGAGCGGTTTCGCTTTTACCGCGACCGGGGCTACCCACTACACACCCATGAGCTCTGACATGAACGATTCCGGCGAGGCCCAGATCCCGGTGCTGAACGAGGTGGTGATGGCCGGCGATGCCGACGAGCTGCCACCGGGCGCGCTGGGCATCGACGAGCTCGCGAGGGTGGTGGAGCGTATCGCCGGGCGTATCGACCGGGAGCTGGAGGGCACCTTCGAGACCATGGTGCACGAGGCCGTCGACGAGGCGCTGCGCACCAGCCTGGCCGCCTATCAGGCGCGGGTGCGGGTACTGCTGCTGCGCGAGCTCATGGACCAGCTTCCGAAGCGCAACGGTCCCGCCGAATCCGGCAAATGAGGCCCGCTCGCGTATAATCACCCCGCCTTCCCGGACCGCAGGGTCCGCGGACTTACACAGCGCCGGAATTCCCATGGACAAGACCTACGATCCCCACGCCATCGAGCAGCGCTGGTACCAGACCTGGGAGTCTCAGGGCTATTTCGCCGCCCGGGATCACGACGCGGGCGGCGCCTTCTGCATCATGATTCCACCGCCCAACGTGACCGGCAGTCTGCACATGGGGCATGCCTTCCAGGACACCATCATGGATGCCCTCACCCGCTATCACCGCATGCGCGGCGAGGCGACTCTGTGGCAGGCCGGTACCGATCATGCCGGCATCGCCACTCAGATGGTAGTGGAGCGGCGGCTGAACGCCGAAGGCAAGACCCGCCACGATCTCGGCCGCGATGCCTTCATCGAAGAGGTGTGGAAGTGGAAGGCGGAGTCCGGCGGCACGATCACCCGACAACTGAGGCGTATGGGTGCCTCGCTGGACTGGTCCCGGGAGCGCTTCACCATGGATCAGGGCCTGTCCGAGGCGGTCAAGGAAGTGTTCGTGCGCCTGTACGACGAAGGCTTGATCTACCGCGGTCAGCGACTGGTCAACTGGGATCCGGTGCTGCACACGGCGGTCTCCGATCTGGAGGTGGTCTCCGAAGAGGAGTCCGGTCACCTGTGGCACATGCGCTACCCCCTGAGCGACGGCTCGGGGCACCTGGTGGTGGCGACCACCCGGCCGGAGACCATGCTCGGCGACAGCGCCGTGGCGGTGCACCCGGACGACGAGCGCTATCGCCACCTGGTCGGAAGGACCGTCACCCTGCCCCTGGCCAACCGCGCCATTCCCATCATCGCCGACGACTACGTGGACCCGGAGTTCGGCACCGGCTGCGTCAAGATCACCCCCGCCCACGATTTCAACGACTACGGCGTGTGGCAGCGCCACCGGAACGAGGCGGTATTCCGGGAGCAGCCCTTCGGCGGCCTGATCAACATCTTCAAGCCCGATGCCCGCCTCAAGGACAGCCGCGAAGGCGGGTCCGACGGCGCCGACGTGGCGACCGTCGATCTCCTCCCCGAGGCGTACTGGGGACTGGATCGTTACGAGGCCCGCGACGTCATCCTCCACGATCTCGCCGAGCAGGATCTTCTCGAGAAGATCGATGACCACAAGCTGATGGTGCCCCGGGGCGACCGCTCGGGCGCGGTCATCGAGCCGCTGCTCACGGACCAGTGGTTCGTCAAGGTCGCGCCTTTGGCGGAACCTGCCATCCGCGCTGTGGAAGATGGTTCCATCCGCTTCGTGCCGGACAACTGGAAGAACACCTATTTCGAATGGATGCGCAACATCCAGGACTGGTGCATCAGCCGCCAGATCTGGTGGGGCCATCGCATCCCTGCCTGGTATGACGAGGCGGGCAACCTGTACGTGGGCCGCTCCGAACAGGAGGTGCGCGAGCGCCACGCTCTGACTGCCGAGCTTCCCCTGCGCCAGGACGAGGACGTGCTGGACACCTGGTTCTCGTCGGCGCTGTGGCCGTTCTCCACCCTGGGCTGGCCAGAGCGCACCCCAGAGCTGGCGCGCTTCTATCCCACCAGCGTGTTGGTGACCGGATTCGACATCATCTTCTTCTGGATCGCCCGAATGATCATGATGGGCCTGAAATTCATGGGTGACGTGCCGTTTCGCGAGGTCTACATCCACGGCCTGGTGCGCGACGCGCACGGCCAGAAGATGTCCAAGTCCAAGGGCAATGTGCTCGACCCCATCGACCTCATCGACGGGATTGAACTCGACGCCCTGGTGGCCAAGCGCACCAGCGGCCTGATGCAGCCGAAAATGGCCGCGCGGATCGAGAAGGCCACCCGCAAGGACTTTCCGGACGGGATCCCGGCCTTCGGAACCGATGCCCTGCGCTTCACCTTCGCCGCGCTGGCAACCACCGGCCGCGACATCAACTTCGATCTCGGGCGGATCGAGGGCTACCGCAACTTCTGCAACAAACTCTGGAACGCCTCCCGCTACGTCCTCATGAACAGCGAGGGCCACGACTGCGGATCAGAAGGGGGCGATGTGGAACTGTCGGTGGCCGATCGCTGGATTCTGTCGCGCCTGCAGCAGGTGACTTCCCTGATCAACGAAGCAATATCCGTCTACCGCTTCGACCACGTTGCGCAGGCCCTGTATTCCTTCGTCTGGGACGAGTACTGCGACTGGTATTTGGAGCTGTCGAAACCGGTACTGAACGACCCGCAGCGCTCCGATGCGGCGCGGCGCGGCACCCGCCGCACTCTGGTGCAGGTGCTGGAGCAGTTGCTTCGCATCGCCCATCCGGTGATGCCCTTCATTACCGAGGAGATCTGGCAGCGGGTCGCACCGCTGGCCGGGCGCGGCGGACCCACGGTCATGCACGCGCCCTACCCGCCCGGTGGGGAGTCGGCCCTTGACCCCGGCGCCGAAGCGGACATGGCATGGGTGATGGCGTTCGTGCTCGGGGTACGGCGCATCCGCAGCGGCATGGATATCGAGCCCCGCCGTCCGCTGCCGGTGATTCTTGCCCACGCTTCCGCCGACGACCGCGCGCGCTTGGCGGCCAATCGCCACTACATCGAGGCCCTGGCACGGGTGCAGTCCATCGACGTTCTCCAACCCGGCAGCGAAGCCCCGGAGTCGGCCACCGCGCTGGTCGGGCAGATGCAGGTGCTGATCCCAATGGCCGGGCTGATCGACAAGGCCGCCGAAACGGCCCGGCTCGGAAAGGAAATCGAGCGCCTGGAGCGGGACATCCAGCGGGCGGAGGCCAAGCTGGCGAATTCGAACTTCGTTGACAAGGCGCCCGCGGCCGTCGTCGACGGCCAGCGGGCGCGCCTGGCGGAGCAGCGCAGCGCGTTGGTGCAGCTAACCGATCAACTGGAGCGCATTCGCCGGCTGTGATCCCCCTCAAGGCCGGGCGCCGGCCGGCCGATACCACCGATAGGGCCGGAAGTCTGTGCACCATCGTGTACTGCAGTTTACATTGCGACGGCCGTAGCCAATACTTGGCGAAGTCTGCTGACAGCGGCCGGTAATCGTCATCGCGGACGGTTTGGCACCCGAGCACGGGACATGACGCGCATCGTAATCATCGATGATCAAGCCATCAGCCGTAAGCTACTGGCCAAGCTGGTGGGCACCCTTGAGGATGGCGCAGACGTGCAATCGTTTGCAGATCCTATCGAGGCGCTGTCGTGGATCGGGGAAAACCCGCCAGACCTGATCCTCACCGATTACAAGATGCCCAGTCTGGACGGCGTGGAATTTACCCGGTTGTTGCGAGACATCCCCGAATGCGCCGACGTGCCCCTGGTGGTGGTCACCTGCATCGAGGATCGCGAGATCCGCTATCAAGCGCTGGAAGCGGGCGCGACCGATTTCCTGACCAAACCGGTCGACCACGTGGAATGCCGTGCCCGCTGCCGCAACCTCCTGACTCTGCGCCGCCAGCAGCAGATCATAAAAGACCGCAACCGTTGGCTCGAACGGCGCATCTCCGAGGCGACCGCTGCGATTCGCACGCGGGAGCGCGAGACACTCATACGGCTGGCCAAGGCAGGCGAATACCGCGATGAGGAAACCGGCAACCACGTGTTGCGCATGGCTCGCTATTCGCGCCTGATTGCCGATGCGTTAGGCTTGTCGCGCGACGAAGGCCGCGCCATCGCCATCGCCGCGCCCATGCACGATATCGGTAAGATCGGCATTCCCGACGCGATCCTGCTGAAGCCCGGGAGACACACGCCGGAGGAGTTCGAGACCATGAAGCGTCACACACTCATCGGCTACGAGATCCTCAAGGAAAGCCCGTCCAAATACCTGCAGATGGGGGCCACGATCGCCCTCGGGCACCACGAACGCTACGACGGCAGCGGTTATCCACATGGCCTTCGGGGTGAAGAGATCCCCCTGCCTGCCCGCATCGTCGCCGTCGCCGACGTGTTCGACGCGCTCACCTCGGTGCGCCCCTACAAACAGGCCTGGCCTGTACAGGACGCACTCGCCTACCTACGCAAGCAGCGTGGAAGCCACTTCGACCCCCGCTGCGTGGATGGTTTCCTGTCGCAGTTCAGCCGAGCGATGGACGTGTTCCAAGAACTCTCCGATACGCGCGCGCAACAATCGAGGTAGTCCATGGATTCCCTCACGGACGGAAGCAGCCGCAAGGACGGGAAGCAGCCGCTGCTGCGCCGATTGCGCGCCGCCAAATCCATGCCGGGGCGGGAGATTGAGCAGGGATTCGTGCGGGTGGTGATCGTCACTTGCGTGTTTGCGTACCTCTTGCTCAGTTTCCACGGCGTGCACCCTCCTTCCCGAGAACTGCTGGCCGGTGCCAGCGCGCTGTGGGTCATCGCGCTGGGGATCTTCGTAGCGATTATCGTCCGACCGGAAAAGTCGGTGAGGCGCCGCGTGTTCAGCATCGCCTTCGACATGGGGGCGATTACCTGGTGCATGTACAGCGCTGGCGCCGTTGGCGCACCCCTGTACCCGCTCTACCTGTGGGTCACCTTCGGCAATGGATTCAGATTCGGGCTGGCCTACCTCTACATGAGCAGTGCTCTGGCGCTCATCGGGTTTTCGCTCGTCATTGCGCTCACCCCGTTTTGGCACCAGCACCTGGCACTCTCGAGCGGACTCCTGCTTGGTCTCATCGTCCTGCCGCTGTACCTCTCCACGTTGCTGCGCCGCCTCAAGGATGCGGCACGCCGGGCCGAGGATGCGAGTCTGACCAAGAGCCGGTTTCTGGCCAATATGAGCCACGAGCTACGCACGCCGCTCAACGGAATTGTCGGCGTGGCCGACTCGCTGCGTGAGACGCCACTTGACCGCGAGCAGAAGGAATCCGTCGAAACGATTACCTCCTCCGTAACCGCCTTGCTCGCGCTGATCGAGAACATCGTCGACATCTCCAGGATTGAGGCCGGCACGCTGACCGTCGAGCGCACGGATTTCGATCTCCATAGCGTGCTGAACGGCGCAGCGCGGATCATGCGTATCCACGCCGAGGAAAAACACCTGCAGCTAACCCTGCATGTGGCGCCGGAAGTGCCCTTTCAACTCCGGGGCGATCCGCACCGCGTGCGTCAGGTGTTGATCAATCTGCTCGGCAACGCAATCAAATTCACCGATCGAGGCCATGTAGAGATACGTGTGTCCCTAGCCGACAACGCCGGAACGACCGCGCGCGTGCGCTTCGAGATCTCCGATACAGGCATCGGAATACCCGAGGCCGCACTTGGGCAGATCTTCGAGAGCTTCGCCAGCGCCGGCGATGCCGCACCCGGACGGCGCGGAGGAACCGGCCTCGGGGCCACCATCTCGAAGGAATTGGTCGAGCTGATGGGCGGTCGCATTGGAGTTACGAGCCGGGTCGGCCAAGGCAGCAGCTTCTGGTTCGAGCTTCCGTTCGAGCGCCAGGAGCCTCCAGCGGAACGCTTCAAGGACCTGACCAACGCCCGTGTGCTCATCATTTCGGACCTGGGACCGACCTACGCGCGTTTGCTGGAATACCTCAGCAGCTGGGCGGTACGCAGCGAGACTGTGGACAACGCGAGCGCGGCATTCGCCAGCATCAACCAAGCCCTTCAATCGCGCCGCCCTTACCATGTCGTGATCGTGGACAAGCCCTTGATCGACATCGATGCCGCCCAATTCGCCCAGGCACTGCGAGCGCGGTCGCTGCTCAGCAGCATCGGCCTCGTTCTCATCGCGCGCGACGATTCCACGGAGCCACACAGACGCCTGCTGAGGGCGGGCTACGCTTGCATCCTGCGCGCCCCGGTGGACAAAACACTTCTGTTCAATGCCTTGCATGCCGCTCCCATGCTCGAACCCACGCAGGACAGCCAAGTGGTCGATCTGCGCACCCGTCAGGCCCCGCCGACACCCCGGCTGCGCGCCCGGATCCTGGTGGCCGAGGAAAATCCGATCGACCAGAAGACGATCTCGGACATCCTGAAGCGCTCGCGCTTTGAGGTGGACCTGGTAGGCAACGGAGAAGAGGCGCTCGACGCATTGGAGAGCCAGCGATACAACGCTGTGATCGTCGACATGCAAATGCCCGTCATGGGCGGGATACAAACTGCAAAGCTGTTCCGATTCATCCATCCCGAGCGCGCCGACCTCCCGTTCATCATGCTCATGGCGAGTTCCGCCCATGACGCGCAGGATCGGTCCGACGAGGCCGGAATCGTCGCTTACCTTCCCAAGCCGGTAGACGCGGAACGCCTGATCGCCGCCGTGGAGAACGTGCTCTCCTCATCCCCCGCTGCAGGCCGAGCCGATGCCTCGGCACGACCTGCAAGTGACAACGGCGGCGCGCCAGAAAGTCCGGTTGTGTTGAATAGCACCAGCTTGCGAGAGCTCGAAGAGCTCGGCTACGGCAGCGATTTTTTCCATGACCTGATCCAGGGGTTCATCCGCGACGGAAACGCTTTGCTCGATCAGATGCTGAGCGCGATTGAGCGCTCCGATTTCGCCGACTTCCGCGACATCAACCACTCGCTCAAGGGGAACGCCGGAAGCATCGGTGCCGTAAGTCTCTATAAGGCCTGCGCACGCACCGAACGCCTCCACCGGTCCGATTTCGAGCGCACGGCGCGCCAAGTTCTCGAGGAGACTCGAACCGAGTTCCGCCGTGCATGTGCTGCACTTATCGAGTACTCCAAACGGCTGAGTGGCGCGCACCATTGACACCCATGCCTTGAGGTCTGCACCGCATTACGCCCCTCCATACCGGCATTGGTGATGCCTGGCTATTCACGACTATTCGAGTTGAACGAGGAAACTGATGTCCAATATTACTTCGCGCGCGATCGAGATAATCGCCAAGACGCACAATATCGATAGCTCCAGGGTTTCGTTGGAGTCCACGTTCGAAGAGCTCGATATTACATCCATGGATGCGATCACGATCGCGTTCGAGCTCGAGGAGGCATTCGGAATACACATTCCCGATGATAAAGTCCACTCGATTCGATCCGTCGGCGAAATGGTGTCGGGCGTTGAATCTCTATTAGCGAGCGACGGCGGTTCCGCGCGTGAATGACAGGCGGGTCGTCGTAACGGGCGTCGGTTGCATTTCCGGCCTTGCGCTGGACGCTCGCGAATTCTGGACCGCGCTCTGCAACGGGAGGAGCGGCATTCGGCAGTTGACCTCCCTTCCTACCGAACAGATCAGTATCAAGGTCGGAGCCGAAGTGCCCGACTACGACGAGAGCCGCTTCTTTTCCGCAGCCGACTTGCCGTTGCTGGACCGGTTTACGCAATTCGCCTTGATCGCAGCAGATGAGGCCGTCACGGATTCCGGAATCGAGTTCGGAGGAGACCTGGGAGAACGTACCGCCGTGATCTTCGGCACGGGTGCCGGCGCGCGACGGACCAACGACGATGCTGTGGGACGCTTCTGCGCCGAAGGCCGTCGAATCCACCCGGCGGCGATTCCGCGCGGGCTTTTCAGTGCACCCGTGAGCCACGTGTCGATGAAGTACGGGCTTACAGGACCCGCGTTCACCTTGAGCACTGCGTGCGCCTCGTCCAACCATGCGATAGGCCAGGCGCTGCTCATGCTGAAGTCCGGAATGGCGGACGTTGCACTTGCGGGCGGCAGCGAAGCGTGTTTTACCCTGCCCTTCCATAAAGGTTGGGAAGCGCTTCGGGTATTGGCACCAGACACGTGTCGTCCTTTTTCGCGCGATCGGAAGGGCTTCGTGCTCGGCGAAGGCGCCGGGGTCTTGGTTCTGGAAACCCTGGATCGTGCACGCGCACGCGGTGCGCGAATATATGCGGAGCTGGCCGGGTTTGGCTTCTCCGCAGATGCCCATCACATCCTCATGCCGGCAGCGCCCGGTGCGGCGGCGGCCATGCGCGCGGCGCTGCGCATGGCCGGATTGGACGCACGCGACATCGATTTCATCAATGCGCATGGAACCGGGACGGTCGCCAACGACGTCGCAGAGACCACTGCGCTGCACCAGGTCTTTGGCGCGCACGCGTTCAATCTCACGGTGTCGTCGACCAAGTCCATGCACG